>Ga0302279_10000132_pt1 | contig 104300 bp, 92 predicted proteins | sample III_Bog_N3_3_FD_194541 | JGI IMG/M metagenome (GOLD analysis project Ga0302279, IMG submission 194541) | Peat permafrost microbial communities from Stordalen Mire near Abisko, Sweden - III_Bog_N3_3 | ecosystem: Environmental > Terrestrial > Soil > Wetlands > Peat | place: Sweden: Abisko...
CCTGATCGCTGCCGTTCTGGATCCGGAGCTCGAGAGTGTTCTGGTACGGGATGGCTGCGAAGAAGTTCGGCTGCAGGTTGAACGGACCCGACCAGCAGCTGGGAACGTCGAGCGTCCCCGAGACATCGCCCGATCCGCTCCCCTCCGTGCACGACGCCGCGCCGGCACCGATGACCGCGACGAACGCGATCAGCGAGGCGAAACGCGCGGCGTTCGCGACTCTCACACTCCGAGGATAACGCGCGTCACGCGATCGCGCGCGCGATTCGCCCGCCGCCGAGCACGCGGTCGCTGGTGTCGTACAGGACGGCGACCTGCCCCTTGGTGACGGCACGCACCGGCTCGTCGAACGCGATGCGAGCGCTCGCGGGCGCTTCGGACCGCGCAATCAACGCGCGCGCGCCTTCGTGCCGGTACCGGATCCGGACGCGCGCCGGGGCAGGAAGCTCCACCCCGTCCGCGAGAGACACGTCGTCCAGCTCGGCCGCGGTGGACAGGAGCGCGCTCGCGTCGGCCGGGGCGAGGTGAACCGTGGCGGACTCCGGATCGATGCGCGAGACGAACACCGGCTCGCCGAGCGCCACGCCCAGCCCCTTCCGCTGACCCACGGTGAACCGATGCACGCCTTCGTGCTTCCCGACGACGCGCCCCTCTTGATCGACGATCGCTCCGGGCCTCACGCGATCCTTCGCCCGCTCCTCGACGAACCGCGCGTACGCGCCCGCTCCGGCGCCGACGAAGCACAGCTCCTGGCTCTCCCCTTTCGAGGCTCCGGGGAGGCCGCGCGCCAGCGCCTCGGCGCGCACCTCGGTCTTCGTGCTCTCGCCGAGCGGGAAGACCAGACGCTCGAGCCAAGTGCGCGGCGTGGCGTAGAGGAAGTAGCTCTGGTCCTTGGACGCATCGAGCCCGGCCGCCAAGCGCGGGACCGTGGAAGCGTCGTCCTTCACGATGCGCGCGTAGTGGCCGGTCGCCACGAACCGAGCGCCGAGCTTGTCGGCGATCGCGAACAGCTCGGCGAGCTTCACTCCGCGGTTGCACGCCGTGCACGGGCTGGGGGTCTCGCCCGCCAGGTAGGCGCTCACGAACGGTTCGACGACCTTCTTCGCGAAGAGCTCGCGCCGATCGAACGTGTAGTGCGCGAAGCCGAGCGCGTCGGAGGTGCGGCGCGCATCGTACTGGTCCTCAGGGGCGCAGCAGCGCCCGTGCGATTTCGCACCCGGGTCGTCCTCGTAGTCCCACAGATGCAGCGTCACGCCGACGACCTCGACGTCGCCGCGCGCATGGAGACGCGCGGCTGCCACGGCCGAATCGACCCCGCCGCTCATGGCCACGACGATGCGCTCACGCCCGCTCATCCGGGCGGAGGGTTAGCATGCGCCCGCCCGAGGTGCCGTCGCTTGCCGTGCCTACGGCTCGAATTGCGCGCGACGAAGCGACCTGGCGACACCTCTCGTCGCCTTGGCGAGCAGCCGGCTCGCCCACGACCTCGACATCCCCCCCGACGCCTCTTCGAGCGGCATCTCCTCGATGTAGTAGCGCTCGAGCATCGCCCGTTCGTGCGGTGGCCGCTCCGCGATGGCCGCGCGGACGCGCGACTTCAGCTGCGCGCGGATCGCCTGCTCCTCCACGCTCTCGCGGCCGTCCTCGAGCTCATCCAGAAAACGATCCCCGTCCCGAATGGTCAGCGGCCCGAGGGCGAGCGAGGTCGCCATGGTCACGAGGTAGTCGGTCAAGCGCGCGTCGGCCGCTTCCGGCGTGGACGGAATCGCGGAGCCGTCCCCTTCGAGGAGCCCCTCCTCCGCGTCGTTCGCAGCGAGGACCGCGCGGAGGCGCGCGTGAAGGCGGCGCGAGAGCTCGCTCTGGCGGCGGAGCCCTTCCAGCATCGCGCCGCGCAGCTTCACCCGCGCCCACCGCTCGAAGCGCACGCCGCGCGCCGGATCGAACGTTCGTGCCGCCAGGAGCAGACCTTCGTGCGCGAACGAGACGAGATCGTCCCTGGAGATCTGCGGGGAGAGCTGCACTCTCAGCTCTCGCGCCACGGGTTCGACGAGCGGCAAGCCCGCGTTGACGAGCGCCAGCACTTCGGGCGAATCGGGCGCGGGACGCTGAAGCATCGACCGCGCCATCGTAATCGTCTCGCCCGACGACACGCGAGCGTCTGATTTCTTCGGGTTCGCCCTTTCCCCCGACCTGGACCGTTGCTAGACCGCCCACACGATGGTCGGCGCAGGGGAGCGCGACGAGGAACAACCGCCCGGGAGCGCCGGGGGAATCGTCGCGCCGACCATCGATGGGGCGTTGGATCCTTCGCGAGCAATCGGCGCGTGGCGCTCGTGGCTCGCGGCGCTCGCAACGGACGCGGAGGCTGCGCTCGCTGCGGCGATGACCTATGCGGCCCTCGGCGGCGAGGCGCGCGACGCCTGGCTCGACGCTCTCGACCGCGATCGCGGGTCGGTCGAGGTCCCCCACGTCGCCCTCTACGCGCCGCTCCTCGCCGTCGAAGCCGACGAGCTGCGCCGCGCGCGCATCGAGAACGCGCTCGGGACGTCGCACACCCCAGACCGCGGCTCTCGTGCGCGCAGCCGCGCGCTCCGCGGTTGCACGAGCTCGGGTGACGTCGTCTGCGCCGTCACGACGCCGCTCTATCTCGATTTCGTGGAGCTGCTCGTTTGCCGCTATCGCCCGGACCGCGGCGTCTTCTCGGCGCACCATGAGCCCTTTCGCCACGCAGACCAGGTCGCGTCGTGCGTCGACTCTGCGCTCGAACAGTCGATCAACCTCGAGCCCGCCCCGCTGCGCGACGTGATCGAGGAGCTCGCCCACGCGGTGGTCGCCGATCGTCGCGAGGGGCGGGTCGCGCCCGACACGCTCACCCGCTTCTCGCACCTCTTCGGCCCCGACCTCGAGGAAGACCGACCGTCGGCATGAGTGAGCTCGACGGCCGCTGCGGGACGTGCGCGCGGTTCGTCCGCGTGATGGAGGTCCTCGACGTCAACGGCGAGGTCCGGCGCGAGGGGGAGTGTCTCCTCAACGTGTGGCCCTCTCCGCTGAAGGAGACCGGCACGTGCTCGCACTACGTGAAGCGCGGGACCGTTCACCTCCGCCCCGCGCCCCCCACGAAGACGAACCGTACCCGCCCCGCCACGCGCGGCGCATCCACGGCGCGCGAGTCCGCCTCGTCCGCTCCGACGCTCTCTCCGATCCACTTGCCAGAGGAGATTCTCGACATGAGCCCCGAAGAGTTCCGCGCGGTCCTGCGCGAAGTAATCCGCGACGAGCTCGGCGCCGGCGAGGTCGAGATGGGCACCCGCTGGGTCGGCGGCGAAGTGATCATGAAGCCCGGAAAAGAGGGGACGCAGGAGAAGCGCGTCCCCATCGACGCTTTTTTCCACAAGGTCGTCATGATTCGAGACAAGCTCCGCGTCCTCGAGCAGCGAATCAATGCGCACGGAAAGCTCACCGACGAAGAGAAGATCCAGATGCAGCAGTACGTCACTGCCTGCTACGGGACGCTCACCACGTTCAACGTGCTCTTCGCCAACCGCGAAGAAGGGTTCGCCGGACAGAAGAGCGACGAGTGAAGCTTCGCTCGTCGCGACGATGAAGCGAGGTGCGGTCGCCCTCGCTCTCGCGCTCGCCGCTTCGTCGTGTGTTCACGCGCCGTCGGACGATCTCCTCGTTGGTCGATCCGTGCGGCCCGACGGGGCGAGCCGGCCCGTCGAATTCTCGTTCGATTCGCTCGACGACCGACCGGTCAACAGCGCCGTCATCGTCGGGAAGCCGACGGTCCTCGTGTTCATGACGACGTGGGATCTCTCGAGCCAGGCGCAGATCGACTTCCTCGTGCCCATGTCCAAGAAGGACGGCGGGCAGGTGAACTACGTCATGGTCGCGCTTCAGGAGGCGAAGGACCGTGAGCTCGTCGAGGTCTTCACGCACGGCCTCGGGGTGACGTTCCTGGCTGCGCTCGCCGACAAGGACGTCGTCGACGGGGGAGGGCCGTTCGGCCCGGTGCGTGCCGTACCCACGATGGTCATCCTCGATCGCGCGGCGCGCATGGTGTGGCGCCATGTGGGGCTCGCGAAGCCCGAGGAGATTCGCGAAGGGCTCAGCGGTCTGTAAGGCTAGAATCGGACGCGCGCGCTCGTCCGCACAGATGAACGACCGGAAGCTCACAGGGACCGAGGACACCGTCATCGCCGGCATCACGTCGAGCGAATCGTTGCGAGCATCCTCCACCGACTCGATCCGCTTGCCGAACGCGCTGTTGATCGCGTCGCGCTACGAGCTCCTCGGACTCGTCGGCGTGGGAGGGATGGGGAGCGTCTATCGCGCACGCGACACGGAGCTCGACGAGGTGATTGCGCTCAAAGTGTTGCGCCGCGAGCTCGTCGATGCGCCCGGCATGCTCGAGCGCTTCCGGCGCGAGGTGAAGCTCGCGCGGCGGGTGACGCACAAGAACGTGGCCCGCACCTTCGACATCGGGGAGCACGCCGGCGAGCGATTCCTCACGATGGAGTTCATCGAAGGAGAGTCGCTGGGGCGCCTGCTCGAGCGGGAAGGGACGCTCGGCTTCACACGCGCCATCGAGATCGTGAGCGCCGTGTGCGCCGGGCTCGAAGCCGCACACACGGCGAGCGTCGTCCATCGCGATCTGAAGCCCGACAACGTCCTCATCGCCAACGACGGGCGCATCGTCATCACCGATTTCGGCGTCGCGCGAGGCGGCTTCGAGAGCAGCCCACTGCAGACGCTCGGGCTCCCGGTGGGGACGCCCGCGTACATGTCTCCCGAGCAGGTCGAGGGCGCAGTCGACATCGACGCGCGCACCGACGTGTACTCGCTGGGCGCGATCCTCTACGAGCTCATCGTGGGCGAGTGTGCGTGGGCCGGGCCCTCGCCGTATTCCGTCGCCGCCGCGCGCCTCACGGCCCCTCCCCCCGATCCGCGTCGCAAGCGCCTCGACGTGCCCGACGCGCTCGCGGAGATCTCGCTCCGTTGCATGGCGCGCGAGCGCGCGTACCGGTACTCGAGCGCCGAGGAGGTGGCAGCCGCGCTCGCGGAGGCGGGGGCGCAGATCGATCCGGCGACCGGACGCACCCGGGTCGCGCCCCACCGGCAGTCGTCCCAGCCCGTGGCGCGCGAGGTCGACAAGCTCGTGCTCGTGCTCCCGTTCGTGAACCGTGGCGACGCGGCCGACGAGTACATGGCAGACGCGCTCACCGAAGACCTCATCGAGACGCTGGGCCAGATCAAGGGGCTGCGCGTCACGCCTCTGGGCGTGGCCATGGAGGTGAAAGCGAACGACGCCGATCCGCGCGAGGTAGGGCGTGAGCTCGGCGTGCAGGTCGTCGTGGAAGGGACGCTGAAGAAGAGCGGCGATCTGCTCCGGATTTCGTCGCGCCTCCTCAGCGTGGCCGACGGGTTTCAGCTCTGGACGCGCAGGTACGAGAGCACCATCGGCAACTTCCTCACCGTGGCCGACGAGGCGGCGGATGCGATCGCCGAGTCGTTGACCGTCCGAAGGCTCGTGCCCGCGCGCGAGGCGCCCGCGGACGCCATGGCCCTCGACCTCTACCTGCGCGCGCGTCACGAGTACCACCGCGGCTGGTCGTCGAACGTCAGCACGGCGGTCGGGCTCTTCGAGGAGGCGCTCAAACGCGCGCCGAACGATCCCCGCATCCTCGCCGGCTACGCCATGGCGCACATGCGCAGGCTTGCCAACGACGACTCGAGCGAAGGGGCGGCGCACGTCGCTCTTCGGGCCGCGGAGCGCGCGCGTGTGGCCGCGCCTGCTTCTGGGGAGCCGCTCGTGGCGCTGGCGACGTACCACCTGACGATGGGGGAGTACGTCACGGCGGCGCGCGAGGTGAACGACGCGCTCCGCCGCTCGCCCTCTCTGCCCGACGTGCACGAGCTGTGCGGTCGCATTTTGGTCGAGGTCGGGAGGCCCGAGGAAGGGATCTCCTTCTTCGAGCGCGCGATCATGCTGGAGCCGCGCATGTTCCGGGCGAAAGGGGACGTCGTTCGTGTGAGCGCGCTCCTCGGCGACTGGTCCCTGACAAAGGCGTTCTATGCCTCGAGCCCGCAGGATGACGCGGAGGCGAACTTCGTCTGGTTCACGCGCGCCCGTCTCGCGATGTGGCGGGCAGACGAGACGTGGGCCGCGGCGCACCGGGCGCGCTTGGCTTCGATGAACCTCATGGTCGCGCCGATGGCCGCTGCGATGTGCGGGATCATCCTCGAGCGGAGGGTGCCCGAAGACCTCGTCGCGCTGGCCGACAACCTGGGCAAGATCACGGGGCGAGTGCGGAGGCGACCCCTCTTCTATCGTCAGCTCAAGGCTGAAGTGTTCGCGTACGCGGGCGACGTCGAGCGAGCGATCGCGGCCATCGACGAGGCGACCTCGCTCGGTCTCATCGACGTCGTGTGGCTGGATCGGTGCCCACTGTTCGCGTCGCTGCGCAACAACGCGCGGTTCGTGGAGCTGCGCGCGCAGGTTGCCGAACGGGCAGCCTTGGTCCTCGAAGCGTTCACCTGAGCGAGCGGCGTCACTTCACCGGCGGCGCCACCGGAGCGCTCGGTCGAGCCGGAACCGGCGCGGTTCGACAATAGGTTCGCGAACTGGCTCGATGCGGTCATTGGGACGTCGTGAAACAGACCTCCGCTGGCGCCGAGGGCGTGGGCCGTGCGACGGCGGCGGCCAGCCTGTCCCACCCATCGCGTTTCTCTTCCCCTCTCCCCTTGTGGGAGAGGGGGCGCGTGGGCGTCGTGGGAAACGCTTGGGGGTGAGGGTCGCGGGGGGAAGAGTCGTTCCGTCCGATCGACGTTTGCTCTAGGGAAACGCCCGACGCGAGCTCGAGCCGCACCCGACGCTCGCGGCGACGAGAACGAGCGCGGCCAACGCGAGGCGCCCGCGCCTCACGACCGACCTTCGAGCAGCCGCTTCACGAGCTCGGGCTTCTGCACCTTGCCGATCGCGTTGCGCGGAAGCTCGGTCATCGCGATGACCTCTTTGGGCACCTTGTAGCTCGCGAGGCGCTCCTTCGCGAACGCCCGGAGAACCACCTCGCTGCATTCGTGCCCTGCCTGCGGCACGACGCACGCCACGACCCGCTCGCCCCACGTCTCGTCGGGGATGCCGACCACGGCGACCTCGCCGACACTCGCGTGCTCGCGCAGCACCTCTTCGATCTCGAGCGCGCTCAGCTTGAATCCGCCGCTCTTCAGGATGTCGACGCTCGTGCGCCCGAGGATCTTGAACCAGCCGTCCTCGTCGCGCGTGACCGTGTCGCCCGTCTTGAACCAGCGCTCGCCCCCCTGCACGTCGTCGGCGAACGCGGCGTGCGTCGCGTCTTCTCGCTTCCAGTAGCCGGCGAACACGCTCGGGCCGCGCACCCAGAGCTCGCCGCTCGGCGCGTCGTTCTCGTTGTCGTCGACGATGCGCGCCTCGATCCCTTCCACCGGCAGGCCGACCATCCCCGGCTTGCGGGGGCCGGCGAGCGGGTTCGACATGCCGACCCCGATCTCGGTCATGCCGAATCGCTCGAGAGGGTACGCGCCGGTGATGCCGCGCCAGCGCTCGCCCACCGTCACGGGGAGCGCCGCGCTTCCGCTCGTGGCCAGTCGGAGCGCTCGCGCGTTGGCCGTCCACCGGGCCCGCGTCGCCTCATCGGCTGCGTCGAACGCGGCGAAGAGCTTGGTGTACATCGTGGGGACGCCCATGAAGAGCGTGGCTTCCCGCATCGACTCCCAGATCGCCTCGGCGTCGAAGTGCGGAAGCATCCGCGCGCAGCCGCCGGCGCCCAGCAGATTCAGCAGCGCGATGCCGAGACCGTGCAGGTGGTGCAGAGGAAGCGCGTGCACCAGCACGTCGCGCGCGGAATGCGACCACGCGCGGCCGATCGAGTCCTGTTGAACACCGAGGTTCGCGTGCGTGAGCACCGCCCCCTTCGGCTTGCCCGTCGTGCCGCTCGTGTAGAGCTGGAGCGCGGCGCTCGTCGCCTCGATGCGCGGCAGCTGGGTGGCCGCGGGCTCGCGATGGAGTGCGTCGGTCGTGAGCAGGCGGCGCGTGCGCGCGATTCCGTCGAGGCGGGACGCGAGATCGGGCGACGCGATCAGCGTGTCGACCTGGGCGTCGTCGCAGAAGTACGTCGTCTCGGCGGGCGGGTGCATCGGCGAAAGGACGACGACGCACCCTCCTGCGCGCAGCACGCCGTAGAACGCCGACACCCAGTCGGCTCCGGGCGAGATGAGCAGCGCCACGCGACGCGCCGACGGGGAGCGCCCGCCGCCGAGCAGTGCGTGGGCGACGCGGCGCGAGCTGTCGTCGATCGCGCTGAACGAATGCGAGCCCGCGGCGTCGAGTACGGCCGGGCGACTCTCGTGCGCGAAGGCTCCCCATCGCGCGAGCAGCGGCGACGCGCCGGGGTCTTCACCGCGGGGGGGCTGCGGGTGCGGAGGCGCACCGGGACGTCGTGCGGGATCCATGATTCGTCGGATTAGCACGCGCCTGCCGTTTGCGTTGCGCTAAGGTCCGCCACGTGGGTAGGCGTGCCGTCACTCGCGTCCTCGTGCTCCTGGCCGCGTCGCTCGTGGGCGCGTCGGCGCGCGCGGACGACGACAGCGAGCTGCGGGGAATGCGGATCGGGTTCGTCCCCGGGATAGGCGCGGGCGTCGCTCAGTTCACCGGCCAGCGGCCGTACTTCCCGTCGTTCGTCGGGTACACGGTGGCCCAGATCGAGTTCCTCGTGGACATGGGGAAATGGGGAGGCTTCCTCCGCGGCGAGTTCGTGTCGAGCGGAGGGGGCGGACGGTGGACCTCGCCGTCCGTCGTGCTGGGGCCCACGTATCGATTCAAGGGCGACGGCGAGGAGCGATGGGGAATCGTCGGCCGCGCAGGGCTCGTGTACCAGCGCTGGCACGCGACCTCTTCGGGGGGCTGCGACGTCCCGCTGCTGATTCCCACGAGCTGCCAGTACTACCCGCCCCCCACGCCCCCCGGCACGATCACCGACACGCCGCCCGTCTACACCACGACCGTCGACCACATCGGCGCGCTCGCCGGCGTCTCGCTCGAAGCCCCCGTGGAGTCGGTGTTCGTCGCGATCGGCGCCGAGCTCGGGGCGAGCGTCGATGTCGACAACGCCAACCCGGGGCTCGCCTTCTTCGGCCAGCTCACCTTGTCGCTCTCGCTCCGCGATCATCTGCGGGAAGACGAGACGCCGAAGATGCCGACGATGCGGCACCGCTTCAATCAGGATCAGCCCCGCTAGGGGCGCCTCACGCTCAGTGCACGTCGCCGACGAGCAGCGCGAACGCGGGCACCAGCACTTCCTCGGGAGACGCTCCCCCCTGGGTCGCGACACCGGTGCGATCGAACGTGAAGCCGTGGTCGCCGAAGACGAACAGGAGCGTGCGCGGCTTCTGGGCCTGCGCGTGTCGCGCGATGGCTTCGGTCGCCGCGTCGCAGATCTCGCCGAGCGCGGGGAGCGCCTGAGCGCCGAGGTCGCGGACGCGCGCCTCGACGACGTCGAGCTTGTAGAGATCGCGTGAGCCGACCTTCACTCGACGGATCACCTCGGCCGTGCGACCGCGCAGCGGATCGGTCTCGCGCTCCGAGTCGGCGTTCGGGGCGCGGAGCGCGTCGGGGCCCCGCTGGAGCGTCTCCAGCTGGCGAACCGTCGTCGTGGGGAGGGCGCTCCACAGGATCAGCTCGTCGGTGAGCGACGCCTGCGCGCCGAGCGCGCGACGCACCCCGTCCTTGATGCGCGTCCCCACGTCGAAGCGCATCGCGTCGACGAGGAGAATCTGCGTCGTCCTCGCGCCGTGCAGGCGGGCGATCCGCGCGGCGACCTCCGGAGCGTCCATGACCATGCGCGGGCGCTTGCCGGTGACGGCGAACGTGGGGCAGGCATCGGTGTACGCGCGGGCGAACGTGCGGCGGAACTCGTCGTGGGCGTGGAGCGCACGCGGCTCGTCGAGGCCGTGGGCGATGGCGTCGGCGAGCGGCATGTAGTCGCGGGCGAAGAGCCGCTCGAACGCGGCGAGCGGCTGCGGACCGCGCGCGGCGGAGAGCGAGAGCGCCCATGCGCGCCAGGCGTCGTCGGCCTGCGCGACGGCGGCGCCGGACATGTGCCGAGCCGTGAGCTCGGCGGGGGAGCGGACGGCGCGGGGGGCGACCGGGGCGCGGGTGGCGTCGGTCTGGGCGTCGTCGACGAGCGCTTCCAGCGCAACGTCCGCCTCGACCTCGATGGTCGCGATCGCAGCGGCGATCACGGTCGTGGTCGTGGTCGTCACGGTCGGGGGCGTGGTCGGGGTCGGGGTCGCGGTCACGGTCGGGATCGTGGTCGCCGGCGTCGGCGTCGTGTCCGGCTCGCCGTCGTCCGCCTCGTGGTCCGGGGCCTCGGCGATCACCGATGCCAGCGCGATCGGATCCCCGTACGCGCCCGTCGTCGCATCCGCAGCGTCCAGGAAGAGCCACACCGGCCGCTCGCTCGTCGCGCTCGCCCAGAAGCGGAGCGTCGCGCTGTCCTCCGGCTCGATGGCTCCGCGCGCGGAGGTCGCCGCGCGCAACGGACCGACCGCGAGCGCGATTCCCATCGCCCCCACGCGCCGCGCCCGAAAGAGCTGATCGCTCAGCGCCGCGTCCGCATCGCTGGCCGCGCCGATCCCCGGGGGGGCTGCTCCACGCGCGTCGAGCTCGCGCTCGATCGACTCGTCGATCACGTCCGACAGGCGCCCCCGCGCGCTCGCCTCGACCGCCACGTGCACCACGAGCGCCATCGACGACGCGAGGCGCTCGCACGCCGCGTCACGCTCGTTCGCGGGGGCGAACCGGGCGCGCGGAAGCAGCGGCGCATTGCTCGCGCTCGCCATGGCCGGTCGGTACGAATCGGTCATCTCGCTTCATTTACCGACGAGCGCCGCCATTGGCCCACTTTCCTGGGGTCGAGGGTCCCTTCGCGCGCGCATTCGCGGGGCGAAAAAAAGAGCGGGTCACGCGTTTCGCGTGCCCGCTCGAGAAAATGTTCCTTACCGCTGGGACGTGTGCCGGACCGCATGAACCCCTAGGCGAGCGCCTAGGTGGGGGACGCGATCGCCGCTCTTAAGGCTTCCGAGTTATCCGCTGCTTTCGCAGAGGCCCGGCGTGCACACGGAGCGGACAAGCGCCCCCCGGTTCAATGCTTGTAGGGGATCATGGTTCCGACAATCACGTTCCTCGCAGAGGGAACTCCACCAAGCTAACACCCGCTCCTCGTCGGTCAACGGACGGCGGGTGCGATCACGCGAACTGAACGCAGCGCCGGCTGAGCGAGCCGTACTCGAAGCCCGCGACCGGGAACGACACTGCGCGCGATCGCACGCTTGCCGCGCCCGCTGCGACGAGCAGCGGGAGGAAGTGCTCCTCGGTCGGATGGGCCATCGCCCGCTTGGGCGCGAGCACGCGAAAGCCGACGAGCGCGTCGAAGTCGCGACGCAGGAGCACATCCTCGCACCACGAGTCGAAGGCGCGTGCCCAGGGAGGCGGCGCCGCGTGTCCGGTGAGATCGATGCTCCGGAGATTGTGGACCAGCACTCCGCTCCCCAGGAAGAGGACCGCCTCGTCGGCGAGCGGCGCCAAGGCTCGCCCGAGATCGAACAGCTCGGCAGGCTCGCGTCGAGGTAACGACAGCTGCAGGACGGGGACGTCCGCAGCGGGGAACATGTGCAGGAGCGGAACCCAGACGCCGTGATCGAGCTTCCGGTCGGGGCTCTTGCCGATCGTCACCTTCGCGAGCAGCTTCTCGACGCGCGCGGCGACGTCCGGGGCCCCTGGCGGGGCGTACCGGATCGTGTTCAGCGCCGGGTCGAACCCGCTGAAGTCGTAGAGGAGCGGGAGCGTCGTCGTGGCGCCGATCGTCGGATCGCGCGTCTGCCAGTGCGCGCTCACGATGACGATGGCGCGCGGCTTCGGCATCGCCTCGGCCCAGGCGCGGAGCTCTGCCCCCTTCACCGCGTCCAGCGCGAGCATCGGCGACCCGTGGGCCACGAAGCCGATCGGCATGCGCTTGGGTTCGAGCGCGCTCATGACGACGTCACGCGCATCACTTCGTCGATCGTCGTGATCCCTTCATGAACCTTCTGGAACCCCGCGCGCCGCAGCGAAGGGACTCGTCGCTCGTGAAGCCACGCGCGGTACTCGCGCTGGCCGGCCTTCGCCTTGACGAGATCGCGCAGGTCGTCGTCGACGACGAGCACCTCGAAGATGCCGGCGCGCCCCTTGTAGCCCGTGCCGAAGCACGCGCGGCACCCGCGAGGGCGCACGATGTCGCTCCCTTGCGGCAGCAGAATGTCGTCACCGTCCCAGAGATCGGCCTCGAGCTTCGCGACCGCCTGGCACATCGAACAGACGATCCGCACGAGCCGCTGCGCGATGACCGCCGAGAGCGCGTTGCCCACGACCCACGGCTCGACGCCCAGGTCGACCAGGCGAACGATCGTCTCCGCCGTGCTCGCCGTGTGGAGCGTCGTCAGCACGAGGTGCCCGGTGAGCGCGGCCTGAAGCGCGATGGTCGCGGTCTCCGCGTCGCGGATCTCGCCGACCAGGATGACGTCGGGGTCCTGCCGCAGGATGGCGCGCAGGCCGCTCGCGAACGTGAAGCCCGCGCGCGCGTGGGTCTGCCCCTGCGTGATCGACGGGATGTCGACCTCGACCGGGTCCTCGAGCGTCATCACGTTCACGCGCGTCGTGTCGAGCAGCTGCATGAACGAGTAGAGCGTCGAGGTCTTCCCCGAGCCGGTCGGCCCGCACGTCACCACGAACCCCTGCGGCCTCCGGACGATCTCGCGGACGCGCGCGCGGGTGTCGGCCGTGAGGCCGAGCTGGTCGAAGCCGATCAGCTCCTGGCCGAGGAGCACGCGGAGGACGACCTTCTCGCCGAAGATGCAGGGGAAGGTCGATGCGCGGAGGTGAACGCGCGCGTTCGGCCCGGTCTCGACGGTGAGCTGGCCGTCCTGCGGAGTGCGGCGCTCGGCGATGTCCATGCGCGCCAGGACCTTCACGCGCGAAACGACCTGCAACGCGACGTCGGGCGCGAGCGACGAATCCTCGAGCATCGCGCCGTCGACCCGGAGGCGGACGACGGTGCGCTCTCGCTTCGGCTCCAGGTGGATGTCGCTCGCCCCCTTGATGAGCGCGCGCCGCACCACTTCGTCCAGCAGCCCGACCGCGTCGTGCTCGGGGTTCGGCGAGCGCGTGTTCGACATGCGAAGCTCGATCGTACACGCCCGAGGACGGCCAAGTGAGCGGTCTCGCTTTGGGAGCCGACCGGCGACCCGTCCACGGGCTCGGCAATTCCGTTCACGGGCTCCGGATCCCGTCTACGGGCTGAGTTAGCCCGCCCACGGGTTCGGCGATCCCGTCCACGGGCTGAGTTAGCCCGTCCACGGGCTCCGCGATCCCGCCCACGGGCTGAGTTAGCCCGTCCACGGGCTCCGCGATCCCGTCCACGGGCTGAGTTAGCCCGTCCACGGGCTCCGCGATCCCGTCCACGGCTCCGGGCCCCTCGTCCAAGAGCTAAGTTCGCGGAAACGCAGCCACGAACGCCCGGTGCACGTCGAGCGCTTCGTCCGCGTTCAGAGCGAGCTCCCGCGGTCGGTACCCCGTCACGAGCCCTCGCACGCGCACGACCTTCCCTGCGACCTCGAACCGCGCGCGCCACTCCTTCACGGCCAGCTCGTGGCCATCGCCGACGCGCCGGATCCGCCGGTACGCGTTCGGCTGCGGCCCCAGCGCGAGCGCACGCTCGATCACCGGACCGACGTCGATCCCGCGCTCCAGCAGCCACGCCCGCTGCGCGCCCGCCTCGTCCGACCAGGTGACCTCGTGGTCCGGAATGGGGTCGCGCGCGGCGTCGAGCCAGCCGGAGCCCGCATCGGGGAAGGCGTCCGCGTACGGGACGTACGGCTTCAGATCGAGCACCGGGGAGCCGTCGAGGATGTCGAGATCGCGGACGCGCACGTTCAGCCCTTCGACCCCGACGAGGCGGACGGCCGACAGGCCGATCGGGTTCGGGCGGTGGGGCGAGCGCGTCGCGAGGACACCACGGCGTCGATCGCTCCGCGGCGGGAGCACCTTCGGGCGCCACCCCTCCGCCTGGTGAAACACGAAGATGACCCACAAGCGATCCCACGTCGCGAGATCCTCGACCGCGTGCTCGAGGTCGCGCCCAGAGAAGAGCTCGATCGTCGCCTCGACGCCGGCGCCCGCCTGCGTCTGCGCCTGCCGGGGCGCGTCGGCCTTCTCGACGAACGGAGAGCGCACGACGCCGATCGGCTCGAATGTGACCGCGGCTCGCCCGTCCTTCCCGTCCTTCACGCGCCGCACTCTTCACATTTCTTCACGTTCGCGCAACGCAACTCGAGGGACCGCGTCGCATCCTCTCGGAGCAAAGACAGAGCGCGCGCATCGCCGCTCTCGTTCGCAAAAAGGAGACGTCCATGGTCGGCGTTGTCATCGGCGCTGTATGCGCCATCGCGGTAATGAAGGTTCTTCGTCGTCGCTTCGGGTTCCGCCGCTTCGGTGGCTACGGAGGGCACGGCTACGGTCCGTGGCAAGCGGCCGCGTGCGGCGGTCACGGCGGCTGGGGACCGTACGAGGGCGGGGGAGGGGCCTACCGCGAGCCCTGGATCGACGGGGACGTGGAGCCGCCGTGGCGCGGCCGTCGTCGCGGTGGGTTCGGGTGGAGGGCGATCTTCGAGCGGCTCGATGCAACGCCCGCGCAGGAGAAGGCGATCCGCACCGCGTTCGACGATCTCCTCCGCAAGGCGCGCGCCGTGAAGGACGACGCGAAGGGAATGAGGGGAGATCTGGCCTCGGCGTTTCGCGGTGAGTCGCTCGACGCCGAGACGCTCGGGACCGTGGCCTCGCGGGCCAGCGGCGCGGTCGACGGGCTCCGCGACGCGGTGATCGGCGCGCTCCTGAAGGTGCACGAAGTGCTCGACGAGAAGCAGCGCGCGACCTTGGCCGATACGCTCGAGTCCCCCGGTAGTCCGTTCCGCGGCTGGGGTCGCGGGCGCGGTTGAGACGCGGCAAACACCCTCCGAAAATGTGACCCGCGCGGCGCGTGGAGGCACGATCACCCTCGTGAGCCACGCGCCGCTTCGGTCATTGCAGGAACGACTGCTGGCGATCATGGATCGCAAGCATCACTGGGCGTACCCGGCGCTGACGCGCCCCGGTCTCTCGCGCGCACAGCTCCTCACGCACTTCCGGCACGAGTACCTCGTCTACATCCGCGACTTCCCCGTGCTCGTCGCAGCCGCGCTCGGGAACGTGCCGGCGTTCGACGACGTGCGCACGGCGCTCGCCGAGAACCTCTACGAGGAGCAGACCGGTGGCCTCTCGAAGACGGCCCCGCACCCCGAGCTGTTCCTGCGGATGATGGAGGGGCTCGGGTTCTCGCGCGCCGACTTCGTCGAGGACGAGCGAGCGCTGCACCCCGCGGCGCTCGTGTATCGCCGACAGCTGCGCGAGGGGGCGCGTTCGTCGCCGTGGCAGGCGGCCGTGGCCCTCCTGACGATCTTCGTCGAGGGGAGCGTGAACGAGCGCGCCGAGCTGGCCGGCACCTACGTGCGCGCGCACGGTGAAGAGGCGGTCCTGCGGCACCCGATGGTCGCGCACTACGGCTGCCCGCCGTCGGCGATGACGCTCACGCGCGCGCACGCGGCGATCGAAGGGGCGCACCGCGCGGACGCCTGGCGGATCGTGCTCGCGCACACGGACGAGGGGGACGTCTCCCGCGCCGTCGAGGACGCGTGCGCGCGCGGGTTGGAGGGCTGGCAGCTGTACCGCGACGGGGTCGCGTCGCGGATGGGGATCGCGCGGGGACAGGCGGCGTAAGGGCGCTCCTTAGAGCGTCGTCTCGCCGAGCACGCGCACGTGCACGATGCGTGAGCGTCGCGCGCCGATGTTCGACAGGTCGCCGATCGTCTGCGTCGTGCCGAGCGGCATTCCGCCCACGCATCGCCGCGCGAGACCTTCGCCGTCGCACACCGGCTCCGCTTGCGGGACGTCGTCGGGGACGGCGCCCGGCGCCGAGATGCGCTTCTCGCCCGCGGGTAGCGCCTTCTCGGCGACGATGCTCAGCGTCGTGCGGACGCCACGCGCGCCCGGGGGCACGTGCAGTCGCTTCGACGAGACGAGCCTCACCAGCTCGCGCGCGACCCCGTTCCACGCTGCAGCGTTGCCGGTCGCCGAGACGACGCGTGCCGTGATTCCGCCGCCGCTCCCGTCGCACTCGATCTCGAGCGTCGCACTCCCGACGTCGGGCGCGAGCGCGGGCGACGCCGCCTCGTGCGCAGCGGAGACGAGCGGTCCCTCCGAGCCGAGACCGAGCGCGCGGTCGTGCGCATCCAGCGCTTCGCGCAGGAGGTGCTCGGGCGACGGAAGCGCCATCGTGTGCGACGAAGCGACGGGGCTCGGCGACGACGAGGAGAGACCGCTCCCGAGCGCGACGCTCTTCCAGTACGTGCCGATGCCGAGATCGACGGCGTGCGCGCTCGGCGCCGGAGCGGGCGCGGGGGCGCTGCCCGGCACCGATTCGTCCGTTGCGGGTTCGCCCGAGGCGGGTGACGACGCGTACTCCCGAGGAGCCGGGGGCGCGAGAGAAGCGCGCGCCAGCGCAAGGGGGGGGCGAGATACGGCCAACGTCGGCTCGACCGCGGCTGGGGGCGTCTCGGTGATCGGCTCTTCGGTCACGAGGACGAGCTCATCCTCCGACGTGGTGGCGATGGGCGTCGCGCGGTTCGGCGTTCGCACCGCGGAGAGCCCCAGCGCCACGCTCGCATGCGCGACGAGCGCCAGCACCAGGGCCGAGCGGAAGCGAGGGGTGCGCACGGCGGAAACTCTAGCCCTCGTCCTCCCGGTGCGCACGGGTCCGTCCCAGCGGGCGCGGGGTCACTCGAGGAACATCTTCTTCTTCAACCGCGCGCGCTGCTCCTCGCCGACCGGCTGGGCGCTGAGGATTCTCGTGGAGATCGCGTGACGGGCGCCGGCCGCCGTCCCCTGTCCCCCGATCGGATGACAGTCACGCGAGCCGCGGTTCCCCGAGAACGCAGGATTACTGCATTCCAGTTCCCTGCGAAAACGAGCGACTTCTGCCGCGCGCGCAGCTGGTCCGGCTGTTGCTCTACTTCGTGGCGGCGGCCAGAGAGCCGCCCAAGGAAGGACACCATGCCCACTCTCAACCGCTCTCTCCTCCTCGCCGGAATCTTCCCCGTTCTGATCTCCGCACTTGGTCTCGCCGGCTGCGCGACCGCGGCCCTCAGTCCGCAGGGCGCGCAGGTCGCCGTCACGCGTAACCCGCCGACGCCCGACTGCGTCACGGCCGGTTACCTCGTCGGCGAGGGGGGAGGGACGTTCGGAGGGAAGTGGATCTCGAACGACTCGCTGCTCCAATACGCGCTGAACGACCTCCGGAACAAGGCCGCCAAGCTCGGCGCCAACTACGTGCAAACCGATCCGCCGCAGCTCGGTTCCGGCCACGGCACGACCTCCACCGCGACCATCACCGGAACCGCGTACCGCTGCACGGCGACGCTCTAGCCGCGCTCCAGCCGCGCGCTACTCGAACGCGAGCACGTTGCTCTCGCCGAGCTTGGCGATCTTCGCGTCGATCGCCGCGAGCGCCTTCTTCCTTCGCGCGTCGGCCTGCGCCACCTGGCGCGCGGTGAGGAGCGGCTCGCCCGGGACCTCCTCGCCGAACGCCTTGGCCAGATCGACGGCTCGCAGCGCCGTCACGAAGGCGCGCGAGAACCGCTCCACGCCGTCGAAGAAGTCGACGCTGCGCTTCACTTCCTTCGCCGGCAGCGGGTCGAAGAACGCGCCGTCGTTGTCGATGAACAGGAGCTCGCTCTTCTTCCGGTCGTACCCGACGTTCCCGCCGCTCCACCGGTCCCAGTTCCCGGTCACGTAGTCGAACGCGAGCATCGTGCTGATCTGCGCCGCCATCGCCCGCTCATCGTCGGGGATCGCGCCGCCGACCTTCAACCACGCGCGCCACTTCGCGATCTCCTCGTCCTTCTCCAGCGGCAGGAACTCGAGCCCCTTGATCCACGGCATCAGCGCGCCGCGCACCAGGGCGGCGTCCCCCGCGTCGGTCACAGGCTCCTTCACCACCTCGACGAAGATCGTTTCGCGCCCCGCGGCGCGTTCGAGCGCCGCGAAGTCGAAGGTGCGGATCGTCGCGTACGGCACGTTCTCCAGCGAGAGCGAGCGCGCCAGCCGATACGCCGCCACCTCGCCACGGTACCGGTGACCGCCGCGCGTCGATCGCGGCTTGTACGCGGCGTCGAGCCCCCCCTCCAGCTTCAGCTTGAAGACGACCGACGTGTGCCCGACGCTCTTGCCCGCGAGCGGCGCGGCCGTCGCATACGCGGCCCGCAACGCCAGCGCGCTGTCGCCGCCATCCTCGACGTTCGCGTCGGGAGCGCTCGCTGCAGCGACAGGTCCGCCGAGATCGACCACGCTGGCCACGGGGGCGGCCGCGTCCAGCGTCGCGATGCTCTCCGTCCGCGAGCACGCGCCGAGCGCGACGACCGCGCTAAGCCAGCACGCGATTGCGCAGGAATTCCGCGATCCGCTCATCGACCAGCCCCGCTTGTTCGATCGACGCCACGTGCGTCCCCCCGTGCACCATCAGAAGCTCCCCCTGCGGCATCTCGCGCGCCATGCGTTCGGCGAGGAACGGCGGCGTGAACGTGTCACGCTCTCCGGCCACCACGAGCGCCGGCACGTTCACCTCCGAGAGCAGGTCCTCGGCGCTGTGCTCGCCCGCGGCGCGGAGCATCCTGAGGAACATCGGCAGGTCGACGTGCGTCATGTGGCGCAGGTACGGCAGCATGTCGTCTGGGTTGATGCGCTCGGGATCGATCTCCCCCCAACGGAGCGCCGTGCGCAGCGCGACGTCGGGCGGGATGCGGGTCCAGATGGCGCGCGCGACGTTCGGCCGCTTCAGCACGGCGTCGAGCAGCTTCGGCAGCACCCACTGGAGCACGGGCACCCCCTTGAAGGTCTGCGTCACCTTCCCGAAGCTCCCGTTGATGAGGATGAGCCCGCGGATCCCCTCCGGGTCCCGCCGGTAGCTCTCGAGGGCGACCTGGCACCCCATCGAGTGCCCGATGATCACGCACGGCGGGTTGCCGACGTGACGGCGGACCGCGCTCAGATCGTCGGCGTGCGCCGCGATGTCGATACGGTCGGGGTCGGCAGGCGCCGCGCTCCGACCATGACCCCGGTAATGCCAATGGGTGAGAGCGACCGTCGGGGAGAGATCATCCCACAGATACTTCCAGATGAAGCCGTCGCAGACGATCCCATCACAGAGGAACGCACGCACGCCGGTCGGCGCATGGTTGCCGAGCCGCGTGCGATAAAAGAGGCGCGTCCCGTCGGGCGCGATCGCGAACCCTTGTTCGTCGACCGCGCGCCAGACCGCTACCGAGGGCCGATCAGCCCTCGTCGTCGTCGCCACCGTCCACGTCGTTCACGCTCGGGAGCTTCTTGATCTCCAGACGCGAGATCTTCCAAGCGCGCTGCACGACCCAGGAGAGAGAACGGTCGAGGCGAGCTGCTTCCTCTTTGATCTCCTGGAGCATCGACTCGGGAAAGTAGAGACTCTGCTTGCGCTTATCGGTCTTCGAGCCTTCTGCGCGCAGGTTGGCCACTGAGTCCTTGTCACCGGTCGCCAAGAGAACCTCCTCGATCTGCGGCGTCCTCGCCCCTTCCACGTGAAGGTGCGGAGGAATGCGTCGCTATCTCTCTGCAGAGTACCAACGATTCCGGTTCGATGAAGAACCTTTTTTCGCGTCCCGGCTGTGTAACGATCACGCGAGTGAACAAGCTCATTCGGACCACAAGCTTCGCGGTCTTGGCCTTTGCAGGGGGCGCGGCGTCCACGATCGCCGGCTCTCGCACCGCTCGTGCGACGTCGCAGGACGAGAGCCCCTATGCGGCAATGGCGCAGCTCGGGCGAGTCCTCGTGACCGTCGAGAACGAGTACGTCGAGCCCGTGGAGCGCGCCAAGATCGTGAACGGCGCGATCGAGGGGATGGTGGCCGGGCTCGATCCCCACTCCAGCTACATGACACCCCAGGACTTCTCCCTGTTCCAGAGCGACACCGAGGGGGAGTTCGGGGGGGTCGGGCTGGAGGTCGACGCCCGCAGTGACGTCATCACCGTCATCGCGCCGATCGAGGGGTCGCCGGCCGAGCGCGCCGGGATCCGAAGCGGCGACAAGCTGCTCGCCGTCGACGGCGAGACCGCGATGGGGCTCGGGCTCGAGAAAATGGTCAGGAGGATGCGTGGCAAGCCCGGCACGCACGTGAAGCTGACGATCCGGCGCGACGAGAGGCATCCGAGCGCCCAGGCGAAGAACGAGCCGTTCACGATCGATCTCGTGCGCGAGGTGATCAAGGTTCCGAGCGTGTCCTCGCGCATGCTCAAGGGGGACATCGCCTACGTGCGCATCGCGCAGTTCCAGGACAAGACGCACGAAGAGCTCCTGAAGGCGGTCGCTCGGCTCCGCGCGGAGGAGGCCAGGACGAACGCACGCATCGCGGGCGTCCTCCTCGACATGCGCAGCAACCCAGGCGGCCTCGTCGACGAAGCCGCAGAAGTGGCCGACGAGTTCTTGTCGCAGGGGACGATCTACACCGCGCGTCATCGCGGTCAGATCATCGACGAGGTGAAGGCGCACGGCGGCGGGGCCTTCGCGACCGCGAAGACGGTGATCCTCGTGAACGGCTACACGGCGAGCGCCGCCGAGCTCGTGACCGGTGCCCTCCAGGACGCCAAGCGCGCGACGGTCGTCGGGGCCCAGACGTTCGGCAAAGGGAGCGTGCAGACGATCTTCGAGCTCCCGGGCGGTGCCGGGATGCGCCTCACCACCGAGCGGTACTACACCCCGAGCGGCCACGCCGTGCAGGCCGAGGGGATCCATCCCGATGTGACGGTCAACGAAGCGGACCCCACGTTCCCCGTCTTGCGTGAGCGCGATCTCGAAGGGCACCTCGCACCGGAGGACCGCGGAGGCGTGGCCTTGGGCGGGACGACCGTAGTGGTCGATGCCGGAGCCCCGACCCCGAGCGCGACCCGTGACGAGGAGCCTGGCGGCACCGAGGGGAGCGTCTCGAACATCCCCGCCGATCCGGAGGCGAGCAAGGATGCCGTGCTGAAGATCGGGTACGCGCTCCTCAGGAAGTAGTCGCCGTCATCCAGAGGAGCGAGGCGCCGTAGGAGCCACTCCGAAGCGGGGAACCCGGGGCTCCACTCAGGATGATGACGAGTCGGAGGCTTCCCGCGCCTCGCGCTTCTTCCGCTTCGCGTTCGCCTTCGCCAGCTGCTTCACGAGCTTGTCGACGGTCGTGAACAGGACCTCGTTTCCTTCCTGAGTGTGCCTGGCGACGCGTGCTGCGTAACGCGGCTGCTCCCGGAGGAACATGCGGAGCATGTCGCCGTCGATCGAGTCGGCGCACAGCCCGTAGCCCAGCTCCTCGATGTAGCGCGCGTTCATCATCTGCTCGTACTGGTGCTTCACCGGAACGCTGTAGACGGGCTTGCCGAGATAGACCGCCTCGCCGATGAGCGAGAGCCCCCCGTTCGACACGATCGCCTTGGCCGACGCGAGATCCTCGACGAACCCGTCTTCGCTGAACTCCTTGATCTGGCAATTCCCGTTGTGCGCGTTCTTGCGAAGGCCGTAGACGATGAACCGCTCCCCTTCGATCGAGTTGAGCGTCGGGATCAGCGTCTTGTCGCTCGTCGACGTCTGGTAAACGAGCACGTGGTGCCCGAACTTCGCGCGCGCCTTCACGTCGAGGATCGACTTCCGCAGGATCGGAGGAACGAGCGTCGTGTCCTCGCGGTACTTCTTCTTGATCGTCGGGAAGAAGAAGGTCGTGATGATGTAGTGGTCGCAGCCTGGGAGCTTGGCCTTCACGAAGGCCTTGGTGATTTGGTACTCGACCTTCACCCCGTCCTTGATCGCCGCGTCGTGCTTGCAGCGCGAGATGATCTGCTGATTGTCGATCGAGATGATTGGCAGCCCGTGCCGCTTGGCGAAGAACCACGCGAACGAGTCGAAGTCGCTGATGACGACGTCGGGCTCGAAGTGAACGACGTCCTCGAAGTAGCGCGTGGCGTTTGCGTAGAGCATCTGCGGCGCTGCCAGCACGTTGCGCGCGATCGAGGCGTCACGATCGATCGCGTTGTCGACGTACTTGATGCTCAGCCCCTTGATCTCGACGACGTCGGGGAAGCTCTTGGCCAGGAACGCATGCGCGCGCCCGCTGACGACGATCTTCACCTCGTGCCCGCGCTCGACGAGGTGCTCGCAGACCACTTTGCTTCGCGTGGCGTGCCCCATGCCTTCGCCGGTGACGCCGTAGAGGATTCGCATGAGAGCGGAGGGTACCAAGCGGCGGCCGGGCCGTCCGCGTCATCATCCGCTTAGGTTCGTGGCAACGCGATGGCAGCCTGCACCACCGGAATGGCCAGCAGGACCGTCATCGTGAGCAACGTGACGCTCGTCCACGTCCAGTCGCTCGGTAGCCCCACGCGCAGCATGGAGACTCCCATCACGATGAGCCCGGCGACCGCGTGCTCGCGTGTCGGCTGGCGCCAGAGCAGGGCGGTGACTCCCACGCCCAGGATCGCGGTGAGGACGGCGACGAACGACGCGAAGCCCCACGGCTGATCTGCTCGCAGAAACCACGCGACGAGCGACAGGACGGTGAGCAGCGTGAATGCGAGCAAGGCGTAGGAGCCGTTGCGGGCCGCTCGTGAGGCCACGGTCGGTCCCCCGGCGGTCTCCCCGGCGCGATCCTTCGCCGGGAGCGTAGGGGAGTTGCGGGAAACGGGCGCTGACGACGATCCGCGTGGCGGCGGCTTCGACGGCGGCGGTAGCTTCCCGGGCATGGGCGGCGGGCGAGAGGACACGTCCGAGCGAGCATAGTCGGCGCCGGGCCGATCGGCCGAAAAGCCGGCTGAGTCCGCGATCGACGGTCGTTTTCCCTCGCGATCGCCGGTCGGGCTCCTGATAACGTTCCCGGCGACGCAATGCCGCGCATCCGAAGCTACCGCTCTTCCGACTGGGATTCGTTCCTCGCGCTCGATCTCGAGACCGGCATTGGCTCGCTGCGCCAATCACCGCAGGAGGAGCGCGACGCGTTCATCGCGCGCTGGCCGGAGACCCTGAAGACGACGTGGGGATGGACCGACGCCGGGCCGACGAAAGACAAGAGCTTGCTCCTCGTCCTCGAGGACGACGACGGTACGTTCGCCGGCCACCTCTGGCTCCGCGAAGAAATCGACGCCTTCAGCGGCGTGATCCGCCTCTGGGTTCTCAGCGTCGCCATCGTGTCGAAGTATCGGTCGCGCGGCTGGGGGCGACTCCTCATGGAGCGAGCCGTCGAAGAAGCGCGCGCGCGGAAGCTGGGAAGCGTCGGGCTCTCGGTCGCGGCCGACAACATCGTCGCGCGAAAGCTCTACGAAGAGATGGGCTTCGAGGCGACCCGCCTGGCGATGTTCAAGCGCGTCTAGGCTCGCTCACGGCGACCGCGACGAGGGCGAGGGCGCTCGCCGACTCGTAGAGGTACGGCCACACGATCACGTTGAAGAGCAGGAGGGCGAGGAGCGTCGCGACGCAAGCGCCGACCCACGCCGAGGGCTCGTCTCCTTCGGCGAGGCGTGAGCGCGTTCGCGCGTAGCCGGCCGCGAGCGCCAGCACGAGCACGGCCTGCACGGGGCGCAGGAGGCGTTCCCACCCGTGCGTCCAGAACACGCCGGTGAACCCGGCGACCCGTGCCCATGCGTGCGAGGCGAGCCAGGTCTGTCGCGGGAACCCCGCGAGGTCGTTGAACCACCGCACGGGGCCCGCAACGAACGCGGCCGGGCTCCATAGGACCCACGGCAACACGAGCAACGTCGCGATCGCCGTTGCCTCCGCGAGCCGTCTCGCGAGCGCCTTCGGTCCGTCGCACCACCACCGTATCGATACGAGCGCGACGAGCGCGCCCGCGAGCGGAGTCGTCGCCAGGGCGAACCCCACCGCGAGGGGCGCCGCGCGCGAGCGAACCGCGACCAGGCCGGCCGTGGCGCCGAGCGCGAGCGACTGCACTGGCATCGCCGTCAGGGCGTCGGACGCCACCAGACTGCTCGCCGCGAACCAGGCCGCGAAGAGCAGGAGTACGCTCTCGGGCGTCCGCCGGCCTCCTCCGACGTGCACGAGGAGCGCGAGAAATGCGAGCTCGGAGACCGTGCTCGACCATCGCGGATCGACCCCCGCGAGGATCGCGGGGACGAAGCTGAGCCAGGTGAGCGGCAGGTACGTGAGCGGTACTCGCCACGGCATCTCGTACATCCCGTAAGGGCACTGTCCGTGCGCGAGACGATCGAACGCCGAGAGCACGAGCGGGATCATGTCGGCGCGCTGCGGGTCGATGGGCACGACCGCGAAATCGAAGAGGCGCAGAGCGATCCCTGCGAGCACCGCGCCGCCGACGCTGAGCCACACCGCCCGGGAACCGAGGAACGACAGCGCGCTGAGCAGCGCGCCGAACGCGAGCAGCCCGAGAAGCCAGTCAGGCGCCGCGAGCAGCAGGCGCCGCCGCTCTGCGATAGAGAAGACGACACTCGCCACCGGGGCCAAGCGGAGAACGAATGCCATCGCTCGCGAGCGCCCCCCGACCTGGGGAGCCCGCCGCTCCGCCAGAGCCCACCAGAGCGCGATGGCCGCGAGCGCACTCCCGAGCGCCACAGGGAGCCACGTCGGAGGATCGCGCACACGCGTGACGACCTGACAGGTCGCAACCACGAGCAACGTGAGCAGCGCGCGCGGCGCCTGCCGGTTCATCGGAACGACGATACGCGAGGTGGGCCGGACGGGTGCACCCCTCGCCGCGCGGGATGCCTACCCGCGAATGCGAATCGCGTACGTCAGCTTCACGAGGCTCTTCAGCACGTTCGGTACGCGCTTGAACAGATTGATCGAGGGGGCGCGCTTCTCCATCACGCGCACCGGGATCTCTTTCACCTTCACGCCGCCGCGATCCGCGCGGATCACGAACTCGCTCGCGAACACGTCCTTGTCGACCAGGCACGCGCGCACGATGTCGAGCAGCGCGAGCCGCCGGAATGCCTTCAGGCCGTGTGTATCGGTCCCGCGGAAGCCGAGCAGCGCCTTGAGCAGCCCCGAGTACGCGACGCTCGCTGCGTGGCGCATCATCGGCCGGTCGTCTTCCGAGCCGGCCGCGAGCTTCGACCCGATGACCATGTCGGCTTCGCCGCTATCCAGGATCTCGATCGCGCGCCTGTGGAAGTCGGTGTCGCAGAGGTCGATTTCCTCGCAGATGACGAGCTCGCCGCGCGCGAGCAGGATCCCCTGCTTCATGGCCTTGCCGTAGTTCGGCTCGCCCATGCTGATCATCCGAACTTGCCCGTCGTTCGGGTCGTTGTACTTGGCGGCGATCTCGTTCCCGAGCTCGATCGTCCGGTCCTTCGAACCGTTCTCGGCCAGGATGATCTCGTAGTTCCAGCCGAACGGCTTCAGCCGCTCCCGCAGGTCGACGACCGCCGAGTGCAGAATTCCCTGTTCGTTGTAAATTGGGATGACGATCGAGATACGCGGTTCGGCGACGTCGGCCATGATTCCCTGGTTTTGACGACGCCGCGTGGAAGCGGCCGTGCCGTCGGGCCGTCGGGATATAGACGAGCCGTTCGAGGTTGTCGAAGGTTCGGGGCGTGCGTTGTGGGCGCTCGATGACATGGTTGGCTCCTATAACAACGGATCGAGGCGCAAGCACGTATCGGAGATGCCCCGGCTCCGTTGACATCTCGACCTAGGTGCGCGACCAAGCTCACCCTCGGACGGCGTCTCCGCGTGCGGCGCGGTGGGGTGTCCGTTGGCTGCATTTGACGATGAGGAGAGCGCGATGGCCGAAGGTTTGAACAAGGTGATGCTGCTCGGGAACTTGGGGCAGGATCCGGAGCTCAAGACGATCGCCGGGGGCCAGGCCGTGCTGAACCTCCGTCTGGCGACGACCGAGACGTACCTAGACCGCAACAACGCCCGGCAGGAGCGGACCGACTGGCACACGGTCGTCATCTGGGGGAAGCGGGCCGAAGCGTTGGCGAAGTTCCTGACGAAGGGGTCGCAGATCTTCGTCGAAGGGCGCATCCAGACGCGCAGCTACGAGAAGAACGGCGAAAAGCGCTACGCGACCGACATCGTGGCAAACAACATCATCCTTACGGGCCGACGCGGCGGTGGGGCCGAGGCGGGCGAGTTCGGCGGTGGCGGCGGCGGAGGGGGTGGGGGTGGGGGTGGCGGCGAGCGTCGGCCTGCTGGCGGCGGCGGACGCGCTCCGTCCGCACCGGTCCCGGCGGGCGGCGGCGAGTCGTTCGACGGCGGCTTTGGCGACGATCCCGGCGGCGAGGACGAAATTCCGTTCTAGAAGCGGCTCCCGGCTGGGGAGCGCGGAGAAGAAAAAGGGGGGGCGGCTCCTTCGGCCCCCTGGGTCCTTCTGCCCCCGTCGAGCAGACTTTCCTTGCGGGAAGGGGCGCGAAGCATTAACTACTCCGCCCCCGCTCCTATATTTCGGCGCGGCCTCGGAGCTCCCATGAAAGACGGCATTCACCCGGACTACCCGGCGGCGCAGGTTCACTGCGCTTGCGGCAACACCTTCGTGACCAAGTCGACGCGCGGCGACTTCCAAGTCGACGTCTGCTCGCAGTGCCACCCCTTCTATACCGGCACGCAGAAGCTGATGGACGCGGCCGGCCGCGTTGATCGCTTCAAGAAGCGCTACGCGAAGAAGGAAGTCGCCCCCGTGGCGGCCCCGGCAGTCGAGGCGAGCGTCGAAGCGAGCAAGGCGTGACCGCGGCCCCTTCGACCGACGCCGCCCGGCCCTACATCGGCGGGCAGGCCGTCCTCGAAGGGGTGATGATGCGTGCGCCGACGTCGTTCGCTGTCGCCGTGCGGCGGCGTGACGGCTCGATCGTGGTGCGCGAGCGAGAGATGCTCGCGCGCCGCGGCGGGCTCTCTCGCGCGCCATTCGTGCGCGGAATCGCGTCGCTCGTCGAGTCATTGCGTCTGGGGAGCGAGGCGCTGAGGTTCTCGGCAGACCAAATGGAAAAGGACCTGCTCGCCGACGAGCAGCGCCCTCCCATCACCCCCACCGCGGCGATCATGACCGCGGCTTCGGCGCTCGGGCTCGCGCTGACTGTGATGGTCACCCGCGACGACGGCGTGCCGCTCACGCCGGCCGAGCCGAAGCGCTCGGGTGGTCCGATGGGGTTCATGCTCCTCGTGGCGCTCGTGTTCTTCATCGCGCTCCCCCAGGGGGCCGCCGCGGGAGTGAACCGCCTCTTCCATCTGGGGCTCGACGTGCAAGTGCCAGCGTTCCAAGCGCTGACCGGCGCTTTCAAGCTCACGATCGTCGTCGGCTACCTGCTCCTCATCCGGCGCATCCCCGACATCCGGCGCGTGTTCCAGTATCACGGCGCTGAGCACAAGACGATTTCGACCTACGAAGCGCGTGAGACGCTCACCGTGGAGAACGCGCGCGCGAAGACGACCCTCCACCCGCGATGCGGCACCACGTTCCTCGTGATGGTCGCGCTGGTCTCGATCCTCGTCTTCACCGGCATAGGTGCGTTCCTCCCCCGCATCCACACGGGCAGCGCCCTGCTCGACAACGTCGTCTTCTTCTTCGAAAAGCTGCCGTTCCTTCCGGTGATTGCCGGCTTCACCTTCGAGCTGCAACGCGTGTTCGCTCGCTACTGCACGACGGGGCCGCTCCGTGCCCTGCTATGGCCGGGCTTCCTCGTTCAGAAAATCACGACGATCGAACCGGACGATGCGCAGCTCGAAATCGCGCTCGCGTCCTTGCGCGCCACGCTCTTCCGCGAACAATCGGGCAGGGATGTGCCCGGGGGAGAAGCACCCGTCGAGGTCACGTTTCCCAGCTACGAGTCGATCGTGAGCGCGCCGTCACTCCGCGCAGCCTGACGCGCGGCGCCGCTCGCGTGATAATGAGGGGGGATCGTGACGAGCTTTACCTCCAGGGCCCGCGATGCGTCGCTTCCGCCGCGCCTTGGCCGGTACGATGTGCGCGCCAAGATCGGCGAAGGGGGAATGGCCACGGTCTACCTCGGCCGGCTCGCGGGGCCGCCGGGGCACGAGCACCAGTTCGAGCGCGTCGTCGCATTGAAGGTGATCAAGGAAGAGTTCTGCCGGCATCCCGAGTTCGTGACGATGTTCCTCGACGAGGCGAAGATCATCTCGCGCCTCTCGCATCCCAACTGCGTGCAGGTCATCGAGCTCGGCAACGAGGGGGACCGTCTCTTCATCGCGATGGAGCTCCTCGTAGGCCAGTCGCTGTGGGAGATCTGGGACGCGTGCCGAACACGAAATGTGCGGCTTCGGTACGACCTGGCCGCATGGATCGGAGCCCGTGTCGCCGAGGGACTGCACCACGCGCACGAGGTGAGGGATGCGCAGGGCCAGCCGCAGATGCTCGTGCATCGCGACGTCAACGCCAGCAACATCATCGTCACCTACGGCGGGCATGTGAAGGTCATCGATTTCGGGCTCGCGAAGGCAAAGGGCCGGGCCTACAAGACGGCCGGCGGCGTCGTGAAAGGGAAGCTCGCGTACCTCTCTCCTGAGCAGGTGGCCGGGCACCCGGTCGACCGACGCGCCGACGTATTCGCGCTGGGGACGACGCTCTGGGAGCTTGTCGTCGACCGCCGGCTATTCAAGACGAAGGACGATGCCGAGACGCTGAAGCGCGTGTACGCCGCCGACGTCCCCGATCCCACGACGCTCGTGGACGGGTTCCCTCCGGCTCTATGGCACGTCCTCCAGCGTGCCCTCGCGCGCGACCCCGCGCACCGCTACGCGACGGCCGCGGAGTTTGCTCGCGCGTTGGACGAATTCGGCCGCAGCGAAGGTCGCGCCGTCGATGCGATGGCGCTGACTCAGGTGATGCGCGAGCTCTTCGCGGAGGAAGCCGCCCGCGATCAGCGCTGGATCGCCGAGGCCAGCGCGCCCGGTCCAGCCCCTGCGAGCACCATGCATCCCCCGCCCCTCATGACGGCCCCGCCCCCTCCGGACGCCCTGTCCCAGGAACCGCCCACGCCGCCGATCCCTCGTGACCGTCCGAGCAACTCGTGGGTGAACGGACAGCCGCCGGAGGGAATGTTCGCGCCGCCCCCTTCGCGTCCGTTCTGGACGCCGAACCCCGCGCCCGGAGCCCACGGGTCGGCCAAGCCCCCTCCGCTTGGCGCACCGATCGAGAGCCAGTCGGTCGCTGCGGTGATTTCTCGCTCCCGTACGGGAGCGAAGCTTCTGCTTGCGGTCGTCATCGTGCTGGTCGCGGTCGCTCTCGCGGTCGCGTTCGTACTTCGTCGCCCGCACTGACGCAGCGCGATACCAAAAATCGTCGCGCGTCAGCGCATCGAGGGCGTGCCAGTCACGCATTCATGCGTTACGGAGAAGCTCCATGCGCGTCGCCAGGTTCGGAATGTTGGGGTTGGGCGCGCTCCTCGCGGGGCGCGCGGTCGTCGGTTGCGCTAGTGATCCCGGGGAACCAGGGTTCGACGCGGGGACGCTCCCAGATGTCGGGCTGGTCGCCGACGATGCTGGTGGGAACGAGGACACGGGGGTGTCTCTCGATAGCGATGGGGGAAGCGACTCCTCTGTTTCGAGCGCCGACGGGGGTGGACCGAGCGATGACGGAGGCTCCGAGACTTCGTCGTCGGAGGAGGCGGACGGGGGCGACGCGGCGACGGCTGCGGTCGACGCGAGCGATGCCGCCTTGCACGAGACGGACGCTAGTGACGGTGCCGCGAACGAGATGGACGCGAGCGACGGTGCGACGCACGAAGTCGACGCGAGCGATGAGGCCGCGGTCGATGCGAGCGACGGTGCAGCGAGCGTCGCGGACGCGAGCGATGGCGCCGCAAGCGAGCATGACGCCGGCGACGCATCTTCCTCTGGCTTCGACGCGAGCGCAGCCTGCGCGAGCCTCGGCAGCGCCGACCCCATTCACGGCGTGAGTGCGAGCGCGCCGTACGAGGACGGCGGCATCGACGTGATGACTTACGCCTTCAACAGCAGCCCGACGGGGACGGGTGCTGCACCCGCCGGCTCGACGGTGACCTTCCATGCGTGGACGACGCCCGCCGACGTCATGTCGTCGATGAGCGTCATGTATTTTCTGGATAATGACGCGGGGGCCATCCTCAGCTTCCCGATGACGCTCGACGACGGTGCCGACGATGCTGGTGCTGCCTACCAGCTCTGGACCGCGAGCTTCGCTGCTCAATCGTCGGGCACTGGCGTCACCTGGTGGGTGCAGGGGACTGACGTCTGTCGCTCGGGAACGGACTACTACTCGAACAGCGGCAGCAACTACTTCTATTCGACCCAGTAGCCTCGCGAGCCTTCGCGCGGGCCCCCGTGCTAAATGGGGCAGCTCGTCATGCTTCCCCTCGAAAAGCTCGAGAGTCTCGCGCGCCGGTACGTCGAGCTCGACGACCTCATGTGCCAGCCGCATGTGCTTTCCGATCGCAGTCAGCTCGCGAAGCTGACCAAGGAACGCAGCGATTTGGCCAGTCTGATGGTCGGTTATGAAGCCTTCAAGGTGAAGAGCGAGGAGCTCGTGAAGGCCAAGGAGCTGCTCGACGACCCCGACTTCCGCGAGCTCGCACAGGCCGAAATTGCGTCCCTGACGAACGAGGTCGCGGCGCTCGAGGCGAGCATCCGGCTGATGCTCCTTCCGAAGGACCCGAACGACGCCAAGAACACGATCCTCGAGATCCGAAGCGGAGAGGGGGGCGAGGAGGCTGCACTTTTCGCGGCAGATCTCTTCCGCATGTACGCGCGCTTCGCCGAAACGCGCGGGTGGAAGATCGATATCCTCACGTCCAGCGAGAGCGCGACCGGCGGCTACAAGGAGGTCATCGCGCTCATCGTGGGCAAGGACGTGTATTCCCAGCTCCGCTTCGAGGGGGGGGTGCATCGTGTGCAGCGCGTGCCGGCGACGGAGACACAGGGGCGAATCCACACGTCGACGGCGACCGTCGCGGTGCTTCCGGAGGCGGAAGACGTCGACGTGACGCTCGACGAGAAGGATCTCGAAATCAGCATCGCGGCTAGCGGCGGTCCGGGCGGGCAGGGGGTGAATACGACGAACAGCGCCGTTCAACTCCTTCACAAGCCAACGGGCATCATCGTCAAGTGTCAGGACGAACGCTCCCAGCTCAAGAACAAGGCGAAGGCGCTGAAGGTCTTGAAGAGCCGGCTTCTCGACATCGAGCGAGAAAAGCAGGAGGCCGCGCAGAGCGCGGAGCGTCGCAGTATGGTCTCGACCGGCGAACGCAGTCAGAAGATCAGAACGTACAACTATCCTCAGAACCGAGTGACCGATCACCGCATCCGCATCACGCTCAACAAGCTCGACCGGATCATCGAGGGGGATCTAGACGAGCTGATCACCGCGCTCCGTACGACGCGTCAAGCCGAGCTTCTCGGGGAGGTTTCTGCGATGCCGCGCAGCTCGGGTGGTGGCGAGGACGATTGATGACGCACGTCGATCGCGAGGCGCTCACCGTGGCGATGGCTCTCGTGCCGGGGATGTATGCGCGCAACAAACTGTTCGCTCTGCATCGCGAACCCGAGGTGCGACGCGCGAAGGCAAGGGCAGCGATGATCCGCGGCGTCGTTCGGCAGCTGGCCGGGGCGCACGGCGAGATCGAGGGCCTCGCAGTGGTCCGTCACGGCGAAGTGATCGTTCTGCGCTATCGAGTTCCGCAGGTGCACTTCGAGCGGCGTGTTGAGCTGAGCGAGATCGAGCGCGCGTGCGTCGTGTTCCTCGCGTCGCGCGCGGGCGTTCGCGGACTGCCTGAGACGCACGAAGATCGCGCCTACATCGACGGTGCATTGAAGCGGCTCGGAGCGGAGATTGCTCCGATGGTGGCAGCCGAGCTACGGAGCAGGCAGAGCGATCGTCCGCCGCCGACGCGGTAGCGAGCCGAAAGCCCGGCGAGTAGGCTGCCGTGCGCCATCCGCGAGAGCACGCGGGTGAAATCAAAACCAGGAAGACCCCCATGAATGGCTGCCTCTTCTGCAAGATCGTGAGCAAGGAGATCCCCGCGCAGATCGTCCACGAGAACGACCATGTCGTTGCGTTTCGCGATCTCCGGCCGGTGGCACCGATTCACGTGCTCGTGATCCCCAAGAGACACATCACTGGCCTTCACGAGTCGACTGCCGCGGATGCTCCGCTGCTGGGCGAGGTGATGCTCGCGGCTCGCGATGTTGCCGAGAAGCTAGGCCTCGACGCGACGGGCTATCGCACCGTCGTCAACAACGGTCCAGATGCGGGACAGAGTGTGCTCCATCTCCACGTCCACGTGCTCGGGGGTCGCACGCTGGCGTGGCCACCCGGATGATCAAGCGCGCAGAGCGCGCTCGATTTCGACGAGTAGTCTCGACTCTCCCTCGCTGAGCGGCGGGTTGCGGTCGGCAACGAGCGGGTGGACCCGAGCGCGGTCGCCGTTCAGTGAGTGGACACGAAGCCAGGCGCGCTCGATGCGAGCGAACCTGTCGGCCATCCCCACGACGAGAGCGATCAGGTCTGGTCCGACCGCCCTGCGCGGCGTAGGGCGGATCGAAAGTGTGCTCCCGTCATTCATCGTAGCTTCGAGACCAGCGACGAGATGGTCGGCCGGATCTGACCAGGGATCGCGCGCGCCGCGGGCCCCGCTTGCGAGCCACGAACCCACGCTTGCGCCGCGGTCGACCGTGGGAACGTCGAGTGTCAGCCCCGCGGCGCGCAGCGCGTCTTCGCACGCGCCCAGCGTCACGACCGCTGCGATTTCGACAAGCAAGCTTGTGCGGTCGATGATCATGGACGCTCGCGCGTCGTTCGAGCCAGCGGTCATCCTAGAACCTCGCGAGGATGCGCATCGTCGATGAATGGCGGAGGGTCTGGTGGGGGGAGGAGATTGCCTGGGTTCAGAATGCCCTTTGGATCGAACGCGCGTTGAAGTGCTCGTACGACCGAGATCCCCGTCCCGCCCAGCTCTTCGGCGAGGCGGGGGGCCTTTGAGCGCCCGACGCCGTGGTGGTGTGCGAGGGTGCCGCCCGCCGCGATCGCGGCATCGAGAGCCGCCCGCCAGGTGCGGTCGTACGAAGCCTCGCACGCCGCATCCCAGCCGTTGCTGGTGCGAAGATCGGCGCTTCCTGCGAATGAGAAGTAGATGCAGCATCCGTCCGGGTACGCATGGCTGAAGTGCGCCATGATGAATGCGTTCGGCGAAACTGCCTTCCGCACGCCGTCGTAGAGCGCGCCCAGACGGCTCCATGGTGCGGCAACTTCCATCGTGTCCGCGAATGCACCGCTCGCGAACACCGGCGCCTGGCGATAGCTCACGGAGTAGCGGTGCTGGAGCCACCGCCTCGCGGCCCCCTCTCCCTCGTATTTCGCGCCAGCCCCTTCCACGATGCTTCGCGCCCTCTCCTGGTCGAGCGCCGGGGCGTTTCCCTCGCCATCGAAGATCGCCACGAGCAAGGCACCGCCGAGCACTCGCGTTCCCGCTAGCTCGATGAGCTCATTCATCGCTCCCGGTCTGCGCAGCACGCGTCGGAGGGCGGCCTGCCCAAGGCCTGGTGCGTGACCTTTGACCCGCGCTGCGCCCGGCGAAGAGTCGTCGTGCTTGGGCGCGCGTTTGACGGCGCCCTGGCGCGCGAGCATGGCGTCAAACGGATCGTAGAGTCGCAGCACGGCGGGGCGAAGACCGGCCTGAAACACCGAACGCATCGCTTCCCACCCGTGCTCGGTCGACGGGAGAGACCACGACGCGAACGCTCGTGCGCTAGGCCGTGGATGAAGTCGTAACGTCGCGGACGTCACGATGGCCATCGTCCCCTCGCTGCCGACCACGAACGGGATCAGGTTCGGACCGTTGTTGCGATGACGGAGATTCACGACGTCCCCCGTACCCGTGACGCACTCCAGGCCGAGGACCATGTCCTCGATCTTTCCATAGTACCCCGAGGCCTGGCCGGCGCTCCGCGCCGCGATCCAACCGCCGACGGTGCTGCAGAGGATCGACGAAGGGAAGTGTCCTAGCGTGAAACCTCGACGGTCGAGCTCCTCTTCGAGCGGCAAGCCCATTTGACCCGCCTCTATGTCGAGCGACGGTGCCCTAGGATCGAGCTCCCGCCACTTCGACATTCGCTTCAGGTCCACGATCACGACGTCTTCGCGCGGAAGGATTCCCGCGCACACGCCGCTCCCCGCGCCGAATGGAACGAGAGGCGTACGCGTCTCCGCCGCCCACTTCACAAGAGATGCGACCTCGCTCGTCGAGCGCGGCCACGTGATCGCACCGGGGCGATGCTCGGCGACGTTCCCCGCACGCACGGCCAAGTGATGCCGTGGCCAAAGATCGCGCGCGTACGTCACGCGGTCGGCCGCGTCCTCGCTCAGCAGCAGGTCCGGGAGAGCTGTGGCGAGATCGCGCGCAAGGGCAGTGGTGGGCCGAGACGAAACCATGCACGTCGACTTGTAGCGCAACGAGCGGCAGCGCGACGGCGAATGCCGAGGACGTACGCGGGCTTCAAGCACCGACCCAAGGGTTGGTGTCGAGGGTGCTTGATTCTTGGCTCAAGGAGCGGACAATCAATGGACACGCGTGCGAGCAGAGGAGGGGTCATGCTCGACGTACTCATTAGTGACGGGGATGGGCGCGCGCGCCGAGCAGCGGCCGCGCGTCTGGAAAAAGACGGGCACTACGTTCTCGAGGCGAGCGACGGCGCGTACGCGATTGATCTGCTCCGGGAGCGGACGTTCGACGTCGTCGTGTGCGACCTGACGGTGCCTCGGGTTTCGGGCCTGGAAGTCTTCCGACACGTCCGGCGCGAGTCGCCGCAGACGGCCGTCGTCGTCACGTCGGCGTCGGCGACCATCGAGGACGCCGTCGCGGTGATGAAGGAGGGAGCAGCGGACTTTCTGGCGAAACCGGTCGATGCAGAGGTGCTCGTTCGCGGGGTCGTGGCGCGGATCGCGGAGCGGCGTTCGCTTAAGATCAAGTTCGACGAGGCTCGTACGTGGCTGGTGGGGCGCGTCGTCGGAGCGGCACTCGTTGGAGACTCGCCTCCGATGCGCCGTGTGCACGAGCTGATCGATACCGTCGCGCAGAGCGACTGCACAGTCCTCATCACTGGTGAGAGTGGAACGGGAAAGGACATCGTCGCGCGTACGATCTGTGCGCGAGGTCGTCGGGCAGCCTGCCCGTTCATTACCGTCGATTGCACGCGCGGCGAGGCTCTTGGAGACCAAGTCTTTGCGCCCGGCGGGTTTCTGGATGCCGCGCGGGGCGGGACGATTTTCTTCGACGAGGTCGCCGAGATGCCGCTGCCTGTGCAGGCGAGACTCGTCCAGGCACTTGAGGCCGCGGACGGCGGTGGGGCCCGGGTGCTGGCGGCGACGCATCACGACCTGCACACCCTGATGGACGTCGGGAGTTTTCGCTCCGATCTCTTCTTCCGTCTTCGCACCGTGGACTTGGCGATGCCGCCCTTGCGCGCTCGGAAGGGGGATCTCTCCCTTCTCGTGCATCACCTACTCGCACGACTCACTCCTCCCGGATTCGTGGCGCCCGGGGTCGCTCCGCGCGCATGGGCGGCGCTCGAGGCGTACGACTTTCCGGGCAACGTGCGCGAACTGGCTCGCGCCATGGAGCACGCCATGGTGCTTGCGCACGGGAGCGAGATCGATCGCGAGCACCTCCCCGCGGAGGTCATCGGATTCGCCACCGTGCAGTTGGCGCCGCTCGCCGTCGCACGGAGGCAGTTCGAACGCGAGTATGCGCGAAGGGCCCTGGCGACATGCGATGGTGATGCGGACGCCGCGGCCGCCTTGCTCATGATCGCGCCAGATGTCTTGGAGCGAAAACTCGCCGGTCGCGCGAGCCTTCCGCCCCCACCTCCCGCAGCCGAGGCACTATCATTTCACGGGCCTGCGGGTCCCGCGAAGGCCCGCCCCCGCGCCCGCCTCGACGGTGACGCGATCGGTTTCTCCGATTCACGCGAGAGCTGCGAGCGCTTGGTCGCTACGACAGCGCCTCCACTCGGTCGCACCCGAGATCGCTAGATCGGCCCGTTGCGCCCCGAGGGCTGAGGCTCTCTCCGCTTGCGCCCACGCGCTTTCAGCCGTACTTCGTGCGGGATCCGATGTCTTCTTCGAAACCCGAACGTCCGATTCTCGAAGCGATTCAGGCCGGTCCCCTCGTTCTCGACGGCGCGATGGGGACACAACTCTACGAGCGCGGCGTCCTCTACAGCGCTTGCTTCGAGGAGCTCAACGTCTCCCGACCGGAGCTCGTAGCCAAGGTTCACGAGGACTATCTCCGTGCTGGAGCGCAGGTCATCGAGAGCAACACGTTCGGCGCGAACGCAATGCGGCTCGAAAAGTACGGCTTGCAGTCGAGAGTCGTAGAGATCAACGAAGCGGCGGTAGGGGTCGCGCGGCGCGCGGCGCTCGGGCGTGCGTACGTGATGGGAGCCATTGGCCCGAGCGGCTACTTCCTCGGTGAAGCGAGCGCCGACGACCTCGCGAAGGTGAGAGCTGCGCTGCTCGCACAGGCTCGCGCACTGGTCGATGCGGGGGTGGATGCGATCCTGCTCGAGACGATGCGGCAGACGGCCGAGATGCGCGTCGGCATCGAAGCGGCCGTCGAAGCGATCAGGGCGACTGGCGCGAGGGTCCCGATTGTCGCCTCGGTGTCGCTCGACGAAGCGCAGCGCATGGCTGACGGCACGCCCGCGGACGAGATCGCTCGTTCGATGAGAGAGTGGGGAGCTGATGTCGTCGGCGCAAACTGCTCCGACGGCCCCATGAGCGTACTCGCGGCGATGGAGCGAATGGGCGGGGTCGGCCTCCCCCTATTGGCGATGCCGAACGCCGGCATTCCTCGTCGAGTCGACGAGAGAACGGTGTATGTGACGACGCCGGAGTATTTCGGCGTCTATGCGCGGCGTCTCTTCAAACTCGGCGTGAGTCTCGTTGGCGGGTGTTGCGGCACGACGCCTGAGCACGTCAAGCGCATCGCTGCCGCGGCGCGCATGGTCGGCGGTGCCCAGGATCTGGACGCGCCGACCAAGGACGAGACCGGCGAGAGCGTCAACGTGATGTGGTCGGCCGCGCCGTCGCCCGTCGCTCCACTTGTTGATGCGACGCCGTTTGCGAAGCGGAGCGCGCTGGCTGCCAAAATCGCTCAGGGGAGGTTCGTCACTTCGGTGGAAGTGAACCCTCCCATGGGGCTCGACCCGACGAAGGCCTTGGCCGCTGCGAAGATGCTCGTGGCCGGAGGCATCGATGTCATCAACATCGCCGACGGTGCGCGCGCGCAGCCGCGGATGTCGAATCTCGCCATGGCCGTTCGAGTTCAACGCGAGATCGGCTGTGAGACCATCCTGCACGTTTGTGGGCGAGACCGAAACCTGCTGGCAACTCTGGCGCATCTCCTCGGAGCTCACGATCTCGGCATTCGCAATCTCGTAATCATCACGGGCGATCCCCCGAAGACCGGCGATTTCCCGGATGTGAGTGCAGTCTACGATCTCGACTCGATCGGCATCTTGAAGATGGCCTCGCGGTTGAACGGTGGGATCGATCCGGGCGGGAAGGCTCTCGGGGGCGCCACGTCGTTCCTCTTGGCGACGGGCGCGGAGCCTGCGGCGCTGAATTACGCACGGGAGCTCGCTCGACTTCGGGAGAAGCGCGCAGCGGGTGCAGAAATCGTGATGACACAGCCCGTCTACGATCCGCACGCCCTCGATCGGTTTCTCGACGACATCGCGCCCCTCGGTCTTCCGGTTCTGGTCGGAATCTTGCCGCTCGCGAGCTATCGCAATGCGGAGTTCCTGCACAACGAGGTCCCCGGGATGCAGGTCCCCGAGGCTGTTCGTGAGCGGATGCGAAAGGCGGGGGGCGGTGCGGCGGGGCGCAAGGAAGGGGTGGCCATCGCGCGCGAGATGCTCGCGGCCGTTCGCTCTCGCGTTCAGGGCGCCTACGTAATGCCGCCGCTCGAGCGCTACGAGCTCGCGCTGGAAGTGGTCGACGGGTTTCTGGAATGAGACGAGTGATGTTCGCGGCCTGCGCCGGCCTTTTCGCATGCAACCGAACGTCGCCAAACAACTCGGATGCGAACGACGCTGCGCTCGCGGCAGCCGTCATGGTGTTGGACGCAGCGCCCTCCCCGAGATGCAAACTGGAGGAGTCCGGTGTGACATTCGGCGATGTCGGCGATCGACGGTCACTCGTCATCGGCGATGCGATCCCGAGCAAGAACGGTTTTTCCGTCGGGCTCGTGCACTCGCCGGCGACCGGACCTCAAGCGCTCGTCGCGCGTGTCGTCGATCGCAAGCTCGCCGAGCAGTGGATCATCGCGAAGGGCACGGAGATCGTCGCCGATGCACCTCCACCCATCCCGCTCATCGGCCGGGATGCGGTCTACGCCGCCTATCTTGCGCGCGACGCGGAGGCGGGTGCGTCTCGCCGCATCGAAGTCATGAAATCCGGCGTTGCAACCGCGATTGCCTCCTTCAGGGTTCAGAGTGCCGACTCCCTTTCGTTCGACGCAACGATCTCAAACGATGCCTCGCGCCTGGCACTGGCGTGGGATGACGACGCGCCGAAGGATGGTGGCATCCGTGTCGCGGTGATCCCCCTGCTTGCGGTGTCGCCGGTGCTGCCCCGAGTCGTCTCGGACGGGGTGCAGGATGTCGACGCGCCGAGGTTGGCGGCGCGCGCGAATGGCGGATGGTGGGCAGCGTGGCTGGCGCGTCGCGAGGAGTCCCCGGATGCCGGTCCGCGCGTAGAAGTGCCCGGCGAAGCTCGCGCGTTCACATGGGTCGAGATTGTCGCGCTCGACGACAGCGGCGCCCCCGTAGGACCCGTTCGCAGGCTCACGGCGCCCGCGGGTCACGTTGCCTCATTCGACCTCGCTCCGCGGGCGCACGGCGAGCTCGACGTATTCGCGCGCGACGAGACCCAGGCGCACGAGGGGGAGGGGGGCAGGATCCTTCACATCGTCGTGCACGACGCTTCAGTCGACGAACCTGTGATCGTTGCGACCGGAGCAGGACGAGGGGCAGTCGACCTGGTCTCGGGCGCAACTGGGGCCGCTTGGCTCGTGTACGTCGATGCACAGGACCATCCGCGCCTTGTGCCGCTCGGCGAGTCGCGAATGCCTGCCGGTCCTGCGACGCTCGAAGACGAGCTCGACGGTGCCCGCCTGCTCGTGATCACCTCGAGCGATTCCCTCACGCGCTTCGCCGCGGCGGTCCCCGCGTCCGATGGGCCGGTGTTCCGTGAAGTGACTTGCTCACCCTGACGCAGATCGCCTGGCGAATACATCTTCCGAGTGCAAGAATCGGCCCCCTTCCATCTGTGGTGCTCATCGACTACGTTCCACCCGTGTCCCGACGCTGCCCACCCCCGTGGGGCCTTCGCAAAGTGTGTTCATCGCGCGACGGCGCGTCTCGTGCTCGGCCGGAGCGCGGGTCACAGCAGATCGATGGGCGGGTCGTGATCTCAGAACGGGCCCATAGCTCAATCGGTCAGAGCCCCCGGCTCATAACCGGGCTGTTCCTGGTTCGAACCCAGGTGGGCCCACGAGCGTGCGGCACACGCCGCGCTCTTTCGCTTCAGCTGCTTCCCCCGCTTCAACAGGAGTAACGCGTTGAGCATTCCGAATCAGATTCGCGCTCTCGAGGAATTGGCGGCGTACGACGCCGAGCTGAAGACGTTGGACGAGCAGCTCGCGAGTGAGCGAGCCACCCTGGCGGGCCTGAAGGGGAGCTTGAAGCGCCTCGAAGACAAGCTCGCTCTCGATCGAGCTACTATCGCCGCGGTCGACAAGCAGCGAAATGAGCTGATTACCGACGTCCGGCAGATGATGACGCAGGTCGATCACTCGCGGGACAAGATGAATCGTGCCCGGACGGAACGGGAAACGAACGCCGTCCAGCGTGAGCTCGAGGAGCTGCGGAAACTGATTCGCGATCGCGAAGACGAAATCGGCAAGCTCACGACCGACAGCGATGCGCAGCGCGCGGCGCTAGAAGCGACCGAGGCCGAAGCAAAGAAGATCCAAGACGAGCTGAGCGCACGCGAGGGGGATATCAGCTCGTCTCTGGTCAAGGTCGAAGCGCAGCGTGCCGCCAAGGGGTCCCTGCGCGAAGAGGTCGTGAAGAAGCTGCCTCCCGTACTTTATCGTCGATACGACGCCGTTCGTTCCCGGCGAGGGTCTGGGATCGCACAGACGACCGATGGAACGTGCAAGGCGTGCAACATGTCGCTGCCACCTCAGCTTTTTCACCGTTTGCGCCGCGAGCCGCTCATCGAGCAGTGCCCGTCGTGCAACCGAATCATCTATTTTGCCCCTCCCGCGGGCGCTCCCGCGGAGGAAGGGAACTAGCGCGTGCCCAACTTGGGTAAGCTGGTGCACGGAGGGTCTGCCCGTTGAAGAGCTGCCCGCAGTGCAAGCGCGTGTACCCGGACGACGCTGGGTTCTGTCCAGTCGACGGAACGGGGCTTCAGTTCGCAAGCATGGTCCCCGTCGACCAGTCGACGGACGACAAGCGTCTCGGGACGAAGCTCGCTGGACGCTACGAGATCCGCCGCGTCGTCGCAGACGGCGGCATGGGGCGCGTGTACGAGGGAATCGATAAGCAAACCAACTCGCGCGTCGCTATCAAAGTCCTTCACGACGACGTGGCGAAAGACGAGATCTCGCTCGAGCGCTTCAAGCGCGAGTACGAGATGTCGAAGCGTCTACCGCATGACTACATCGTCGACGTTCTCGATTTTCAGCAGGATCCGCCGACTGGTGCATGGCTGCTCGTCATGGAATTCCTCGATGGCGAGGAACTGCGTCTGGTCCTGAAGCGCGAGAAATCGCTCGCTCCGGAGCGCGTCGTTCGCATGCTCTCGCAGGTCGCGATGGGGCTCGACGTGGCGCACAACATTCCGATCGTCCACCGTGACTTGAAGCCGGACAACTTGTTTCTTTGCGGGACTCGCGAAGGTGACGTCGTAAAGATCCTCGACTTCGGGTCGGTGAAGGACAAGACGAAGGACGCGAAGAAGCTGACCGTCCTCGGTACGACGATTGGCAGCCCATACTACATGGCACCGGAGCAGGCGCAGGGACTCGATACGCTCGACGCGCGCGCCGACGTATTCGCGCTAGCTGCGATTGCATACGAATGCATATGCGGCACGGTGCCTTTCGGCGGCACCAACGGCCCTTCCATCCTTCTCGCGATCATGACGAAGGATCCGGAGCCGCCGAGCCTCAAGGGCGCCTCGCAGAAGTGGCCGCCGCCGAGCGCGGTGGACGACGTAATCGAGGTCGCGCTGGCGAAGAACCCGAACATTCGCACAAAGACAGTCGGGGAGCTGGCTGACGCATTCGGGCGGGCTTTCGGACTCGTGGGCGACCACCGCATCTGGGCCAAGACGCCGGTCGCCGAGCTGGCGAGGCAGATATCGAGTGGCCAAGCCGCGAAGATGGGTATCAGTGAGCTCGCGGTCGACCCGTTCGCGGCGCCAGATCCATTCGCCGCTCCGAATGCCCTGTCGCCCGTCGCGGCCGCGCTTCCGCGCGGAATGGATGCTGCTTTCCAGCAGTCGCGGGAACTTGAGTACGAGCAGTCGACCGCGGGCCTTCCCGGCGGGCGCCCCGCTTGGGTCATTCCAGTCGTCGTCGGCGTCGCGGCGCTGGTTCTTGGTGGCGGGCTCGCTCTCTTCGCTGCGCTTAGTCACTGACGAGACCTGTTCACGCAGCGACGATGGCGACGCGCTGACGATTCGATCTATCGTGCGCCGCATCGATGAGCGATGCACGCGAGCACGGTGGATCAGAGGCAAGCGGCAGATCGAGTCACCCCCACGTCGTCGTCATCGGCGGTGGCTTGGCCGGACTTACGGCGACCTACGAGCTGGCCAAGCTTGGCTACGCTCCGCTGCTTCTCGAGCGGGGCGGTCATTTCGGCGGCAAGGTGATGTCGTCCGTAGGGTATGGCGGCATGCCGATCGAGCACGGCGTGCACGGATGGTGGAAAGGGTACGGCAACTTCTTCGACGTACTTCGCGAGCTTCACGGCGCAGACTGGCAACGCGAGTGCTTCACGGGGCCGTACTACTCGCGCTTCACCGCGAAGATGGAGGACGGACGCATCGTCACCATGAACCGCCCGGCGCCAATCGAGGGTGAGCCGCGCGTGATGCCCTTCGTTGGGGCGATGGCTGCCATGATCAAACAAGGCGCACTCTCCGTCGCAGACGTGGCGAGCGTCGGACGCCTGCTCATTCGCGCGATCGGCTTCGAACATGTACGCGACTACGACCGCTGGAGCTCGTACACCGTCGGCGGCGTCGCCGAGGAACTTGGCATGTCGCGTCGCGCGCAGCAGCTCGTGCTGGCGAACTTCACTCTCGCAAGCGCCTTCTCCCCACTCGATCGAATCAGTGCATCGGCATTCTTCTCGAGCCTCAATTTCTATGCGTTCGACGCGCAGGCTTCGCTGGCGTCCCGGTGGCTACGCACTCACCCGGACGAGCTCGTGCACGCACCATTGTGCGCCGCGATCCAGCGACTCGGCGGTACCGTCTCCGCGTACACGCGTGTGCTCGGGCTGGAGCGCGGCAAGTCGGGGGCGGTGAACACGATCTTCATCGATCGATCGCACACCGGTGTCCTCGATCTCGCTGACTTCCATGCAGAACCGCGGAATCTCCTGGATGACGCGGGCGGGTGGAGGAGCCAGCCGCATCAGCTCGCCATCGCCCGAGCCACTCTCCGGCATTCGGGTCAGGTGTGGATAGAACGCGTGAAGCAGGGGGACGAGCCGGACGTGGGCAGAGAACCAATCGCGTGGACAGGCGATCGAGCCCCGCCCGAGGAGGACGACGATCGGCGATGGCTCGAGGTCGAATGGGCTGACGAAGCATTCACGCGAGTGCGGATATTCGAGGTGCGCTACGAGACACTGGGGACCATCGCCGCGACGGATGTCCCGACGGGAACCTTTCGCGAGATGCTCTGGAGTGGTCGCGCTGGCGGCGAGTTGCGCACCCCTCCCGCCCAGCTCGAGCACCTCCGCGCAAACCTCGCGCGCCATGCCTACCTCTTCACGATGCACGTTGGTGACCTCGCTACGCCACCGCATTTGCCACTCTACGTCGGCAACGTCGGGAAGAGGCGGCTGGCCGTCGCGGGCATCTGCACGCACTTCGGGGGGCGTCTCCGCTGGGATGCGAGCTTGCACTCGTTCGCCTGCCTGCTCCACGGCAGCCGCTTCGATTGCGAGGGTCAGCGAACCTGCGGGCCGGCCGAGTCCGACCTCTTCTCGTTCCGGCTTTCCGCGTCAAAGCGCGATAGCTCGATGCTGGACGTCCAGGTGCGACTCCCTCCTCGCATCTTCGCGGATAAGATCGTCCTCTCCCCCGACGTCTCCGGACTTCGCAGAATCCTGCAGTCGAGTCCGACGCTCCACGACTCGACGGTCGTGAGGGGCATGCTTCGGATGCGCACGACGTCCGTGACAGTCATCCGGTTCCCCATCGGGCGTCGCGTCGACGACACGCTCTCCATCTTTTCTGGCTTCGACACGCTGGATGCACTCTTCAACGTCACGAAACTCCAGGGTGTGCAGCTCGATCGCTACAAGGACCGGACGCACGAGATCATCGAGCTCCAGATCTACAGCGAGGGCACGTCAGGGCAGCTTGCACGCGAGCCATTGCTCGCGTCGATCAAGAAAGAGCTGAAGGAGGCCTACCGCTGGGACGAGGAGCCCGAAATCCTCGAACCCGTGCACATCGCGGTGCATCGCGACGCGTACACGTCCTACGACCCGGAAAGCGAGTCCGTGCGACCCAAGACGACCGCGCCCGGTCTCGAGGGGATCGCGTTCGCCGGCGACTGGGTACAACCTGACGACGGCGCCTGGTACATGGAGCGCGCGGTCCGAACGGGCAGGCTCGCTGCTCGCGCCATCGCTCGCAGCCTCGGAGGCGATGCGGAGCGCGTCCCGCTCGTGCCGCCGGTCCGCGAGCCGTGGGGCGTGCGAACCGTTCTTCAGAATGGGGAAGGGGGCGCTGATCGCGTCCTCGACTGGATACATCGACTGTTCGCGTTCCACGATACGCCGTACTGATCGACGAAGGGGCCAGCGACATGGACGATGGCAAGACGCGCGAATTCCTCGGCCTCCCGCTCTGGAAGCCGCTCTATGGCTTCGGCGATACGGTCCTCCTTCGCGCGAAGATGACGAACGCGATGTTCCTGCACGGTATCGATCGCCGGGCTCTCGCAGGAGCACTTCCGCGCCATCCCCGCGTTCGCCTGCACCCCCTGTCGCCGATCCTCGTCGTTCAATCGGATTTCGTGCATTGCGCGGACAACGGCGATCCCGACGCCAACGACTACCCGTACCGCGAGGTGATGCTCGCGTGTCTACTCGATGGGGTTGCGGGCCTCTTCGGCCCGATGTGGCCGCTCGCCCTCTTCCTCGACAGCCCGATTGCGACCGCCGCTGGCCGAGAGTTCCACGGATTTCCAAAGGTCCCGGCGAAGCTCTCGATCGGTGACTCGACCGCGGAGGTTGCCTTCGAGTCTTGGCCCGGGGGACAGCCGCGTGTCAGGCGCGTTCTTTCAACGCGGTGGTCCGAGCCGCACGAGCTGGTAGTGCGCGCGACGAGTCTCGCAAAGGGAGCCGTGGCTACGTTCCTGCGTGCGGCGAGGGTCGATGCAGACATGATCGACGCATTCGAGCAGCTCGCACTCGCTCCGCTCGGCGAAGTCTGGAACCTTCACCAGGTGCCTGACCTGGCAAACCCTCGCCGCGCCACGCTTGCGCAGCTCACTCGATTCAAACCGAGGCTCGCGGAGCCGAGCGGGCTCCAATTGCTTCGGGACTTCACGCTCAACCTGCCGAGCACCGATGAAGAGCCCGTCTGGGAGCTGGGCAGAAGATTCTTCGAATCGAAGGGGAAGGGGATCGAGCGGCGCGCCGCGGTGTCCTTTGCTTGGGAAGCGACGATGCGCGTGTCGGGTGGCGACGTGATCGACGAGTGGAGGTAGTCAGCGGCGATTTCGTCGCTTGCGAGCGAGGCGTTCAGCTGAGGTCAGGGCGCGCGGAGGAGGCGTCGGCACGGGACGTGCGGGGGACGTGGGGGCTTGGACGCTCGAGGGAGCGTGCGAAGTCGTCGTCGCCGAGGGCATTGCCGTAGCCGTCGTCGCTCCCGACCGAGGATTCGTCTTTCGCGCGGCGACGGCCAAGACGAGTGCGATCCCCGCGAACAGCGTGAAGAAGGGCGCCAGCGCGGTGTACGCGAAGCGGCGAGCCTCGCGCTCCTCGAAGATGCCGGCGAGCGAGTCGCGGACCTTGCCTCCCGTCGCCGATGTGAGCCGCGCCAGGATCGCTCGATCGCTGCCGGTAGGACGCATCTCTTCGCCGCGTTCGAGGACGGCGACCGACGTGCCCACAGGCGCGCCGTCGGCGTCGTCCTTCGCCGTCGCGACATAGGTGCCGGGGCGAGAAAGGGGGAGGCTTGTTGTGTAGCGACCGGCGCCGATCGCTTCGAGCGGCAGATTCCGCGAGTAGCCGTCGGGACCAGCGACGTGCACGCTTAGGCGTCGGAATGTTTGCGCGCGTCCGTCGTCGCCGACGACGTCTGCTCGAACGTGGAGCTCGCCGCGATCCGTGTCGCTCGCGAGACGCACGCGCGGATCGTCGTTCTTTCGCGCGAGGTCGCGGGCGACCTGGCCGAAGAGCTTCCCGGCGCCATCCCACGACAGCCACGCAGCTCCCCACTTGTCCCGGTAGTCGCTCATGAACGCGCCGGCTCGCCCGAGACCAGCGCTCCACGAGACGAGGATCGGATCCCCCTCGGGTCCGGTGAGGGCGATGGTCGAGAGCGGCTTGGGGACTGTCACGACGTAGCCGCCCAGCGCCGGCGCGCCGTCGAAGTCGAGCCCACGCGTCGCAGCGCTCGGTGCTCCCACCGACACGCGGAATGGATCCTCGTGGATGGCGCTCTTCGCAGCGAGGATCGTTTCCTGCGTGAAGACCGCGGGCAGCTTCGTGGCGTCGTCGATCAGGTAGAAGCGTCCGCCACCCTCCTTGGACAGCGCTTCGAGCTCGGGCGAGTCGTGCCCCGTTCCGAGCGAGATGACGCTGGTCGTGATCCCGTGCGACGAGGCCTCGTGGACGATGGCCCGGCACCCGGCGATCTGCTCGGCATCGTTGCCATCGGCGAAGAGCAGAAGGTGCTTGAGGTTCACATGCTCGCTCGCCAGCGCCTCGTAGCCTGCGTTGAGCGCAAGATCGGTGTAGATCCCGCCACCTCCGACGCTCACGCTTCGGACGCGTGCACCGATGGCCTCTGGTTCGTCGACCGGACCGACCGGTACCGTCCACCGAACCTCCGTATCGACGTGCTCGACGCCGAGCCGGTCACCGTGACCGAGCAACGAGGCGCTGCGCGCGGCGGCTTCGTTCGCGAGAGCGAGCTTTGTCTGACCGCTCACGACCATCCCCATGGATCCCGAGTAATCGATGGCGATCACTTCGGCGAGCGATGCTCGTCGCTTCTCCTTCTTGAGATCGAAGTACACCGGCGACACTTCCTCGATGGGCGTGCGTGCATAGCCGCCGGGTCCCATCGAGCGATCGCTTCCGAAAAGCAGAAGGCCGCCACCGAGATCGCGCACGTAGCTCGCGAGCGCGGAGAGCTGCGTTGGCGTCAGATCGCTTGCGCGAATGTCTCCGAGCGTGACGAGGTCGTAACCGGAGAGCTCGCCGACCTCTGTAGGCACGCCCGAGAGGGGGCGCTCCTCGACGAGCATCCCTGCTGCCTCCAGCGCTCGCGCGACAGGCGCGCCCGCTCCGGTGTCTGCCTCCAGAACCAGCGCGATCGCAGGGCCGCGGACCCGTACGAACGTGCTCGCGGCGTTGTCCTCGGGGGACGAGTCGGCAGACGGGTCGAGCGCGGTGACCTCCACGTCGTAGCGATGGAGGCCGACCTCCGGGGCGATCTCGCGGAGCCTGAGCACGTCTTCGCCGGCATTCACGTGCGCACGGGCGATCCTCGCGAGCGGCGTGTGATCCCTCGAGATACGGATCTCAAGGTCGGTAGAGATCGCGCTGGACGTGACGATGCGCAGGTCGAAAGGCTCCGAGCGGTCGGCCGTTGTCGGGGCACCGACACTGACGATGCGCACGTCGCGGGAAGCCTGTTGTTCGAGGACTACGGCGTCGATGGGAACGCCTGCGGACTGCGCGGCGGCGGCGGCCAGCAGAGCGTCGCCGCGGGTCTCGACACCGTCGGTGATGAGCGCGATCCGTGCAGCCGAGTCAGAAGGGACCTCGGCGAGCGAGCGACGTATCGCGGCTTCGATGTCCGTTCCGTCGCGGCCGACTTCGATTCGCTGTGGAGGGGGAAGCTCCGACCGCGGGCGCGGCGGGTCCTCCACTGCGGCCTCCGCGCCGAAGACCAGAGTGGCGACGCGATCACTCGCCCGCATGCTCTGTTCGGCGGCGGCCAGCTCGTAGCGGACGCGTGCCTGGGCGCCCGGCACGAGGTCGATGGATCGCGAGCGGTCAACGGCCAGGACAACGGTCAATCGATCGAGGGGCGCGCCGAGCTCCGGCTCGGAGGCCGCGAGCGCTGCGGCCAGCACCGCGCTGGAGGACAGCGCCGCGAACAGTGCGCGCCTCGTCCGGCCCATGCGAGCGGGGAGAAGAGCGAGTCTCCACGAGAGGAGCACCCCCGCAGCCGCGACCGCGGCCACCCCGACGAGCGAACCGAACCTCACGTACCGCTCCGTCGCAATGCCGGCATAGACGAGCGACTCGTACGCCATCGGGCCGCACGCACAGAGAGCGATGGCGAGCGCCCAAGCGGGTGGGCGCTGCCGCCGGGCCGTCGGTCGGGTCAGCCAGACGAGCTCGACGCATGCCAGCGCCGAAGCGGCGAAAGCGAGCCACGCCGCCCACTCGTGATGTGCGTCCATCTCGCGAGAGCTCGTCGCCTTCGAAGTGCCGCCGACTTCGAGCGCCACCGGTCGGGGGCGAATGTCGCTCTCTCGCCCGCTGACGAGGTTGACCGGCACGATCGCGCTCCCCACGTGAGGCTCGACCCAGCGCGCCCGAACGAAACCGGCACTCGTCGGTGGAGGAATCGTCGTGAAGCCGTCTTTCGCCTCCAGCTCGGTCGCTTCACCGCCGGGTGGGTCGACACGAACCCGCGTGACTCCCAACGGAGTCGAAATACGGAGCGGCTCACCCGTGCGCGCCGCGATAGACGCTCCTTGCGTGCGGTGCGAACGGGCGACTTCGACCACATCGCGCACGAAGAGCACGAACGACGACTGCAAAGGCCAGTCACTTTCGCCTAGGTCGAAGCCGATGATCGTACCGGAGCGACCCGGCGTCGAAGCGTCCGCGATCAATGTGTCGCTCGTAGTGCGCATGAGCGCGCCGCGCCCCGGCGTCCCGAGTAGGCGGGAGCGGGCGATGTGGACGCCATCGAACGTCAGGAAGCGGAGCCGGGCGTCGCTCGTGTCCCACGACGTGATGCGCGGCTGCTCGACGGGCGCTCCAACATGCACACCGAGGCAGTCCCCCTCGCCCGGCGCGACGACGAGGACGTCGCGTCCTGGAATCGAAGAAGGGCACGCGCCGTCGACCGCAACGAGGGCGTCAGGGGCGACGTTCACGGTCGCGAGCTCGGCGAGAGAAACGGTGCGAAGGTCGACGTTCGCATCTGCCGCGAGGGCGCGGGCAAGCCACGACGGTGGGTGGTCCGAGGCAAGGACGACGGGAAGCGCTCGTGCGGCCGGGACGCGAACGTACGCGACGTCGTCCGCGGCCAGTGCGTCCCCTGGCGTCATGCGGACGACGAGCCCCGCACCATCGTCCTCGTTACGTGGCTCGAACGAGAGGACTACCGGGGTCTTCGAGAACGGCGCCAGCGCGATCCGCCGCGAGGCGACCGGCTCCGTTCGTCCATCCAGCGACAGGGTGACGTACGCTTCGCGAGGTCGGGAGCCGAAGCTCTCGATCATCGCGAAGACTTGCACCTCGTCACGCTTGGAGGCGATATCCGCGCCGCGTCGCGCATCGACGCGGACGATTGCGGCGTTCTCGACGTCGTCCCCGACGGTTACGACCTGCGTGTCGATCCCGGCGGTCGCGATGGGTGCGTCGCGCGCGAGGGCGCCATCCGTGATGATGACGATGCGGCGCGAGCCGTGCAGTGCGCGTAGCCGGTCCGCGGCGAGGCCGACAGCACTCTCGAGATCTCCCTCGACCTCGTGCGCATCGAGGCGCGCGATCGCGCCGGATAGCACGTGTCTGTCGCGCTCGAGAGGCGTGATGGCGCGAGCATCCCGCCCCGCGTCGACGACGAAGGCGTCGGCGCCCGGCGCGAGGCGCATCACGATTGCGGTCGCGGCGCGCCGGGCCTCTTCGAAACGAGTCGCGCCATCCGTACGGCTCGTGGTGGCGAGCATCGAGGCGCTCGTGTCGATCACGACCGCTACATGATCGCCGACGACGGCGCCGCCGCGGGTCGCCGGTCTCGCGAGCGCCACAGCGAGCGCCGTCAGCGTGAGGACCTCGAGGAGGAGCGGTAGCTCGCGGGTCAGTCGCTTCCATGGGTGTCTCGCCAGGAGATCTCGCTGCGCTGCCGCCCACAGCCAGGTCGATGGAACACGGAGCCGCTCGCGTCGTATCCGGAGGACGTACAGGAGGGCCACCGGCGCGAGACCGGCGAGTAGCCACAAGCCAGGCGCGGAAAGGAGCTCCAGCGCCGACATCTCAATCCACCGAGCGTGCGACGACTTTGCGGACTATGGAGATGGCGGCTTCGTCGGAGCGCGCGCGCGCGTAGGAAGCACGGACGCGCTTGGCGAGCGCACTGAGAGAGGTGAAGAGAATCGAGAGGCGCGCGAGGTAGGCGTCGATCATCGCGGCGTCGATGGTCGTCTCGACCAGTCCGCCCGTCTCTGCGTCTTCGAGTGCGTAGTCCCCCTCGAGTGCGGGGGTCAGTTCCTCGGCAGAGAGAACTTGGACCAACGTCACATCGTGACCCGCAGACGAGGCGCGTACGATCGCGTTGCTCATTGGGCCTGCGTCGAGGAAGTCGCTCAGGACGACGAGCATCCCGGGTCTGGAGGAATGCTGAACGAGCGTGTCGATCGCGCGCGCGAGATCCGTCCCGCGGTTTGCGACCGGTTCATTGAGGTCGCGGAGCAATCGGGTCAGCGAACCTCTGCCGCGCACGGGCTCGTTCGTCCGCGTCAGACCGTCGCCTGCGACGAGAACCTGAGCGCGCTCCGACTCCGCGAGCGCGAGGTATCCGACGCTCGCGGCGATGCGTTTGGCTGCGAGCAGCTTCGTTGGCGTCCCCGCATCCATCGAGGCGCTGGCATCGACAAGGAGACGCACGATGACGTCCTCCTCGGCGCGAAAGAGCTTGAACACAGGCTCGCCGGAGCGCGCGTACGCGAGCCAATCGATGCGGCGGGGGTCGTCGCCGGGAGCGTAGGGGCGATGTTCGAGGAACTCCGCGCTTCCGCCGCGTCGACGTGCGAGCCGCTCTCCGCCGCGACCCGACCGAGCCCGCACGTGAAGTCGGTGACGGAGCGCCTCGAGCTCGCGGGCGAACGATGGGAGGAGCAGGTCCTCGCTCACGGCGCCATCTCGGGAGCGTCAGCGACGGGAGGTGGGGCGCCGGACGCGTCCAACACCGCGCGGTCCTCCGTTTCGTACGCAGCCTGAGCGCGCTTGAGGACGTCGTTTCGCTCGGCGAGGATCCCGTCGCCGCGATGCTTCGCGACAGCGAGAAGGAGGATTCCGAGGAACCCCCAGGCGACGGCGAAGATCATCCCCGTCGGTATCGTCATCGACTGGTCGTGCGCGTAGCTGCCGAGCTCCGCGAGCATCGAGACGAGGAAGAACGGGCTCGGTGCAGCAATCAGAATCCAGCTCTTCATGCTGGAATCGGCGAGCGCGCCTGCGATTGCGGCCGCGACCCACGGTGCGACCGCGATCAGAAAGAACACGCCGACCGCGATGATCCGCGGAATCCACGCTGACGCGCTCCGGGAGCGGAGCCACGCGACGAGGCCGATCGAGAAGACGCAGTACGGGGTGGCGTAGCTGGCGACGAGGACGATCTGGTCGAGGTAGCGATCCTTTCGGGTGACCGTGGGGCCCAACGCGAGCGCGGTCCAGTCGATGATGGCGATCGTGGCAATGCCGCAGACACAGAGAAGAACGACGAGGAGCATCGTGCGAAAGAGGCCTGGTCCAAAGAAGCGCGTCACGACCCCGGCGCCGGCTCGTTGCCACCGAACCTCGACACGTCGCGATGGCCCGGGAGGTTCGGCCGCGAAGAGCAGTGCGCAAAGGAGCAAGTAGAGCGCGAAGACGAGGATCGCCGTCACGCTTAGGGCTGCGCGTGCCTCTTCGTCGGAGGCGAGGAGGCTGGGCACGCTGCCGGCCAGAGCGACCACCGGTGTCGAGCAGACGAACCACCACTTCAGACCCGACGAACGGTCGTCGGCCTCGCTAGTGAGATTCGAGATCGTCGATTCGTAGAGGAGCCAGGCCGGGATCGACGTGAGAAGCGACGGGAACGCGACGAGCAGGACGGCGTAGTCGCGGCCGAGAGGGGCGCGCTGGTATGCGAGCGGCAGCCAGATGGGCATCCCTTCCGGAACGTCGGGCCAAAGTCGATGCGCCAGGAGTGAGCAGGCGACGCCCCCGATGGAGAAAAGCATCGGTCCGAGGCCGAACGCGAGCATCAGCGTGACGACGATCGCGCCGCGACTGTTCGACCATAATGAGCTCACGGCGAGTCCGAATGCGACGGCAAGCGCGGCGAGCAGAAAGAGCAAGGCGAAGGCGATCACGACCTCACCTGCGGTCACTCCGCCAAAGAGGAACGAAAGCGCTCCCACCGGCGCGAGCGCGACGATGTACAGCGCCATCGCCGTGTAGGCGGTGAGGAACTTCCCTCGGCCGATCTCCTTCGGCGTCATTCCCGTGAGGAGCACGGCTTCCCACGTGCGCCCTTCGCGCTCGGCGGCGATGCCGTTCGCGGCGAGCCACGGGCCGGAGATGACGACCACGAAGTAGGCGATGGAGAAGAATGTCTGGAAGAGCATCCCGCCGAGCTCGGCGGGACTCGTGCTCGAGGACGCGGCTAGGCCGCCGATCGTCGAGAGCAGGAGCGCGGGTGCGAGGACCAGCACTAGGAGAATCCAGGGCGTGCGGGCGAGTCGCGCGGATTGGCGCATCTCGCGCATCCAGATCGCGTTCGGCTCGCGGAGGCGCTGCCACCAGCCGCGAATGCCTCCGAGCGCGAGAGGCTCGTCGCGTGGACGAATGCTGCGCGGGGCGCGATCCGATGCGGGTGCCGGTGCCAACGCTTCGCTCATTGCACGTCTCCGCGCGTAGCCTCGAGGAAGATGCGCTCGAGCTCGTTGCGTTCCGGTTCCACGCCGACGACGGGGATTCCGGTCATGACGACGGTTCGCACGATCTCCGCGAGCGATCGGTCGTCTCCGGTGTACGCGACGATGGCGACCCCGCCGGGCGCGGGGGTGACCTTCGCGACCCCTGCCACACCCGCGAGAGCGATGGCGACGGCCTCTGGCGGTGCGAGCACCTTGAGTTTGGCGCTTCGCGTGCGCGGCTCTACGACGAGGGGTACCTGCGACGGGGCGCCGGTCGATAGGGGGTGGGGCGGCCCGGCCTCGGCAGCCCGTGCCTGCGTGAGGTCCCCCAGCTGGCGCGCAATGTCGTGGATCGGACCCGCCACAATCAGCTGTCCGCGCTCGAGGATGGCGACCGACGAGCAGATGTCCGCGAGCTCGGTGAGGATGTGGCTCGAGAGGAAGATCGTCTTGCCCATGTCGCGGAGCTCGAGCAGGAGATCGCGAATCTCGATTCGGGCTCTCGGGTCGAGGTCGCTCGCGGGCTCATCCATGATGAGAACCTTCGGATCGTGGAGGAGCGTGCGTGCGAGCTGGAGGCGCTGCTTCATCCCCTTGCTCATCGTGGCGACCAGCTTCGTGCCGAGCTTGGTGAGCTCCGTCAGCTCCATCACGGCGTCGACGACCTCGTATGTCGTCCCGGCGGTCGGAACGCGGTACGCGTCGGCGAAGAACTCGAGGTACTCGCGAACCGTGACGCGCTCGTAGACCCCGGCGTGATCGGGCATGTAGCCGATGATCTTCCGGACTTTCTCGGGATCGACGGTCACGTCGTGTCCGTCGACCTCGACGCGGCCGGCGAGCGGCTCGAGCAAGGTCGCGAGGATGCGGATGGCCGTGGTCTTCCCGGCACCGTTGGGGCCGATGAATCCGAAGATCTCTCCGTGCTGGACCTCGAAGCTCACGTCGCGGAGCACGTCGAAGCGGCCGAAACGGTGCCACAAATGGCGCACCCGGATGGCGGGTGGCGGGGCGGGGCGGGGGCCGGGGCTCACGGTTTCGTCTCCTCTGCACCAACGACGCGGACGAAGACGCGATCGCTCTCGAGTGCGAGCCCGGAATCGGTGGAAGCTCGCGAGGAAGGGACCATCTCGGCGAGGAGGACAGGCGTGTCCTCCGGCCACCAGTCGACGGCGTCGCCAGCCGCGGCTTCGAGCGGTGCCCAGGCTTCGGCGACCCGCTTCCCCTCGGGGCCGAGCTCGAACGGGAACTTGGTCGCCCCGAGCGTGTGAACGTGCATCGACCCGGCGACCGTGGCCAGGTCTCCGAGCGACAGAACGGAGCGACCGCTCGAGAGGGAGACCCGTGCGCCGTTGTCGATCGTCGCGAAGTAGGCGCCGTCGCGCGCTCCCCGCACGACCACGTCTTTCAACTGGTGTCCGCTCTCGTTGACGACCTCCAGAGATCCGCTCGCCGAGGATGCCAGGGTGATGCCGCTTCCGAGGTCGACGAGGCCGTCCTCTCGTACAACGACGGTTTGCCACGGGAGCGACGTGAAGTCTCCTAGCGTGATTCCGTCGCGATCGACCTGAAGCGTTCCGTAGCTCGTGTGCGACGTCATGCCTTCGGTCGGGACGATCTCGAGCAAGGACGCGCGCTCGAGAGGCGGAATCGACAGCGACTGTGTCTCGCTGGCGAAGAACCCTCGATAGCTCCGCAGGGCGGCGCTCGGCGACCCCGAGCTCGTCTCCAGGAGAGTCAGGTGACGCGCTCGCCCACGCCATCCTTTTCCTGCCAGCCCGACGACGACGATGGCCGCGAACGCCGTCGCGCTGCATGCCGGTACCCACATCAGCGGTGCTAGCGGCGAGCCTCGCTTCGCGGCGCGTGCGAACACGACCGGCCCGACGACGATCGAATAGAGGACGAGCAAGAGCGCGCTCACGCCGAGCCCTACGCGGAAGTTCTCGTTCGGATCGAGCGCGCGCCTCACGCGGTCGAGGCGCCCCATCGTTCGATCTCCAGCCCCCAACGGGAGCGCGATGCGCGCGCGCCGATCCCAGGCGCGGGTGACGAGGTCGACGACGCGGCTCTGCACCCAGGGATCCTCGGCGCCCGACTGCGTCGTGGGATCGAACGCGAGCAGGTGAACTTCGCCCAGCCCGAAGGGGGCGGTCGCGCCGTAGTCGCTCGCGTGCAGGTCTCCTCCGGTGTAGCCGACCAAGCCGTCGCGTACCGCCGACGAGGGCCCCTCACGTACCACCCGCGGCTCGTCCTCGCCCGAGTGCGACGTCTTGGAATGGCCCTTCGGTGCGGTGGGGGGCAGCGCGAGACCCGGGCCGAGCGTCGACGCGGCAGGCTTCTCGTACGCGGGGAGCAAGAGGAGGCGCGCAGGAGGGGGAGCCGCGCTCGGCTCGCCACCGACCAGCGACACGATGGCTGGGGCGCGGAGATCCTCCGGGCGCGACGGAATGATCGCGAGCGTGCCTCCAGCGCTGACCCATCCCGCGAGCGCATCGTGTCGCGTTTCGTCGAGGTTGACGAACCGGTTCGAGTGAATGACGACCGCGGTCGCAGCTTCGTAGCTGCTGGCGTGTGCGGGAAGGATCGGGTCACCCGTCGCGCGGTCGAACCCCGGCGCGCCCACGGTGAGGGCGTTGCTCCCGACCGGCGACGGACCAGCGGCCCACTTGGCGTCGATCGGCCAGCCGCGCAGCGCATGCGACAGGCGCGCCGTCTCCTCGACCTCGACGAGCAGTGGTGCGGTCGACCCGTTGAACGGGACCGTGATGCTCTGGATCGTTTGCCCCTTCTCGGTCTTCGCCGTGAGCGTCATCTGCGGCGCGTAGTAGGCGAATCCGTGCGTCGGAATCGCAACGATCGCGCTGCGCCCCGCCGGGACGGCGAACGGTGCCTGCGCGGCAACGTCAGGCTCGCTCGAAGACCATGTCTGCGTCATCGAGAGCTCGAGGACTCCTCGCTGCGGCATCTCGCTCGTGTTGTCCACGCGCGCGACTACCTCGTTCCACCCCGTCCCGGTTGCGGCGTCGGCGCCGAAGATCGGCGCAGCGACGAAGGAGAGCGACGCGGTCGGCGCAGTCGGGGGCGCCGCGTCCGCGAGCCCGCCCAGGACAGCGACCAGGACGAGGGTTGCACTGGCGCAGCGGGCCGAATTCACGCGCTCCCCTCGGCGGCGACCCGCTCGGGTCGCGGACTCACGCCGGCGAGCAGCGTGTCGACGACCGCATCGGTCTCGACGCCATCGGCCTCACCTTCGAACGACCGAATCAGGCGATGGCGCAGCGCGGGCTTCGCGACCTTCGCGATGTCGGCGAACGACACGTGCGGGCGCCCTTCGCAGAGCGCGACCGCCTTGGCGGCGAGCACCAGCGACTGCGCGCCGCGAACTCCGGCGCCGAACCGTAGAGCGCGCCTCGCGAGCTCGGGCGCATCCTTCTCGTTCGGGTCGCTCGCGCGAACCAGCCGCGCTGCGTACCGCACCACCGGCTCCGCGATCGCCACGTCGCGGCACATCGTACGCAGCCCCATCACGTCGGAGCGCCCCATCACGCGGCCGGGAGCCTCGGGGGCGCGCCCCGTCGTGCGTGCGAGCACTTCGCACAGGTCGTCCTCGCTCGGGTTGGGGACCGCGATCTTGAGGAGGAAGCGGTCGAGCTGTGCCTCGGGGAGGGGGTACGTCCCTTCCATTTCGATCGGGTTCTCGGTCGCGAGTACGAAGAACGGTTCGTCGAGCGCGTGGCGGGTGCCGGCGATCGTGACGGCATGCTCGGCCATCGCCTCGAGCAGCGCACTCTGCGTCTTTGGCGTGGCGCGGTTGATTTCGTCGGCCAGGACGATCTGTCCGAAGATGGGCCCCTTCGAGAGCGCGAATGCTCCGTGGGCCGCGCGTGCGGTCGCGTCCATCACGAGGACGTTCGTCCCCACCACGTCACTCGGCATCAGGTCGGGCGTGAACTGGATTCGCGAGAAGTGGAGATCCAGACACTCGGAGAGCGTGCGCACGAGCAGTGTCTTACCGAGTCCGGGGGCCCCTTCGAGCAGGACGTGCCCCCCCGCGACGAGCGCCCACATCACTTGATCGACGACCGCATGCTGCCCGACCACGACCTTTGCGATCGCCTCCTTCAGCCTCTTCACCGATTCCGCCGCTGCATGCAGCCGCGCGTCGAAGTCGTCGCTGGTCATCGCGTCGTCCCTTTCGGGTTGAAATACTGTCGGACGTGCTCGCGGTATTCCTCGGGTACGTCGCTCTTCTCGACTGCGTCGAGCTGGTTTGGCGCGGCCGCTCGCAGATCGCCCGTCGCGAGCGCGGTCGCCACGTCACCGGCCCGTCCCGGTGCGAACGTCGTTACGGAGCTTGGCATCGCGTTTCCGGCGTTCATCGCGGCGTGAGCGCGACTCTTCAGCGTGTCGCCGGCGATGGGATCCGTTCGACCTCGGTGCGATCCCGTCTCGAAGTCGTGTGACCCGCCGGTGCCCGCACCATCGCCGTTCGCCGTCGCCCCGTTCCCGTTCCGTCCGTCGATCGCCGCCTCGGTCTCGCTCGCACCCTGCGATGCGCGATCGAGTGCCGCATCGCGCGCGGCTTCGTCGCTCGGTGCGTCGTCCTTCGCGAGCGCGCGGAGCTGTTCCTCCAGCTCCTTCGCGTCGGGAGGAGGCGAGGTAGACGCTCCACCAGACTTCGTGGTGCGTGGCTCCTTCGCTTGTTTCGCGAGCTTCTCCGCGAGCCGCTGTCGTTCTTCCGGAGTCAGCTTGGAGAGCGCCTCCTCGAGCGACTGGGCGAGGGCGCGCGCCGCTTCGTCGGACCCTTCGCGATCGAGCGAGTCGAGAGCGCGCTCGGCGTCGTCGGACCGCACGCCGGCATCTCGCATCGCGCGCGCGAGCTCACGCAAGGCATCGATCCGCGCTCCACGCTTCGCGAGGAGCTTCCGCTCTCCTTCGAGCGCCTTGGCCACGTCCGCCGCGCCCGCCTGCGCCGCCGCGCTCGCCGCGTTCCGTAAGGCCTCGTCTGCGAGGGCGCGATCTCGCTTCTCGCGCGAGCTCGCCACGCGCTCCATGGCCGCGTCCATCGATTGAAGATCGTGATCGCCGAGAGCGCGCGCTGCGGTCTGTGTCTGCGCGGCGTGCTCGAGTTGCGAAACGGCGCTGTCGAGCCCCGCACGCTTCTCCCCGTCGCCCAGCGAAAGGCGCTCGTGGTCGAGCGCTTCGCGAAGGCGCGCGATCTGATCTTGCGCGTCGCGCTTCGCGAGACCCACGCGGAGCTTCTCCTTCAGCGCCCCTGCGTCGCGCGCAATCTTCGCGAGGCGCTCGCGCTGCTCGTCGTCGCGCGCCTCGACGCGTGCCAGCGTCGCGATCTTCTCCAGCCCTTCGGCCTCGATGTGCGCGACCTTCGCCTCCCCGGGCGGCGCGACCGAGACCGGCGCCGACGGGACGGGGACGCGCGCGACGACCGCCAGTGTGAGGAGCGCGAGCGGTGCGAGAGAGTGTATCGGCGAGAGCAGGCGGGTCTTCGTTGTCGACATTGCACCCCGGGAGAGCACGTGCGCGGCGCGCGCGACGATCGCTGCATGCGCGACGCTCGGCGCCTCTCGGCTCACCTGGAGCGCCGTCGTGATCGTCTCGTGTGACCCGAAGCGGGCGTCGAGGAAGAGGGCGACCTCGCCGTCACTCCAGCGCCTGCGACGGGCCACGGCGAGGCCGCCCAGCGCGCCGGCGACCCCGAGGAGCGCGGCGTAGGGGCGAAGCTCACCGCGTCTCACCTTCCACGCGACGCACGCTGGGAGGACGGCGATGGCGAGGCCGATGGCGGCGCCAGTCATCGCGGTGCGCAGCGCGAGCCTCCGGCGCACGCGTCCCGCCCATGGGCAGAAGAGTGGAGCAAAGCTCGGCGGTGTGGTGGCGGCGTCCAGGCTAGGTGACCGTTCCTCTTGTCGTCGCTGAGTGTATCGGTCGTTCGACGGAGGCCGCGGCGGAACCATCCCTCGCGATCCGTCGATGTGGCTCACCCCCTGCACCTACATGCCCTCAACTGGATCTAGCGACCCCCAGGGATCGCCCATCAGGGGAACGTCGGGGCGCGCTTTTTTCATCCGCATGAAACCAGACTGCAGCGTTTTCACGATTTCCGCGCGGAGCGGACGGAGTGTTCGCTTGGCCCGCCGAGTGCACTGAGGGATGCCGAACTCAATCTCCCAGGAGGCAACGTGCTCCCCTTCACCAAGCGCAGCGCTCGTTCCGAAGAGTCTTCGGAGCTGATCAAAACCGGCGATATCGAGGTCGTGAAGTCGCCCGGGGCGAAACGCACGGTCGCATTCCCCGCACCCGGCGACCGGCCGCGCGTCTTCGCCCGGTCCAGCTCCGACGAGGAAATGACGACGCTCCTGCCGCGCAAAGGGATGACGTTCAGCGTCCGTCCGGGCGCGCCGGTGACGCCAGTTCCAATGCCCAAGCGGGCATCGACGAACCCACCGAGGGCGATGCTCGAAGAGCCGCCGACGCGCCAGTTCATCAAGCCGAGCTCGCCGCCGCCGTCGATCTCGCCGGTCGCTGGGCCTCCGCGCTCGAACCGGGCGCCCGCTCCCGAGCGCGCTGCGCTGGCCTCACAGCACGCGCGCGCCGCGCTACGTCCGCAACCGGTCCCGTCGATTGCGGAGGACGCGCGAAAGAGCGACCCGCGGATCGATCCGCCCGCCACCGTCGTCACTACGCGCACGCGCATCGTCGCCGCCCGGCCGACGATCTCATGGGCCGCGGCGCTGGTTGCCATGGGCGTGTTCGTAGGGCTCGTTACCGCCGTAGTCGCGCGTGGCGACGCGGATACGCTGATCGACGCGGCGGCTTCGTTCGTCGATCCGTCGGGCGGTCACGCCGCAGCTTCCGGCTCGACCGTGTCGAGCATCCAAACCAAGGCGCAGGAGACGCACACGAACTGCGTCGCCGTCACCGATACACTCGTCGCCGCGCCGTCGGCGGATCCGGCGCGGGTCGCGTGGGACGCGCAGTCGGCGGCGCCGCTGCCGGCCCGCCCGGCGCCGGTCGCGTACGCGGCACCCGTGCATCACGCACGCCCCGCCGTGCATGTAGCGCCCGCGAAAGAGGCGAAGGAAGCGAAGGAGTCGAAGGAGTCGAAGGAGTCGAAGGAGAATAAGGAAGAGCGCGTAGCGGTCAATGCTGCGAAGGTCGCGCCGACCGCGAAGGCGTCGCTGAAAGCCGCGAGGGGGAACGACGACGACATGGAGAGCGCGTCGGCAGCCGATGCGCTGGCGAAGGCGCAGCTGGAAGCGTCGCTGCGGTAGTCCAGCTCGCGATGTGGGCGCGGGCGTCGCGCCGCTCTACGGCGAGTTGGAGCACTGCGCGTGCTCCGAGGAGTCGTCCGCGTAGAGCACGAGTGAGCACGACGTGAATCCTTGCGCGCGGCAGTCGACGGTGAACGTCGCTCCGCGAGCGCAGCTCGCGATGACGCCGCCGTTGCACGTGTCGGCCTGAAGGCAGGCGCCGAGGCTGCACGCGCGGGAAACGTCCCACGCTCGCCCGGGTGCATCGGGATTGCACGCACTCGGGTTGCCCGTCAGACCGAGCACCGCGTTGCAATCGAGCTGCTCGGTCACGCGCGAGGGGCACCCGACGGCGTAGCCGCCGTCTTCGCAGGTCACCTGCGACGTCTGAGCGCAGGAGGGACTGGTGCTGTCGTTGGCCGCGAGGCATGCGCTGAACGCCCCCGAGACGCACGAGCCGGCCCCGAAGTCTGCGCAGTCGAGGCCGTGGTCGAGCGGGCCGCCGTCGGGGTCGCAGTCGTGCAGCGCGGTCGTGCCGGCGCACGACGTCGCTTCGTTTCCGACGCTGCACGCCGTCGTCGAGCCGCTGCACGCGGCGGTGCCGAGCGTCGAGCACGTCTGCCCGAGCGCCGCGCAGCTCTCGAGCCCGTTGGGTGGGCTTCCCGTGGCGAGGCCCGCGGTGCACGCAAGGAGTGTCGCCGTCGACGGATCGCATGCCACGTAGTCGGTACCCGCCTCGGCGCAGGTCTCGCGGGTGCCGGATGGCTCGGCGCAGTTGACGACCTCGCTGCACGACTGCGCCTGCCAGAGGCAATCCCAGTAGGCGTGGGCCGCGCCGATGACCTGACGATTGGGGTTCGCTGCACAGTCGTACGCGAGCCTCGCGCGCACCATGCACGGACCGAAGGCGTTGTCGCCGAGTGCCCCCTCGCACGCACCCAACCAAACGCAGGCGTGCGCAGCGTTCCCCGCTGCCGTCGCGCCGTCCCACTGACAGAAGTTGGTCGCTCCGGGGGCCCCTCCGTCCTCCGAAAGCGCGGCTTCGCCCGGTACGTTGGCGTCCGCGGCGTGGCATGCGGCTGCGTCGACGTCGCATGCGGACTCGAAGCTCGTGTCGTGAAAGAGGTCTACGCACGCGCCCAAGAGGGGGCCGAGCGCGAGCGCCCCGATGAGAACGCCCCGCGCGCCCACTCAGAAGCTCCCTTCGAGGCGGAGCAGCGAGCCACTCGTCGTGATGCGGACGCTCAGGCCCGTTTGCCTCGGCGTGTGCCCCCCCTTCGCCGGCGTCGTCCACAGGACCAGCGCCGTCGTCGTGAGCGCCGCGGCACCGATCCACGCGCCGAGCGCCACGGCGTCCCATGCGCGAACGGGGGTCCTCAGGTCGTCGCAGCTCGTCGTCCGCGTGACGCACTGGTTGGCGCCGCTCGACTGCGCGTTGCCTGCGAGCACGAACGCACCCACGCCGCCGCCGGCCATCAGCACCGCGCCGACCGTCGTGGCGACGGCGGCGGTGATCGGCCGGCGTGCGTCGGACGGTTGGGCTGGAGCTGGGCTCGGTGGCGCGGGGGGCGCCTGCGCTGCAGGCGACGGAACTGCAGGTCGTGTGGGCGTGATCAGAGTGGGGGGGCCGAGCGCCGCCTCGGTCTTCGCGACCGGCGGGAGTGTCACGTCGAGCACGGTGATCTCGCGCTCGTGAAGCGTCAGCGCGCGCACGAAAGGCTCGCGACCCGGCGCGTGCGCCTCGATCCGGTGCGTCCCTGGGTCGACCGGCACCGCAGCGCTCCACAGCCCGTGCGGGTGCGGCTGCCCATCGATGCTCACCTCCACGGCCGGGACGTCAGAAGGAACATCGAGCGTGAGTGTCGGCACGCGGGTACGCAGATCGGCGATGAACGGCGGCTTCAGGAGCTCTTGGACGTTCCTGTTGTTCTCGCGTTGTGCAGCGTCGAGCGCCTCCGTGTAGTGCGCGAGCGCCGTGGCGCTGAGGCCCAGCTTCTCTTCGCAGAACGCTGCGTGATAGCGAACGCTCGCCGTGAGCTTCACTTCCGCGACGCGGTGCAGCTTGTCGAGCGCGTCGGCCCAGCGTTGTGCGTCCTCGTCTTTCGTCGCTGCAGCGAAGAGATCGCGTGCGGCTTGGAGCTGACCGGCGGTTGGTGCCGGGTGCGCCGGCTCTGCAGGGTGCGTCGGTCCGGCCGCGCGCGCGGGCAACGCGAGCAGCGAGATCGAAGCGACGAGGAACGCGGCGCACCGCGTCGGAGGCATGGGGCGACGTTTAGCAGAAAACCGAGAGCGCCCCCACGTTCGCGGCGCGCGCGGTCTACACTGCCGCGGTGACCCCGCGAACCGTCTCTTCGCCCGCTGAGTTCCGTGCCGCCTGCGACGACGCACGCCACAAGACCGGGCGCCCCATCGGCTTCGTCCCGACGATGGGCGCGCTCCATGAGGGGCACCTCGCGCTCGTGCGTGAAGCGAAGCGCCGCGCCGTCATGGTCGCGGTCTCGATCTTCGTGAACCCCACCCAGTTTGGCCCGAACGAAGACTACTCGCGCTACCCCCGCGACATCGCCGGCGATGTGGCAAAGCTGGCCCGCGTCGGGGCCGACCTCGTCTTCACTCCGGACGCGACGGCGATGTACGCGCCCGGGGAGCAGACGCGCGTGCATGTGGGATCGCTGGCAACGCCGCTCTGCGGGCGCTTTCGTCCAGGGCATTTCGAAGGGGTCGCCACAGTCGTCACGAAGCTCTTCGCGCTGGCGGGGCCGTGCGTCGCCGTCTTCGGTAAGAAGGACTACCAGCAACTCGCGATCCTGCGGCGGCTCGCGCTCGATCTGTTCCTCCCCGTGGAGGTCGTGGGGCATGCGATTGTGCGCGAGAACGATGGCCTCGCGATGAGCTCGCGCAACGCGTACCTCTCGCCCGCCGATCGGCTGCGCGCGCTTTCGCTGTCGCGTGGGTTGGATGCCGCCTGGCGTGCGTTCGCCGCCGGAGAGCGAGACGCGGGCGTCTTGCGCCGAGCGGTCCACGCCGAGGTCGAGCGTGGGGCCGACTCGATCGACTATGTGGACGTGACCGATGCCGATTCGCTCGCGCCGTTCCCAGAGGGGGCGAAAGTAGCGGGTCGCGCGCTCGTCGCGATCGCCTGCCGGCTCGGTGCGACGCGCCTCATCGACAACGTCGTCCTGGGTGAGGACCCGTCGCCCGTCCCGCGATAAGCGCGATTGTGACGGTCCCGAGGGGGGACGACCGTTCCTCTGGTGACGGGACGCTCGCGCTGCGCTATCGAATGCGCCTCATGGCCGACCAGCGCGGGAAATTCGTGGTGCTCGAAGGGATTGACGGCTCGGGAACGACGACGCACGTCGCGCGCCTGGCCGACCGGCTTCGCCGCGAGAAGGTCCTGGTGCGAACGACGCGCGAGCCGAGCGACGGTCCCATCGGCACGCTGGTTCGGCAGGTGCTCTCCGGGCGCGTCATCGTCCCCGGGGGGCGCGCGCCGAACTGGGCGACGATGGCGTTGCTGTTCGCGGCCGACCGCATGGATCACGTCGAGGCGGAGATCGAACCCTGGATCAACCAGGGAGGCGTCCTGATCTCCGACCGGTACGACGCTTCGAGTCTCGCGTACCAGAGCGTCTCGAGCGGCCGGGGCGGGGTCGAAGCGGTAGAGTGGATCCGCGCGCTGAACAAGTTCTGCGCGCGGCCCGACCTCACCATCGTGCTCGACGTGAACTTCGAGGAGGCCGCGCGCCGCCGGGATCAGCGCGGCGAGCCGGCACAGCTCTACGAGCAGAACGAGGTGCAGCGCGCGCTGGCCGTCTTCTATCGCGATCTCGCAAAGCACTTACCGAAGGACCGCATCGTGCTCGTCGATGCCGGCGGGGCGATCGACGAAGTGCACGAGCGGATCTACGCCGCGTACGCCGGCTTCGCGGGAACGACGTAAACTTGCGCTGAATCGGCTGATCGTCGCAGGGTGGGCGACATGATGCGTTCCGCGTTTGCCCTCGCGCTCGTCTCGTCCCTTGCCGCGTGCGGCGGTGCGGTCGCTACGAAGGCGGCGAGCTCGCCCGTCTCGCAGAAGCCGGCTCCCATCGAAGTGCAGTCGGCGATGGCGCCGATCCCGGACCACGCCGTTCGTCGCACGGCGGTCACCGCCGTCCTCCGCGGGGGACTCGGGCTCTTCTTGCAGAAGGTGACGCTCGACGACCAGCCAGTCAGGAGGGACGGTCGCTTTCACGGCTTCCGCGTCGTTGGGCTCTCCGATCCCGGATTTTGGAACGGCGTCGATCTGCGCCCAGGCGACGTGATTACGAGCGTGAATGGCATGCCCATCGAGCACCCCGAAGAAGCGCTGGAGGCGTTCCGGGCGCTCGGTATCGCGAGCGACGTTCGTGTGGCCTACGAGCGCGACGGGCAAGCTCGCGAGCTGCGGTACTCGATCGTGGAAGACGAGCCGCAGAAACGTGCGGATGCCAGCGCGCCCTGACCTACGCGAGGCGCGCGAGCGCGAGGCGATCGCGATCCGCGGTCGACGTTGGGTCGCAGTGGGGGGTGAATCGGAGGATGGCGCTACCGCTCTCGTCGATGACGACGTGCGCGCGGTCGACATGCCCGTGGGCGATCCCGGCCGAGTGTAGCGCCGCAAGGCCCTGCTCGAGTGATGCGGCTTGCCTGTTCGTGAGCTCCCCGTCGAGCGCATGCCCGTCGAGTCGCTCCAGCCAGATGCGCGAAGACTCGCGATCGACACGCAGGATCGTCTGAATCGCCCGGTGCGACGCGCGGGCGAACGCCTGGGCGCGCGCGAGAGCGCGTTCGTCGAGCGGAACGTGCTCGAACGGGCGCTCGACCCAGCGATCGAAGCCCGTGCCGTCGGCGAGCAGGTCTGCTCGCCCCGGTTGCGGATGGTCGCTCTTGGCCTGCGCCATGGCGCGTGGCGCTGCGGGCTCGATGGCGTCGGGCCACGGGAGCGCGAGCAGAGCACGACGCGCGGCGAAGGCGTCGATGGGGCGCACGTGCGGGGCCTGGTCGATCATGCGAAGGACCACGTCGTCGTGGCGTGCGTCGAGATCGCGGTGCGCTGCGCTGGGGCGCGCGCCGGCCGCAAGCGTTTCGTTCGAGCGGAGCCGTTCGCCGGTGAGCATCTCGAAGAGGATCGCGCCGACCGCGTAGACGTCGCTCTGCACCGTCGCGGGCTTCCCCTCGCGCTGCTCGGGGCTCATGTATGCGAGCGTTCCGATGACGCCGGCGGTCGCCGTGGCCGAGAGATCGCCAAGATGCGCGACTCCGAAGTCGGCGAGGCGTGCGACGCCCGCGTCGTCGAAGAGGACGTTCGCGGGCTTTACGTCGCGATGGATGACCCCCAAGCGGTGCGCTTCGCCGAGCGCGGACAGGAGTGCGCAGGCAATCTCGGACGCGCGCGCGGGGGTGAGGGGCCCGTCGGTCAGGCGCGACTCGAGCGTTCCGCCGCTCATCCAAGCGATGACGATCGCGGGGCCGTCGGCCACGTAGTCGCGCAGCGGGACGACGTTGGGATGGGAGAGGCGCGCGAGTACCTTCACCTCGCGCTCGAACCGCGCGAGCGCGTCGCGGCCGGCGCCACGCGCGTCCTTGTCGAGGGCGCCGCGCGTGCCGTGGAAACCCGCGAAGATCTTCACTGCGACGTGCTCGCCGCGGACGGCGTCGATGCATTCGAGGACTCGTGCGGTTGCGGAGGACGCGACCTCACGCACGACCTCGTAGCGACCGAAGATTCGCGTTCGAACAGGGGCCCCGTCGGCCGTTGGCAGCGGTGCGTCTGCCGACGGTCCCCCCAGCGCGGCGAGCTCGGCGTCCGCGTCGACGCGCGCGCGAGAGAGGCCCAGCGCGTCGAGCGCGCGGACGAGCAGCGTGAGCGCGCGCCGTCGCTCGGGAGCGTCGGGCTCGACCCGCTGGAGAGCGCGAACCGCTTCCTCCGTCTTGCCGAAGCGCAGGAGAAGATCGCCGAGAGCCAGCAGAACCTCGGCCCGGTGCGTATCGCGCCGCGCCGCGGTCTCGAGCACTCGCGCGGCGCCGATGACATCGCCTGCGCGCTCGAGAAGTAGGGCCGCACGCACCGGATGACCAGCGCGGTTCCACGCTAGAGCGGCCTCGGCGGGCCGTCGGGCTTCTTCGAGAAGTCTCGCGTCCCAAGCGTGCTCGCCCCGGCTAGAGAGCGTCGCGTGAGCCTCGTCAGTCGCGCGCATCGACTGCGCTGTGCGCGCGAGCGCCGCTTGCGCGAGTGCGTCGTCGCCCCCCAGGACCGCGAGCGTGAGTGCGCGGGCGTCGTCGCCCGCCAGGACGGCGTGTGCGGAAGCGCGATCCCAAGCGCACGCCTGTTCGAAGAGATCGCTCGCGCGACGCGCCTCTCCGCGGCTCGCTGCCAGCTCCGCGGCCTCCGTCACGCGCTGTGCGCGCGCGAGCTGAGCGATGTCATCGTCCATCGTTCCCGCGCGTCGAGGTCACGTCGTCGTCTTCATCCTCGTCGCTGTCGCGCGTCGCACCGCTCTCGGCGTGGGCTCGGATCGCAGCGTCGACGTCGGTGGCGAGAGCGAACGGCGACACTCTTCGCTCGCCGCGCGTCGCCGCGGCTTCGTCGCTCTTCGCCGCGAGCTTGCCGAGGATCGCGCGCTCTCGATCGCGTCGCCCGGGCGCGCTGGCGTCGACCCAGAAGTAGCTGCGATCGCGCACATCGACGTGGACGAAACCGCTCGTGGGATAGATGCCGACGCCGACGAAGCCCAGCTCGCGCGCGAAGTCGGCGACGTCAGCGTCGCTCACGCCTGGGACGACCATGTCGATCGCTCGGCCGCGTCCATGGTTCGAAGCGTTCCGCGCGCGCGGCGTTCGATACGCGCTGATGACGCGGACCTCCTGCGCATCGAAGTGCATCTGGATGCGGTAGGCGAGATCCACGATGCGCGGCTCGACGGGGTGCTGGTTGCCGCTCGAGGGCTCACGGAGCACGTAGGCGGCGCGATCGAGATCGCTCGCTGCGAACCCGCCGCCGTCGCTCGCTGCATCGAGCTCCGCGCGATCGCCCGTGTTCAGCGAGACGAGCACCAGCCTGGGACGCCCGTGGCCGTCGAGGGGCGCGCGCCCATCCGGATCGATCGCGTGCCACTTGGCGACGGATGATCGATAGGTCGCCGGAGTGCTCGGGTGGGGGCGCGCCGGCTTCGGCAGATCGGCCAGCGCGAGGCCCGAGGAGATCGCGACGGCGGTCGCTACGGTGCACATGGCGCGTGTCGCGCGGGCCGACCGCATGCGTCTCAGCGGCGCGCGAACGCCACGACGCGCGCGAAGTCGAAGCGTACCTCGCCCGGCTCGACGCCGCGCGTATGGAAGGCCTCGCGGTGGAGGCGGTGAACGGCGAGTGTGCCCTCTTCGAGGGAGCCGAACGCCGCCCCGGGCAGCGCAGCGTGGCCCGAGTCGTCGAACAGGCACCGCGCCGCGGGAGCACCGTTCGCGCCAGCGATATCCACGTAGATCGCGTCGTCGCCCGAGCCGCGGTCCCACGTCACGTCGATGGACCGCGCTGCCGGAGCGATCGCGACAGCTCCGGTGCGTCCGTCGTCGTGCGAAACGTGCACGTCGGTGGGCTCGCCGGGCGAGCTCGCGCTCACGACGAACGCCGGCACTTCGAGGTCCGCGGACCCATCGACGCGGAGCATGTAGGTGCTCTTCGTCGGCAGCTCGTCGGCGCGGGCGGAGTAGACCACGCCCGACACGAGGTCGGCGACGTCGGGGACTTGCCGCGCCTGCAGCGTCGCGAACCCCTCGCCAGCCATGATCGATACCCCTCCGACGTCGACCAGGAGGATCGCGGATGCGGCGGAGGCTCCGCGCGCTCCTCCGAGCGATTCGCAGGAACCCACGGCCGGAAAGTCGACGGCCGCACCCACCATTCGGAGTGCGTCGTCGTCCACCGCTCCGGCGCGCGTCCGGACGAAGCGAGCGACGGCCTCTGCGCGGCTCCCCTCGTTCGACGCGGTCCCTTCGACGACCACGATCCCGGTCGCGGCCGCATTCACCTCGGCGTCGATGGCCTCGCTCGGCGAGGATACGCTCGTCGTGCACCCGCCGAGCGCGAGCGCACCGAGGGCGCAGAGCGACGCACGGAAGGGGGACACGACCGACAGCGACATTGCCAAAAGCGTAGTCGGCGGCCGCGGCCATCGCAACCGTCGTCCGTCGAGAATGCTCAAGCACTTCGATAGCTCGGCGAGTGCGCTCGCGCGCGCCCGGCGCGTCGGGTTAGGGTGCAAACTGTGTGTGATCTCCTGGTGCTCGCCGCGTTTCCGCCCGAGCTCGCTCCGCTCCGGGCGACGCTGGGCGACTCTCTCTGTCGCTCGTTTGGGGGACTCGAGGTCGTCGCGAAAGCCGTCGGCATCGGTCTGGCGACCTCGGCGGCAGGAGCGGCCTCACGCATCGCTGCGCTGAAGCCGCGCGCCGTCGTCCTCGTGGGGACGTGCGGCGTCTACGCTCGCGCAACGTCGCTCGTCGTGGGTGGGGTGGCCATCGGACGTCGCGTCGTCTTGGGCGACCTCGCGGTGGCGCGCGGGGAGGCGGCATACCCGGAGCCGATGTCGACGGAAGCGACGTGTGATCGCGCGCTGGCCGAGGGGCTCGTTGCGCACGGGGGCACGCAGGTCGATGTCGCGACGACGCTGGCGGTGACGACGAACGATGGATCTGCGGCGGCCATCGCCGAGGGAATCTCGTGCGACGCCGAGCACCTCGAGGCGTACGGCGTGGCGGCTGCATGCGCCGCCGAAGCCGTTCCGTTCGTTGCCGTGCTGGGCGTGGCGAACGTCGTGGGAGCGCGGGCGCGCGACGAGTGGAAGAGGAACCACCGGGCGGCTTCCGATGCTGCCATCGCGGTCCTCGTGAAGTGGATGGAGGCGGGGGCCGCAGGCGTACCGCGCTGACTCAGCCGAGCTTCATCGCGCGGAGGAACAGCGTGCGGTTTGCTTCGTGCTCGATTCCGGCAGACACGAGCGCGCAGAGCCCGCGCAGGTCCTCGGATTTCGGGAGGGCCTTCTTCACGAGCACCCTCGCGATCGGCCCGACGAATTTCGCGAGCTCCGCGGTCACTCGCTCGACCTCCTCGACGGGGATGGCGCGCGACGAACCGCCGGTCGGTGTCGGGGGCGAGCTCTTCGCGGAGGACGTGCCGGCTACGGAGGGCGCGCTTCCAAGGATCTGCGTGGCGTTCGCCGCGACCCCGCTGCGCGTGCCGTTCGCCCGCGCGAGCGCCGATTGCGTGGCCTCCACGATCCGTGCTCGATCGGCTGGCGTCGCCGCGTTGCGGGAGAGTGCGTCGACGAAGTCGGGGAGGTCGCTCGCCCGTGCCGCGCACCGCCGGACGAGCGCGCCGGAGAGGGGGCCGAGGAAGTTCGCGAGCGCGAGCTCGACTTGCCGGAGCGTTTCGGTGTCGAGGAGCGCCGGGACGCGCGTCTCCGCCTTGCCCATCGGCATCGTCGCCGCAAAGCCCATCGTGGCGTTCGCCGGGGACGTCGCGTCCGCGATCGCCGCGGCGATCCCGCTGGCGAAGTCGGCGGCGGACGCGTAGCGGTCGCCAGCTTGCTTCGCGAGCGCCGTCGCGAGCACGGTGTCGAAGCGGGCGGGGAGCGACGGGCGGTGATGGCGGGGGGGGAGGTGGGGGGCGTGCACGATCTGGTAGGCAAGCGCCTCGATCGTCTCGCCGCGGAAGGGGCGCATCCCCGTGAGGAGCTCGTAGAGAAGCACGCCGGCCGCGAACAGATCGGCGCGATGGTCGACCTGCGCGCCCGCGTACTGCTCGGGCGCCATGTACGAAGGGGTTCCGACGGCGACGCCCGAGTGCGTCAGCTCCGAGCTGGCGATGCGGGCGATGCCGAAGTCGGTGATCTTGACCCGCCCCGTCGCCGATACGAGCAGGTTGCTGGGCTTGATGTCGCGGTGGACGATACCCCGCTCGTGCGCGTAGCCGAGGGCGTCGAGCAGCTGCGCCATCAAGGCTCCGATCTCGTCGAGGCTGAGGGCGCCGCGCCGCACGACGTAGTCGTGGAGCGACTCCCCCGGAGCCAGCTCCATGACGATGTACGCCACGTCGTCCGCGTCGCCGTAGTCGTAGACCGCGACGATGCCGGGATGGGAGAGGCGACCTGCTGCGACGGCTTCGCGGCGGAACCGCTCGACGACCGTGGACGTGAGCGCGCGGTCGGCGAGGAGCTCCTTGTGGATCGTCTTCACGGCGACCTCGCGATCGATCGCCGGATCGTGCGCGCGGTACACGACACCCATCGCCCCTTCGCCCAGGACGCCGACGATCCGGTACTTGCCGAGCTGCTGCGGCGTCGTCGGGGAGGGCGCGCTCACGTCGGCCTCTCGCTACTCGTCGTCGAGCATCTTGAGCGCATGGTCGAGACTCTTCTTCATCCGGTTGAAGGACTGCGAGAGCGTGGAGAGCTCGTCGCTCCCCGACGCGGGGAGATCGGGCTCGTCGCTCTTCCCGAGGCTCACGTTGTCCGCGACCCTCGCGATGCGGGTGATGGGGCGAACGACGATGAGTCGTAGCATCGCGTTCAGCGCGCAGAAGAGCACGAAGAGGATCGTCGTCAGAAACACCGTGAACGTCTTGAACGCGGTCTCTGCGCGGCTGAGGGGGAGCGCCTCGGGGACGCTGACGATCTGCGCGCCGATGACGTCGTTGAGTCGCCATCCGAAGCCGTTGGCGGGGCCGTACTTGTCGATCATCGACTTGGGTGCGGCGTCGACGGTGCTGTGGCAGACGAGGCAGTCCGGGTCGCGGATCTGGATCGGACGCGCGAGGTACACCGAGCGCCCCGAGGGGGTGTCGCGGTCGCCGACGATCTCCCGTTGGTCGGGGTACTGGCGGAAGCGCTCGACGATGTCGACTTCCCACTCGACCGCGCGATCGCGCGGGTTCGTCGGGTTCAGCGTCGCCTCCTTGTAGGCGTAGTCCTGGAACCTCTCGTGGACGGTATTGAACTGCTCGGTCGCGCCGTACGCCGGGACCGTCTGCGGGAGGAAGCCCGACGGGGACGGCGTCGCCTTCAGCAGCGGCGCTATCTGCGTCGTCGTGTACCGGCGCGAAGCGAGCGCCTCCTCCATGATGAGGCGCGCGTTCTGGAGCGTCTCCTCGCGCGCGTTCCGCTGCAGCAGCGTTCGCGAACCGTACGTCGCCGCGGCGAGGCCCACGACGAACACGGCGAGGAAGACGAGGTTGAACTTGAGCGCGAGCTTCATCGGGAGCCAACGCCGCGCGCGCCCCCCGGGCGGCGACAGTCGCACGTTACTCTCGACGCGGGCGTGGGCGCGAGCCTACCACGCGTCGCGCCGTCGGCCACGCGCGGTTCCACGTTTGAAGACGCCATGTTCTCCTTGCGCGGCGCCTCCCCGCTGGGCGAGCGTGGGGCCCATGCCCTCCTTCGAGCTCGAGCGCCGCTTCGACGCCCCCTCCGACATCGTGTGGGAGGTCCTCACCGATCACCGCGGCTATCAGGAGTGGGGGGCGGCTTCGAAGGCCAAGCTCGAGGCGGAGGGGGCACCCGACGTCAACGGCGTGGGCGCGGTGAGGATGCTGGCCGAAGGGCCGATCGCCGTGCGCGAGAAGGTCCTCGAGTTCGAGCCGAAGACACGTTTCGTCTACACCGTCGTCAGCGGTCCGCCCGTTCGCGACTACCGGGCGACGGTTACGCTCGAGCCGCGCGGGAGCTCGACGATGGTGCACTGGAGCGTCAGCTTTCGCGGAAAGCTCCCGCTCGTGGGGCACGTCATGAAGCCGGTCGTGCGCTTCGTGATCACGCGGCTGATGCAGAAGGCGTCTGTGGAGTCGGCGCGGCGGGCGCAACGCGCGAGGTAGGGGGCTCGCTAGAATTCGAGCCACAGCGCGGTTGCCGGCACGATCGACGCGCCGGTGACGCTCGCCGACGTCCCGCCGAACTGGCCGGTCACGTACTCCACCTGCGCATCGAGCTCGAGCGCCACGTGAACGTGGCGAAAGCCCATCGCCACGCCGAGGACGCCGCCTCCCCAGTACCGATCGGCCGTCAAGCCGACCGGTGGGATTCCCAGCGTCACGGCCTTGGGCTCGCTCGTCACCTCGGCGATCTGGTCGTGCTCCCATCCGCCGCGCACGCCGAACCAAATCATGTAGAGGCCGGCCGCGCTCCGGTAGCCGATGAGCAGCGGGACGTCCGCGCCGTATCCTTTGAGGTCGCTCAGGTCGACGCCCGGGAGCGTCGTGCCCTGTTCGCGCCCGTAGAGGACGGCACTCCCACCGACGCCGATGGACACGGCCCACGCGTGATCCTCGCCGAACGTGAATGCGTGGCGAACGTCACCTCGCGCCGCGCGCCCCGTGTAGGCCAGCCCCCCCTCGAAGTCGTACCCGAGGCCGACCCGTGCGCTCGCGAAGGGCGCGATGCCCGGGCCAATCGCTGCGGCGACGAGCGCCCCCTTCACGAACGCCGGGTCGTTGAGCAGGGCGCCGCTCGTGTCGCTCGCGACCTCGTTCCTCGCCGCGGTCAGCGAAGAGGCGGCCCCTCCGCCGATGGCGTCGGCGCTGAGGCCGGCCGCGACCCGCACTTCTCCCTTGGGGAGCGCGTGCGCGGGGTGAAGCAGCGGGCCTCCGCCCGCGCAGCCTACGAACGCGAGCGACGCGAACGCCAGGACGGCGGACGCGAGGCGCGGAGCGGGTACGGCACGGCGCATCGGACGCCGGGCGAACGCTACTTGCGGAAGCGCGACGGAAAGTCGTTCGCGGCGGCGCGCTTCTGGAGCTCGGCGTCTTCGGGGTGCAGGCGGACGGCGCGCTGAAGGAGCGCGGTCTCCTCCTCGGCGTGCTTCGGGTCCGGCAAGCAGCACTCGACCGGGCAAACGGCCTGGCAGGCCTCGTGGTCGTAGAAGCCCACGCACTCGGTGCAAAGCTCGGGGTCGATGACGTAGATCTCGTCACCCTCGCTGATCGCCTCGTTGGGGCACTCGGGTTCGCAGGCTCCGCAGTTGATGCAGTCCGCGGTGATGTACGTGGCCATGGTGTGTCGCGCGTCTCCGGGGGCGCGAAACATAGGAGGCGATTTGCGTCCCGTCAAACGCTCGCGCCGCCGAGCACGTTCAGGAACTTTCGGCGAGGCTTCCAGAAGCTGGGGCGGCATGTGGTAGGTTGCGCGCCGCTCGCGATGCAAAGCCGCTTCTTGCCCCCCTCCTGGCGCGTCTCGCCGCGTCTCCTCGCGCTCGCGCTCGCGCTCTTCGCGGCGGGCTGCACGCCGAAGATCGGCGACAGCTGCGTGCTGTCCACCGACTGCTCGACGCAAGGCAACCGCCAGTGCGACACGTCGATGCCCGGCGGCTACTGCACGATCGTGAACTGCGGTCCCAACGGCTGCCCCGACTATGCCGCTTGTTACCTGTTCCACCCCTCGGTGCAGGGGTGCAGTTACAACGACCGGGTCACGTCGCGCACGAGCCAGAGCTTCTGCATGGCTGGATGCAAGTCGAACGGCGATTGCCGCGCAGGCTACGAGTGCAAGGACGCGCGGCAGCCGCCGTGGAACGCGGACCTGCTCGACGACAACCAAGCCCAGACGGTCTGCGTCCCCAACCCCGACACGGCGTTCACCAACGCGTACGGAGACGAGGTGACTGACGACGGGGGAGCGCCGGTGTGTCTGGCCTACCCGGGCGTCGACGCGGCATTTCCCGCGTCGTTCGAGGACGCGGGGACGAGCAGCGCGCCGGAGGACGCCACCGTTCCCGATGCGCGCGTCGGCGACGGCGCGTCGGAGTGACGGGGGCGCGGGAGCGCGCGTGCAGGGGGAGACGAAGGGTGGGAACGCTTCCGTGAAGGCGATCGCGCGAGCACTCGCGGCGACGTGGGCGCGCGTCGTCGAGGCGCTCGTCGTGGTCTGGCTGCTCGCGTCGCTCGTGTTCTTTGCGCTGCGTCTCCTCCCCGGTGACCCGGCCGCGCTCGTCCTCGGTGACGACGCGAGCCCCGCCGAGCTGGCGCGGGTCCGCGCGTCGCTGCACCTGGATCTCCCCCTGGGGGAGCAATATCTCCGCTTCCTTCGCGGCCTCGCGACCCTCGACCTCGGGGAGTCGCTCCGGCGCCCCGGCGTTTCGGCGATGGCGCGCGTGGTCGATTCGCTCGGACCGACGAGCGCGCTCGCTGCGGCGGCCGTCGCACTGGGGGCGGTGGTGGGCATCGGCGCGGCGCTCCTCGCCGCGGGACCGTGGCTCCGCCCGCGATCGCGCGCGTGGATCGATCGCGCCCTGGTTTCGACCTCGGCGATGCCGCTGCTCGCCTTCGCGCCCGTCCTCACCTACGCCCTCGCTGCGCGGGCGCGCCTCGTCCCGCTCCCCGGGGATCCCGATGCGGGCCTGACCGGGCTGCTCTTTGCCAGCGCGCTCCTCTCGGTGCCGCTCGCGGCGCACGCCGGTCGCGTCGGTCGCGCGGCGCTCGGGGACCTGGGGCGAGCGCCGTTTCTGGTCGTCGCGCGCGCGAAAGGGGCGAGCAATCTGCGCGTGTGGTTGCGGCACGCGCTGCCGGTGGCGAGCGGGCCGATCGTGACCGTCGTCGCGACGCAGCTCGGCGCGCTCCTCGGTGGTGCGGTCGTCCTCGAGCGCCTCTTCGAGCGCGCTGGTCTCGGGACGCTGATTCTCGAGGCGTACGCATCCCGCGATTTGCCGGTGCTCGAAGGGGCCGTCGTCGCGGCCGGCGCGCTGTTCGTCGCCAGTCAGGCCATCGCCGCGGCCGTGCAAGCGGCGATCGACCCGCGGGTGCGCGCTTGAGGCGGCGTGCGGCGCGCGCGGCGCCCCTGCTGGTCGTCGCGGCGCTCGCGTCCGTGGCAGCCCTCGCGCTCGGGTCTCCCGATCGACTCGACCCGGCGCGCTCGTGGTGCGCGCCGAGCGCGTCGCGCCCGTTCGGGTGCGGGGAAGGGGGGGTGAATCTGCTCGCCGTCGTCGCAAACGCCGAGGTCCGTGGCGTGGCGCTCGCCGTCTCCGTCGCGCTCATCGGCTTCGCCATCGGCACTCCGCTCGGCGCCCTCGCGGCGCTCGCGCGCGGGCGCTTCGAGCGGTTTGTCCTCCGTTCTTGCGATCTCTTGCAGGCGTTCCCGACGTTCCTCCTCGCGCTCGCGGTTCTGTCGGCCGTCCGCACCCCGACGCGCATTCACATGGGAGCCGTCTTCGTCCTGACCGCGTGGGCCCCGTTCGCGCGCATGTCGCTGGTGCAGACGCGCGTTCTTCGCGATCTCGCGTTCGTGGACGCGGCGCGCGCGCTGGGGGCCGGGCGCCTCGTGGTGCTCGGGCGTCACATCCTGCCGAACGTGCTCGGCGTGGCCGCGGTGCAGCTGGGGGCGGAGGGGGCCGCGGTCGTCGTGAGCGAGGCGGCGCTGGGGTTCGTGGGGCTCGGGCCGCGCGACGGCGTATCGCTAGGGTCGGTGCTCGACCAGGGGGTCGCCGCCATGCTGCGCGCGCCGCACGTACTCTTCGTGGGGGCCGCGTGCGTCTTTGCGACGAGCGCGGCCATGCTCCTCGCAGGAAGAGCCCTCGACGCGGGGGGGGCGACGGAGACGTGAGTCACGAGTGATCCATTTTGCTCGCCGCTCCCACTAGAGGGGTGGCGTAGTCTGCCTCGGCATCGAGAGACTCGCTCGGCGCGCTCGAAAACCGTCACGGTGGGCCCATGATCTCGAAAAAGACGCTTCTCTCTTTGCTGTTCGCGACGTCTGTCGTCGCATGTGGGCGCACCGACGTTCTCGACACGGGGGTGACCGAGATCGTCGACGGCGGCGTGCAGACCGACGCCTTCGTCACGACCACCTCCGACGGCGGCGGCGACGCGACGACCAGCTCGAACGACGCTTCGAACGAGGCGAGCACGTCGGAGGCCGGGCCGCACCCGGACGGCGGCGACGGGGGGCTGCCGGACGGCGGTACGTGTCCGTCCGGGACGACGGCGTGCAACGGCGTCTGCGTCGATCTCGCGTCGGATCCGAACAACTGCGGTACGTGCGCGAACCTTTGCAGCGGGCAGGTGTGCTCGAACGGTGCGTGCGCTTCGAGCTGTGCGACCGGGCTCACCGACTGCAACGGCGGCGCGTGCGTCAACCTGACGGACGATCCCGCGAACTGCGGCGCCTGCGGCGCGACGTGCGGCGGCGGCGAGCAGTGCGTGAACAGCGCCTGTACGTGCACGACGGGGACGACGCCGGCCCTGTGCTCGGGATTGTGCGTCGATCTCGCGTCGAGCCCGTCGAACTGCGGCGCGTGCGGGATTTCGTGCGACGGCGGCGTCTGTTCGAACGGTGCGTGCGCGGCGACGTGCCCCACCGGCCAGGTCAGCTGTAGCGGCGCCTGCGTCAACGAGAAGAGCGACCCGAACGACTGCGGCAAGTGCGGGACGATCTGCAGCGGCGGCGAGGTGTGCTCGAACGGCTCGTGCGCGTGCACGCAGGGGGTGGACCCCGCGTTCTGCAACGGCGCGTGCACCGACGTCTCGTCCGATCCGGCCAACTGCGGCACGTGCAACAACCCTTGCCCCACGGGTGACGTCTGCTCGAACGGAGCGTGCGTGCTCCAGTGCGCGAGCAACCTCCAGGACTGCAGCGGCGCGTGCGTCAACGAGCAGACCGATCCGAACGACTGCGGCGCGTGCGGTACTACGTGCACCGGCGGAGAGACCTGCGCGGCCGGCAAATGTGCGTGCACGACCGGGGTCTCCCCCGCGTTCTGCGGCGGCGTCTGCGTCGATACGGCGTCGAACCCGAACGACTGCGGCACCTGCTCCACCGTGTGCCCCACGGGCGACGTCTGCTCGGCCGGCAAGTGCGTCCTGAGCTGCGCCGCGGGCGAGACCGACTGCGCGAACGCTTGCGTCAACGAGCAGACGAGCAACGCCGACTGCGGCGCGTGCGGTGTCGCGTGCACGGGCGGGTCGAGCTGCACGGCGGGCAAATGCACGTGCGCCACGAGCGGCGAGTCGTACTGCAACGGCGCCTGCATCAGCACGACGAGCGACCCCACGAACTGCGGCGGCTGCGGCACGACGTGCGCGACCGGCGAGGTGTGCACGAACGGCGCATGCACGTGCGGGAGCGACGGCGGCGCGACGCTCACCCTCTGCAGCAACGCGTGCGTCAACCTGCAGACGGACGACTCCGACTGCGGCACGTGCGGGAACGTCTGCCAGAGCGGGACGACGTGCCAGTCCGGCAAGTGTCTCTGCGCCGGCGGCCTCGCGGTCTGCAACGGCGCGTGCGTCGACGAGCAGACCGACAACGCGAACTGCGGCGGGTGCCAGGTCGTCTGCGCCAGCGGTACGACGTGCCAGGGGGGCACCTGCCAGTGCGCCAACGACGGCACGCGGTGCGGCGGCGTGTGCATCTCGACGCAGAGCGACCCGAACAACTGCGGGACGTGCGGGAACGTCTGCGCGACCGGCGACGTCTGCGCAGCCGGCGTGTGTGGTCTCACCTGCGCGGTGGACGGCGGCGAGACGCTCACCGATTGCAACAATGCGTGCGTCGATCTCGGGACCGACGTGAACAACTGCGGCAAGTGCAACTCGCCCTGTTCGACGGGCGCAGCGTGCGTGGACGGCGAGTGCTCGTGCGGCGCGAGCGAGACCCTCTGCCGGAACGCGTGCACCAGCCTCCAGACCGATCCGACCAACTGCGGCACGTGCGGGCATCGCTGCAAGGCCGGTACCCTCTGCACGGCGGGCGCTTGCACCGGGACGTGCAATACGGCCGCAGGCGAGACCCTTTGCGGGAACGCGTGCGTCGATCTCGAGACGAACAACCGCAACTGCGGCGCGTGCGGCACCGTGTGCCCCGGTGGCGGTACGTGCACGAACGGAACGTGCGCCTGCCCGGCCGGCGAGACGCAGTGCGCCGGGGGGCGCGCGGGGATCGGGAACTGCCAGAACCTGCAGTCGAGCAACGCCGACTGCGGCGCGTGCGGCACACGCTGCACCGGGGCCAACCCGATCTGCAACGACGGCACGTGCGCCGTGCGGTGCGCGGCGTCGGGGTTCGTGCAGTGCGGGACCGGAGCGGGCGCCACGTGCGTCGATCTCCAGACCGACAAGCAGAACTGCGGGCTGTGCTCGGATACCTGCGGCAGCAACCTGATCTGCGCGGGCGGCGTGTGTACGTGCCCGACGGGGACGACCAACTGCGCAGGGACCTGCTCGGACCTGCTCGACGACAGCCAGAACTGCGGGACGTGCGGGACGACGTGCACGGCCGGGCAGGGGTGCGTGTCGGGCACCTGCCAGTAGAGCGCATCCGATAACCGCGACATCCTGTCGCGCTGCCGGCGTCGGGGCTCGTCAGCGCGGGGTGCTCGCGTCGCGGCGCGGGGTGCTCACGTCGCGGCGCGGGGTGCTCACGTCGCGGCGCGGGGTGCTCACGTCGCGGCGCGGGGTGCTCGCGTCGCGGCGCGCGGTGCTCGCGTCGCGGCGCGGGGTGCTCGCGTCGCGGCGCGGGGTGCTCACGTCGCGGCGCGGGGTGCTCGCGTCGCGGCGCGGGGTGCTCTCGTCGCGGCGCGGGGTGCTCGCGTCGCGGCGCGGGGTGCTCGCGTCGCGGCGCGGGGTGCTCGCGTCGCGGCGCGGGGTGCGCGAATCGCGGCGCGGTGTGCTCGCGTCGCGGCGCGGCCTGCGCGCGTCGCGGCGCGGCCTGCGCGCGTCGCGGCGCGGTCTGCGCGCCTCCCGGTCGGTCGGGGCGCGAACGTGCTACGAAGCGCGCTCGAAATGCTGGCTCCGCCCCCCCTGCCGCGCACCCTCGACGCCGCCCTGCGCGACCTCGCGTCGCCCCGCGCCGAGACGCGCGCTTCGGCGCTGGCCGACCTGGTTCGACACGCGGTTCTCTCCGACGAAGTGCGCGCCCGCGCGGTGCCCCTCGCCACGGCCGCGCTCACCCGGGACGAGGCGCCCGGCGTTCGCTCCGCGGCGGCCGTCGCGCTGGGCGATCTCCGCGCCGACGCCGCGCTCCCCGCGCTCCTCGTCGCCATCGAGGATGCCGACGTCCACGTTCGCCAGATGGCCATCAACGCGCTGGGCGAGATCGGCGACGCGCGCGCCCTCGCTCGCCTCGCACGCGCGCTCGACGACGGACGCCCCGAGGTCCGTTACCAGGCGGTCATCGCGTACGCGCGCGTCGCGACCGACCCCGTCGACGTGGATCGCGCCCTCGCACGCGCCTGCGCCGACGCCGACGACGCGGTCCGCTACATCGCGCTCCGCGTCGCCGAGGAGCGGATCGATGCGCGCTCGCTCCCCAGCCCCAGCGCCGTGATCGCCGAGGCGCGGACGCGCGTCGAGAAAGACGCCCCGCACGTCGCGTTGGCGGCCGCGATCCTGCTGGCGAAGTCGGGCGACGAGTCGGCAGGCCGCGCCCGCGAGATGATCCTCGGCGTGGTTCGGGACGGACGGGTCGGCGTGCGGATCGCGGAGAAGGAGGACGAGCGCGAGTGCGTGGAGCTCGCCGGCGCGATCGGCCTCCGCGACGCGATTCCAGATCTCGAGCGGCGTGCGTGGGGGCTCGCCGGCATGGTGCGCGATACGTGCGCTTGGCACGCGAAGATCGCGCTCGCTCGCCTCGGGCATGCGCGCGCGTCGAGCGAGATCCTGCGCGACCTGGACTCGGCCCGCGCCGAGACACGCACGGCCGCCGTCGTGGCGGCGGGGCGCGCGCACCTGACCGCGGCGCGGGATAAGATCGCGTCGATGAAGAGCGAGATCGCCGATCCGCAGCTCGTCGACGACGCGCTCTCGCAACTGCGGCAGAGCGAGGCGTGATGGAAACGCGCATGGAGCCGACCCCCTCGCTCGTCGGCGTTCGCTACGCGCCGAGCTCGCCGCGCGGACACGTCGAGAGCTACTTCCTGAAGGCGAACGACCCCCACTCGCGCCGCGCCATCTGGCTGAAGACGACGATCTACGCCGCCCCACGCGCCGCGGACGGAACGCCTTCGCACGCGCTCGCCGAGGCGTGGGCCATCGCGTTCGACGGCGAGCGCGGCCACGTCGCCGTGAAGTCGAGCATTCCGTTCGAGGCCGCGCGCTTCGACCGATCGGCGCTCGACGTGGACGTCGGCGGCGTCACGATGAACCCGCACGAGTCGCACGGCACGATCGAGAGCGGTGGCCGCGCGATCGCGTGGAAGCTCGCGCTCGAGAGCGACGGGATGCCGCTCGTGCACTTCCCGCACGCGTGGATGTACGAAGCGAAGTTCCCCAGCTCGAAGCTCGTCTCGCCGTACCCCGATCTGCGCGCGAGCGGCGCTGTCGTCGTCAACGGCGAGACGTGGGACCTCGACCGCTGGCCGGGCTTGCTGGGTCACAACTGGGGCCCCGGCCATGCGCCGCTCTACGCCTGGGGTCACTGCAACGTGTGGGACGCCGGCGACGGCGCGCGCGTCGACGAGCTGGTGTTCGAGGGGGTGAGCGCGAAGGTGAAGGTGGGGCCGGTGCGGGCGCCGCTCATGACGCTGCTCTGCTTGCGCTGGCGCGGCGTGCGGTACGACCTGAACGCCACGTCGAGCTGGTTCACCAACCACGGCGAGGTGACGCCGCGCCACTGGTCGTTCGACGGCGAGGACCGCTTCGTCCGCGTGCGCGGCGAGCTCTGGGCCTCGACCGACGACTTCGTCGGCCTCTTCTACGAGAACCCGCGCGGTCCCACGACGCACTGCCTGAACTCGAAGCTCGCCCACGCGAAGCTCGAGGTCGAGGTGAAGGGGCGCGCGCCGTTCACGGCGGACTCGCGCGCGGCGGCGCTGGAGATCGGGACGACCGACGTGAGCCATGGCGTCCGGATGTACGTCTGATGAAGGCGCGCGCCTTCGCCGACCGAGCCCTCGACGCCGTCGCGCTGCTCGCGCTCGCGGTGTGGCTCGGTGGGTACGCGACGCTCGGCGCCGTGGTCGCGCCGCTCGTGTTCGGGCGGATCCCGGCCCCCTACAGCGGCGACGCGATGAGCGCCGTGTTCCGGCGCTTCGACACGGTGGCGATCGCGTGCGCCGTCATCGCGCTCCTCGTGGAGGCGGCTCGCGCGGCTCTCCGGGTGCGCCCCATCGTGAAGCTCGACCTCGCGCGCGCGTCGTTCATCGGGTGCGCGGCGGCCGTGGCCATCTACGTGGGGACCGTCGTGTCGCCCCACATCGAACAGCTCCACAACGACGGGGCCGTGCGCGGTTCGGGCCCGGCCGGGCTCGAGCTCGACGCGGTTCACCACACGGCCGAGGCGCTCGCGAAGCTCGAGCTCACGCTGCTGCTCGCGTCGCTGACGCTCTACGCGTTCCGGCCGTCGCGAGATCCTTCGCCGAGCGCGTAGGACGCGCGGCCGCGCTTCGTGAGTCGGGACACTGCTAGAGTTTGCGATCTCGTGGGAGCTTAGGGGTCGTTGGCATGCGGCGAGAGCCGCGGTGAAGGAGGCGCGGATGGTCTGGAAAGCGGTCTGTGTCGTCGCGTGCCTCGTGGGCGCGAGCGGGCTGTGCGCGTGCTCGACCACGACGACGGGCGCGGGCCCCCGGGATGGAGGCACGACCTCCGGGGGCGACGCGGGCGGGCCCCCCATCGGGGCCACGTGCACGACGAGCGCGACGTGCGACGTCGCCGGCGGCGCCTGCTCCAACGCGATGTTCGCCGACGGCCCCCTCTTCCCCACGGCGATTTGTCTCCAGGACGGGTGCCAGGCGCCAGCCGCGGGCGAGCTCGCGCTCTGCGGCACCACCGCGAACCCCGGGCTCTGCGCCTCGATCACCAGCACGCAGACGATCTGTTTCCCGCTCTGCGTCGTGAGCGCGGCCGGCGCGGTGACCGGGTGTCTCGCCAACGACGTGTGTCAGCTCCTCGGCACCTCGGAGGATCCGACGACGCTGGCGCCGGAGCTCATCGGACAGTGCCAGCCCGGGTGTACGGCCGACGCCCAGTGTCCGAGCGGCTCCTCGTGCGACACGTACCAGGGCAACTGCGTCGCGACCGTGACTCCGCAGACCGAGGCGTTCGGCGCGCCGTGTGATCCTGCGACCGACACGGGGTGCGCCTGCATCGGGCCGTCGGGCGGATCGGTCGGCTTCTGCTCGAGCGCGTGCGTGACCGGGGGAACATGCCCCGCGTTCGGTGCGCTGCCGGCGGCGGGCACCGATGGAGGCGCGGACGCCGATGCGGGGACGGCGCCTCCTCTCCCGTTCGTCTGCTCGGCGCAGCTCGGGGGCTTGAACGCGCTCGACGCCGGCGTCTACCTCGCCACGCAGCCCGCGGGCCTGGACGGCTACTGCTTCCCGGCGTGCGACACGGCCTCCGACTGTGCGTTCTACGGAAGCGGAGCGACGTGCACGCCAGACCCGGCCGGGGGGACGCACCTCGGCATCTGCTCGCTCACGCAGTGAGGTCTCGCTCGCACGTGCGCGCTGGGCCCGCCTCAAGTACGCTCTTCCCATATCCTTGATTGAGAGGTCGCATGGCTTGGACTAACGCGCGCTTCGCGCTAGGCACGGTCGTCCTCGGGTCGTCACTCGTGGTGGTCGCCGCTGCGTGCAGTAGCTCGGGTAATCCGAGCGCGAACGAGGCCGGCGACGGCGGCAATTCGGCCGATACCGGCAGTGCGTCCAACGACGATGCGGGCTCGACCCCGCTGTCCGACGCCGCCTGCTCCCCCGCGAGCGTGCAGAGCTACGCGCCGCGCTGGACGCCCCCCAAACCGCACACCTCGTCGTGCACGGTCGCGCAGATCGCGTCGTACACCGCGTGCGTCGCGTCGGGAGAGAGCCCGACGTCGGCCGCGTGCGCACCTTGGCTCGGCGCGAATGCCTTGCCGGCGAACACCGACTGCAGAACCTGCTTCACGGCGTCGAGCAGCACGGACTCGGCCTGGGGCCCTGTCGTCGATACCGGCGCCCTCCAGCAGATCAACGTTGCCGGTTGCATGGCGCTCGTCGCCGGCGACACCGGCGGAACCGGTTGCGCGGGGCAGTACGAGGCGTTGCAGGGGTGCGAGTCGGCGGCGTGCGCCACGAACTGCACGAACGCGACCTCTTCGGCCCTGAAGGCGTGCACCACCGCCGCCGACGACACGGGGTGCAGCAGCCTTCTCAGCGCCGCCTCGTGCGTGAACGACGCCGGCGCCGCGGAAGAGTGCTTCGGCCCTCCGGGCGCGGACTTCGCCCAGGTGCTCACCGCCGTGGGCTCGGTCTTCTGTCTCGAAACCGAGGACGCCGGCTCGACCGCCGACGCCGGCTCGACCGACGCGGGCGCCGTGGACTCGGGCGGCGCGTCCGACGCGGGCGACGGAGGCTGAGTGCGCGGGAGGGCGTGGCTCGCGCTCACGACCGTCGCGTTCGGAGCGGCGGCGTGCGGGTTCGTCGCGTGCAGCTCGCACCCGAGCGGCGGGTTCGTGCCCGACGACGCGGGCCCCGTCGGCGACGCGACGACGAGCGACGACGCCCCTCCCGGCGACTCCGCACCGCAGCCGATTCCCGACGCTGGCTCTGATACCGCGCCCCTGCCGATCATCGATGCGGCCCCCGCGCTCGTCGGTCACTGCGAGCCGGTGCAGGGCACCGCGTGCGATCTGGAGCTCCAGAACTGCCCCGCCACCGCGAGCGGCGTGCCTCAGCAGTGTCTGCTGGCGAGCGACGGCGCGCTCACCACCGAGTGCACGCCCGTGGTGGACACCCAGCACCTCGTGAGGGGACACGGCTGCTGCCCGGGCTCCAGCGTGCTCCAGTGCGACCAGGGGCTCGAGTGCATCGGCGATCCGAACGCCCCCTGCGACGGCGGCGGTATCCCCCCGGGCCGATGCACCCCTCACTGTTGCGGCGGCGACGCCGGCGACGATTTCCTCTGCGGCTCGAGCGTCCCCGAGGGATACCCCGGGCATTGCGACACGCTCGTCGTGAGCGGCGACGGCACCCCGCTCTACAACGCGTGCACGTACGACATCGCCTGCAAGCCGTTCGGTCTTCAACCGTGCCCCGCGGGCAACGTGTGCGAGGTCGTCGATACGTCGGGCACGGCGTCGTGCGACACGATCTACCTGCCGAACGGCGGCTCTCCTCCGACCGAGGGGCAGTTCTGCGTCGCCCTCAACAACTGCGCCGACGGCCTCGTGTGCTTGGGACCGGTCGACGCGGGCGCCTGCTACATGATGTGCCTCACGCCCGGCTCCAACCCGCCGTTCGACGCCGGGGTGCTCGACGGCGGCCCGTACCACGGAGGATGCCCGTCGACCGAGCAGTGCGACATCCCGGTCGACGGCTTTCCCCCGTGGATCTCGTTCTGCGGCCCACCCCCCTGACGCGGACGCGCGTAGGACCGAGCACTCGCCACTTACGTTCGCGCGCGGCTCGACTACAGTCCCGCGTCGCCGCATGAACCCGCAGACGACCCTCAACGAGACCGATCCGGACATCGCGCTCTACCGCGTCCTGCGCGACGACGGCACCGCAGACCCCAAGACCGATCCGTTCCTCCCGGCCGACGTGCTCTGGCGCGCCTACCGCGAGCTGCGTCGCCTGCGGCTGATCGATGCGCGCATGGTGGTGCTCCAGCGCCAAGGGCGGGTCGGGTTCTACGGCGCCTGCACAGGGCAAGAAGCCGTCCCCATCGCGACGGGCCTCGTGCTCGAAAAGGACGACTGGGTCTTCCCCGCGCTGCGCGAGCAGAGCGTCATGCTCGTCCGCGGGTTCCCGCTCACGAAGTTCCTGGCGCAGGTTTTCGGTAACTCGGGCGACGTCCTCAAAGGGCGGCAGATGCCGAGCCACCACTCGGGGCGCGAGGTGAACCAGGTGTCGTGGTCGTCGTGCATCGGCCCGCAGGTCCCGCAGGCGGTGGGGACGGCGTGGGCGATGAAGCTCAAGAAGGACAAGAACGTCGCCATCGGCTTCTGCGGCGACGGCGCGACGAGCGAGCCCGACTTCCACAATGCGATGAACTTCGCGGGCGTGTTCAAGGTCCCCGCCGTCATCATCTGCCAGAACAACCAGTGGTCGATCAGCGTCCCCACGTCGCGCCAGACCGCGTCGCGGACGATCGCCGTGAAGGGGCGCGCGTACGGCGTGCCGTCGGTGCGCGTCGACGGCAACGACCTCTTGGCGGTCTACAAGGTGCTGTCGGACGCGATCGTGCGGGCCCGAGACGGCAAGGGGGCGACGTTCGTCGAGGCGGTCACGTACCGCATCGGCGCCCACTCCACGAGCGACGACCCCACGCGCTACCGCAGCGACGAAGAGGTCGAAATGTGGAAGAAGCGAGACCCGCTCGACCGCCTCCGCGCGTACCTCGTTCGCCAGTCGCTCCTCGACGAGGCGAGTGACGCGCGCCTCGAGGAGGAGCTCGTGGCGGAAATCTCCGCCGCGATCACCGAGGTCGAGAGCCTCCCGCCGCCGGACCGCTCCTCGATTTTCCAAGACGTCTACGCGACGCCGACCTGGAATCTCGCCGAACAAGAGGCGGAGCTCGCGCTGCTACCTCCGGCGCCGTCTCACGGCTGAAAGACTGTGCTAAGGCTCGCGCCAGCCCTAGGAGAGGAACATGGCGACGCGAACCTTCGACACAATCGTGATCGGTGGCGGCCCCGGCGGCTACACCTGCGCAATCCGGCTCGGTCAGTTGAAGCAGAAGGTCGTCTGCATCGAGAAGGAAGAGGTCGGCGGCGTGTGCCTCAACTGGGGCTGCGTGCCGTCCAAGGCGCTCATCACCGCGAGCCATACGTACGAGAAGGTCGCGCATGACGGGGCCGCGATGGGCCTCTACGCCGACAACGTGCGGGTCGACACCGCCAAGATGCAGGAGTGGAAGGACGGCATCGTCAAGAAGCTCACCGGCGGCGTGCGCGGCCTGCTGAAGGGGAACGGCGCGGAGCTCATCATGGGCACGGCGCGCGTGACGTCGCCCACGACCGTCGAAGTGAAGACGAAGGAAGGGACGACCGAGACGCTGTCCGCCAAGGCGATCGTCGTCGCCACCGGTTCGTCGACCATCGAGATCCCGTCGTTCAAGTTCGACGGCAAGCAGATCATCGGCGCGCGCGAGGCGGTCAGCTTGAAGACGGTGCCGAAGCGGCTGCTCGTGATCGGCGGCGGCGTGATCGGGCTCGAGCTCGGGAGCGTCTACCAGAAGCTCGGCGCGGAGCTCACCGTCGTCGAGATGACGCCGACGCTACTGCCGGGGGTCGATCCGGAGTGCACGGCGGTCGTCGAGAAGCGGCTCGTGAAGCACGGCGCGAAGATCATGAAGAGCGCCAAGGCCGCGGGCTACGAGAAGACGAAGGACGGCGCCGTCGCGGTCCGCGTGGAGCTCGAAGGGGGGAAGTTCGAGACCGTCGTCGTCGACGTGGTGCTCGTCGCGGTCGGCATGCGCCCGAACGGCGCCGGGATCGGGCTCGAAGAGATCGGCGTGAAGGTCGAGCGCGGGTTCGTCCCCGCGGATCTCAGCGGCCGCACGAACGTCCCGGGCGTCTACGCCATCGGCGACGTGTGCGCGATGCCGATGCTCGCGCACAAGGCGATGAAGGAGGGCGAGGTCATCGCCGAGGTCATCGCGGGTCACAAGGCGGCGAAGGACTGGGTCTCCATCCCCGCGGCGATCTTCACCGACCCCGAGATCGCGATCGCCGGGCTCACCGAGGAGCAGGCGAAGCAGAAGGGGATCGACGTGCGCGTCGGCAAGTTCCCGTACGCCGCGCTCGGTCGCGCGATGGCGATGCTCGAGACCGACGGCTTCTTCAAGATCGTGAGCGACAAGAAGACGCACGAGGTCGTGGGCATTCACATCGTCGGCGCCTCGGCGAGCGACCTGATCAGCGAAGGGGCGCTGGCCCTCGAGATGCACGCCTTCCTCGAGGACATCGGCCTCACGATTCACCCGCACCCCACGCTGGGCGAGGGGTTCATGGAGGCCGCGATGGGCGGCCTCGGTCAAGCGATTCACGTCATGAATCGCTAAGCGCGCTCCGTGCGATGGGCGGCGCGCGTCAGCGTCGCCCCTTGAACCCCATCATTCCCTGAACGACGGACTCGCTGGCCTCGGCGATCTCGGCGCTCTCTCGCGCGCGGTCGGCGCAGTCCTCGCAGAGCTTCTTCGTCTTGCCGTCCACCTTCACACTGACGAGCGCATCGACCTCGTTGTCGCACTCTTTGCACGTCGGCATCGCTCACCTCCGCTTGATGTCCCGATGGATGTCACGCCGTCTTCCCTTTGAACGCACGAACCGTCGTGTCGATTGCGCTCTGCACGAGCGTCTGCACGTCCACCGCCCGGCCGTCGTTCGTCACGACCGCGCGAACCTTCGGATCCCACGAGAGGCTCGACTCCGCGCCCGCGACGCTCGCGTGGATGACCGTCGACTGACGATCGAAGCGGAACGAGAGCTTCGACTCGCCGAGCCGAACCCAAATCTCGTCGCCCGTGACGGCTCCCACGACCGGTAGGTGGTGCGCACGCCCGAGCTCGAGGAGATAGGTGAGCTCGCTCCGCGCGTGGCCGAACGCGATCTCCATCGCGGTGGCTCCGTCCGGCGCGAAGGTCGCCCGCTGCGAGGCCGGCTGGACCTCGCTCTCGCCGATCAGCTCGGCCGCTAGCCGCGCCCTCCATTCGTGATCCATGGCTCCCATGGTAGCTCGTCGGCGGCGCGTGCGCGCGCCTCCGAAATCGGGCCGTGGTACGCTCATTTGATGGGAATCTTCGACCGGATGGGGCGTGTCATCTCCAGCAACGTGAACTCGTTGCTCGAGAAGGGAGAGGACCCGAAGAAGCTGCTCGAGCTGAACCTCGACGAGATGGGCGAACAGCTGAAACGCGGTCAGAAGGACGTCATCTCGGCGGTCGCCGAGGAGAAGCGCCTGAAGAAGAAGGTCGAAGAGCTCGATGCCGAGACCGAGAAGTGGGACAAGCGCGCCGAGCTCGCGCTGAAGGCGGGGGACGAGACGCTCGCCCGCGACGCGCTCAAGCAGAAGAAGCGCGTGGAAGGGGACCGCGCCATCGCCGAGAAGGTGCGCGGAGAGCAGCGCGACATCGCCCTCCGGATGAAGAGCGATCTGGAGCGCATGGAGAAGAAGCTCGACGAGCTGAAGCTCCGCAAGGGGACGCTCGCGGCGCGCGCGCAGCAGGCGAAGGCGGGGGGCGGCACCGAGGCGCTCGGCGCGCGCGGAGGCGACAACGCCTTCGAGAACTTCCGCCGGATGGAGTCGAAGATCGAAGGCAAGGAGGCCGAGAACAGCGCCATGAGCGAGGTCGAGGAGGCGCTCGGCAAGGGGGAGAGCGAAGAGTCCCTCGAGGCGAAGTTCCGCGATCTCGAGCGACAGGTCGGCGGCGGTGCGGGCGGGGGACCGGACGTGGAAGACGAGCTGGCGGCATTGAAGAAGCGAATACGCGTGTGACGCGCACGCGCGCGGCATAGCGCGTCCACGAGAGGAGTCGCTTGAGCGAGCGGATCGTCGTCAGCTGCCGGATGAACGGCGAGGAGGTGTCGCGACCCGAGACGCGCTACCTCGAGCGCGCTCGCGCGCTGACGCAACAGGCCGAGGCGCGAGGCGGGACCTTGGCGTCGTGGGGCGCGACGACCATGGCTTTCGCGTGGGACGAGGAGTCGCTGGACGACGCGATCGACCTCGCGTGCGAAGCGGCGACCGGCGAGTCGAAGTGGGCGTGCGCGGTCGCGCGCGGCGGGATGGAGCCGCTCGCCGAGAAGGGCGGGGGGCGCGCCGATCTCGCATGGGGCGAGCCGCTGTTCGCCGCAGTGAGCTTGGCGCGCGCGGCGCGTGCGGGAGAGGTGCTCGTCGAATCGTCGTTCGGGGGACTCGACGCGCTCGTGAAGACGGGCAGACGGGTAGCGAGGGACGGCGAGCGTCGGGTGCACGGCGTGCGCATCGACGCTCGGCAACCGTGGAAGAAGGAGCTGCTCGCGAGCGTCGAGCGGCTCCGGACCCCTTCGTTCATCGCGCGCACCGACATCGCGCGGCTCCTCGCCAACCCCGGGCTCGTTCACGTCCTGCGCGCCGATCCTGGGCACGGTGGGACGCGGATGCTCGCGGAGATCGCGCGTACGGTGGCTCCCGGGCCGTGCATCGTCGTGTCACCGGTGGGGGTGAGCGTCGAGCCTCTCGGAGCTCTGCGACGAGCGCTCGTGCGCGTGCTCGCGACCGTGCCCTATCCGGACGACCCCGATCTCGCGCAGCCGCTCGATCTGTTCCTGGCTGGCGTGGGCGCGTCGATCGAGCAAGCCGCGTCGATCATGGCGACGTTGCTGCAGCCGAGCGGACCGGCGGGGGTGCCTGGGGCGCTGCTGCTGGACGACGCATCGGAGATCGACGCCGAGAGCCTGGAGGCCTGCGCGCAGGTGGTCGCGTGGACCGCGTCGGCCTTTCACGTGATCGTGCGCATCGATGCGACGGATCAGGTGCCGGCGATGCTCGCGTCCTTGCCGCGAGGAAACGAGATCGAGCTCGGCCCCCTCGAAAGGGGCGCGGCCGAGGCGCTCGCCATCGACGCGACGGGGGGCGCGCTAGGTCCACGCTCCGCGCGTCGCGTCGCACGTCGCGCGGGGTACGCGCCGCTCGGGATCATGGAGGCGGTCGCCTACGGGCTGACGACGGGAGACATCGCGTGGCGGGGCGACGTCGCGTGTCTGCGCACGCACGCGTCACTCGCGGGGAAGCCGGTGACCGCGGCGTACTGGATCGCGAAGCGCGCGAAGGCGACGGCGCCCGACGCGCGCGGCGTGCTCGCGACCGTGGCGCTCTTCGGCGGCGAGGCGATGCGGGAGACGATCAAAGAGACGCTCGCGCGGGTTCAGCCGGAGATCGACGTCGAGGCCGAGATCAGGAAGCTCGTGGCACGCAAGTGGCTCGTGGAGACGCAGCGCTCGTGGCTCGCGCTGCCGAGCCGCACGCATCGCGACACGATAGCCGAGCTGCTCGACGAGAACCCGCGTCGCGCTCTCCATCGAGCGATCACCGACGTGCTGGAGTCGAGCGAAGGGGAGCTCGCCTGCGCCGAAGCCGCGTTTCACGCGGTGCAGGCGGACGAAGGGGAGCGGGGTGCCCGGCTCGCGCTCCGTGCGGCGCGCGCGGCGTCCGCGGTGGGAATGTCGAAGAGCGCGCACCGACTGCTCACGCTCGCGCGTCTGGCCGATCCGAAATGCGAGCCGTTGACGCGCCAGGCGCTGCTCACGAGCCTGCCGCCGCCGAGTCTCCCCTCGAGCTCCCCGCCGTATCGCGGTGATCGCGCGCCACTGATGCCTCCGGCGCCCCCTCCGTCGCGCCCTCCCGCGCCCCCCCCGTCGAGCTCGTTCATCGACGACAATCTCGACGTCCCGCTCTCTCTCGCGACGCCGCCGCGTCCACCGGTCCCGCCGCCTCGACCCTCTCGCCCCGTCAACGACGAGGCGCCCACCGAGCGCATCTCGGCGCTCAACGTCGCACAGGCGACGGGTCTCCTGGCCACCGCCCCCGAAGACAACGGCGACCGCGACTCCGACTTCCCGACGGTCATCAAGCTCCATCCGGCGCTCGACCGCATCGACCGTCCGACGGAGCCCGATCCGATCCCGGCGTTCCGGCTCCCCGTCGAGGCGCCGCCGCCGCCGCCGGCCGTCCGTTCGCCGCGCGAGATCGAGGTCGTCCGCACGATCGAGCCGAGCTTGCCGAAGCCGATGGCCCCGCTCCCGAACCCGCCACCGCCGTCGACGCGCGCGCTCGAGCCGAGCCTGCCGCGGGTTGCGCCGCCGCCGCCCCCACGCCCTCCACCGCAAGCTCCGCTCGTGCGTCGCGCATCGACCCAGGGAGTGCCCGCGGTCTCTCCCCGTGCGATCGCCAAGCCAGATGCGTCGCTGCCGCCGGTTGCACCTTCATCCGCTCCATCCGCCCCTTCCGCCGCCGCGCCGGCCGTGGTGGCGTCGCCGCCCGCCACCGGCGGTGAGTCCGCAAGGGCCGTCGCGACCCGCGTGATCGACCTCGCGAAGTCGGCGCTTCTCGAGGGAGACACGGAGGCGCTCGATCGCTGGACCGAGGCGCTGCGCGCGGCGGGGGATCACGATCGCGTGGCGGAGCGTATCGAAGCGGTGGGGCGGCTCTCGCGCGGACAAGTGGGAGAGGCGCTGCGGTCGCTCCGCCTTCTTCGTGCCCAGACCGAGGGGGGGCCGCCGTCTTCACGGGCACAGGCGTCGCTCGCGCTCGGCGTCGCGCTGGCAACGGCAGACCGTGCGGACGAAGCGCTGCTCGCGGGGCTCGAGGCGCTCGCCCGTGCGCGCGAGGGGGGGGACGCGCGCGCGACGAGCGCCTGTCTGGCGTTCCTGGCGAAGCTCTACGGTCGAGTGGACCGTACGCACGAAGCCGCGATGCTCGAGGCGGCTGCCAGACGAGGAAGCGTTACATGACGTCGCGCAGGATCTCTGCGACGGCGTCGTAGAGGTCTTCGGAGATCGCGTCGCCGATCTCGTGCGGAGCGAGCGCCCGCGCCAGCGTTGCATCGTGAACCACGTGCACGCCGTGCTCGCGTGCCATGCGAACGAGTTCCGCGGCCGCTGCCCCATCGCCCGTGGCGACGACGATCGGCGCTGCGTCCCCGTCGGCGGCGGCGTAGCGAAGCGCACACGTCGGGAGCGCGGGGGCCGCAACGACGACACTCGCGCGCACGATCGCCTCGATGGGCACGGCCGCGATCAGCTCTCTTCGCGCCTGTTCGCGCGCGCGCTTCATCTCCGGATCGCCCAGAGACTCCCTGGACTCGCGCTTCACCTCGTCCTTCGACATGCGAAGCCGCCGCTTCCAGTCGAATCGCACGAGGACGAGATCGATCGCGGCGAGCGCGAGCCCAGCCAGGCCGGCGTCCCACGCGACCGTCTTCGAGAGCGCGGTCGCGACGCCGCCGACGTAGGCGAGCCTCCCCGTCGCGCGCGCGAGATCGCCGGCGTGCGTGCGGAGCGCGTGGATGACGAACCAGCCCACGAGGGCTGCGCCCAGGAGCGCGCGCGCGAGGGAGAGGAGTCGCACGCGCGTGAGGAGGGCGGCCATCCCGTCGAACGGATTCAGTCGATCGAGCCGCAGCCCCAGACGCCGCGTCGCGAGCGAGCCGCCCGTCTGGACGAGCTGTGCGGCGCTGGCAGCGATGGCGACGGCGACCAGGACCGGGAAGGAGAGGGCGACGACGTCGAGCACCGCGCGCGGTAGGTCGATCGACGCGCTCGGAGACTCGCTCGCGGCCGCCGCGATCGCCTCTTCGAGGCGGGAGCCTACGCGCTCCGCTGCCGCAGCGACCGCCGCCGGCGCCAGCATCACGGCCACCACGAGACCGACGGCCTGGGAAGCGTACGCGCTCGCGCCGCTGTCCCCCTCTTCGCGGGCTCTCCGGAGCCGCTTCGGCGTCGGCTCCTCGGTCTTCGACGCGCTCACCCCCGCGCAGCCTTCACGAGCTCGTAGAGCGCGATGGTCAGCGCGCGGACCCCTTCGCCCGTCGCGGCGGACACGAGGTGCAGGTCGACCTTCTTCCGTTTGAACTGCGGCTTCGCCTTCGCGTACGCCTCGCGCACCTCGGGCATGTCGGCCTTGCTCATGGCGACGATCTGCGGACGCTTCGCGAGCTCGGGGTCGAACTTCTTCAGCTCGGCGTTGAGCACCTTCCAGTCATTGAACGGATCGCGCCCCTCGGTCGGGTCGAGCGTCACGAGGTGGAGCAGCGCGCGCGTTCGTTCGACGTGCTTCAGGAAGCGCACGCCGAGCCCGGCCCCTTCGGCCGCGCCGGCGATGAGGCCGGGAATGTCGGCGAGCACGAAGCTCGCTTCTTCACCGATCGACACGACGCCGAGGTGCGGAACGAGCGTGGTGAAGGGATAGTCGGCAACCTTCGGCCGCGCGCGCGAGACCGCGCGGATGAAGGTCGACTTGCCGACGTTGGGAAAGCCGAGGAGGCCCACGTCGGCCATCACCTTCAGCTCGAGGCGTACCTTCTTCTCTTCGCCCTCGTCGCCCGGCTCGGATCGTCGCGGTGCACGATCGTGCGCGGTCGCGAAGTGAATGTTTCCCCGCCCCCCCTTGCCGCCCCGTCCGACGATCGTTCGCTCGTTCGTCTTGTCGAGATCGAACAGCAGGACTCCGGTCTCCTGATCGATCACCTGCGTGCCGACGGGCACCCGCACCACGAGGTCCGCGCCGGCCTTGCCGTAGCAGTCCTTCCCCATGCCGTTCTCACCGTCCTCGCCCTTCAACGTGTGCGCGTGGGTGACGTCGAGCAGGGTGGATAGTCCGGGATCGGCTACGAAAATTACGTCGCCACCGCGACCGCCGTCGCCGCCGGCGGGGCCGCCGAAGGGGACGAACTTTTCGCGGCGGAACGCCACGCAGCCGTTTCCCCCTTTGCCTCCGACCACTTTCACTTCGCACGAATCGACGAACTTCATCCGCTCTCCGAGGTCTCTGGCCCTGGTCCCGCGTGACCCATGCTCGTTCCCGAGCGGAAAGATCATTGTCCGATCAGGACATGGCCCGAGCTATGCGCGGAGGTTAGCTTGAAGGCCATGCGTAGCCAGCGAATCCTCATCCACCTCGGTTCGTCTCTGCTCCTCACGCTGTCGGCGGCGTGCTCGTCGGGCTCCCCCTCGCCGGGCGGCGGAGGCGACGCGGGAGCCTCCGACTCGGGCGGCGCGTCGCAGGGTTCGGATGACGCCGGTGGTGGAAGTGGCAGCGGGAGCGGAAGCAGTAGCGGCGGTGCGAGCGGGAGTGGCAGTGGGAGCGGGAGCAGTAGCGGCAGTGCGAGCGGGAGCGGCAGCGGGAGCAGCAGCGGTAGTGCGAGCGGGAGCGGAAGTGGAAGCAGCAGCGGGAGCGGCAGCGGGAGCGGCGGGAAGGTCGACTCGGGGACCGGGACCGGAACCGGTTGGCTGTCGGTCGTCGGCGGCGGAGGGTTCTTCGGGCAGACGTTCGACGAGGTGAACTGGTCGTCGAAGGTCATCGCCTCGGTCCCGCTCTACTCGGTCGCGTGCGCGGACAACCTTCACGGGTGGGCGTCGGGCGCCGGCGGGTTCGTCGCGCACACGGCCGATGGCGGCTCCACGTGGCTCACGCAGACCTCGAACCTCTCGGCGGACCTCTACGCCGTCAACTTCGGATGGTCCGAGACGGGCGTCGTCGCGGGGAACGCGGGCGCGCTCGCCGTGACGGCGAACGGTGGACAGCATTGGACGACCATCGCGCCCCTCACGAGTGTCGCGCTCCGAGGTGCCGCCGTCGCTCCGTACGCGAGCCTCATGATCGTCGTCGGCGACGGTGGCACAGTGCTCCGCTCGGCGAACGCGGGGGGAAGCTGGGCCGTCTCGTCGATCGCCGGAGCTGGCAATCTCCTCGGTGTCTCGAGCGACTGGTACGGAGACGTCATCGTCGCGGTCGACTCGAACGGCGCCATCTGGGCGAGCGCCGATCGCGGAGTCACGTTCGCGCTCGAGACCAAGGCGGGCGGTCCGCTGGGCAACGTCAGCGTGAGCTACACGGGCACGAGCGCGCTCGCGGTCGGGAGCAGCGGAACCGCGCTCCTCCGGTCTTCGACAGGCGCGTGGGCGACGCTCACCACCGGCACGCCGCTCGATCTTCACGCGGCGCTCGTCTCCGCGGTCGACGGCAGCCTCTACGTCGCCGGGGACGAAGGCACGCTCCTCACGAGCGCCGATCTCGGCGCGCACTGGACGGCTAAGCCTCTCGGTACGACCGAGGCGCTCTACGGCCTTCAGGATCTGTAGAGGCTCGAGGTCTCGGAGCTGGATGAGCGAGAGCCGCGGCCGCCCCTACTGCGGCTCTTCCTCGTCGATCGAGATGCGGATGTCCGACTCGCTGAGCGGCGTCGCTGGGATGGATACCGGGCGAACGGCCTCGCTCCGCGGCGGCGTCGGGTGACCCGACGGGCGGTTCGCGTGCCTCGGCAGCGGCGCGACGGCGCTGACTTGCGCCTCAGGAGCGGCCGGAGCCACGCTGGCGAACGAAACCTCCGACTCATCGACCGCCGCGTAGCTCTCCGGCTCGGGTGAGCTCGCGAGGGTCGGTCGCTCGTGGGCGCCGGAGCCGCGCGTCGGCGGCTTCGCCGTGGAGGGGACCACGCGGGGCGGCTTTGGCGCCTTTTGCGCAGGGTGGGGTGCGTTGACGGGGGCCGCGGGGACGGGCGCGGAGGGCCCCTGCGCCGCCGACGGTGCGACCGCGGCAGGCGTTGCGGCGATCCCCCCGAAGGGCGTCGCAATGGTCGGCGGCGCGACGACGGCGGGCGCCGTGTTCGCGGGAGCCGCGGCGCCGGTCGGCGGCGGCACGGGGGCTCGATGAGGAGCGCTCCCCGCGGTCGGCGCGTTCGCGGGGGCGGAAGGTGGGGAGAGCGCAGCCTGCGCGATGGCCGTACGCGCTTCGCCCATCGCGCGCTCGCGCAGGGCGGCCGCGTCGCTGTCGATGCTCTCCAGCTGCGTGAGGATCAGTGACGCCCTCGCGACCAGCTCGCGTGCCAGCGAGGCCTCGCGTCGCGCATCGGCCGCTTCGCGCGCCACGCGGTCCGCCTCCTCGGTCATCGTCTCCATGTGACGGGAGACCGTGTCGCGATCGTCGAGCGCGAACGCCAGGCGCTCCTCGAGCGAAGCCTGCTCGGCCTCCATCTCGGTCGCACGGAGGCGGAGCTCCTTCAGGTGCTTCTCGGCTTGCTCGCGCCCCGACTTCGCTTCCGTGAGGTTCGACTCCGAGGTGGCGAGCTGCCGCTCGAACATCGACTTCTGCGAGGCGAGCAGCTCCTCGTGACGCTTCTTCAGCGCCGCTTCGCTCGCCTTCATCTCGCCGCGAAGGTTCGCGATCTCCTTGGCGCGCTCGGCGATCGTCGTCTCGAGCTCCTTCACGCGCTTCTTCGAAGCGAAGACCTCGCCGCGCGCTTTCGCCAGCTCGTCCGCGTGGGATGCGTCGCGCGCTTCCGCCGTTCGCGCGTCGGCCTGCGCGTCGGTGAGCGCGCGTCTCGCGTCGTCGCGCTCCGTCTCGGTCCTCTTCGCCAGGTCTTTCGCTTCCTGCGCGCGGAACTCGGCGGCGTCGATCTTCCCGTCACGGACCGTCAGCTCGGACTCGAGCTCGCTCGCCTTCTGCTCCGCATTCTTCGCGCGCTCCACCGCCTCGGCCCGCGCGGTGGTGGCCTCGCGCAAGGTCGCCTCGGCGGTCACCGCGCGTGCTTCGAGCGCCTCCACCTTCTCCGCGAGCTCTTCGGCGACCGCGACGGCCGTGTCGTTCTCTTCCTCGGATTCGGCGTGCGTCGCCTGCAGCTCGGCGAGCTGCGCCTGAAGCGCGCCGACGCGCGCCTCCGCGCTCGACGTCGCCGCGCTGACCCCCGCCAGCGTCGCTTCGAGCTCGATCGTCCGCGCGTCGAGCTCCGCTGCGCGCGCTTCGGCGGCCGAGGTCTCCGCCTTCGCTCGTGCGATGGCCGCTTCGAGCTCGGAGATGCGCAGCCTTTCACCGGCCGCGAGCGCCGCGGCCGCGTCGCCGTTGAGCGAGCGCGGGATGGTGCCTCGCACGGTCGGCAGATCGTCGTTGCTGGAGATCATCGCTTCGAGCTCGGCTGCCCGCGACTCGGCGCGTGATGCGCGCTCTTCGAGGCGCGCCGTCTCCGCGCGGGCCTCCTTCGCTTCCTGCTCGCGATCGGCGACGCGCGCGAGCATCTGCCCGATCATCGCCTCGTCCTTCGCCGACTGTTCGCGCAGGTGCTGCGCCTCCTCCTCGAGCGCGGCGAGCTGCACGAGCGCTTCGTGGGGATCGGTTCGCGGCGGCGCCGCCGACTTCTGCGGCCTGCGCGGCACCGGCTCCGGTCGCGCGGGCGGCAATGATGCGAGATCCTGTGCCGGCGGCGGCGTCGACTCCTCGCGAGGGTCGCGCTTCGGGCGGCGTGAGGGCGGTGGCCGGGTCGGAGTCTTGGCGTCGGCCATGCGTTCGGCAAGTATTGCGGAAAACAAGCAGAGGCGGACGAACTTTAGCGGCCGGCTCGGGGCGCGTGTGGGCGCATGTGGAACGCGGCGGCGCCCACGTCATCGGGCTCCTGTACTAGCCTCGACCGCATGGACCTCGAGCAGACCCTCCGTCCCCGCGTGGAACAGGCCGCCGCCGACCCGTCGCTCCTTCGCGGCGAGGAGCACCACGGTGCGGTCGAAGGGACCATCGCCGCCCTCGACCGTGGCGACCTCCGCGTCGCGTCCCCTCCGGCGACCCCCGGCGGCGAGTGGACCACCAACACCTGGATCAAGAAGGCGATCATCCTCTACTTCGGGCTCCGCAAGAGCGAGACGACGACGGTTGGCCCCTTCGAATTCCACGACAAGATCCCGCTGAAGGAGGGGTTCGCCGCGCTCCGCGTGCGGGTGGTTCCGCCGGCCGTCGTCCGGCGCGGTGCGTTTCTCGAAGAGGGGGCGATCCTGATGCCCAGCTACGTGAACATCGGCGCGCGCGTGGGCCGTGGAACCATGGTCGATACCTGGGCGACGGTCGGCTCCTGCGCGCAGATCGGGAGTGACTGCCACCTCTCGGGCGGGGTCGGCATCGGGGGGGTGCTCGAGCCGGCCGGGGCGCGCCCCGTCATCGTGGAGGACGGCTGCTTCATCGGCTCGCGCGCCATCATCGTCGAGGGGACGTGGGTGGAGCGCGAGGCGGTCATCGGCGCCGGCGTCGTGCTCACGGCCTCGACGACGATCATCGACGTCACGGGGAGCGAGCCGGTCGAGTACCGCGGACACGTGCCCGCGCGCAGCGTCGTCATCCCGGGGACGCGACCGAAGAAGTTCGCGGCCGGCGAGTACGGCGTGCCGTGCGCGCTCATCATCGGCAAGCGGACGGAGGCCACCGATCGCAAGGTGAGCCTGAACAGCGCGCTCCGCGACTTCGGCGTGCCGGTATGAACGAGTCGATCGACCAGACGCTGCTCTGGCTCTGCGCGGTCGCGTCCCCCATCGGCGAAGAGCGCGCGCTCTGCGACGCGGTACAAGCGCGGCTCGAGCGGGTCGGGCCGGCCGCGCCGATTCGCAGGTACGGCGACTCGATCGTCGTGCCCCTCGTCCGCGCGGGCTCCCGGGGGGGGAAGCGTCCGCACGTCGCCCTCGCCGGTCACCTCGACACGGTTCGCACCGAGAACGGGCCGGCGCGCATCGACGGCGATCGCTGCTTCGGTGCCGGCTCCAGCGACATGAAGAGCGGGCTCGCCGTGATGATCGCGCTCGCCGAGCGGCTCGACCGCGCGCACGCCGGCGTGGACCTCACGCTCGTCTTCTATGCGCGGGAGGAGGGGCCGTTTGCGGAGAACGAGCTCGGCCCGGTCCTCGAGCAGGACCCGGAGCTGGGGGGCGTCGACCTCGCCGTGTGCCTCGAGCCTTCGGACAACAAGCTCCATCTGGGCTGCAACGGATCGGTTCACGCGCAGATCACGTTCGCGGGAAAGACCGGCCACAGCGCGCGCCCCTGGGAAGCGGACAGCGCGATCTCGCTTGCGGCGCCGTTCCTCGCGGAGGTCGCGGCGATGGCGTCGGAGCCGCACGTCATCGACGGGCTCACGTACCGCGCGGTGACGACCATCACGCAGGCGAAGGACGGCGGGCGCGGTCGGAACGTCGTGCCCGACCGCTTCGTCCTGAACCTGAACCACCGGTTCACGCCGGACACCTCGCTGGTCGAGGCGCAGGCGCGGATCATGGCGATGGTGAACGAACGCGCGGAGGTCCAGTTCACCGATCTGTCACCCGCCGCGATGCCGAACGCTTCGCACCCTCTCGTGCGGAAGCTGATCGAGGCGGGGGTACGCGGCGTCGAGCCGAAGCAGGCGTGGACCGATGTGGCCCGCTTTTCGGCGCGCGGCATCGCGGCGGTGAACTTCGGACCGGGTGAGAACGCGCAGGCGCACCAGAAGAACGAATCGACCTCGCTCGCGCTCGTGCACGACGGGCTCGGGATCGTGTCCCGGTGGGTCGCTTCGATTGCTTGACGCCCGCTTTGGGTCCATGTGACGGTCGCCCGCATGCGTTCGCCCTTTGCGCTGCTCCTGGTCCCGTTCGCGCTCTCCACGCTCGCCTGTTCGATGCTCCATGCGGGCGCCAAGGCCGACGGGGGCGCGTCCGATGGCGGCGCCGTCGCCGAGACCGACGCCGCGCCGAACCCGCCCCCCCCCACGCCGGACAACGTGAACCAGGTGGCGCGCTTCCCCGATGAAGTGAGCCTCAACAACACGGCCGCCAAGATCGCCGACCCGCACCAGATCGCGCGGAACTCGGTCCCGGGCGGAGCGGTCGTGGCCACGCTCAACACGGGGACCGACACGGTTCAGATCGCGTCGCACGACAACTTCTTCCTCTGCTCCTTCAACGACCCGAAGAACGCCGGGCACACGCTCGAGGGGTGGATTTCGCAGGGGGCGTTCGTCGCCGGACCGACGCCGTCGCCGGCCGCGGGGTGCCCCGCGGGCCAAGTGAAGCTCGAGTTCGAGGATGCGTACTTCTGCGGTCGCGAGTGCAAGGTCGACAAGGACTGCCCCGGCGGCCAGTCGTGCTCCGGCAGCGCGAACATCATCACGAACGGCAAGGCGGGCGCGCCCACGGCCACCTGCACGATCCCCGCGCCGGGGACGACGCCGTCCACGCCGTCGTCCGCGACGACCATCGTCGGCGTCCAGCAGCCCCCGACCAACGGGACGTGCCCCGCCAAGTACATCCTGGCGAGCGACAAGATGTGTCACTTCGAGTGCAGCAAGAGCCCGCTGCAGTGCCCGCCGAAGTCGCGCTGCACGGCGACGCTGACGACGGCGACGACGCCGGTGTGCGAAGAGCAGCACTGACCCCCGTCTCGGCGGCTGCGTAGCGGTCGGAGGCGCCGTTCATCGCGTCGACGGCACTCGCCATCGCGTGCCTGAGTAACCGTTACTCAAGGACGCGATGGCCATCGCGTGGCTGAGTAACCGTTCCTCAGGGGCGACGATGGCCATCGCGTGGCTGAGTAACCGTTTCTCAGAGGCGCGATGGCCAGCTCGTGGCTGAGTAACCGTTACTCGAGGACAGCGCGTTCTACCGCGTGGACGCGATGGCCAGCTCGTGGATGGGAAACCGTTTCCCATGACCGCGACATCGGCTGCCGTTCCCGTCGCGGTCCAGCCGCGGTAGGCATCCCCGCATGGCCAAAGCCACCTCCCAGTTCGTCTGCCAGGCGTGCGGTGCGATGTTCCCCAAGTGGGTCGGACGCTGCACCTCGTGCATGGCGTGGAACACGCTCGTCGAGGAGGTCTCGCAGAAGAAGAGCGCGGGGGGCTCGCCGTCCGCGCGCGCGTCGGCGGCCGTGCCGATCGGCGAGGTGGACATCGATCACGCCGCGCGGCTGCCGACGGGCATCGGCGAGCTCGACCGGGTCCTGGGGGGCGGGGCGGTCCTCGGAGGGGTGACGCTGCTCGGCGGCGATCCCGGGGTAGGGAAGTCGACGCTCCTCTTGCAAGCGCTGGCCGGGCTCGCGGCGCGCGGGTGCCGGGCGCTCTACGTGTCGGGCGAGGAGAGCGCGGGGCAGACGGCGGCGCGCGCGAAGCGGGTCGCGCGGGAGAGCGGGTACAAGGCCGACTCGCTGCTCGTGCTCGCGGAGAACGATCTCGACGCCATCGAGCGCGTCGTCGGCGAGTGCAAGCCGACCGCGCTCGTCCTGGACAGCGTGCAGACGGTCCGCTCGCCGACGCTGGAGAGCGCGGCGGGTACCGTGAGCCAGCTGCGCGAGGTCGCGGCGCGGATGGTGGAGCGGGCGAAGCGGGACCGCATCGCGACGTTCCTCGTCGGTCACGTGACCAAGGACGGATCGCTCGCCGGGCCGAAGGTGCTGGAGCACCTCGTCGATACGGTGCTCGCGTTCGAAGGGGAGCGTGGGCACGCGTACCGTGCGCTGCGCGCGCAGAAGAACCGCTTCGGGAGCGCGACCGAGGTAGGAGTCTTCGAGATGACGGCGGAGGGTATGCGCGAGGTGAAGCAGCCGAGCGCGCTGTTCCTCGCCGAGCGCCCCGTGGGCGTAGCGGGGAGCGTCATCGCCGCGAGCAGCGAAGGGTCGCGCTCGATGCTGGTCGAGGTTCAGGCGCTCGTCGGTCCGTTCGCGGTCGGCTCGGCGCGACGAACGGCCAACGGCGTCGACGGCGCGCGCCTGGCGATGATCCTCGCCGTTCTCGAGCGGAAGGCGGGGCTGTCGCTGGCGTCGGCGGATGTGTTCGTGAACATCGCCGGGGGGGTGCGGGTCGACGAGCCGGCGATCGATCTCGCCGTCGCGCTGGCCATCGCGTCGAGCCTGCGCGAGCGCCCGGTGGCCGCAAACGTGGTCGCGTTCGGGGAGATTGGGCTCGCCGGTGAGGTCCGCTCGGTACCGCGTGCGGCCGCGCGCCTCGCGGAGTCCGCGGCGATGGGCTTCACGCGCGCCATCGTCCCTTTGAGCGCGGTCACCGAAGGGCGCGACGCTCGGTTGGAAACGGTCGGCGTCCGGACCGTCGAAGAGGCGCTGGCCGCCGTGCTGTAACAACCCGGCCCCCGCCGTTCGTCGGGTTCCCTTCGGCCGCGGTGACGATTCCGCTCGGGGCGTGATAGAAAAACGTTCCATGAGCATTCGCACAACCTTCGTCTCGCTCGTCCTTGTCTCTTCCGTCGCCGCGCTTGCCGGGTGCGGCGGTGATGCCGGCGGTGGCGACGCCTCAAGCGCCGCCGATGGCAAGCACCCCCTCATCGGCGCTCACGCGCCCGACTTCTCCGGCAACTCGGTGAACGGCAAGGGGCGTGTGTCGGTGAAGGCGAGCAGCGGAAAGGTGCTCATCGTCGACTTCTGGGCGACGTGGTGCGAGCCCTGCAAGAAGTCGTTCCCCAAGCTCCAGGACCTGTTCGTCAAATACAAGGCGAGCGGCATGGACATGATCGCCGTCTCCGAGGACGACGAGAACAGCGGCATCGCCGACTTCGGGAACACCTTTGGATCCAAGTTCCCGCTGATGTGGGACGACGGGAAAGCGGTGGCGGGGAAGTGGCAGCCGAAGAGCATGCCGTCGACGTTCATTGTCGATAAGAACGGCATCGTGCGCTTCGTCCATCTCGGCTACCATGATGGTGAGGAAGCCGAGATCGAGAAGGAAGTGAAGAGCCTTCTCTGATCGACAGCTCCTCCAGTCGAGGAGGCGCGATTGACTGCTGCTCTGGTGCCGCGCGCTCGCGCGACGACGCGACTGACGAAGCTCGTGGTCGCTCTGGTCACGAGCGTCGCGCTCGTGACCGCGCAGCCCACGGTGTCGATCGCGCAGAGCCCGGACCAGGATATCCAGTCGGCGGCGGCCGACCTCGCGCACGCGCCTGACTTTCGCGTGCGCGTCTCGGCGGCGCTGCTCCTCGGGAAGACGCGCCCGGAAGGGGCGCGCATCATGCTCGAGCACGCGCTCGACGATCCGCACGCGGCGGTGCGCGCGGCGGCGGCAGCGGCGCTCGCGCTCGTCGGGGATCGCACGGCCGTCGCGTCGCTCGAGAATCACGCGCGCGGCGAATCGTCGGGCGCCGCGCGCGCGCAGATGCAGACGAGCATCGCGTCACTGTCGCGCGGCAATCGCCCAGCGCCGGCCGCTGCCCACGGGCACGCGCGCTACGTCGTCGAGATCGGCCAGATGCGGAACCTGACGAGCGTTCGCGGCGGCGAGCTGTCGGACATCCTGCGCGACGCGGCCCGCGCGCAGGCGCAGTCGCTCCCCGGCGCCGCGGTCTACGACGCCGGCGATCCGGCGGCCGACCGCGCGGCTACGCGCATGCCCGTGCTCCTGCTCGAAGGGCAGCTCACGCGGCTCCAGCAGTCTCCGTCGAACGGCGCGATGCGCATCGACGCGCGCGTGGAGTTCAGCGTGCGGCGCGTCCCCCAGCAGACGCTGAAGGGGACCTTGAGCGGCGGCGCTTCCGCGGTCGAGTCGATGCGGTCGCTCAGCGGCGCGCGCCTGGTCGAGCTGGAGAACCAGACGGTGGGGAGCGCGGTCGAGAGCGCCCTGCGGGGAGCCGACAGCGGGCTCGCTCTGGCCGCGAAGTGACGTCTCGCCTTCCGGCGAGATGTCATCCCGAGCGCAGCGAGGGATCTCCCACAGTCTCGAGCCTCGCTTTCGGCGAAACCGACCCCAGCAAACCGACTAACGTTCCCGCGCGTGCAGTCCCCGCGCGTCCTCTTCGTCTCCAAGCCCATCGCCCCGCCGTGGAACGACGGTTCGAAGAACCTCGTCCGTGACGTCGCTCGTCACCTCACGCGCGCGCGCCCCACGGTGATGACGCTCGACGGCGCCCCTTCTCTGGGCGGCAACGTCACCATGGAGAACATCTACACGTCGCCCGGCCGCTTCGCCCCTGGGCTCGCTCAGAACGCGCGCGTCGTCCGTCGCTTGCTCTCGGGCGACGCGCACGATCTGTGGCACTTCGTCTTCGCGCCGAACCCCGCGTCGTCGACCGTCGCGCGCGTCGCGCAGAGGACGCGTCGCGCGTTCGGATGGAAGGGGCGCGTCGTGCAGACCATCGCGAGCGCGCCGCGCGAGTTCGACGGGGTCGCCGGCTGGATCTTCGGAGACGCCATCGTGTGCGTGAGCGACTGGATGCGCGGGCGGCTCATGGGCGCCGGCGTGAAGCAGCCGGTGCGCGTGATTCCGCCGTGTGCCGAGGCGCCGCGCCCGCCGACGACCGACGCCATGCGGGCCATCCGCGCTTCGCTCGACATCTCGCACGACGCGCCCATCGTCCTCTACCCCGGCGACTACGAAGTCTCTCGCGGCGCCGCCACCGTCGCCCGCGCCGTCGCCGCCATCACGCGCGACACGCCTGCGGCGCGCGTGGTGTTCGCGTGCCGCGCGAAGACCCCGAAGAGCGCCGTCGCGCGCGGCGTGATCGAGGACGCGCTCCGAACCGCGGGGCTCCTCGACCGCACGCGCCATGCGGGCGACGTCACCGACATGCACGCGCTCATCGCCGCCTCGCGCGTGGTCGCGTTCCCGGTCGACGACCTCTACGGCAAGGTCGACGTCCCGCTCGTTCTCCTGGAGGCCATGGCGCTCGGCGTGCCCATCGTCGTCGCCCGCGGCGGCCCTCTCGAGGCGCTCACCTGCGCCCGCCAGGTCGAGCCCGACGACGCGCCGGCGCTCGCCGCCGAGTGCACGCGGTTCCTCACCGACGCCAAGCGGACGGCCGAGGCCGCGAGCGCCGGTAAATCGCTGTACGCCGAGCGCTTTTCACCGAAGGTGGTCGCCGCCGCCTACGACGATCTGTACGAGGAGCTGCTCGAAGGCTAGGCGGGGGCTTCGCTCGGCCGATCCGAAACACGGATCGTCTCGAACGACTACGCGCGCGGCACGTCGAGGAGGGCTCCCCGCGCAAAGGCCCGGCAGGGTGGTGAAGCAGGCGTGCCCCCGCGCCGGGGGCGGGGGCCGT
>Ga0302279_10000133_pt1 | contig 103949 bp, 99 predicted proteins | sample III_Bog_N3_3_FD_194541 | JGI IMG/M metagenome (GOLD analysis project Ga0302279, IMG submission 194541) | Peat permafrost microbial communities from Stordalen Mire near Abisko, Sweden - III_Bog_N3_3 | ecosystem: Environmental > Terrestrial > Soil > Wetlands > Peat | place: Sweden: Abisko...
CCGGTCCCAGCCCCTTAGTTCGTCGCCAGGATCATGTTGCGCACCAGCGGATAGATCTGGGTCGACCATTTGCGGCCGCTGAAGACGCCGTAGTGGCCGACGCCGGGCTGAAGGTGGTGGCGCTTGCGGTTGGCGAAGATGTTACTGCAGAGGTCGTGGGCGGCGACGGTCTGGCCCACCGAGCAGATGTCGTCGCGCTCGCCCTCGACGGTAAACAGGGCCGTGCGGCGGATGGCGGAGGGGTCGACCCTGCGGTTGCGACAGACCAGCTCGCCCTTGGGCAACAGGTGCTCCTGGAACACCCGCGAGACCGTCTCCAGATAGAACTCGGCGGTGAGGTCGAGGACGGCGAAATATTCGTCGTAGAAGCTCTTCGATGTCTCGGCTTCGGCCATCCGGCCGACCGAGAGGTGGGTGAACATGTCGACGTGCGCGTCGACGTGCCGGGCGAGGTTCATCAGCATGAAGGCGGTGAGCTGGGTGAAGCCCGGGTAGACCCGCCGCCCGGCGCCGGCGAAGCGGGCCGGCACCACGCCGATCAGCTCGCGCTCGAACCACTCGATGGAATGGTTGGTCGCCAGCTCGTTCACCTTGGTCGGACTGACCCGGGTGTCCACCGGGCCGGCCATCAGGGTCATGCTGAGCGGGGTCGCCGGATGGTCCTCCTCGGCCATGATCGCCACCGCCGCCAGGGCGTGGGCGCAGGGCTGGCAGACGCCGATCAGGTGCGCGCCGGGGCCGATCGCCTCCAGGAAGCCGATCACGTGGGCGACATAGTCGTCGAAGCCGAACTGGCCGGCGGACAGCGGCGCGTCCCGGGCGTTGCGCCAGTCGGTGATGTAGACGTCGTTGTCCGGCAGCAGGGTCTCCACCGTGCCCCGGAGCAAGGTAGCGAAGTGGCCCGACAGCGGCGCCACCAGCAGCACCCGCGGCTGCTCCGGGTCGCCCTCCTTGCGGAAACGGACCAGGTTTCCGAACACGCTGCCGGCGACCACCTGCTCCGTCACCGGCACGTCCTCGGCGCCCACGCGCACGCTGCGGAAGCCGTAGTCGGGGCGGTGGTGGGTGAGGCCGGCGCGGGTCAGCATCTCCCAGCCGGCCGACATCTGCGCCAGCGGCGGCAGCTGGCGCAGCCACGGCGGACCCATGGCCAGGGCGGCGTTCGCCATGCCGGCCGCCAGACGCGCCGGGACCAGGAGGTCCATCTGGGCCTGAAAGGCGTCGTACCGCATTCGCCCTCTGAGCTTGCCGACCCGGTTGGCCGCTTCAGGTCCCATGCTCCAAATCCCCCAGCGGAAGTCGCCGCCTTCCGGGGCCGCGCGGGCGCAACCGGCGCCGCAGGTGCGAACATGCGCTGACTCGGGCGCCCGGAAATCGGCGGCGCCCATTTTCGCGCCATCGTCCGCCGGGCGTCCCGCGCTCGTGGACGGCCGTGGACGCCGGCCCGGGATCGGTCCTAGGCCTTGCTCAGTTGATCCGCCGAAGGGACTGACAAAAGCGCCCATGGCCCGCGCCTCGCTCACCATCAGCAGCCGCAACTATTCGTCCTGGTCGCTGCGCGGCTGGCTGCTGGCCAAGATCGCCGGGCTGGAGTTCGAGACGGTGATGCTGCCGATCGACGACGCCTCGGCCCGGGCGGAGCTGCTGTTGCTGTCGCCATCCTTCCTCACCCCGTGCCTGACCTATGACGGCATCCAGGTGTGGGACACCCTGGCGATCGGCGAGTTCCTCAACGAGGTGCTGCCGGAAGCCGGCCTGCTGCCCGCCGACCGGGCCGAACGCTCGCGCTGCCGCTCGATCTGCGGCGAGATGCATTCGGGCTTCGCCAACCTGCGCGCGGCCCTGCCGATGAACCTCAAGGCCCGCCATCCCGGCTTCAAGGTGTGGGCCGGCGCCCAGTCGGACATCGACCGGATCACCCGCATCTGGCGCGAGCAGCTGGCCGCCTCGGCCGGGCCGTTCCTGTTCGGCGAGCTGAGCATGGCCGACGCCATGTACGCGCCGGTCTGCACCCGCTTCCTCACCTACGACGTGGCCCTGGATAGCGTCTGCGCCGGCTACCGCGACCGCATCCTGTCGCTGCCCTACATGCGCGACTGGACCGCTGAGGCGCTGAAGGAACCCGACGAGGTGGAGGAGCTGGACGTCGAGTTCTAGGGCGAAAACCTGCCGTTTCCTCAATGGAGGAGGGGCGGTCCTCCCCCATCTTCCGGTCATCGCCGGGCCTTGTCCCCTCGACCCAGGAACGCGGTGAATCGAGGCGAGGCCGTGAGGCCGGAGCCACGCCGTCGCCGGCTCCCGCTCGCCGCCGTACTGAACCACTGTGTGCCTGGGTGGCCGGGACGAAGCCCGGCCATGACCGACTATAGGGGTCGGGTTGAGCGGCGATTCTACGGGCGGCGCTTACTTGGCTTCCACGGCCCGCTAAGGCAGCAGCCGCAGGAACGACGGGTCGCGGAACGGGTCGCCCTGGCGCAGGCGCTGGTGGAAGCCGCTCACCCTCGGTCCCGCGTAGCCCGGCCGCTGGTCGTAGATGGCGTCGGTCCCGAAGAAGCGCAGCGTCAGGGTGCGTCGGCGCCGCCCGGGATGGGTCGGGGCGCCGCCGTGCAGCATCGCCGGGTGGAAGACGATCAGGTCGCCGGGTTCGACCGCCCAGGAGACGATGTCCCAATCGGCGCGGGCGGCCTCGATGTCCGGCAGGCGCGGCAGCGGCGAGCCGGGGTTGATCGGGGCGGTGTCGTCGCCGAGCTCGAAGCGCGAGCCGTTGAAAAGCGGTCCCCGGTGCGAGCCGCGGACGAACTCCAGCGAATCCTCGGCCGGCTGGGCGTCGAAGCTGATCCAGGCCACCGCCAGGTGCTCGCCGGCGACGGCCAGATAGGAGCTGTCCTGGTGCCAGGGCGTGCGCCGGGTTTCGCCGCCCTCCTTCAGGAACACCTGCTCGTACATGAACCACACGTCCGGCGCGCCCCAGAGGCCGGCGACCAGGGCCGGGATCGGCGAGGCTTCGAGCATCGCCCGGTACCCGTCCAGGCAGCGCGGATTGTAGAGGTCGTTGTAGAAGGTCGACTCGGTCGCCTGGGCGAAGCGGGTGGCGCCGGGACCGGGATTGGCCAGGCTCCAGTCGTAAGCGGCTTGGGCGTCGGCCAGGGCTGCGGCGTCCAGCACGCCCGGCAGCTTGACCACCCCGTCGCGGGCATAGGCTTCGGCGGCTTGCGCGAGATCGATGGACATGGACGCCTTCTGGCGGACGCTGGGGCGGCGGAGTATCCGTTGGAAGGCGCTCGCATGACAAGACGGGCGGGAGGACGACCGTGTGACCGAACCCGGCAAGGCCATGGCCCCTGGCGGCGACCAGGACTGGCAGGCGCTGGTCCCGCTGCACGCACTTGCCGCCTGGATGGACGCCGAGAGCTTGGGCGCGGGGCCGATCGAGCGGCCGGCGCTGCTGGGCGGCGGCACACAAAACATCCTGCTCAGGTTCGAGCGCGCCGGGCGGACCTTCGTGCTGCGCCGGCCGCCGAAGCACCTGCGCGCCAACTCCAACGAGACCATGCGGCGCGAGGCGCGGGTGCTGGCGGCGCTGAAAGGCACGGCGGTGCGCCATCCGGCGCTGATCGCCGCCTGTCCGGCCGACGACGTGATCGGCGCGGCCTTCTATCTGATGCAGCCGGTCGATGGGTTCACGCCCCGGGACGAGATGCCGGCCCAGCACGCCAGCGACCCGGCCATCCGTCATCGGATGGGGCTGGAGATGGTCGACGCCATCGCCGCCCTGGCCGGGGTGGACCATGTGGCCGCGGGCCTGGCGGACCTCGGCCGGCCGGAGGGGTTCCTGGAGCGACAGGTGAGCCGCTGGCGCGCGCAGTTGGAGAGCTACCACGAGCATCCGGGCTGGCCCGGGCTCGCCGGCCTGCCGGGCGTGGACGCCATCGGCCGCTGGCTTGATGACCACCGCCCGACCGACTTCCGACCCGGCCGGATTCACGGCGACTTCCACTTCGCCAATGTGCTGTTCCGCCGGAACGGGCCGGAAATCGCCGCCATGGTCGACTGGGAACTGGTCACCGTCGGCGAGCCGATGGTCGATCTGGGCGTGCTGCTGTCCAACTGGCCGCCCGACGGCGCCGAGACCGGACCGGTCCGGCCCTGGGCCGGCTTTCCCACCCGCGCCGAACTGATCGACCGCTACGCAGAGCGCACCGGCCGCGATGTCTCCTCGGCCGACTGGTACGAGGTGCTGGCCTGCTACAAGATCGGCTGCATCCTGGAAGGCACCTACGCCCGCGCCTGCGCCGGCCGCGCGCCGAAGGAGACCGGCGACTATCTGCACGGCCTGACCGTGGGGCTGTTCCAGCGGGGGCTGGGGAAGATCGGGTGAGGTGCGCGGGCGACACCCACGCGGATCGGTGTTACTCTAGCCCCTACGTAAAGGTGGGGTCCGCGAGTTGCGACCGACCGATCGTTGGCCGGCGACGCGCGGCCGCCCCTCCTAGAACAGGTCGTGCGGGAGGTAAGCATGCCGGCGCAAAAGCACATCCGGAATCCGTTCGAAATCGCCATGGCCCAGCTCGGTTCGGCGTTCGCCGATGCGGAGCACGCGGTCATGGCCAAGCCGCGGCGGCGCGAGCAGGCGGCGGCGCCGACGATCCGACACATCACCACGCACGATCTCTGGGACGCCCTGAAAGCCGGTTTCGGCGACTTCGCGGCCACCCGTGAAGACGTGGTGTTCATCGCCCTGGTCTATCCCGTCGCCGGCCTGCTGCTGGCCGCGCTGTTCCTCAACCAGGACCTGCTGCCGCTGGTCTTCCCGCTGGCCTCGGGCTTCGCGATCATCGGCCCGGTCGCGGCGCTCGGCCTCTATGAGATCAGCCGGCGGCGGGAAGCCGGCCAGACGGTCGGCTGGGCCGACGCCTTCGGTGTCTTTCGATCGCCGGCGCTGGGCTCGATGTTCGGCCTGGGCCTGATCCTGGTGGCGCTGATGTTGCTGTGGCTGGCCGCGGCCTATGGGGTCTACGCCCTGACGCTCGGACCGACGCCGCCGGCGTCCGCCGGGGCGTTCGTCCGGGAGACCTTCGAGACCGGCGCCGGCTGGCTGATGATCGTCGTCGGGGTCGGCGTCGGTTTCCTGTTCGCGGTGCTGGCGCTGGCGATCAGCGTGGTCTCCTTCCCCCTGCTGCTCGACCGGCACATCGGGGTCGGCCAGGCGATCGAGACCTCGGTGCGCGTGGTCGCCGCCAACCCTTGGACGATGGCGCTCTGGGGCTTGATCGTCGCCGGCGCCCTGGCCATCGGCTCGCTGCCGGCGCTTTTCGGGCTGATCCTGGTTGCGCCGTTGTTGGGCCACGCCACCTGGCATCTCTATCGCAAGCTGATCGCCTGAACATCGCACGGGCGCGCCGGGCGACTGTCGGATTTTGTGGCGGCCAGGCTCTTCCGTGACCCTGGGGCGGCTGGGTAGAGAGGGTGGATGACCCCCGCTCTCTCCATCGCCCTCGACCCGATCGCGCCCGGCCGCTGGCGGACCATCGCCGGGCCGGAGTGGAGCAATCCCGGCGGCGGGCTCTGGGGCGGCTACGCCATCGGCCTGTGCGTCCGGGTGCTCGAAGCCGAGCCGGACGCGGTGGGCGAGGCGCTGTCGCTGACCCTGACCTACGCCGCCGGCCTGCCCTCTGGGGAGCTGGACGTGCGCACCCGCCGGCTGCGCCAGGGCGGCTCGGTGGGGGTGTGGGAGGTGGAGATCCTGCCCGCCGGGTCGGAGCAGGTGGGGGTGCACGGCATGGTGACCATGGCCCGGCGGCCGGCGACCCCGGATTTCGCCTTCGCGACGATGCCCCTCGCCCCCGATCCGGACAGCCTGCCCAGCCCCGACATGCCCGGCGCCTCGCAGCACTACGGCGCCTCGGCCTTCGAGCGACGCACCTTGGAGGGGTTTCCGCCAAAGCCCGGCGGCGACTCCCGTTCCCTGGCCTGGGTGCGCTCGCGGCGCGGGCCGCTGGACAAGGCCCTGCTGGGAATGATCACCGACAATTCCGCGCCCCGGGCGATGTACGCGCTGGGCCCGACGATCATGACCACCACCCTGTCGCTGACCGCCTATCTGCACGCCACCGTGGAGGAACTCGCCGAGGTCGGCGACGACTTCATCCTGGTGGAGTGCGAGGGCCGGGTCGGCGGCGGCGGCGCCTCGGACGAGCGCTCCAGCTACTGGCGGCGGGACGGCAAGCTGCTGGCCACCAGCGAACAGCTGGCCTGGTACCGACAGCTCAATCGAACCTCGCCGGAATAGCGGGGTTCCGGTAGGACGGACGGCAGTCTCGGAGCGCGCCATGCCAAAGACCATCGTCGTCGTCGGGTTCGGACCCGGCATCTCCACCGCCGTCGCCGAGAAGTTTGGCGCGGAGGGCTTCGCCGTCGCCCTGGTGGCGCGCAGCCAGGAACGGCTGGACGCCGGCGTTGCGGCGCTGAAGGCCAAGGGGGTCGCCGCGGCGGCGTTCGCGGCCGACGCGGGCGACGCTGCCTCGATCGAAGCAGCCATCGCCAAGGCCCGCGGCGCTCTCGGGCCGATCGCCGTGGTGCACTGGAACGCCTTCAGCGGCGCCGAGGCCGGGGACCTGCTGGCGGTCGCGCCGTCGGTGGTGGGCGGGGTGTTCAACGTCGCCATCGTCGGCCTGCTGGCCGCCGCCGAGGCGGCGCTGCCCGATCTGAAGAGCCAGGGCGGCGCGCTGCTGGTCACCAATGGGGCCTTCGGCGAGCTGGGCGCGCCGATGGACGCCATCGCCGTCGGGATGAAGTCCATGGGCGTGGCGCTGGCCAACGCCGCGAAACACAAGCTGGTCGGACTGCTCTCCGAGCGGCTGAAGGCCGACGGCGTCTATGTCGGCGAGGTGATGGTCGCCGGCATGGTCAAGGGCACCGCCTGGGACAACGGCAGCCAGGGCGCCATCGACCCGACGCGGATCGCCGAGCAGTTCTGGCGCCTCTACCAGGGCCGCGGCGAGGTCCGGGCCCGGGTGAGCTAGTTCTCGCGCGAGGCCACCGCCACGCAGCCCGAGATCAACTTGCCGTTGGCATAGTATGGCATCGGCGGCGCGCAGATCACGAAGCCGCCGACGGCGTTCAGGTAGAAGTAGTAGCGAACCGGCGGGGGCGGCTCGGTGGTCCGATGACCGTTGCAGTCGGGCAGTCCGTTGGTGTCGATGAAATCCTCGATCAGGTAGTCGTCGCCGCCCGTCACCTCGACGCGATAGCGCTCGTGCGCGACCTCCTTGCCGCTCTCGATTGTCACGACACCATCGTCCCCGAAGGTCCAGCGCTCCTCGCAGCGTGGCTTGCCGTCGGGCCGCTTGGCGATGGTGCGGAATTTGTAGGTCCCGCTGAGGACCTTGGTCGCTTCCGCCGCCTGGCTGTAGCCGGCGGTCCAGAGCCCAAGAACGACGACCAGCAAGCCGGCGATGCAGTGGCGACGCATTCGCTCGTCTCCCTCGCCGCCGTTAGTTCAGCGCGCAGATTTCCCCGGCCTCGGCGTCCGTGTAGGCGCCCTTGGCCCAGGCGACCTGGCCGTTGACCACCACCGTATCCACGCCGACGGAATCGCGGACGTAGCGCATGCCGTCACCCGGCATGTCGAAGATCGCCCGCTCCTCGCCCCGATCGATGGTCGCCGGGTCGAACACGACGATATCGGCGGCGTAGCCCACCTTCAGCGCCCCGCGATCCTTCAGGCCCCAGATCTCGGCGGTGTCGGCGGTGATCTTCTTCACCGCCTGCTCCAGGCTGAGCGCCCCGGCCTTGCGGACGAATTCGCTGAACAGATAGCCGGTGTCGCCATAGGTGGCGAAGGAGGCGATATGGGCGCCGCCGTCGCTGGCGCCGATGTGCACATGCGGGTCGGCCAGCATAGGGCCGATCCGGTCGGTCATCTCGTGGCCGCGGCTGGCGGCCAGGAAGGCGACGTCGAGGCCGTGCTCCAGCGAAAGCGTGATCAGCGCCCGCGCCGGCGTCTCGCCGCGCTCGGCGGCGATCTCGCCCAGTGTCCGTCCGGCCATGGCCGCCGGCGCCGCGTCGCCGCCGCGGACGATCAGCTCGCCCATCAGCCGCGCACCGCCGTCCGGGCCGGCGTCAGCGACCAGCCGGTCCGCCGTCGCCGGGTCCCGCAACGCCGCCAGCCGTTCCGTCAGTGGCAGGCGGAGGGTGCGCATCCAGGTGGGCAGGCGAGCGAAGAACAGGCTGGGGCGAAGCAGCGAGAAGCTGATGTCGATCGGCCGGGTCTGCATTTGCGGCCAGACCCGGGCGCCGCGGGCGAACTGTTCGGCCACCCGGGCCAACTGCCGGGGCGCGGCGTTGGGGGTCAGGTGGCTGTCGAACACAGGCGAGAAGGTGGTCGGGATGTTGTGCTTCAGTGACAGCTCGGCCAGCTGGTCGATGCGGGCGATGGTGATGTCGGTGTCGTAGAACTCCGGCACGATCTGCAGCATGCGGCCGCGCTCGCCGAGCACCGCACAGAGGGCGTCCAGTTCGTCCCATTGGGCGAAACGGCTGGGCACCGGCCGGGCCTTCTCGTCAACGTCGACGAAGCTGGTGGAGAGGCCGACCGCGCCGGCGTCGAGGCATTCGCGCAGCAGGTCCTGCATGGCGGCGATCTCATCCGGACGGGCAGCGCGTTCCTGGGCGTCGGCGCCCATCACCCACAGCCGGATGACGCTGTGGCCGACCAGCGGCGCGACATTGATCGACAGGCTCTTCTCCAGGGCGGCGCGGTAGCCGGCGAAATCCTCCCAGGTCCAGTCGAAGGCGACCGTGAAGGCTTCCGGCGGCAGTTCCTCGATCTGCTGGAACATGCCGACCAAGCGCTGGCGGTCGCCGGCCTTCAGCGGCGCCAGCGACAGCGAGCAGTTGCCGGGCACAATCGAGGTGATCCCGTGCTCCAGCGCCGGCCGCGCCGCGCCGTCCCACAGCAGCTGCACGTCGAAGTGGGTATGCGGGTCGATGAAGCCTGGCGCGACCACCCGGCCGCCGGCGTCGATGGTGCGCAGCGCCTCGCCGCCCAGGTTCTGGCCGACCGCGACGATCCGGCCGTCCTTCACCGCCACGTCGGCGGCATAGGCCGGACCGCCCGAGCCATCGATCACCAGGCCGTTCTCGATCAGGATGTCGTGCATGGCAGATCCTCCAGTCGCTTGGCCAGGTCGGACCACGAACGGCCGATCAGCCCGGCCAGGTCGGCCGCCTCGCCCGCCAGCAGCACGCTGAAGGCGGTGTCGGCGTCGAGGGCCACCTGAGAGATGGCGCCGTTGCCGTAGCGGATGGAAAGCAGAAGATCGGCGGCCCCGTCATGGCCGGCGGCGATTTCCGCGCCGACGATGACCGCCTCCGCCGACGGCCGGGCGGTCATCCGAGAGGTGGTTCGACGAACACCACGTCGCTGCCGAGCAACAGGCCGCGCGGCCGGCGCATGGCGAAGATGTGCAGGTTCCAACTCTGGATCCGCTCGACCGCCTCGGCCAGCGGCGCGTCCGGCAGGGCCCGGGCGGCCAGCTGTTCGATGGTCTCGTTGGGCGTGGTGGTGACGAACCGGCGCGAGGGGCTGAGCGGCATGGGATCGCTTTGAAGACGGATGGGGTTGCGAAAACCCTGTCAGGAAAGCCGGGGGCGGGCAATGGGGACGGTGGGCCAGACCATGGCCTTCTATTCTCCCGTCATCCCGGCCGTAGCGTAGCGAAGGGACGGGATCCCTGGTCGCTGGCGGTGCTTGGGGATCCCGGACAGCGGCTGCGCCGCTTCCGGGATGACAACTGATTTCGGGCGGCCTTATCCCCCGTGCAGCGCGTTCACCGGCCGCGTGTCGCCGGCGGACCGGACTTCGCGGTGGGTGATGATGCGTGGGCCGAGGGCTTCCAGGCGCTCGATCTCCTCCGGTGTGCGTTCGCGCAGCGCCTGCGCCCGGGCGGCGATGAAGAAGCGGACCAGCCGCATGTCGGCGGAGACGTCGAAGGGATCGCAGACCACCCCCTGGCTGCAGGTGAGCGTGTCGCCGGCCCCGAGGCTGACGATCTCGCCGTCGCAGCGCGCGAAGCGGGCCGAGCCGGCGACCATGTAGAGGATTTCCAGCCCGTCCCTTTCACCGGGAATATCGAGGCCGAGCGGCTCGCCGCCGGCGCCGGAAGCCGGCCGAATGATCCAGGTGGCCACCAGTCGGCCGCTAGGCGCCCAGGTTCCGGCGTCGCGCGCCTCCAAATCACCGCGCAGCGCGACCGGGCGATAGGCGGCGCCGGGGTCGTCCGGGGCCTGTACGAAGAAGCCCGCGCCTTCGGAATGATAGGGATGGTCCCAGGCGGTGCGCTGGTCCGCATCGGTCACTTCGGCGGGCGGGACGATCTCGACATTGGCGAAGGTCTTGGGGACGAACAGCTCCAGGAACCCGAACGAGCGCGGCGGCGCACCGGCCGGCGGCGGCTCGACCGACTGCGGGGTCATCCGATTTTCGGCGTCGGAGGCGGCCGCGTAGCTGTAGGCGAACTGGTCGTGGATAGTGCCGCCGTGTTGGTGGATCACCATCCCTGGCACGGCCTCGGTGATCACCCCGTCGTAGGAAAAGGTCCCGTGGCCGGAGGTGGGGATGACGATGTGGGCATGGGCGAAGTGGGCGTGGACGCCCGTGCGGCCGGCCTGGTCGGTGCCGGCGAAGCTGACCACCTGCTGGAAGTGCGCCAGCCCGTCGGTGGCCTCGTCGACGCCGAGATTCTTGTAGCCGGCCCAGGCGCGAAACTCGCCGATTTCGTAGTCGGACTCGGTAGAGCGGCGGAGCTTGAAGATCGGCCCCGGCGGCAGGGCCAGGCGCCGGCCGGTGATCGGGACGATCGGGTCCGCCAGCTGGACCGGTTGGTGCATCGCCATGAGCGCCTCACGGGCTGTCGTCCGGAATATCCGGGCATGACAGGCGATTAGTCGCGCCGTTTGATCCAGCGGGAAAGGGCGGCGGCGGGCGTTGGCGGCCAAAAGCCCGGCAGGCGCCCGCCGGACAGGCGCCGCGACTGCGAACAGGCGCCGCACTGCAACGCGGCCGGACAAAAGGCGCGACTATTTCATATCCTTGTCCACCAGGGCGTTCAGGTGGGCGAGCAGGGCGTCGGGGCCGCCCTTGGCGAGACTGGCGGCGAAGTCGGAGCGGCGGGTGGTCAGCTGGCTGATCGCGCCGTAGAGCACGTCGATCACCTTCCACGAGCCGCCGGACTCGCGCATCCGGTAGCCGATGCCGGTGGGCGCGCCGCTGGCCGGAATGATCTGCGTCTGCACCAGTTTGTCGGGGCCGCGCGTAATCACGTTCGGATCGAGCTGGAAGCGCTCGCCGGACCAGCCGGAGAAGTTATGCGCGTAGCCGGCGGTGGTCAGCCGGCCGAAGGCGTCGATCAGCGCCTGCTGCTTGGCCGGTGGAATGCTCGCCCAGTCGGCGCCGACGGCGATGCGGGTCATGGTCGGAATGTCGAAGGTGCGCCCGACCACCGGCTCCAAGCGGGCGAAGCGGCCTTTGACGCCCAGCGCCTTGCCGGCTTTCATCACGTCGAGCAGGGAGGCGTCGAAGGCCTCGATCTGGGCCGCGGCCGGATCGGCGCTCGCCGCCCGGACGGGCGCGCCCGCCAGGACGAGCAGCAGCCCAGCCATCAGGGCCATCCCCAGGAATTTCACGCCGCCGACCATCCGTTCAGTGCTCCCAAAGTTTTCGCGGCCCGCGCCTTGAACCAGACCCGCGGCTAGATTGCGGCGCCCAGAGCCGCTACATCCGGCTGGCGCAGGCTCCGTAGCTCAGCAGGATAGAGCAAGGCTTTCCTAAAGCCGAGGTCGCAGGTTCGAGTCCTGCCGGGGCCGCGCCTTGGAAGCCGACGGCGCCCCTCAGACCAGGGCACTCAGGCGCTGGGGCCGGCAGATGATCTTGGCGGCCAGGCTGCCGTCGCGCAGCACGATGACGATCTCGGCCGCCGTGCCGTCTTCCGCCAGAGCCGCGCCGAGTTGCCGGGCCATGGTCTCCGCCGTCTGGCCGCCGGCGAAGCGGTGACTCTCGCCGGTGCTTCTCCGGGACACCAGCCAGCCATCCCGTTCCGGCGTCACGGTGATCACTTCGGTCATGGCGAAACTCCTCGTTGAGGGCTCGCCGGGTCTTTGCGCGCGTCTCGTGACCGCAGCACGACGGAAGAATTGCCGTTTCGTTCAGAATGCCGCAGCGGCGCCTTATGGCTCATCCAGGAAGCTGTCCGGCGACGCGCCGAAATCCGGGGTCTTCAGGAACGGCGGCAGCGCCCGGGCGTCCTTGTCGAAGGGCGGCGCGGCGCCGGTGACGGTGAACCAGGTCAAGAGCCGGTTCTTCAGCGTCTCGCGCACCGCCGCGGCGGTACGGTCGTCGATGCGGTTGCGGGTGGGATCGTCGTTGACGTCGTAGAGCTCGCTCTGGCCGCCGGGACGGACGATCAGCCGGTGCGTGGGCGTGCGGATCGCGGCGCAGCGGGAGACGCTGGCCGGGTCCTCGTTCTGCAGCTGGGTCTTCGGTCCATAGAGGCCGCGGATCAAAGGCTCGAAGGCCTGCGGCTCATAGGCGTTGTAGCCGCCCTCGGAGAAGGCCGCCCGACGGGGATCGCCCGGCGCGCCGGCAAGCTGGGGCGCCAGATCGCGGGCGAAATGGGTGTGGCCGGCTTTGGCCCCGGCGAGGCCGAGCATCGTCGGCATCAGGTCGTAGAGCTCGACCATCTGGTCCACCACATGCCCCGCCGCGCCGCCGGGAACTCGTGCCATCAGCGGCACGTGCGTCAGACAGTCCTCCAGGCCGCTCGGCCACTTCTCGATCAGGCCGTAGTCGCCGGCGTAGTCGCCGTGGTCGGAGGCGACGAAGAGGGCGGTATCGGCGGCGCGGCCGGTGCGATCGAGCGCGTCGAGCAGCTCGCCCAGCATCCAGTCGACGTAGCTCACCTGGCCCAGATAGACGGCGCGAACCTGGCGAAACACCCGCTCGGACAGCCCGGTCAGGCCGCAACGCTCGCGCAAGGCCACGTGGTGTGCGGGCCGGTCCGGCAGATCCGGCGGAATCAGCGGCGGCAGGTCGTCCGGATCGTAGAGATCGTGGAAGCCCCGCGGCGCGCGATAGGGCGGATGCGGCTGGGTGAGCGGCAGGAAGAGGCAGAACGGCCGGTTGGAGTCGCGCCGCTCCAGAACCTCGATGGCGGCCTTGAGATTGGCGTAGTCGCCGGTGGCGCGGCGGTCGCCGTACTCGTCAAACAGCATCGTGGTGGCGCCCGGGATCATGCCGCCGGTGGCGTAGGCGGCCAGGGACTCGGGCGAAAGCGGCGGCGAACGGTCGCGCCATTCGGTGACACTCCCGGCGAAACTGTCCGGCGCCAGGGCGTCGTTCTTGCCGAACCAGATCACATCGTAGCCGACCTGGCGGAGGTAGCGAAACAGGTTCGGCTCCTCCGGGCGCAGGAAGTAATAGAGGCTGCGGTGGCCGCTGGTGTGCGCCGGCCAACCGGTCAGCAGGCTGCAGCGAGACGCTCCACAGACCGGAAACTGGGCATGGCACTGGGCGAATCGGGTTCCCTCGCGGGCCAGCCGGTCGAAATTGGGCGTCCGGCACACCGGATTGCCGTAGGGCGCCAGGGCGTCGGCCCGCAGTTCATCGGGCATGAAGAAGACGATGTTGGGACTCACTTCGCCGCTCTCCCCTCCGGGCCGGCTCCGCGGCCTCATCGGTCGAGGTTCTTAGGCCCGCGCGGCGGCGATGACGAGTTGGAGCCGCTCAGCTCTTCTTGTCGAGCACCGCGTCGGCCTTCTTGTCGATCCGGGCTTCCTCGGCTTTGGACATGCGGCCGGCCTTCACCGCCTGGCTGGCGCGGGCCTTGGCGTTGCCGGCGTGGGCTTTGTCCTCGATCGGATAGGCGCGCTTGTTCGGCTCGGCGAAGTCCTTGGCGGGGAGCTTGTCGCGAGCGCGGGTGTTCAGTTCGGCCATGATCGCCTCCATGCGGCTGGTGGACTCCAGAAACGCGCCGGCGGCCACCCTGTTTCATACCGTATGGTTAAGGCCGTTCGGGAACCGTTCGGCCACAGGCGACTTCTCTTGCTGGGAGGCTGCGACCATGATGACCGAGCAATCCAGATCAGATAGCAGCGCCAGGCGATCCAGCGGACGTTGGCTGGGCGGCGCTAACGCGCGCGTGGCCGCCGAGCCGCGGTCCTTCGCCCCCGAGCACCGCAGTCAGCGCTCCGCGCCGCCGGCCCATCCCCGCGCGCAGCCGGACGTCGAAGCGATCGCCCGCACCGCCCACGAGGTGATCCGCGCCTGGTGCGAGTTCAACGGCGACTTCTCGCAGAAGCCCTGGGACGAGGCCGAGGCCTGGCAGCGGCAGAGCGCCTTCGACGGCGTCCGGCTGTTCAGGGACAACCCCGCCGCCGATGACAGCGCCACGCACGACGCCTGGCTTGCCGACAAACAGCGCGACGGCTGGACCTGGGGCCCGGTGAAGGACGCAACCGCCAAGCAGCACCCCTGCATCGTGCCATTCCACGAACTGCCGCCGATGCAGCAGTTCAAGGACAAGCTGTTCCGCACCGTCGTCCGCGCCGGCCTGGCCCGCTAGCGGGCTCGGTGCTCGCGGGGCAGCACCGTCTCGATCATCAGCAGCGACGCGACCAGGGCCACCGCCGTGCCGGCCATCAGGTAGTATGCGATGGCCAGCGGGTTGTGGGTCACCTCGCCCAGCCAGGCGACGATTGGCTGGGTGGTGCCGCCGAAGATACAGACCGCGACTGCGTAGATGGTGGCGACGCCGACACCGCGGATCTCCTTGCGCAGCGACTCGGTGATCGCGACCAGGGCCGGCACGCCGGAGAGATTGGCGAGGATGTTGAGCCCGCCCATCAGCCCCAGCAGCACGGAGGCGCTGCGATTGTGGGTGACCAGCATGAAAACCGGCAGGGTCGCCAGCAGAAACGCCAGTCGCGGCCAGATCAGCAGGGTGCGACGCCCAAACCGGTCCGAGAGCGCGCCGCCGGCCAGCGAGGCGGTGAAGCCCGCGGTCCCGTTCACCACCGTCACCCAGAAGGCGATCTTTACCCCCATGTGCAAGGTCGTCTGGGCGTAGGTGGTCATGAAGATGAACACGTAGGTCGAAATGGTGCCGCCGGTGATCAGACCCAGTCCCAGGAGGATGATCCGCCAGTGGCTGAGGATACCGCTATCCTCGGGATGGACCTCCAGAGCCGGTTCGGCGTGCGACTTGGTCTCCGGCAAGCTGGAGCGGATGATGAACCCGAATGGCAGCACCAGGGCGCCCACGGCGAAGGCGATCCGCCAGCCAAACTCCGCCAGCTGTGGGCCGGAAAGGAAATAGGCCATCACCACGCCGACGAGGCCGCCGGAGACGCTGGCCAGCGACTGGCTGGCGCTCTGCCAGGCGCCGTAGAGGCCCCGACGTTCCGGCGGCGCCGCCTCGACCAGGTAGGCCGTCGTCGGCCCCACCTCGCCGCCGAGCGCGAAGCCCTGCACCAGCCGGCAGAGCACCACCAGGATCGGCGCGGCGACGCCGATGGTCTTGAACGGCGGCACGCAGACCAGGCAGACCAGCGCCAAGCCCATGAGGGCGAACGACAGAAGCATCGCCGGCTTGCGCCCGGCCCGGTCGGCATAGCGCCCGATGACCACCGCCCCGATCGGCCGGGCCACAAAGCCGACGCCGTAGGTAATCAGCGAGGCCATCAGCTTGGCGAAGTCGGATCCCGATGGGAAGAACGCGTCGCCGATCTGCAGGGCGAAGAAGGCGTAGACGGTGAAATCGTAGAATTCCAGCCAGTTGCCGATCACCGCGGCGGTCACATGCCGGCGCAGGATCGGCGGCGCGGCGGGCGGAGCGGGCGACGCCGCGGTTACAGTCTCGGACACCATGCGGCGGAGCTTATGCCGCAGACGGCGGCGAAGTCACATGGGGGAGTTCCGCCAGACCATGTTCACCCCACCCATCGGTCGTCGCCGGGCCTTGTCGCGGCGATCCAGGATCTCGATGCGTCGAGGCGAGGCCGTGAGGCCGGAGCCACGCCGTCGGCGGCTCGCACTCGCCGCCGTACTGGACCACTGTGTTCCTGGGTGGCCGGGACTTACGCCCGGCGATGACCGATTGTCGGGGACTATGCCGCTAAGTTTCCCTCCAACGCCTCGAACATCGCGTCCCAGCCGTCCCGGGTGGCGGGGTGGTGTTCCGGGGGCAGGTGTTCCTGGGTGAGGGTCATCATCGAGCCGTCGCCGGCAGGCGCGATCTCCACGGTCACCGTGTTGAAGGCGGGTGAGAACTGCGGCATGCCGAAGGTGAACACCAGCCGGCGGGGCCGGTCGACCTCGAGGTATTCGCCGAGCGCCACGTAGTCGACGCCGTCCCGACGATCGGTGATGGTCCATCGGCCGCCAACCCGGACGTCGAGCTCGGCGGCGTGGGCCTGGCTGTCCGGGGTGGTGAACAGCCAGCGCGCCGCGACGGCCGGGTCGGTCCAGGCGTCGAACAGGCGCTCCGGCGAGACGGCGAAGGCGCGGCGCATCACCAGGCGGCGCGCCAAGACGGTATCCGTCGTCATGCGTCATTCTCCTGCAGCACGGCCGCCAGCACGTCGAAGCTGTCGCTCCAGAAGCGCTGATAGAAGGCCAGCCAGGCGTGCGCCGAGGCCAGCTCGGCGGCGTCGAGGGCGCAGAGGTGGGTGCGGCCCTTCACCGTCCGGCGGACCAGGCCGGCGCGCTCCAGCGCCTTGATGTGCTTGGAGGCGGCGGCCAACGACATCCGGTAGGGCGCGGCCAGCTCGCCGACGCTGAGCGGCTCGGCCGCCAGGGTGCGCAGCATCCCCCGCCGAGTCGGATCGGCCAGGGCGTGGAAGACGGCGTCGAGGCGATCTGGCTCAAATTCAACCATTTGGTTGAATTAAGCGATGGCGCCTCGTCTGTCAACCGAATGGTTGAATGGCCGGGCGGCGAATTGACAGGCGCGGCCCCACGCGGTTTCTGCGGCGCCATGAGCACCACAGCCCCCTCCCAGCCCGACGCCTACGCCCGGGCCGTCCATCGCTTTTCCACCGCCGGCAAGCTCGAGGCCGCCAAGACCATCCTCAACTGGGACGCCCAGACCAACATGCCGCGCGGCGGCGCCTGGGCCCGGGGCGAGCAGATGGCGGCGCTGACCGAGGTCTCGGCCGACCTGATCGGCAGCCGCGCCGCAGCGGACGAACTCAGTGAAGCCGAGGCGATGGCGAATGCGTTGGAGCCGCCCGAGCGCGCCGATCTGAAAGAGATGCGCCGGGTCTGGGCCCACACCGCCGCCGTGCCGAAGGAGCTTTTGGGGGCCAAGAGCCGGCTCTCGCAGCACCTGCAATCGATCTGGACCCGGGCCAAGCCGGAGAACGACTGGGCGAGCTTCGCCGGGCCGTTCGCCGAGTTGCTGGTGGTGGTCCGCGAGATCGCCGCCGCCAAGGCCGAGGCCCTGGGGACCACCCCCTATGGCGCGATGATCGACGAATACGATCCCGGTGTCGGCGAGGCGATGATCGACCCGATCTTCGCCGACCTGGCCGCCTTCCTGCCGCCGCTGCTGGCCGAGGTGCGCGAGCGGCAGGCCAAGTGGCCGCAGCCGATCCCCTTCGGCGACGTGCCGATCGATAGGCAGAAGGCGCTCTCGCACGCCCTGGCGCTGGCGGTGGGCCACGACCCGGACCACTTCCGCATCGACCAGGCGCCCCACCCGTTCTCGGTGCCGCACAGCCCCGGCGACGTACGCTTCACCACCCGCTACGACATCTCCAATATCCATTTCTCGGTGATGGCCACCCTGCACGAGGCCGGCCACGCCATGTACGAATACAACCTGCCCCGGGACTTCGCCTTTCGCCCCGGCGGCCAGGCCCGGGGAATGACCGCGCACGAGAGCCAGTCGCTGTCGCTGGAGATGATCGCCGGGCGCAGCGCCGAGTTCCTGAGCTACCTGGCGCCGCTGATGGCCGAGACGCTGGGCGGCGAGCAGGCGCGTTGGTCCTACGCCAACGTCACCAACGCCTGGCGGCGTCTGGACGACGGCTTCATCCGGGTCGAGGCCGACGAGATCAGCTATCCGCTGCACGTGATCCTGCGCTACCGGCTGGAACAGGCGATGCTGAAGGGCGACCTGGCCGTGGGCGACATCCCGAGCGCCTGGAACGAGCTGTTCACGAAACTCCTGGGCCGCAGCCCGCCCACCCATACCCTCGGCTGCCTGCAGGACATCCACTGGTCAGCCGGGCTGGTGGGCTACTTCCCCAACTACGCCATGGGCTCGGTGCTGGCCGCGCAGCTGTTCGAGCGGGCAATGGCGGACGATCCGCAGATCCTGCCCAGCCTCGGCCGGGGCGATTTCGCACCCTATTTCAACTGGGTGCGGCCGCGGGTGCACGAGCGCGCCAGCCTGACCGACTTCGCCACCCTGGTCACCGAAGCCACCGGCGCGCCGCTGAACACCGCCGCGTTCAAGAAACACGTCCGGCGCCGGTATATCGAGGAAGCGCTGCCGTAAGAGCCCTCACCTCACCTCTCCCACTGGCGTGGGAGAGGGCTACTGAAAGAGCAAGGTTGCGGATGGCGGGTGAGGCCCACGCCGCCCTATCCGTATCCCTCTCCCACTTGTGGGAGAGGTACGGTGAGGGCTCTTAAGCCCGCCTCAACCCCGCCACCGCCTGCCGCGTCGCCAGCAGCGACTGCCCGGCGACCATGCCTTTCCAGTCGTCGGCGTCGCCGTAGAAGGCGGCGCGGATCTGGGCCTTGATCGCCTGGCCTTGCGGCGAAGCGACGTCGCCGTGGGCGTGCAGCCAGGCGTCGGCGCGCAGGGCCAGGAAAGTGACGTTGAGCGGGCCGACACCGAACTCCAGCGCCATGCCGGTGACCTCCGCGTGGGGCATCAGCGCCGGCGCGGCGGTGAGGTTGTCGCCAGAGGTCTCGGCCGAGGTCGAGCTACCGTCCTGCGGGCAGGTGATCGACCCGCCGTACCAGGCCGCGCCCCGGGCGTAGGCGGCGCTGCCGGCCGGATCGCTCATGATCTGCTCGCCGTAGCCCCAGGGCCCGAGGCCGGTGTGGTAGTCGATGATCCCGACCCGGCCGGCCTGGCCGAGGTAGCTCGAATAGATCGCCTCCTGGGTGCGTCTGGCCCAGCTGGGCGACTGGCCGCCGTAGAAGACGCCCGTGGCGTGCCGGTACTGGCCGCCGCTCAGCGCCTGCTGCAGCCCCATCGCCCCGTGCCGGCCGGCGTACTCCAGCATCACCTTGGCGCTGGCCCGCTGGGCCTCCTCGGTCCATTCGGCGGGCACAGCAGCCTCGGCCAGTTCGTCGTAGCCCTTGTTCTCAGGCAACACGTTGGTGAAGTTGATCCAGTTGCGGTTGAGGTCGATGTTCTCCTCGGTCACCCGGCGCAGCCAGGCGAAGCCGTGGGGGTTGATGGCGTGGACCATCATCACCGCCATGTCCCCCGGGATCGCGGCCAGCTCGCCCCGGCGCAGCCAGTCGACCTGGGCGCCCGATCCGCAGAAGCCCTCGACCCCATGGGTGCCGGAGACCATCACCAGCACCTTCTCGGCGGTGCGCGGGCCGAACCAGGCGACGTCGGTGGAGAGATCGCCGCCGTCCGGGCCCAGGTTGGGGTTGGCGATGGCTTCCAGCGCCCCGCCGGCCGCGGCGGCCTCCTCGCGGAACTTGGCCCGCGCCTCGGGGTAGCTGGCGCTGAAACTGTCGGCTGAGTTCATCGAAGGGTTCCTGTTCGAAAGGGCGACGCCATGCCCTATGAGGGCCGACGTCTGTTGAGGGAAGAGCCAATGGCGGCGCGCTATGATTTCGCCTCGGACAATGTGGCCGGCGCGATGCCCGAAGCGATCGAGGCGCTCGTCGACGCCAACTCTGGTTTCGCCGCGGGCTACGGCGAGGACCACGCCTGCCGCCGCGCCGCCGAGTTGATCCGCGAGATGCTGGACGCCGACGCCGAGGTTCGGTTCGCCGCTTCCGGCACCGCCGCCAACGCCCTGACCCTGGCCGCCCTCGCCGCGCCGCACGAGGCGGTGATCTGCCATCAACACGCTCACATCGCTACCGACGAGGCGGGCGCTCCGGGTTTCTTCGGCTCGGGCCTCGGCCTGATCGCCCTGCCTGGCGCCTCGGGCCGGATCGACCCTGCCGCCCTGGCCGAGACGCTGGCCCAGCCGGAAACGTCCTATCGCCAGTCGCCGGCGGCGCTGTCGCTCACCAACGCCACCGAGTATGGCGCGCTCTACGACGAGGCCGCGCTCGCCGCGCTGATCCAGCCGGCCAAGACCGCCGGGCTGAAGATCCACGTCGACGGCGCGCGCATCGCCAACGCCGCGGCGGCCGGACTTCCGCTGAAGCGCTTGCAGCCCCTGGGCGTCGACATCGCCGTCCTGGGAGGCACGAAGGCCGGCTCGACTCCGAGCGAGGCGATCGTCCTCTTCGACAGAGCCCTCGCCCGCCGGTTCGATGCGCGGATGAAGCATGGCGGACAGCTGGTCTCGAAAGCCCGCTACCTGGCCGCGCCCTGGATCGGCATGCTGGAGACCGGCGCCTGGACCGCCCGCGCCGCCCACGCCAACGCCATGGCGGCGAAACTGGCCGCCCTGTCGCCGTTCCCTGTCGCCCACGCTGTGGAAACCAACGGCGTCTTCGTGACCATGGACGAACCTGCCCTGAAGCGCCTCCGCCGCGCCGGCTGGCATGCCTACCGGTTCGACGACGGGGCGGTGCGGTTCATGTGCTCCTGGGCCACCACGGGCGAGGCCGTAGAGGAACTGGCCGAAGCGCTGAAGGCGGCCGCCTAGTCGCGGATCAGCTCGCTGAACTTCGCCAGATCGAGGTTGCCGCCGGAGACGATGGCCACGATCGGGCCGTCCCCCGCCTTGCCGGTCAGGGCGGCGGCCAGCGACAGGGCGCCGGCGCCCTCGGCGATGGTGCGGGTCTTCTCGGCGATCAGGCGCATGGCCCGGCGGGTCTCATCCAGGCTGACAACGATGGCGCCGTCGGCCACCATCCGCATCCGCTCCCACATCCGCGGGATCACATTGCGGCCTCCCGCGCCGTCGACGAACGATGCCTCCCAGGCCTCGAATTCCTGCGGACTGCCCCTGGCGAACGACAGAGCGAAGGGCGCCGCCGTCGCCGGCTCCGCGCCCCAGACCTTCACCTCGGGCTTCAGAGCCTTGATCGCGCTGCCGACCCCGGCGATCAGCCCGCCGCCGCCGACCGCGCCGATCACCGCCATGGTGTCCGGCGCATCCTCCAGGATCTCCAGGCCCATGCTCCCGTGGCCGGCGATGAAGTTGTGATCGTCGAAGGGGTGGACCAGGGTTCCGTCCATGCCTTCGAAGGCGTGGTCCTCCAGCGCCTTCCAGGCCACGTCGAAGGGGACCATCACCAACGTCGCGCCCAGGGCCCTCATCCGTTCCAGCTTGGCGGTGGGCGCGGTCTCGATCACCACCACCTTGCAGGGCACGCCGGCCTGCCGGGCGGCATAGGCGACGCCCTGGCCGGCGTTGCCGGCGCTGATGGTCCAGACGCCTTTGGCGCGCTCCGTATCGGAGAGCATGGCCACGGCGTTGGCGGCGCCGCGCAGCTTGTAGGCGTTGATCGGCTGCAGGTTCTCCAGCTTCAGGCGAATGTCCGGATACCCGGCGCCCAGGTCCAGCCGGACCAAGGGTGTGCGCAGGATGGTTCCGGCGATGCGTTCGCGGGCCTCACGAACCTCGGTAAGGGTGATCGGTCGGACCGGCGGCAGGCTTGTCATCAGGGTTCCTTCACTCACCAGGGAAGCTTGTCCAGATCGACATTGCCGCCGGTGATAATGATTCCGACCTTCAGCCCGCGGACATCGATCCCGCCCTCGCGGATCGCGGCCAAAGGGACGGCGCTGGACGGTTCGACGATGATCTTCATCGTCTCCCAGATCGCTCGCATGGCCTCGACGATGCCGGCTTCCGACACCGTGACCACGTCATCGACGTTGCGGCGGATGACGGCGAGGGTGCTCTCAGCCAGCGAAGCGCGCAGGCCGTCGGCGATGGTGTTGGGACTGACCACCGGGATGAGCCGTCCGGCGCGGAACGACTGCAGCGCATCGTCGGCGCCGGCGGGCTCGGCGCCGACGACGCGGGTTCCGGGCGAGCGGCCCTTCACCGCCGTCGAGACGCCGCTGATCAGCCCGCCGCCGCCGATGGGCGTCATGACCAGATCGAGGTGCGGGGCGTCTTCCAGCAACTCCAGCCCCGCCGTGCCCTGACCGGCCATCACATCGAGGTTGTCGAAGGGATGGATCAGCACCGCGCCGGTCTCGGCGATCACCCGGGCGACCTCGGCCTCGCGGGCGGCCATGGTCGGCTCGCAGAGGTAGGTGTGGGCGCCCAGGCGGGTCACCTGGGCGGCCTTGGGAGCGGAGACATTGCTCGGCATGACGATATGAGCCGGGATGCCGCGAAGGGCCGCCGCCCGGGCCACCGCCGCGCCGTGGTTGCCGGAGGAGTGGGTGGCGACGCCTTTGGCCGCCTGTTCGTCGCTCAGATGGAAGACGGCGTTGGTGGCGCCCCGGGCCTTGAAGGCGCCGATCTCCTGGAAGTTCTCGCACTTGAAGTAGAGGGCGGCGCCGGCGGCGGCGTCGAGGTCGGCGTTGGTCATCACCGGCGTGCGGCGCACCTTGCCGGCGATGCGGATCCGGGCGGCCTCGACGTCGGCGAGGGTCAGCAGCGGTGTTGTCAGAGTGTCGCTCACAATGGCGGCTCCTCGATGAGGTCGGCGGCGCGGGAAACCCCGCTGAAAAAGTCGGTGCGGGCGCAGTAGCCAAGCGCGCTGGCGGACCAGCGCGCCACCGTCTCAGGGGTCGCCGCCGCCAGGGCCGCGTCAAGGTCGCCCTGGCGGAAAGGCTCGGCCAGCACGACGCCGGCGTCGGCGCGGCCGACATGCTCGGCGAAGCCGCAGACGGCGGTGACCACCACCGGCAGGCCGTTGATCAGCGCCTCGAGGATGACATTGCCGGTGACGTCGAGGCGGGCCGGGTGCAGCAGCAGGTCTGCCCGGCCCATCGCCGCCTTCAGGCCGTCGTTGTCCAGGAAGCCCAGCCAGTCGATCCGCTCGGCGACGCCGAGGCGGCGGGCCTGGCGGAGCGCCGGCCGGGCCTTGGGATGATCGCGCCCGAGGCCGCTGACCAGCAGCCGCGCGTCCGACGCGGTTGCCAGGGCGGCGACGGCGCGGTCGAGCCCCTTGGTGTTCGGCTGCAGCCCGACCCAGAGCCAGACGGGACCCCGTCCGGACCGCGGCGCGCGCGGGGCGACGCTCGGGTCGAGGCGCGCCGGGTCCACCGAAGGGGGCAGCACGAAGCAGCGCTCGGCCGGGGTGTGGTGGTGCATCTGGTAGGCGGCCAGCTGGGCGCTCGCCAGCATCAGCACCCGACTGCGCGCGTCGGGCGCGAAGGCGCGCGCCTCGATGGCCATCAGGCTGCGGTAGCGGGGCAGCAGCCGGCGCCACGCCGGCCCGCCGGCGCGGGTGGTGGCGGCGCAGTAGATCACGTCGAAGCCGGGCGCCGAGTGGAACACCACCGACCGGTCGAACCCCCGAGCGGCCAACGCGGCGTCGGCGACGAAGTGGGCGATGCGGCCGTGATTGCTGAAGCCCCGGCGGCGAAGGCGCTGCAGCCGTACGCCCTGCGGCAACGCCGGCGCCTCGGTAGTGGTGAGGAGGCTGACCTGGTGGCCGCGGCGACTGAGCTCGGCGGCGATGGCCAGGCACTGCTGCTCCAGGCCGCCGGCGCTGCGCAGCTGGAAGATCGCCAGGGCGATGGTCAGCCGCGGACGGTCAGGAGGCGTCGAGGGGTCGCTCGCAGCGGGCATCTAAGCCCTATCTGACCGATCCGGCGGCGCGATCAAGCCCGGCGACTACGTGGACTTGGCGCGGGGGCGCGTTCTAAGGAGACGCCGTCGCGGCGACGGGCCGCGAGGAGCCCCCATGGACTGGCGATTCCTCTATCGGGGTCTGAAGGCCCGGTACGTCGACCAGCGGCCGGAGCTGGCCGCGCTGGTCGGCGCGCTGCACCCCGGCGACGTGGCGGTCGACGTCGGCGCCAACAAGGGCAGCTATCTATTGTCGCTCAGCCGCGCGACGCCGAAGGGCGCGGTGGTGGCTTTCGAGCCGCAGCCGGTGCTGGCGGCCTATCTGAGGCAGGCTTGCGCCGCCTCCGGCCTAGGCAACGTCGTGGTTGAGGCGGCGGGCGTCTCCAGCGCGGCCGGGGTGCTGACGCTGGCCATTCCCGGCGCCGGCGCGAGTTCGCCGGGGGCGTCATTCGAGGCCAGCGTCGCGGCGAGCGAGACCTGCCGGCAAATCGACGTGCCGACGGTGACGCTGGACGGCTATTTCGCCGCCGACAGCCGCCGGATCGGGGCGATTAAGGTAGACGTCGAGGGTCACGAGCAGTCGGTGCTGGCCGGCGCCGTGGGCTTAATCGACCGCCACCGGCCGACCATCGTCATTGAGTGCGAACAGCGCCACCTGACCGGGATGACGGTGGCCGACGTGGTGGGCTTCGTTACCGCCCGCGACTACTCCGGCTGGTTCGTGCAGCGGGGTCGACGCGTGCCGATCGACCGGTTCGATGTCGCCGCGCATCAGCGACAGCAGGGCGAGCGGTTCTGGGACGGGCCGGACTACTGCAACAACTTCATCTTCGAGCCGCGGCGCTAGACCCGGGTGTGGTCGAACCAGGCGACGCGGATGCGGTTGCCGTCCGGCGTGTAGCCGATCAGCCTCAGTTCCGAGCCGGGGAGAACGGCGGGCAGCTTGGTCTCGCTGAGAGCCTGGAAGCTGGTGATCGTCGCCATGCCGGCGATGTTCAGCTCGGGATGCTCCCGGGACCAGCTTTCGAGGATGTCCCTGGAGTAGCCGCCCAGGGCGAACATCAGGTGATGCCGGCGATAGGCCGGCGCCACCGAAACCCGCCAGACCGCGAACCGTCTGCGCAGCAGCGTGACCTGGGACATGTAGGCGGTTCCGACCGCCGCCAGTTCGTCGCCGAGGTAGGCGGCGGCGACGATCTCGTCGGCCCTTCGCTGCGGATTGGCCCTAGGCGGCAGCAGACCTAGCCGACCCCACATCTCCAGCGCATCGGCGCGGATCGCCGGATCTTGCCGCTGCCAGCCGGTCTTGAATACAAATCCAGCATCCAACGCCTGCGCGACAAACGGTTGAGACCGACCCATGAGCCCCATTAGCGCGGCCGGCCGGCGCACTCCAGATCGAGCATTACGAGCGGTGATCGCCAGAAAGGTATTCGGCCAGCACCACGGCCTCGTTGTGGGCCTCGTCCCGCGCCGCGTAGAGCAGTGTCACCGGCCCGGCCGCCGCCAGCTGTTCCAGCGCGCCGGCGGCCGGGTTGGCGGCCAACTCGCCCAGGTAGCGTCGTCGGAACTCCGCCCAGCGCTCCGGGCGATGGTCGAACCAGAGACGAAGCTCGGTGCTGGGCGCGACGTCCTTCATCCAGGCGTCGAGGTGCGCCCTGGCCTTGCTGACGCCGCGCGGCCACAGCCGGTCGACCAGGATCCGCTGCCCATCGCCCGGCGAGGCCGGCGCATAGACGCGCTTCACGGCCGGCGCGGTCATTGCCGAGGGCTCACGGGTTGCGGCCCTGGTCCATCCAGGCCTTGAAGAGAGCCACGCGCGCCGCCGGCCAGGGCGCGTCCGGCGGCATCTTGCCGCTCGACAGCGCCGCATAGACGCTGGCGGCGTGGGCCGGATCGCACATCCAGGCCGGGTCGGCCAAGCCGACGCCCTTGCCGGCCATGCAATCGATGTCCTGCTGTCGGAACAGCGGCCTGATGTTAGCTGCGTACGTGGTCATCGTCTCTCTCGCGGCGTCGGACGCGGAGGGAAGGCTAACAGCCGAAAGCGCCAGCGATCCATAGCCCAATGGTATGCATCGGCGGGCGCCAGGCTGGTCGAGTGACGCCGCGCCCCACGCTAAAAACCCGACCGCTCAGCGGCTCTGCTCCCAGCGGTAGGCGCTGTCGATGATCTGGTCGAGCGTATCGAGTCTCGGACGCCAGCCGAGCAGCTGGCGGACGTGCGAGCTGTCGGCCACCAGCATCGGGGCGTCGCCCGGCCGGCGGGGACGGATTTCCACCGGCATCTTGCGCTGCAGCAGCCGCTCGAAGGCCGCCACTACTTCCAGCACCGTCGCGCCGACGCCGTAGCCGCAGTTGGCGGTGAACGATTCGCCGCCGCCTTCGAGCCGCTGCAGCGCCAGCACATGCAGGTCGGCCAGGTCGCTGACGTGGATGTAGTCGCGGATGCAGGTGCCGTCGCGGGTGGCGTAGTCGTCGCCGAACACCGGCAGCAGAGGGCGTTTCTGGATCGCCACCTCGCAGGCTACCTTGATCAGGTGGGTGGAGGCGGACGAGCCCTGGCCTGAGCGGCCCATCGGGTCGGCGCCGGCGACATTGAAGTAGCGCAGCAGGCCGTAGCGAGCCTCGGCGGCGACGCACAGGTCCTTGAGGATCATTTCGGCGGCCAGTTTCGAGCGGCCATAGGGGCTGCACGGCTCGATCGCCGCGTCCTCGGCCACCGACGCCTGGCCACCGCTGGCGTAGACCGCCGCCGTCGAGGAATAGATGATGCTGCGCACGCCCGCGCCCAGCGCCGCCTCGAACAGCGCCAGGGATTTGACCGTGTTGTTGAGATAGTAGAACGCCGGGTCCGCCATCGACTCCTCGACGGCGATGCTGCCGGCGAAGTGCATCAGCGCCCCGACGCCGCTCTCGCGAACCAGCCGGCGGACCAGTTCACCATCGCCGACATCGCCCTCTACGAATGTGACCGTATCCGGCACGCGGGCGCGCTCGCCGCTGGACAGGTCGTCCAGCACCACCACCCCGAACCCCGCCTCGATGCAGGCCAGGACGGCGTGACTGCCAATATAGCCGGCGCCGCCGGTGACCAGGATGGTTCGATCGGAACTTGAGGACACGCCGGCTCCAGGATTGGGCGGCCACCTTAGGGGATTGGCGAGGCCGCCGCCAACCTCGCCGGAGGGCTCACCGGTCGCGCCTGGCCGCCACGCCCGCCCGCACCCAGGCCGCGGCCTGCCGCACCACGGCCGCCAGCTCGCCTGACGGCGCGAACCCCAACAGGCGGCGGCAGGTCTGCGGATCGCCCACCGACCAGGACAGGTAGCCGCCCTCGCCCGCCGGCGCTTCCCGCTCCTCCAGGCTCAGCCCGCCGCCGATCTCCGCCAGCGCCGCCTCGATCAGCGACCGCATCGTGCGTCCCTGGCCGGACGCCAGGTTGATCACCTCGCCCCAGACACCGCGGTCCACCACCGCCTCCACCGCCTTGCCGACATCGTCGAGGGTGACGAAATCGCGGACGGCGTCCAGCGGTCCCACGGTCATCCGCGGCGGCCCCGGCCCGGCCAGCGCCTCAACCGCCTGGGTGAGAAATCGCCCGAACAGCTGGGCGCCCACGGGCTCGGACAAGGCGAGATTGAACAGCCGCAGCGCGGTGATCCGGCCACGGCCGTGCAGCAGGGCGCACTGCTCGCCGACGTGCTTGGAGAGGCCGTAGGGATGCTGGGGCTGGCAGGGATCGCTCTCGCGCCAGGGCCGGCGGTCAGGAGACCCACCATATTGCGCGGCCGACCCCAGCAGGATCAGGCCGGCGTCCGGCGCCTCGGTCGCCATCGCCTGGGCGAGGCCGACGGTGGCCAGGGCGTTGTCGCGCAGCATCAGGCCCGGCGCGCCCGCCGCGCGGCCGGCGGCGTGGATCACGACGTCCGGGTCGAAGTCAGCCAGGGTCCGCCGCAGCGCCGTTGCGTCCAAGAGATCGAGGACGACGCCATCCGCGCCGGTCGGCAAGGACCGGCCGAGCGCCAGCAGTTCCACGTCGCTCCGTCCGCGCAGGCGCTTACAGAGCGCCCCGCCGATCAAGCCGCCCGCGCCGGTCACCAGCACGCGCATCCGCCTTAGCCGACCAGCGACCGCACCAGTTCGATCAACCGTATCCGGTCGAGCGGCTTGCCGAGGGTGGCGTCGGCGCCGAGGGCCTTGGCGGCGTTCAGCAGCGCTTCGGCGTCCAGCATCCGCGCGCCGGCGGAGACCATGATCACCTTCACCGCCGGCCAGCGCCGCCGCAGATCGCCGAGGGTCTCGATGCCGTCGCGGTTGGGCATCAGCATGTCGAGGATGACCAGGTCGGGCTCGTGCGCCTCGATGGCGCCCAGGGCCTTCACCCCGTCCTCCGCGACGGCCACCTGGTGCCCGGCCTCGCGCAGCATGGCCCGGGCGATCTCCCGGAACACCGGATCGTCGTCGACCACCAGAACCAGGGCCATCGGCCGATCCTTCCCCCGAATCGCCTGGCCAATATGGCTCGGCGCCGGACCCGGGCCAATGCAGCGTCCAGGTTGCGGCAGGGCGATTCAGACCGGCTCGAGCCGTTGGCGGATGGCGTTGAACACCTGCGCCGGGACCGGCAGCAGCGCGTCTTCCCGATAGAGGCCGCGCAGCTCGGCGAAGCGCGTATCGGGGTCCAAGGTGAGATCGGCGAGGCGGTCGAACAGCACCAGCTGCTCAGGCGTGGGCTGCTCGCCCGGCGGGACCATCGGGCCCCAGTCGTCCCAGGGCAGCATCTCCATGTTGTTGAGGGCGGCGAAGTCGAGCAGCAGGTTGTGGGCGACGAACCACAGGCCCCACATGTCGAGGATGCCGAACCTGGCCGGATCGGCGGCGCCGGAACGGCACTGGCGCCAGGCGTCGCCGGCGAGGACGAACCGGTCGCGGGGGACGTCCAGCACATCGAAGTCGGGCTTCAGGGCGGCGGCCTGCACGGCGTCGATCTGGGCGTCGGCCAGCACCCAGCGGCCCCGCGCCTCATGCCAGTACTCGACCACCCAGTGATCGAGATAGAGGCCCGGCTGGAGATAGGTGGCGAAGCCGACGCGGGCGCGCGCCGCGATCCCCTGGGCGCGCAGCATCGCCACGGCGACGACGCTGAAGTGGCGGCAGACGCCCACCGCCCGCTCGGCCGGCGCGCGCGCCTGCCTCAACGGCGCGGCGCCCACCGCCTCGAGGATCGCGGCGGCGGTGCGCCGGTGGGTCTGTTCGGCGCGGGCCGGCGAGGGCGCCACCCCATAGGCCTCCTGCCAGAACTGATGAATCAGCAGCCCCTGCACCGCGGCGCTGACCTCCGCCACGCCCACCGGCAGCGCCCGGACCGCGCCCGCGTGGCCGCCCAGCTCGGTCATCATCGCGGGGGCGGCGTAGAAGGCGCGGATCTCGGGGGTAAGCGGCATGGCGGGGCTCCGGTTCGGTGACCGCAGCATGGCCGATCAGGGCGCCATCGTCTTGACCGCGTTTGCGGGCAAATCGCCCACTTGGGTTATCCCACTCGCGAATTCAGGACCCCGACGCCGGGCCGGCCGGCGTCCGTCGAACCGGACCGTTGGCATCCCGCCCGCGAGCGGACCCCTTGGACGTCAGAGATGGGTGGAAATGAGACTCTGGCTCCAAACGAAGACGCCGCCGACCATCAGGCCGGCGGCACTTGTGTCCAACAATGCGGAGGTTACCCGTGTTTGGCCGTCTATCGGGGAACCAAGCGCCCAAATTCGGCCGGGTTGGAAAGCTATGCCTTGCAGCATGGTGCGCACGCTTGGCGGCTTGATCCTCACTCTGCTCCTTTGTGTACCGGCTGGGGGCGCCGGCGCCGAGCCTGCTCCTCCTCGCGGCAATCCAGTCTGTGGGCCTTACCCTCCATTGCCAAGCTGCCGCGAGCCGTCGGCAACCCAACGACCGATGGCGACCGCAGATGGTGTCTTGTTCTGGCGAGAGGCTGCCCAACCGTGCAGGGCTGATCGCCCGGCGGTGATCTTCATGCGAATTTATATAGCGGATGAGCGCGCGAGCTGCGCGGCGGGACACCGACTGATTTTTGACACGATTCAGGATCTAGACCCGACATCGGCTCAGCCAGTCGCGAGCGCAGCGGAAGTTGCTTCAGACGCACTCGTTGCCCTCGCCGCCCGGCCAACCGGTAAGCGCCATTTGGCGCAGGTGCACGGCGTGCACCTAGCTGTCGGAACCCCCGCAGCCGTGCGATTCAAAGGCAAGTATATTGAGATCACTGTCGATCCGGCGGGTGGAGACGATGGAAGGCCGTCCTCGCTGGCTATCCAGCAGGTTGTCGACCACCCTCGTTAGGCCCACCGAAAGCAGACGCTGACAAAGGCAGCTTTGGGTCGAACTCGGACAATGCGCCTTTGCCCGGAAGCGGACCTAAACCTGGCGAATGACCGGAGGACCGACATTTTGCTTCAGATGCCGGCAGCGCCGCCAGCCTCGGACGAAGCTGCCGACTGAAGCTAGATCCGAAAGTGTCATGTCTGTCCCCCAAAAGGCACGTTTGGGGAACGATAGCTGATTTCGGTCGTGGCCTCGCCTCAAGCGGCGAACGTCCGTAATGGGTCGAATGCCGTCATCATCGCATCGCCGCAGAGCGGACGCCCAAGCGGGCTCCGTCGGCTTACCGCCCTGCGCAGCCCTGGTATTCGGCAATCGCGGCCCTGGCCAACTGATGCGCCCGTTGCTCGGCGGTCGCGCGGTCTTCGTCCGAACCTGTCGCGCTCCCGAACACCATGTTCCCTTCGAATCTGTCCACGTCTACCTCGCACTCGGCGATCAGCCCCGCCGCTCTGGAGTCTAGCGGCGCGCTCGCCGCCCGCGCCTCCCAGGCCGCATCGTTGAGGCACCCCCACAGCTCCGCGTCGGGCTGGCCGGGTTTCGGGTAGACTTGCCGCCAAGGCGGCGGCGCCGCGCAAGGGTCCGCCGCCGGCCGACACCCTATCGCAGCGCTAAGCGCCACAAGGACCACCAACGCCCGCGCCCACCTTCCCAATTTGCCTTCCCTCGCCGCCCCGAGGAATCCGAGGTCTTCATCCTAGTCGCTGGGTGGCTTAGCGATAGGTCCGCTTAAGGTCGAAAGCGGCCGTTCAGTTCAGTCGAAAGATAGTCGCCTCATCGTGCTCCATGGAACAGAGCGCTTCGTTCAATGGCATCCCCTTTGGCACATCGCGGCGCGATGCGCTGAAAGCCTCGGCGGCAACCGCCCCCGAGTAAAACCTCACCAGCAGCCCGACGTAGGGCAGCTTTAGCTCCTCGCCGAGGTCGCGGAGCACCGCGTGCCAGAGTTCGATACTGTCAGAACCACCGCCATCAGGTCGCGCATCAGCCTTGCGTTGGTCCTTGATGGCTCGCGTGATCTTCGCTTCTGACCACCCTTTGCGCTTCATGCGGGCAGCGTCGTTTGCCAGCTTCTCCTCAAATGCATCAGGGGTGTCATGGCGAGGGGCCAGAACGGTTCCGCAGTCGCAATGACCACGGGTAGTGAGATATTGGCGCTCGCCATCCTTCAGCACCGCGTGGATGGAAGCGTTGTCGATTGGCGACGCCACGCGACCATGCCGCTCCATAACGGCGCGCACACCGGCGTCATCCTCGCTTGGCGCGATCAGGGTGATGAAGTGACACATGGGAGCAGCCTATCCCGCCCCCGCAGCGTCTCCTATGGGTCGAACGCGGACATTGGGCGCTGGCCTGAGAGCGGACTCCGGCGAGACAGGAGGTCGGGTCGGACAGCGGACTCGACCAGGGGCTTTCGGCCGTTGGCGACGTTCCCCTTGCCCGCAGCTGTGCGGTCTAGCTACGGTTCGGCAGCGACCGAAGGGGTCGGATCGCGCCCGCATGTCCGACGTTTTCATCAGCTACGCGCGGTCCAACGCCAGCCAAGCCCAACGGGTCGCCGAGGCGCTGCGCGCGCTGGGCTACGGCGTCTGGCGCGACGATGAACTTCCGGCGCACCGTGGCTACGCTGAGGTGATCGAGGAGCGGCTGAAGGCCGCGAAGGCCGTGGTGGTGATCTGGTCGGCCGAAGCGGTGAAGTCGGAATGGGTGCAGTCTGAAGCAGACCACGCCCGGATGGACCACAAGCTAGTGCAGCTTTCGATCGATGGCTCGCCTTTGCCGATGCCATTCGACCGTATCCAATGTGCGGACATGCACGGCTGGACCGGCCGGGCTGATTTTCCCGGCTGGCGAAAGGTGGTCGAGAGCGTTTCCGACTTGGTGGGCGCGTCGCCGGCCAGTCGCCCCGCTTCGGTGGTCAGTCCGCGTCGATCCACGCGAGTATCCAGCTGGGTGGCGGCGGCCGCGGCCGCGGCCTTGGTGATCCTGGCGATCGCGGCCATTCTCTTGCTCCACAAGCCGCCGTCGCCGCCCGCGCCGATGCTATCGGTCGCCATTCTGCCGATCCGCAACCTGACGGGCGACGGTTCACTCGACGCGGTCGCCGACACGCTCACCGAGGATGCCATCGACGTGGTGGGCCGTTCGGGATTGATCACGGTGACGCCCAGGGACGCGACCTTCGCCCTCGAGGGCAAACCTGCCGACGAGCAGCTCCTGGGCAGAGAACTCCACGTCCGCAACGTCGTCACCGCGAGCCTGCGAAAGGCGACGCCCGGCTACCGCGTGACGTTGCAGATCGTCGATACGACGAACGGTCAGGTGGTGGGCGCGAAAGACGTGGGCAGTGCGCAGCCCGATGCGTCTCAGGCGGAACGCCAGCTGGCCCTGCAACTCTTCGGGGCGATCACCGGAGTCGTTCGGGGCCGCTGGATTGACGCCGAGCTGGCGCGGCCGCCCGACGACCGAGACCCGGAGAATATTCTCGCCCGCGTGCAGAGGTTCGACGACGACGTTCGCCGTCAGGATATCGGCAAGGCCGAGGCGCTGATCGCGGCGGCGCGGGCGGCGGTCCCCAAGGACAGCCCGATCAGGGCGCAGCTCGATATGGCGGCGTGCGACTATGATTCGGACCTGATCGACGCCGGATACGAAACATCCCCGGCGCAACGCGCGGCATGGGCGGCCACAGCGCTGGACCTCGGCGCCGAGGCGGCCGAACTGAAGCCCGACGCAACCTCGCCGCACGTCTGCCGGGCGTCGGTATTCAGCGCACTCGAACGTTGGGATGAGGCGACGGCGGAAGCCCATCACGTCATCCAGATATTTCCTCTGACGGCCAACGGCTACGGCGCCCTGGCATCCGTGGAATTGGCTCAGGGACGATTTGCCGACGCGCTGAAGGACTTCACGGAGTTCGCGGCGCGAACGGAAGGCGACCCCGCGGATCTCGGGATAACCTACCTGTTCCTCGGCAAATACGACGTCGCCATCGATAATTTGCGAGAAGCCGCCGTGCGCGATCCAAAAGGTCCTCAGGCGCCGTTTTTCCTGGCCGCCGCGCTCGACCTGTCGGGCCAGCGCGACCAGGCCGCTTCACAGGCCCGGCTATATCGAACGCTCGGATCCGACGGCAGCGTGTGGCGAACACTCGCGCTCAGCCACGAGCCAGCCTTCCTGCGCCAGGCGCGCGTGATCCGCGGGGCCCTGCACGACGCCGGATTGGACGAGCCGGACGCAGGCGCCCCTAGCTCCGTCCCGCCGCCGGCCCGATGAGGGCGCTCCGATTTCGAGGCCGGGGGCCCGAAACCAGCGAGCATCGGCGCATGACGCCCCAACGTTTGCGCCAGCAAGCGGAGATTGCCAGGGACCGCAACGGGTCGATAGCGGTCGCCGGCTCCAGGCCCGATAGCCGACGTTGGCTTCCCTGCGGCAATGCGAACGCCTTGATGGGTGAATCGTGGCGACCCGTTCTTTGCACTTCGCGCGTCAAGGCATAGTCTTCCGCTCAGCGTAAGGAGAAGGCTTTGAGCGACGCTGTCGGCCCTGGCGATCTGGTTCTTTGCGTCAATGTCGCGCCAAACCACGGCACCGGACGTCCGGTGCCCCTGGTGGCCGGCGAGACCTACCGCGTCGTCGCGGTCATGGAATTTGCCTGTCCGTGTGGACGCTCCGACGCCCTGCTGGACGTCGGCGTTGATTTCGCGTGGTGCCAGACACGATTTCGCCTCCTGCCCAAACCCAAGCTCGAAGCCAGGACGCGTCGCGTCTCGGCCCCCAGGGAGAAGGAGACCGTCGAGTAGCCGGCGACCGGCTAGGTACGGCGCGCACGGCGGGGATGAATGGTCTCGCCGCGCGCCAACATCGTGACCAGCTCCGCAATCTTCGCGGCGCGCTTCTGGGGCGTCTTAGCCTGGTGCACCCTGTACAGAACGGAATAGCGATTGGCCGAGTCGAGCGACTCATAAAGCTCGCGTGCACTGGGCTCGGCATCCAGCGCGGCCTGTAGGTCAGGGTCGGGCGTCGCCGCACTCTGACGCGCATAGGCCTTATCCCAGCGCCCATCGGCCTTTGCCCGGTTGACCTCTGCCTCTCCCCGCGCCCGCATGCGACCGGCGGCCAGCAAGCGCTCCACTCGCTCGCGGTTGACTTGCGACCAGGCGCTCGTCGGTCGACGCGGTGTGAAGCGGGTCTTGAAGTAGAGCGCGTCCACTCGGCCGAGCTGGCCGTCTACCCAGCCGTAAGCCAGGGCGCAGTCGATCGCGTCTGACTTGCTGACCGTCGCCTCCGGGGCTTCCTGCTTGGCAAACCTCAGCCAAGCTCCGGGAGCGCTGTCGGCGTAGCGCTCAAGCCAGGCCTCGAACGAAGCCGTGTCGGCAAAGGTCAGGATCGGGAGATCGGCCTCCGGCATGATCCCAATCTATGGCCGGAGCCCACGAGCCACCAAGGGCGAGAACGCCAGGTCGGCATTGCGTCGATGATCGCGGTGGCTCCAGGCCGGAGGCAGACGCTCGCGAGGTCGGTTGACCGCGGCCCTTCGCGCCCCCACGCTCGGCTCATGCGCCTATTTCGCCTCGCGGGGGTGATCCTGACCGCCTTCGCCCTCGCCGCCTGCAAGCCGGCGCCTTTGCCGGTGAAGGAATACGTCTACCCGTCGTGGGGGTTCAAAGCCTCGTTCCAGACGCCGCCGGCGATCAAGGACGAGCCGGCCTCGGCTGACGGATCGACGCCGCGCACCTTCCTGGCCGAAGCACACACGCATGACTACGACTTCGTGGTCACGGCGTTCGATATTGCTCAGGCCCACCCGGACCTCGACGCCCTCAGCGACGACCTCGGCTCGCGCCTCGCCAAGGCTTTGGGGGCGCAGGTTGACGGCAAGACCTATGTCGCGACGTTCGAGAACCTGATGGGTCGCGAGATCCAGTTCAGCAAGGGAGGCAAGCCGTTCGCGACCATGCGGGTGTTCGTCGCGGGCGGCCGCTTCTACCAGGTGGTGGCGCTGTCAAACTTCGGCCCGAGCGATCCGGCGGTGTCCGACTTCCTCTACTCGTTCCACGCGCTCGACGCGCATGGCGATGTGACAAACGACATCGCGCCCGCGCCCGCTGATTGACTAGTTACCCGCAGCCGCTGACGCCCGCGGCGGCGAGCAGGGCGGCGCGGTTTTTGGTCATGTCGCGGCCGTCGCGGCGGGCGGGATAGGGCGCGGCGCCCTTCAGGCCGCGCCAGAGGGCGTGATTGTAGGCGACGGTGTCGAGGCGGTCCTCTTCGCGGAAGTCCTGGCCGGCCATCACCCGGGCCCAATATTCCGCCGAGCGGGCGGGACGAGCCGGACAGGCGGCTTCGCCGACGGTAGGCGGCGGCAGCGGCAGCTGGGTGGTGCGCAGGATGGCCGGGACCTCGGCGTGGAAACTCCAGTCGGCCTGGGCGGGGTCGAACACCTCGCTCATCGGCGCGGCCAGCCCGTCGTTGAGACCCATGGGGGCAAGGCCCAGCACGCCCTCGATGGTCTTCAGCATGTTGACCGTGGTGTAGCGGCGCGAGACCACCGCCGCGTGCTTCACATAAGGCCCGACGACGAAGGCGATTGAGCGATGGGCGTCGACGTGGTCGGGGCCGTCCTGGGCGTCGTCCTCGATGACGAAGATCAGGGTGTCCTTGGCGAAGGGACTCTCGGCCACCTTCTGCACCACCAGGCCGACGGCGTAGTCGTTGTCGGCCAGCTCGGTTTCCACCGAATTGACGCCGTCGAGGCCCTGCTTGAACGAGCCGGTGTGATCGTGCGGCATGCGCAGCAGCATCAGATTGGGCGCCTTGCCGGCGGCGACGAAGCCGTCGAACTCGCGCTCCCACTCCTTGAACCGCCAGTAGTCCGGGAAGGCCTGGTCGAAGCCGCGGAAATAGGGGTCGGTGACATCCATCAGCGCCGCCTTGGTGACGTAGAACACCTTCAGCCCGGCCTTGGCCGGTTCGCGCTCCGGCGGGATCACCTGGATGCCGGGCGCCGGATAGTAGCGGGTCAGATCGCCGAAGAAGCCGTAGTTGCGGATGGTCAGGCCCGCCCGCAGCGCCGCGTCCCAGAGATAGCCGCGGCCCTCCTCGCCGCCGGGCCCGTCCGGGGCGGCGACGTCGCGGGCGCCGGGCAGCACGTTCGGGTCGGCGGGATTGTCGGCGTTGGCGGCGATGCGCTCGGCGTTGGTCGCATAGCCCATGTTCATGTTCCGGTTGGCGCCCTCCTGGTCGTACTGCAGGCCGCGGTTCGCGTAGTTCACCGGCGCCTCGCGCTCGGTGAAATCGTTGGTGCGGGCGGCGGTGGTCCAGTCCCAGCCGGTGTTGCTGCTCTCGCCGGCGTCGAAGAAGGCGTCGAGGTCGACGAACTGCCGGGCCAGCGCGTGCTGGTTGGGGGTCATCGCCGCGCCGAACACCGCCAGCTTCGGATCGCCGTTGCCGACCGCGAGGTCGCCCAGCATCTGGTCGTAGGTGCGGTTCTCTTTGACGATGTAGATCACGTGATGGATGTGCTGGCGCAGGAACGCCATGGTCTCGCCGCCGTCGTTGGCGCGGACCACGCCCGAGAGGCGATTGTTGGTCTTCACCGTCAGGGTCAGAGCGGCAAGTTCCGGCGGGCTCGGCGGGGGGAAGGTGAGAAAGCCGGCCTTCTGCAGCTGCCAGACATATTGGTTGGTTCCCCGGCAGAGGTCGTCGTGGTGCGGGTCGATGCCGGTGTTGGCGCGGCAGCCGCCCGGATTGGGGCCGGGGTCGCTCTTGCCATTGATCACATAGAACTGCCGGCCGTCGGGGCGGATGGCGACGGCGGTGGGATACCAGCCGGTGGGGATCAGGCCGACCACGTGCGAGGCGCCCGGCGCCGCCGCCAAGGCGATCTGCGCCACCGCATTGGAGCCGCCGTCGGTGACGTAAAGGCTGCGGCCGTCCGGCGAAACCGCCACGCCATTGGCGCCGGAACCGCCGAGGTCGGCCAGGCCCGGCGCCTCGCCCGCCTGCATGCCGGCGGCGATTTCCTCGACGACGCGGTCGCTCTCGATGTCGACCACCGCGACGGCGTCGGCATTGTCCTGGGCGGCGTAGAGCCGATCGCCCCGGGCGGCCAGGGCTACCGGCTGGCCGGGCATGGCGATGCGGGCGGCGACGGTGGCGTCCGTCCCGGCGATGTTGAGGGCGATCAGTTCGCGGTCCCGCTCGCTGGCGACATAGGCGCGAGTATCGGCGGTCCAGATCACCGCCCGCGGGAAGCTGCCGCCGGGGGCTCCTGTTTTCGCCGGATCGATGACGCCCGGCCGCAGGTCCTGGTCGTGGACCGCGCCGGTGGCCAGGTCGATCAGGCTGACCGAGTCGTTCTGGAAGTTGGCCACCAGCAGCCGCTTGCCGTCCGGGCTGACCGCCAGCGCCCCGGCCTCGGGCTTGACCGCCAGGCCGACGCCGGCCGCGTGGCCGAGGGGAAACTTGCGGGCCAGGACGAAACCGCCGTCGCCGCGGACAAACTCATAGACCACGTCGTCGACGCCGCCGGCGACGTAGAGCCGCTCGCCGGACGGCGCCCAGGCGACGCCCTGGAAAGTGTTCGGGATGCCGATCGCCTGGCGCTGCGCAGGCTTCGAGCCCGAAACGTCGTAGAGGAACACGAACTCGGTGGAGAGGCCGGGCACGAGCTTGCCGTCAGCAGAAAACATCGCGTTGTAGCCGCTGGTGAGGATGGCCAGCGTCTTGCCGTCCGGCGACAGGGCGACGGCGGCGGCCTGGCCGACCGTATAGGCCGGGTCCTCCGGGCGGTGCGGGTTGAGCGGCTGGAAGATCGCGCCTGGGGCGGCGTCGGGGGTGACGAACTGGCCGGTCGGGGTGAATTGCGGTTCGGCGGCGAGCGCGGCGGCGGGCGCCAGCAGCAGCAGCGCGGTGATGGCCGCCGTCGAACGTCTGCCCATGCCCGAAACCTCCGACCCTCGCGTTGCCGACAGCCTGACGCGCTTTGACGACGATCTCCACCTTGGCGGCCGCGGCGAAGCTTGACCAGCGCGAGACGGCTCGACGGCAGGTTTCCAGCGGCTATGAAGGGCGCCGTGAGCGAAACCGCACCCCTTGCCGACGACCGGCCCCGCCTGGCGCCCGCCGGGGGCGCCGAGCTGACCGTGGTCGCTCCAACCTTTAACGAGCGGGACAATGTCGCCCGGCTGGTGGCCAAGCTGGATGCGGCGCTGGCCGGGCAGCGCTGGGAACTGGTGGTGGTCGACGACGACTCCCCGGATGGCACCGCCGAGGCGGTGAAGGCGATCGCCGCGGTCGATCCCAGGGTGCATTGCCTGCGCCGGGTCGGCCGCCGTGGCCTGGCCGGGGCGGTGATCGAGGGGATCATGGCCAGCGCCGCGCCGTTCGTGGCGGTGATCGACGCCGACATGCAGCACGACGAGACCATCCTGCCGAAGATGCTGGCGACCTTGCAGGGCGGCGAGGCCGATGTGGTGGTGGGCAGCCGCTATCTGGAGGCCAAGGGGCTGGACGAGGGCCTGTCGCCGTTCCGCAAGTTCGGCAGCCGGATGGCCACCGCCTTGGGCCGCCGGGCGCTGGGGGTCGAGGTCACCGACCCGATGAGCGGCTTCTTCATGCTGCGCCGGGAGATTGCCGACCGGGTGGCGGAGCGGCTGGAACCGTCGGGGTTCAAGATCCTTTTCGACATCCTGGCCTCTCAAGCAACGCCGCCGCGGGTGAAAGAGATCGCCTACGCCTTCCAGGCCCGGGAAGCCGGCGAGAGCAAGCTGGATGGCCGGGTGGTGCTGGAGTACGCCGGCCTGGTGGCGGCCAAGCTGTCGGGCGGGCGGATTTCGCCCAACTTCATCTTCTTCGCCCTGGCGGGCTTAAGCGGCGTCGCCGTGCACATGGCGGTGCTGCTGGCCACCCAAGGGCTGATCTTCACCCGCGCCCAGGCGCTGGCGGCGGTCACCGCCATGACCTCCAACTACCTGGTCAGCAATGCGGTGACCTATCGCGACCGGCGGCGGAAGGGATGGCGGCTCTTAAGCGGCTGGCTGCGCTACGCCTCGATCTGCGCGGTGGGCCTGGCCGGCAATGTGGCGGTGGCGGCGGTGCTGCACGGCCACGGCATGCCGAGGCTGCTGGCTGGACTTACCGGCGCCGGCTGCGGCGCGGTCTGGAACTATGTCAGCACGTTCCTCGCCGGCTGAGCCGGCCCACGCGGGGATGGCGCCGCGCGCGGCGCTGATCGCGGTGATCGCCGCGACCCTGGCGGTGCGCCTGGTGATGGCGGCGCTGATTCCGCTGACCGAGGACGAGGCCTACTACCAGCTGTGGTCGATGAAGCCGGCGTTCGGCTATCTGGACCATCCGCCGATGATCGCCTGGCTGATCTGGCTGGGCCGCCACCTCGCCGGCGACGGACCGCTGGGGGTCAGGCTGGGGCCGGTTCTATGCACGACCCTGGTCACCCTGCTCACCTTCGACGTCGCCCGGCTGTTCGGCCAGGGCGAGCGGGTGGCGGCGCGGTCGGCGGTGTGGCTGAACGCCACCTTCCTGATCGGCCTGGGCGGCGAGCTGGCGGTGCCGGATGCGCCGGCGACGCTGTGCTGGGTCGCCGCGCTATGGTGCGTCGGCAAGGCGCGGCGCGGACCCGGCGCCTGGTGGCTGGCGGCGGGGGCGGCGGCGGGACTGGGCTGCCTGTCGAAATATTCCGTGCTGTTCCTGGCCCCGGGAATCCTGCTCTGGCTGGCGACGACGGCGGAAGGGCGGCGGACGCTCGCCACGCCCTGGCCCTGGCTGGCGGCGGTGGTCGCAGGCGCGGTCTTCGCCCCCAACGTCGCCTGGAACGCCACGCACCAGTGGCTGACCTTCGAGAAGCAGTTCGGCCGCGCACGGTTGGACGGCTTCGACCCACGCTGGCTGCCGGAGCTGCTCGCCACCCAATACATCCTGTTCAACCCGATGATCTCGCCGTTCGCGATCCGGGCGGCGTTGAAACGGACGGTCTGGCCACTGCTGGCGGTGAGCGCGCCGTTCGCGCTCTACCTGGTTATCCACAGCCTGCACGACGAGGTGCAGGGCCAGTGGCCGACGCCGCTCTATCCGGGGCTGGCGATCTGCGCGGCGGCCTCGGCGGAGGTGATCGGGGCCAGCCGGTTCCTCGCCACCCTGCGCCGGTTCGCGCCGCACGTGGGCTTCGCCATCAGCGCCATCGCGCTCAGCTTCATCGTCCTGCCCCTCGACGGCGCCCTGCCCTTCCCCGACCCGGCCCAGCCGCTGCGGGGCTGGCCGGCGTTCGAGCGGGCGACCGAGCAGGCCCGGATCGCCGACGGCGCCGCCTGGGTGGGGGTGGGCCACTACGGCGCCGCGTCGCAGCTTGAGGTGTCCGGAGTGGTGGGGGCGCCGGTGACCGAGCTGCGCGAGCGCGAGCGCTACGGCTTCGAGACTCCGGCCGAACGGGCGGATTTCACGCGGCCGGGGCTGGTGATCAGCGACACCACCAAGCTCTCGCAAGCAGCGCTCGAGGGCTGTTTCGCCAGCGTCCGCCGGGTGGCCGACGCGGTGCGTGGGTTGGGGACCTCGGCCCGGCGCTACCGGGCTTTTGTGGTCGCCGGGCCGAAGCTCGACATCGAGCGGGACGGTTGCGGCGAACCTTAGGCGGCGAACCGTTGGTCAAGCCAGGCTGGCAGGCTCTCGGCCAAGCCATCCAGGGGACCGGACGAGAGCAGCAGCACCACTTCCTCGCCCGTGAGGCCGCGGGCCAGTTCGGCGACGGTTGCCTGGGCGTCGGCGACGGCGGTGGCCGCGACTCCGGCGGCGCCGATCCGGGCGACGATCTCGCCTTGAGTGAGCTGATGGTGGGTCGCGGCGCCTTGCAGTGGCGGCGGCAACACCAGCACCCGCGCGACGCCCCGGAACACCGTGTCGTACCAGCCGAGCGCTTCTTCATTGCGCCAGCTGAAGGTGTGCGGCTCGAACACCACGACGGAGGGCCGGGCCGGGAAATGCAGGGCGATGGCGTCGATCGCCGAGCGCGCCTTCTCGTAGGAAGAGCCGAAGCCCTCATAAGCCGGCACGCGGGAGACGGTGGTCTTCTTGTCCAGCCGCCGGGCCACCCCCCGGAACCGGCGCACGCCGGCGGCCAGCTCCTCCGGTTTCAGCGCTCCCCACTCGATCAGCAGGGCGGCGGCGCCGGCGATGTTCTCGATGTTGTGCAGGCCGAGAAGTTCTGTCTCAAGCGCCAGGCGCTCGCCCGAGGGCAGGCTGAGGGTAAAGCGGGTGACCTCGCCGATCTCGATGTCCTGGGCGCTGTAGCCGGGCCCGTCGCCGAGGCCGTACCAGACCGGCGTGCGTTCCTTGGTCAGCCGCTCGAGCGGCTCGTAGCCCCGGGCGCAGACCAGCAGCGCCTCCTTCGGCAGGCCGTCGATCAGCGCCGCGAACGGCGCCTCGTAGTCGGCCATGGTCGGGAAGGCGTTGAAGTGGTCGTGGACCAGCGAGCTGATCAAGAGCGCGCTCGGGTGATAGAGCAGGAACTTCGAGCGGCGGTCCTCGGGGCTGACGATGTATTCGTCCCCCTCCAGCAGCAGCCAGGGGTCGGTCCCGGCATGGCCGGTGGTGGGCAGGTCCAGCGGCACCGCGCCGATGAAATAGCCCGGATCCAGCCCCGCTTCGTCGAGCAGCACGGCGCATAGGGCGGTGAGCGTCGACTTGCCGAAGCTGCCGGCGATCACAGCGGTGCGCCGGGACTTCGAATAGTCGCCGAGATATTCGGCGAAGCTCGTCTGCGGCACGCCCCGGCGGTTGAGTTCAGCCAGTTCCGGGTTGGTCTCCAGGCCAAGCGCGGCGCTGGAGCCGACGATGGCCAGGTCCAGGTCGGCTGGCACATGGGCGGCGTCGAAGCCGCGGTAGAACGGCACGCCCAGCCGCTCCAGATAGGTCGAGACCGGCGGGTAGACCGCGCCGTCCGAGCCGGACACCCGGTGGCCCTCCGACGCCATCAGCGTCGCCAGGGCGCTCATCCCGGCCCCGGCGATTCCCAGGAAATAGACGTTCATGCCGCCCTTTTGGCCCGCGTCGGGCGCTGACGAAAGCCCAAGCTGCGGCGAGGTGATCCAGCGCGGCGCCGACGACAAAGGTTGCCTTCGGCGGGCAAGCCCGGCAAACCAGAGGCATTATCCTGATCTTGGCGCGCCAATTGCGGGCGCACCGCCCATTTGAAAGTTCGAGAGCTTTGACCGTTCAACTGACCACGAGCCAGATCTCCGGCTCGCCCCTCGCCTCGGTGGATTCGATCATCGAAGGCCTGGCCGACGTGGGCTACATCGCCTCGCGCCGCATCGCCACCGCGCTGTTCATGGCCCAGCACCTGCAAAAGCCGATCCTGGTGGAAGGCATGGCCGGGGTCGGCAAGACCGAGCTGGCGCTCTGCGCCGCGGCCCTGCTCGACCTGCCGCTGATCCGCATGCAGTGCTACGAGGGCCTCGACGAGAGCAAGGCGCTGTACGAGTGGAAGTACGGCAAACAGCTGCTCTACACCCAGATCCTGAAGGACCGGATGGGCGAGAGCCTGGAAGGCGCCTCCACCATGGAATCGGCCATGGACCGGCTGCACGGCATGGGCGACCTGTTCTTCTCCGAGCCGTTCCTTGAGCCGCGGCCGCTGCTGAAAGCCCTGCGCACCGACGGCGGCGCGGTGCTGCTGATCGACGAAATCGACAAGAGCGACGAGGCCTTCGAGGCCTTCCTGCTGGAGATCCTGTCGGCGTTCCAGGTGACCGTGCCGGAGATCGGCACCATCAAGGCCAAGGTGCCGCCGCTGGTGTTCCTGACCTCCAACAATGTCCGCGACCTCGGCGACGCCCTGAAGCGCCGCTGCCTTCACCTGCACATCCCGCTGCCGGACGCGCGGCTGGAAGAGCGGATCGTCGCCACGCGAGTGCCCGGGGTCGAGGCGCGGCTGAACCGCGAGCTGGTCGCCTTCGTGCAGTCGCTGCGCGGACTTGAGCTGCGCAAGGTGCCGTCGATCTCCGAGACCGTCGATTGGGCCCGGGCGCTGGTCCTGCTGCACGCCGACGCGCTCAGCCCCGATCTGGTGCGCGAGACCCTGAACGTGATCCTGAAGTTCGAGCAGGACATCGTCGCCGTCGAGCCGAAGATCAACGAACTGATCTCCAAGGCCGCCGAGGCTTAAGATCGTGGACGGCGCCCTCGATGTGCCGATGCAGCGGACGGTCGAGGAGTTCCTCAAGGCCCTGCGCGCCTCGGAGATCAAAGTCTCTCCCGCCGAAGCCATCGACGCCCACAAGGCGCTGATCGAGGTCGGCTACGCCGACCGCGAGCTGCTGAAGGATGCGCTCTGCATCGCGCTGGCCAAGAGCGAGGCCGAGGTCGACCGGTTCGACGAGTGCTTCGACGCCTTCTTCACCCGCGACGAGTTCCGCGACGCGCCGCCGCCGTCGGAGGCGCAGAGCCAGCCCGGCGGCCAGGGGGGCGAGACCGACCTGCCGCTGGCCGAGATGCTGCTGCAGAACGACGCCGTCGCCCTGGCGCGGGCGATGGAGGTGGCGGCCAACCGGGCCCGGGCCAGCGACGTCAGACTCAACACCCAGCGGTTCCTGCTTTCGCGGCGGATGCTGGACGAGATGGGCCTGCGCGAGCTGGAAGAGCTGATCGCCCGGATGCGCGAAAGCGGCCTGCCCCGGGACGCCGGTCTGGCCGAGCGGCTGGCCGAACGCCGCGAGGCGCTGTTCGAGCAGGCCAACCAGTTCGTCGACCGGCAGATGAAGCTCTACGCCAGTGAGACCGGCCGGCGCATGCGCGAGAAGCTGCTGGCCGAACAAAAGCTCACCGCCATCGAGCCGGAAGAGTTCAAGTCGATGGAAGCGCTGGTCAAGCGGATGGCCAAGCGCCTGGCCACCAAATACAGCCGCAAGCGCCACCGGGCCGACCGCGGCAAGCTGGATGTGCGCAAGACCATCCGCAAGAGCATGGGCCACGGCGGGGTGCCCTTCGAGATCGTCTGGAAGACCACCACCATTGAGAAGCCGAAGATCGTGGTCATCTGCGACGTCTCCCGCTCGGTGGCGGCGGCGGCGCAGTTCCTGCTGCTGTTTCTCTACAGCCTGAACGAAGTGGTCGAGAAGCTGGAGGCCTTCGCCTTCTCCGACCGGATGGTCCACGTCGGCGACCTGCTCGACGCCGAAGAGCTGAACTCGGCCATCGCCCTGATCCTGAAGCGGATCGGCTTTCGGCCCACCGACTACGGCCGGGCGCTGAACGATTTCTGGGAAAACCACCGCGAGGACGTCGATCGCCACACCACGGTCATCATCCTAGGGGACGGGCGCTCCAACTATGTGAACCCGCGGCTCGACCTGATGAAGGAGATCGCCCACCGCTCGCGCGCGGTGATCTGGCTGAACCCCGAGCCCGAGACCTACTGGGGTCAGGGGGATTCGCGGATGGACGACTACCGCCGCTTCTGCCACGTGGCCAAGGTGTGCAACACGCTCAACCAGCTTGAGCGGATCATCGAGGACGTGCTGAGGACCTACTCACCGCGGTGACGAGCGCCTATCTGACCGCCCTAAGGGGGCTGGCCGAGCGCGCCAGGACTGCTATTGCCTTCCAGGCCGGTTTGGCGGACGGAGGAGCCGCTTTGGGAGAATGTAATGTCGGGGCGTGACGAAGAACTGATCGAGATCATCGCCGAGGAAGCGCTGATCGACCGCGCGAAGCTGGACCCGGCCGCCAAGCTGGAGGACATCGGCCTCGACTCCGTCGACCTGGTCAGCATCGTCTTCGCCATCGAGGAGAAGTACGGCGTCGAGATCGCCGAGGACGCCTTCGAGCGCACCGACACGCTGGGCGTGGTGCTGCAGAAGATCAACGCCCTGATCGACGCCAAGGAGGCCTAAGTTCCGCATGGCCGATCCGATCGTCGTCACCGGACTGGGCGCGGTCTCGGCCCTGGGCCTGAATGCGGCGGAGAATTTCGCGGCGGCGTCGGCCGGCCAGGGCGGCATCGCGCCGGTCGAGTTCGACACCGGTGAACTGGAGCCGCTGGTCCGAGGCCCCCGAGGCCCCGCGCCGTTCATGGCCTCCGTCGCCCTGGTCAAGGGCGACGCCCACGCCGCCCTCGAGGCGGCGCTCGAGCGCCGGGTCGGCGCCTCCTTCGACGTCTTTTCGGTCTATGCGCTGAAAGCCGCGCACGAGGCGCTGGCCGAGGCGGGCCTGATAACCGGCGAGCGCATGGGCGGCCGCACGGCGGTGATCATGGGCAACGGCGTCGGCGGCTTGCACACCCAGGAAAAGGCCTACGAGAAGTTCTACGGCCTGCGCGGTGGCAAGGTGCACCCGATGACCGTGCCCCGGGCAATGATGAGCGCCCCGGCCAGCGCCATCGCCATGGAATGGGGGATCACCGGGGCGGTGTTCGCCACCTCCAGCGCCTGCGCCTCCTCGGGCCACGCCATCGCCCAGGGCGCCGGGCTGATCGCGCTCGGCATGGCCGACGTCGCCATCGTCGGCGGCAGCGAGGCCATGGCCACCCCCGGCGGCATGAAGTCGTGGGAAGGCCTACAGGCCACCAGCGACACCATGTGCCGGCCGTTCTCGATTGATCGGGACGGCATGACCATCGGCGAAGGCGGCGCGGCGCTGGTGATCGAGCGGCTGAGCCATGCTGAGGCGCGGGGCGCCCGGGTGATCGCCACCCTGGCCGGCTATGGCCAGTCGTCGGACGCCTTCCACTGGACCCAGCCCAGCCTCGAAGGTCCGGTCGCCTCGATGCGCCAGGCCTGCGAAGCCGCCGGCTTCCTCGATGGCCGCCAGGTGCTGATCTCCGCCCACGGCACCGGCACGCCGCTGAACGACAAGAATGAATCCGCCGCGATCCACGAAATCTTCGGCGCAAACGCCAAGAAGCACCCGGTGATCGCCACCAAGAGCGGCCACGGTCACGTCATCGGCGCCTCTGCGGCGCTGCAGGCGGTGATCGCCCTGAAGGCGCTGGAAGCCGGCATAGCCCCGCCGATCCTGAACTACCTCGGCCCCGACCCGGAATGCGACGTCGACCTGGTCCTGGGCCAGGCCCGCCCCATCGACGCCAAATCCCTGCTGGTCAACGCCTTCGCCTTCGGCGGATTGAACGTGAGCTTGGCGTTCACGGTCTAAATCCTCCCCCTGCGGGGGAGGATTTAGAATCCCAGCCGTTCCAGCTGCGTCTTCGGGGCTTCGAGCTCTTCCAGCGCCGCCCTTAGTTGCTCCGCCAGCCGCGCTTCCAGCGCCCCGCCCTTAAGATTCTCGTTCTCGCCGGGGTCGGATTCCAGGTCGAAGACGTAGTTCCCCGTCGGCTTGAATCTCGCCCAGAAGGGGACGGCGTCGCCGGCGGCCCAGGTCTGGTGGATCACCGGCACGTCGGAGCCCGGCATGTGGTCGAGATAGGCGCGCTCGTCCGGCAGCGGCAGGGCGAGGTGACGGCTGAGCGCCCCGTGGGTGGGCATGGTCGACCAGCGGTTGGACAGCATCGACAGCGGCGCGTTGGCCCCGGCCGGGCCGCGGACGTATTTGTGTTTGCCGGTCACCAGCACCACCTCGCGCCCCCAGACGCCGGTGAGCAGCCAATCGCGCACAGACGTCGCCTCACCCCGGAGCAGCGGCAGCAGCGAGCGGCCATGGGTGCGCTGGCGGGGGGAGACGCCGAACACGTCGGCGATGGTGGCGAAGAGATCGACCGCGGTGGTCAGGGCGCCGCAGTCGCCGGCGGCGATCCCGGGACCGCGGATCATCAGCGGAATGTGGCCCATCGGCTGGTAGATCGGGCATCCGGGCTTGCCCCAGATGTCCTTCTCGCCGAGGTAGTGGCCGTGGTCGGTGCAGAGCACCACCATCGTGTCCTCGGCCAGGCCTTTGGCGTCGATCGAGTTCAGCAGCTTGCCGAACCAGTGGTCGATCATCGACAGCTTCCCCCCGTACTGCGCCCGGATCTGCCGCCCCTGGCGATCGTCGAGCACGCCGCGAGCCTTGGCGCCCACCGCATAGGGCGGCCAGATCAGATGCGCGCCTTCCCACTCCGGATCGTACTTCGAGGCCCAGGGCTCGGGCGTATCGAATGGCTCGTGCGGGTCGAACTCGTCGACGAACAGGAAGAAGCGCTCATGAGCGCCGGCGTTGTCCTCGATCCAGCGGGCGCTGGCGGCCATGGTCTTGGGGCCGGGAAAATCGGCCTCGCCGCGAAACCAGCCCCGGGAGTTGTCGTAGGGCATCCAGCTGCGACCGAAGGCGGGCGCGCCGGCCCAGCTCGGATCGGCCCGGGTCTTCCAGGCGTCGCCCTCGTGGCCGCGCTGATAGTCCCAGGCCTCGAAGTCGCAGTGGTAGTTTTCGCCGCCGTGCTCGAACAGGTGCGGATGGTCGCTGATCAGCTGGGTGGTGACCCCCGCCTCGCGCAGGGCGTAGGTGATCGCGTCCTCCCAGATCTCCACCGACCCCCAGGCCTTCCAGAGGAAGTCCAGCGCGCCGCAGAGGATGTCGTGCCGGGCCGGCATGCAGGGGAGCGAACCGGTGTAGTGGCGGGTGAACCGCGCCGACTGGGCGGCGAAACGGTCGAGGTTGGGCGTCTCGAACTCGCTCCCGCCATAGGCGCCCAGCATGTGCCGGTTGAGGCTGTCCAGCAGCACCACGACGACGTTGCGAGGGCTGGACGGGGTCTCCGTCACGCCGCGAGGCTCCTGACCCGCTCGAAATCGGCGGTGGTGGAAAGCGAGAGCCGCGCGAACATCTCAGCCCGGTCAGGGCCGGCCCTCGGCGGCTGGAAGGCAGCGTTGGCGGCGCGGCCTCGGCTCCAGGCGGCCAGGCCTTTGACCAGGGTCATCGGCTGGCTCTGCAGCTTCATCGGCAGCTCCAGCATGTGGAACGAGCGCAGCGCCTGGCGCAGCAGGTCAGGATCGGAGCGGACCGCGACGGTGAGGCCGTCGCGCACGAAGCTGGCCCCCAGCTTATGCGTCCAGGAGGCGCGCCGGTTGGGGTCGAGGCCGCGGAGCGCCCGGGCGGCGGCGGCGCGGTCCTGGGCGGCCATGTCGTCGTAGAACGGTCTGAGCGCCGCCTTCACCTCGGCGCTGTAGCGCACCAGCCGCTCGGCGGGATCGGCGGTCGCCTCGATCACATCGCGCAGGATGTGCGCTTCGACGGCGGCGAAGGAACAGCCGCGGCCATAGAGCGGATTGGTCCGCACCATGGCGTCGCCGATGGGCAGCAGGCCCAGCACCGAGGCTTTGCCGTCGGGCGCGAACTCCCGCCAGCGGCTCATCAGGTCGCCCATGCCCAGCACCTTGGTGATCGGTTCGCTGCGGGCGGGATCGGTCCACGGCGCCACGCCGGGCAGCGCCTGGCAGATGCTCTCGAACACCTCCGGATGCAGCACCGCGGTGCGCAGGGTCTGCTCGACCTCCGGCACGGCGATGGTCACCGAGAAGGTGTGGTTGTCGGCGCGGAACACCCCGAACTTCAAATAGCCCAAGTCGCCGGTGCCGCCGTGGGGGCTGCGCGGCGGCTCGTCCTGGCCGTCCCGGAAGCGATAAAAGCGCGTGTAGTAGAGGATGGCGCAGTCCTCGCCCTCCTCGACGATGCGAGCGCCCGCCTGGCAGAGCGCGTCGATGGCGATCGAGTTGCGGCCGCCGGAATCCACCACCAGATCGACCAGCACCTCATGCTCCTGGCCGTCCTCCTCGATCGCCAGGCCCTTGGCGACCAGCTGTTCGTCCACCCGCTCGATGATCGGCCGTTTCACGAACACGCCGGAGCGGAGCGCGACGTTCGGCTGGCGCTCGACATAGGCGCGCATGACCAGCTCGACCGTGGTCCGCCGGGCGACGAAGGCGGCGAGGTCGTCGTCGCCGGGGCGCGGGCTGTAGGTCGAGCGCAGCGGCTCGGGCAGGGAGTCGGCGAAGCTGATCTCGCGCACGCCGGCGTCGGCGAGCTCGGCCAGCAGCTTCGGGTGCTCGCGGGCGAAGATGCCGCGCAGGCGGGCCAGGAACCCGTGGCTGTGGCGCAGATGGCCGACGCCCCGGCGGCCCCAATGATCGAACGCCTCTTCCGGTCCGCCCTCGGGCGGCGGCGGATCGCGCTCAAAGAGGGTGATCTCGCGGCCGGTGGGCGCTAGCGCCAGGGCCGTGCAGAGGCCGCCGATCCCGGCCCCGATCACCGCCACGCGTTCGACCATCCTCGCCGCTCCTCGTTCCGGCCGCCGACTGAACGCGCCGCCCCTGGGGAAGGCAAGCGCCTTGCTTGCCGTGACGCGAGCCGAGGCACAATGCTACCCGCAACGGAGCGCCCTCGATGAGCACCACGACCCACGAGATGCCGGCCAACGGCCTTACCTTCGTCGTCGACGAGGCGGGCGAGGGCGATGCGGTGGCGCTGCTGCTGCACGGCTTCCCGGAGAGCCGCTATTCCTGGCGCGATCAGCTGCCGTTGCTGGCCGGCCTCGGCTGGCGCGCCATCGCGCCGGACCAGCGCGGCTATGGCCACTCCAGCCGGCCGCCGAAGGTGAGCGACTATCTCATCGACAAGCTGATCGACGATGTAGCCGGGCTGTTCGAGGCGGCCGGGGCGAAGAAGCGGCTGCTGATCGGCCACGACTGGGGCGGCGCCATCGCCTGGGCGTTCGCGGTCAGCAACCGGCTGCCGCTGGACGGGCTGATCGTCATGAACTGTCCGCATCCCAGCGTCTTCGCCCGAATGCTGAACGCCACCTGGGCCCAGAAGCTGAAGTCCTGGTACATGGCCTTCTTCCAGATTCCCTGGCTGCCGGAAGCGTTGATGACCGCCGGCCATGCCCGCGCGATCGGCCAGGCCTTCACCGGCTTTCCCGACGCGGTTCGCGACGTCTATCGCGACAACGCCGCCATCCCCGGGGCGATGACCGCGATGGTCAACTACTACCGCGCCAACGTCGCCAGCATGACCGCCGCCTTCAACGGTGAGGTTCCGCCGATCGAGACCCCGACGCTGCTGATCTGGGGCGAAGCCGACGCATACCTCGGTGTGGAAGGCACGGTCGGTTACGGGCCGTTGGTGCGGGACTTCACCCTGAAGCGGCTGCCGGGCGTCTCGCATTGGGTGCAGCAGGAGGCGGCGGAGGCGGTGAACGGCATCGTCGCCGGCTGGCTGGCGGAGAAGGGGATCAGGCCAGCGAGGCGATGAAGGCGTCGATCTCCCGGCGGGTGTGCAGGCGGGCCACCGGCGTATCCGGGGCCAGTTGCGCGAGAGCGGCCTCGATGCGTGGGCGGGTCACCCGGTTGAAGTTCCAGGAGTAAGCGAAGAACTCGCCGAAGTCGGCGTCGAAGAACCCCTCCTCGCAGCCCGCCGGCAAGTCGGGCCGCGGCCTGGCGAGGGCGGTCCGCACCAGGATGCGGCGGATGCAGACATGACGGGGCGGCTCCATCCAGACGATCTGGTCGGCCCTGGGCAGGCGCAGGTCGAAGGTGCGGCTGATGTAGTTGCCCTCGCTGATCCAGGCGTCGCCGGTCATGGAGGCGCGGACCCGGGCGCGGAACGCCTCGTTGTCGGGCTCGACCCAACCCGGCTCCCAGAACAGCACGTCCAGATGCACCACCGGCAGGCCGAGGCGTTCGCCCAGGCGCCGGGCCAGGGTCGACTTGCCGCTGCCGGAGCAGCCGAGGATGACGATCCGGCGCATGCGGCTCCGCTTGGCCAAGCTGGGCCAGTGCGTCAACGGCCCCTGCGGAAACCGGCAGTTGACCCCCGCGCCCCGTGGCGGTTTCATCACACCCATGACCGAACTGCTGATTGGCACGCGCAAAGGCGCCTGGATCTACCGCGACGACGGCGCCCGGGGCGAATGGCGCGTGGAAGGGCCGATCTTCCTCGGCCAGATCGTCAACCACTTCGTCGCCGACCCGCGCGATCCGAAGGTGCGGCTGATGGCGGCCAAGACCGGCCACCTGGGGCCCACCATCTTCCGATCGCTGGACGGCGGGGCGACCTGGAAGGAAGCCAGAAAACCGCCGGCCTTCCCCAGATCCGACGATCCGGACACCGCCCGCGCGGTCAGCCACAGTTTCTGGCTGGAGCCCGGCCACGCCAGCGAGCCCGGCGTCTGGTGGGCGGGCACCTCGCCGGTGGGGCTGTTCGTCAGCGAGGACAACGGCGAGACCTGGGAGAGCGTCGCCGGCTTCAACGAGCATCCGATGTACTGGCAGTGGGCGCCGCCGGGCGAAGGCACGCCGGACGGGCCGATGTTGAACCAGATCGTCATCGATCCGCGCGATGCGGCGCACATGTACCTGGCCACCTCCACCGCCGGGGTGTTCGAAACCCATGATCGGGGGGCGAGCTGGACGCCGCTGAACCGGGGCGTCGAGGCTAACTTCCTGCCCGACCCCTATCCGGAGTTCGGCCAGGACGCCCACTACATCGCGCTGGCGCCCACCAATCCCGACCGGCTCTGGCAGCAGAACCACTGCGGCGTCTATCGCCTCGACCGTCCGGGGGTGGACTGGACCCGGATCGGCAAGGCCATGCCGGCGGAGATCGGAGACATCGGCTTCACCATCATTCCGCACCCCCGGGACAGCGACACCGCCTGGGTGTTCCCGATGGACGGCACCGATGTCTGGCCCCGGGTCAGCCCGGGCGGGCGGCCGGCGGTGTACGCGACCCGGGACGGCGGCAAGAGCTGGATACGGCAGGACCGCGGCTTTCCCGCCGAGCAGGGCTGGTTCACCGTCAAGCGGCAGGCTTTCTGCGCCGACCAGTTCGACCCGGTGGGCCTCTACCTGGGCGCCACCAACGGCGAGGTATGGATGAGCGGCGACGAGGGCGAGGCCTGGCGGCCGATCGCCACCCACCTGCCGGAGATCTACTCCCTCGCCGTCGCTCCATGATCCAGGTGCTGATCCCCTCGCAGCTGAACGCCTATTGCGGCGGCGCCAGCCGGGTGGAGGCGGCCGGGACGGCGATCGACGAGGTGCTGGACGACCTCGACCGGCGGTTTCCGGGGATCAGGTTCCGCATCGTCGACGAGCAGGATCGCATCCGCCCGCACATGCGCCTGTTTGTCGGCCGCGACGCCGCCCGGGACATCCGCCGGCCGCTGCGGGACGGCGAGGAACTGATGATCTTCGGGGCGCTGAGCGGGGGGTGAGCGCACGCAACCCTGCCGTTTGACCGGCCGTTAAGCCGCGGCGGCTAGAACGCTCGGCCATGAGCAAGACGACTGCCCGCCCTGACGCCGGCATTCCGGCCGAGCACCTGGCCGCCCTCAGCCACGAGTTCCGCACGCCGCTGAACGGGGTGATCGGCATGGCGCGGCTGCTCGAAGGCACGCGGCTGACCGCCGAGCAGCGGGCCTATGTCACCGCCCTGACCGAGAGCGGCGATCACTTGCTCGGCCTGGTCAACGACATCCTCGACTACGCCAAGCTGGGCGCGGGCCGGGTGGACCTGAACACCGCGCCGGTGACGCCGGAGGACCTGCTGCGCTCGGTCTGCGAGCTGCTCAGCCCCCGGGCGCACGAGAAGGGGCTGGAGATCGGCTGGGCCGCCGAGGCCGGCCTGGCCCCGATCCTGGCCGACGAGGGCCGGCTGAAGCAGATCCTGCTCAATCTGGCCGGCAACGCGGTGAAGTTCGTGGGCGCCGGCGGGGTGCTGGTGCTGGCCGAGCGGGCCGGCGAGGACCGTCTGCGGTTCACCGTCTCCGACACCGGCCCCGGGGTGCCGGAGCATCTGCGCGACAGCATTTTCGAGGCCTTCGCCCAGGCCGATCCCTCCGAGGGCGCGCGGCAGGGCGGCGCGGGGTTGGGCCTGGCCATCGCCCGGAGGCTGGCCGAGGCCATGGACGGCGAACTGGGCGTCGACAGCCGCGAGGGCCGCGGCGCCGACTTCTGGTTCGAGGCGAAATTCGAAATCGCCGGATCGCAGGACACCGCTAGGTCGCTGGCCGGACACACCATCGGCGTCGCTTCGCCCAGCGCCATCGTCCGCGAGGCGGCGGCGCGGCAGATCGAATCCTGCGGCGGCAAGGCCGTCCGCGCCCAGGGCCTCGACGAGGCCGTGCGGCGTACCGACGACGGCGGGGTGATCCTGGTCGACCATCTGCTGGCCGCCGAGGGCCGGCCGATCCCGCCGCCGACCGGCCGCGCGGGCGTGGTGCTGGTGCGGCCCGAGGAGCGCGAGCGGCTGGCGGCCTACCGCGCTGAAGGTTTCACCGGCTATCTGATCAAGCCGCTGCGGCGGGCCTCGCTGGTCGAACGGGTGCTGGCCGCGAGGGGCGCGGCGCCCGCCGCCGACGACGATCGCATCGCGCCGCGCCGAACCCTGGCGACGCCCACGGCCGGCGGCGTTCGGGTGCTGCTGGCCGAGGACAATCCGATCAACGCCATGCTGGCGCGCACGCTGCTGCGCCGGGAAGGCGCCAGCGCCGAGCATGTGAAGAGCGGCGAGGAAGCGCTGGACGCCCTGCAGCACGGCAGCTTCGACCTGGTGCTGATGGACGTGCGCATGCCGGGCCTTTCCGGCCTGGAGGCGACCCGGGCGCTGAGAGCCCGGGGCGTGACCACGCCGGTGGTGGCGCTGACCGCCAACGCCTTCGAGGACGACCGCCGCGCCTGCCTGGACGCCGGCATGGACGACTTCCTGGTCAAGCCGCTGTCGCCGGAAGCCCTGCGCGCCGCCCTCGGCCGCTGGACGGGTCCCGGCTGGACGCGCGAGAAGCGCCGGGCGAAGGTCGCTTCATAAGACGAATCGGGGCGTCGCGGGGCCTCGACGAGCCCGAGGACCCTGATGGCCGACCAAGCCGCCGAAGCGCCTCCAGTCGCGCCGTCCGCCGCCGCCGAGCCTCCGCGCAAACGCAGGATGTGGGACGTGATCAAGGCGCTCGGCCGCCCGCGCGTCGCCGTCATGCTGGCCCTCGGCGTCTCCTCCGGCCTGCCCTTCATGCTGATCGGCAACACCCTGGGCGCGTGGCTGAAGCTGGCCGGCGTCGGCAACGCCATGATCGGCTTCGCCTCCTGGGTGGGCATGGCCTACACCTTCAAGTTCATTTGGGGCGCGGTCGTCGACCGCATTCCCGTGCCCCTGATCGGCCGCCTGGGTCGGCGGCGCAGCTGGATGCTGGTCACCCAGGTGGTGGTTGGCGCCGGGTTGATCGGCATGGGTCTGTGCGATCCGAAGATGCAGCTGGGCTGGCTGATCGCCGCCGCCGGCGTCGCGGCCATCGGCGCGGCGACCCAGGACACGGCCATCGACGCGTGGCGGATCGAGATCGCCGCCGACGCCGACGAGCTGGGCCTGCTGACGGCCGCCTACAGCGTCGGCTACCGCGTCGCCCTGTTCTTCACCGAAGCCGTCATCCTCAGCTCCGCCAAGCGGATCGGCTGGCCGCTGAGCTATGAGATCTATGGCGCGGCCATGGCGATCGGCGTCGCCGCCGTGCTGCTGGCCAAGGAGCCGCTCGCCGCCGACCGGGTGATGCGGGCGAAATCCCAGGAAGCCGGTCAGGCGCCGCTGATGGCCATCTATGACGCGGTGATCGGGCCGCTCGTCGCTTTCTTCCGGTCCCACGGCATCGCCACCGCGGCGCTGATGCTGCTGATGATCACCTGCTACCACCTCAGCGACTACATGCGCGGGCCGATGAGCCTGCCCTACTACACCAGCCTGAAGATCGACTACGACACCATCGCCCTGACGCGGGCGGTGTTCGGGACGCCCGGCACGTTCCTCGGCATCGCCCTGGGCGGCCTTTCATCGCTGCGATTGGGCAACCGGCCGACCCTGATCGTCGGCGCGATCCTGCAGCCTCTGGCGATCGGCTCCTTCGCCTTGCTGGGTTTCCACGGCGGCGACTATCCGCTGTTCGCGATCGGCGGCCTGAAGGTCTCTACTTTTCAAGCGATCATGACCGCCGACGCCGTGGCGATCGGCTACGCAGGCGTCGGCCTCGTCGCCTATATGTCGAGCCTGACCAGCCTCGGCTACACCGCCACCCAATACGCCCTTCTGACCTCGGCGATGGCGCTCAGCGGCAAATTCCTGAAGGGTTTCTCCGGCGCCATCGTCGACGCCCTGCAGCAGGGCCGGACGCAGGACGAGGCCTACGCGCTCTTCTACCTGATCGCCGCTGGCCTCGGCGCGCCGGCGATCGTGCTCTGCTTCGTCCTGGCGATGCGCCCGATCCGGACACGGGCGGCCCCGTCCGATGTCTGAGGACTACGAATACCGCGGCCTGGTCGCCGAGGCCTGGGACCTGCTGCGCGGGGACACCTCGACCTGGACCGACCGGCTGTTCTGGCGGCGGCTGATCGACGAGGGCGGCCAGCCGGCGCTGGACGTGGGCTGCGGCACCGGGCGGCTGCTGCTGCCCTATCTGGCCGATGGGCTGGACGTGGACGGCGTCGACATCTCGCCGGAGATGCTGGCGCTCTGCCGGGCGAAGGCCGCGGCGCAGGGGATCGACGTCTCCGGCCGGCTTCACCAGCAGGCGATGGACCAGTTGGATCTCTCCCGCCGCTATCCGCTGATCTTCGTGCCGTCGCTGTCGTTCCAGCTGTTGCTCGAGCCGGAGGAAGTCGAGGCGGCGATGGTTCGCTTCCGTGACAATCTGGCGCCGGCCGGGCAGCTGGCGTTGTCGTTCAACGCCAAGTTCTGGCGCGGACGCCAGCCGCCGCCGCAGATGCAGTGGTCGGACTGGGAGGTGCTGGCCGAGCAGCCTCGCGCAGACGATGACACCGTTATCCGCCGCTGGATCCGGGTCCGCTACGACCACGTGCAGCAGTTGCAGCACGAGGAGAACCGCTACGAGGTGCTGCGGGACGGGTCAGTGATCCGCACCGAGCACCACGGCCGCTCGCCGGCGGTGCGCTGGTACTCGGTGGCGCAGGCGACGGCGCTGTTCGAGCGCGCCGGGTTCACCGACATCCTGGTGACCGCCGAGGACGGTTTCGAGCCGGCGGCGCCGGAGCAGAGCCGGTTCAAGATCCGCGGCGTGCGTCCCTGACCGCCGGTTTCAGTGCTTCAAGCAGACCACCGGCGCGACGCGCAGGTCGCGGCGCAAGTCGTCGGCGGCGCGGCCGTAGTTGTCGGCGGTGATCGGCTCGCCGGCGGCCTGGCCGGAGAGCTTTGCGCCGGCGGCGGCGAGGCTCTGGCGCAGGGACTCCGGGGTGGTGGTGTAGAGCCGGCCACGGCGGGGCGACTCAGCCACGGTGACCCCGATCACCCGCCCCTCATCGTCCAGCACCGGCGCGCCTGAAAGCCCCATCAGCGCGCCGTTGAGGCCTTCGGTGCGCCCGACCTCGGCCCAGACCAGCACCGGCACGGCGCGCACATTGCGCTCGCGCAGGAACAGGTTCTCGCGGCCCAGCAGGCGGCTGGCCACCTCGCCGGGACGATTGCGCGGAAAGCCGGGATGGAAGGCCATCTCGCCGCGTCGGAGCGGGGTCAGCGGGGCCAGCGGCAGGGCCGGCGCGCCGCCGGCGGTGGTCAGCACGGCGGTCTCGCTCATCGGGTCCAGCCACACCTTGGCCTCGACGCCCTGAGTGTCGGTGACCAGGATCGCCGCCTTGGCGCAGTTCTCGACCACGTGCCGGGCGGTGAGCCAGACGCCGCTGTCGGAGACCGAGAAGGCGGTGCCGGCGGTCTGCAGCGGGTCGGGGACCACTTTCACCACCACCGCCGGATCGAACGGCGAGGCGGCGCTCAGGACCGCGCCTTCGCCGGCCGGCAGGGGCGGCGGCGGCGGCGGCGCATTGGCCCGCTCCTGCCGGCCCAGGGCGACGAACAGCATGGCCAGCACGATGGAGAGATAGACCAGCCAGTCCGGCAGGCGGGGAAAATGCATCGCGCCCTCGGCGGGCTGTCGCTAGGCCGTGACGGCGGCGGCGAGGATCACCGCCCCGGCGAGCTTGGCGGCCACCAGCAGGGCGGCGGCGGCGATCTCGCCTTCCTTGATCCGCTGCGGCAGGCCGTGCAGCAGCAGGTCGGTGATCCAGAACAGCGCCAGCTGCACCGCCGTGGTGGTCGCGCCCCAAAGGGCGATCTCCAGCATCGAGGTCGACACCGCCAGGGCGAAAGCCAGCGGGATCGCCAGCCCGACCAGCACGCCGCCGAAGCTGAGCGCCGCGGCCGGATTGCCCTCGCGGATCAACTGGATCTCCCGGTGCGGGGTCAGCAGCGCATAGAGCGAGGCGCCGGCGACCAGGATCAGCAGGGTGACCCCCACGTGCAGCAGGGTGATCGGGAACCCCGCCGCCCAGGCCTGCAGCTCGGGTGATTGAAACTGTGACGGCATCGACGCCTTCTTGGAAACCTCGCCCCGGCGACTGACTAGCACGCCCGCGCGGGCCAGGGCCAAGGCTTCAGCTGTCGGGCGAAACAGCGGAGCGCGCCGCCGGTGATCCGCGTGGTTCGAGACGCGCTCTGGCGAGTGCTCCTCACCATGACGAAGAGGGGTGGCGTCCACAGAACTCGTCATCCTGAGGAGCCCGCGCAGCGGGCGTCTCGAAGGACGCAGGCTTCTCAGGCTTCGTCGCTCGCCGCCGCCTTGCGCCGGGCGCTGGCGCGGACCTTCTCGCTCTCCGACTTCAGCTGGCCGCAGGCGGCGAGGATGTCGCGGCCGCGGGGCGTGCGGATCGGCGAGGCGTAGCCGGCGCGGTTGAGGATGGCGGCGAAGGCCTCGATCGCCGGCCAGTCGGAACACTCGTAGGGCGCGCCGGGCCACAGGTTGAACGGGATCAGGTTCACCTTGGCCGGTATGCCGCTGATCAGCCTGACCAGCGCCTTGGCGTCGGCGGGGCTGTCGTTGACCCCCTTCAGCATGACGTATTCGAAGGTCACCCGCCGGGCGTTGGAGAGGCCGGGATAGGCCCGGACCGCCGCCATCAGCTCGGCGATGGGATATTTCTTGTTCAGCGGCACCAGCCGGTCGCGCAGGTCGTCCCGGGGCGCGTGCAGGGAGATGGCCAGCATGGCGCCGGTGCGCTCGCCCAGGTCATGCAGCTGCGGCGCGACGCCGGAGGTGGAGACGGTGATCCGCCGCCGGGAAATCCCCAGGCCCTCGTTGTCGGAGATGATGTCCAGGGCGTCGGCGACGTTGTCGAGGTTATAGAGCGGCTCGCCCATGCCCATGAACACGACATTGGTCAGCTTGCGCCCGTCCGGGGCCGCCGGCCATTCGCCCAGGTCGTCCCGGGCGATCTGCACCTGGGCGACGATCTCGCCGGCGGTGAGGTTGCGGACCAGGCCTTGGGTGCCGGTGTGGCAGAAGGTGCAGTTCAGCGTGCAGCCGACCTGACTGGAGACGCAGAGGGCGCCCGAGCCGGCGACGTCGGGGATGAACACCGTCTCGGCCTCGACCCCCGACGCGAACTCGATCAGCCACTTGATCACCCCGTCCTTGGCCTGCTGGCGGGAGGTGATCTTCGGGCGGGCCAGAGTGAAGTGCTCGGCCAGGGCCGCGCGGTGCTCCTTGGCGATGTTGGTCATCGCCTCGAAGTCGGTGACCCCGAAATAGTGGATCCAGCGCCAGATCTGGCTGGCCCGCATCTTCGCCTTGTCCGGAGCGATCGCGCCGGCGTCGACCAGCGCGGCGCGCAGCTGCGGCCGCGTCAGACCGGAGAGGTTCGGCCGCACGGCGGGACGAACGGCGCGGGAAAGGTCGAGGGTGACGGACAAGGGGTTCGTTCGCTGAAGGGGTCGGTGAACGGTCTCTAGCAGATAGCGACTAACTTTTCCTCCGCCACGCCGCCTCCGCTCTTCCCCCCGCACAGCGGGGGGAAGTTTCGCATGCGAGGGAGCGCCAGCGAGCGACGCGCGACAATGGGGGGACCCCTGCGGCAGGACTAGAACCAGCATCGCGGCCAGCTCCCCTCCGTCTCGCATCGCCTGCTTCGCGGGCTCGCTTCGACACCTCCCCTCAGCTGAACTGAGGGGAGGAGCGAGGCCCTACAGCCCCTTCAGCCACGCCACCAGGCGCTGGTTCACCTCGGCGGGGCGTTCCTGCTGGGTCCAGTGGCCGCAGCCGGGGAGGATGTCGGCGCCGCGCAGGTCGGTGAGCTGGGAGCGCATGGCGGCGACCAGCTGCTCGGAACTGACCCGGCCCATCATCGCCAGCACCAGGTCGCGCTCGCCGCCGATGAACAGCGACGGCTGGGCGATCACTCGGCCGGCGAACTGCTTCAGATAGTCGAAGTCGCGGTCGTGGTTGCGGTAGCGGTTGATCGGGCCGCGGAAGCCCGAGTGCTCGAACTCGCCGACGTAGTAGTCGAGATCGGCGTCGGTCAGCCAGGCCGGGAACGGGTCGGGATCGGGCAGGCGGTGCAGCAGGTTGTCTCCCACCACCTTGTCGTTCGGCCAGTGGGCCGCGCCCTCGCCGCTGATCGCGTAGTAGAACCGCCGAAGGCCGCCGCGCACATCGGCCTCCAGCTCGGCTTCGGCGACCCCCTCCGCCTGGAAGTAGTGCTGGTAGAAGAACCGGCCGTGTTTGGTGAACACCTGCTCGATCATGTCGCTGAACGAGCGGGTCGGCACGCCGGTGTACGGCACCGACAGCCCGGCCACCGCCCGCACCCGGTCCGGACGGATCAGCGCCGAGTTCCAGACGATCGGCGCGCCCCAGTCGTGGCCGACGATTACCGCCGGCTCGCCGGGACTGAGCGCCTCGATGGCGCCGGCGACGTCGGCGACCATGTGCTGCATCGAATAGGCCTCGACCGCTTCAGGTTTGTCCGAGCCGCCGTAGCCGCGCACGTCGATGGCCGCGGCGGTGAAGCCGGCCTCGGCGATCGGAGCCATCTGGTGGCGCCAGGAGAACCAGGACTCCGGAAAGCCGTGCACCATCAGCACCAGTGGACCAGAGCCCTCGACGGCGACCCGCAGCTTCAGCTCGCCGGTGTCGATGGTGCGAAACTCGGTCACTGCAACACCTCCGCGACGATCGATCCGTCGGGCTTCAGCACCGCCCGGTTCATGCCACGGGTGTTGTAGGGGGTGACGATCTCGCCGTCAGCCGCTACCGCGATCAGGCCGCCGTTGCCCCCCAGGGCCGCGATGTCATCCAGCACCGCCTGGGCGGCCGTGGCCAAACTCTCGCCGGCGAAACGCATGCGAAAGGCCAGCTGGGCCGCCGCGGCGGTGCGGATGAAATATTCGCCGAGGCCGGTGCAGGAGACCGCAACGACGTCGTCCGCCCAGGCGCCGGCGCCGGGAATCGGCGAGTCGCCCACGCGCCCCAGCCGCTTGCCGAACACCCCGCCGGTGGACGTTGCCGCCGCCAGCCGGCCCTCGCCGTCATGGACCACGCAGCCGACCGTGCCGTGGCTGAGCCCGTCCGTGGCGCTCGCCCGAGGGCTGCGCCGGGCCGGGGTGAACCAGTCGTTGTCCGGGATCGGGTCGAGCCCTGCCTCCCGCGCCAGCAGCGCCGCGCCGTCGCCGGCCAGCATCACGTGCGGGGTCAACTCCATCACCGCCCGCGCCACGCCGATCGGCGACTTGAAACCCTCCAGCGCCGCCACCGCGCCGGCCCGGCGGGTGGGCCCGTCCATCACGCAGGCGTCGAGCTCGAAGCGGCCGGCGCTGTTGGCCGAGGCGCCGCGCCCGGCGACGAACAGGCCCGAGGCCTCCAGCGCCTGAACGCACTCCACGGCTACGTCCAGCGCCGCCGCCCCGGCGCGCAGGCGATCTCGCATCCGCTCGGCCAAGTCACCCATGAAGGCGATCTCCGCCTCGTGGCTGCGATCGGGGATCGCTCCGGCGCCGCCATGCAGGGCCAGACTCAAACATTTGTTCGCCATGCGCGCCGCCTGCCCCTTTCGTGCTCCTGGCCCATCGGATAGCGTCCCGCGGCCAAAAAGAAAGCGCGACGGTGGGAGACGAGAGCATGAAGGCTTTGCTGAGCAAGAGCGTCGGCGGCCCGGAAACCCTGGTGCTGGAGGACGTTCCGAGCCCGAAGCCGAAGCCGGGCTTCGCGGTGGTGTCGATCAAGGCCATCGGGGTGAACTATCCCGACGTGCTGATCATCGAGGACAAATACCAGTTCAAGCCGGCGCGGCCGTTCGCCCCCGGCGGCGAGGTTTCCGGCATCGTCAAGGAAGTCGGCGAGGGCGTCACCCACGTGAAACCCGGCGACCGGGTGCTGGGCAACACCGGCTGGGGCGGCATGGCCGAGGAGCTGGCGCTGGAAGCCTCGCGGCTGATCAAGATCCCCGACGCCATGCCCTTCGACGAGGCGGCGGCGTTCATCATGACCTACGGCACCAGCTACTACGCGCTGAAGGACCGCGGACACCTGAAGCCCGGCGAGAGCCTGCTGGTGCTGGGCGCGGCCGGCGGCGTCGGCTTGGCGGCGGTGGAACTGGGCAAGGCGATGGGCGCGCGGGTGATCGCCGCGGCCAGCTCCGAGGAAAAGGTGGCCCTGGCCGTCGGCCACGGGGCCGAGTCCGGCGTGGTCTATCCGATGGGGCCCTTCGACCGCGACGGACAGAAGGCGCTGGCCGATCTGTTCAAGGGCGCGGTGGGTCCCACCGGCGTCGACCTGATCTATGACGGCGTCGGCGGCGACTACGCCGAGGCGTCGCTGCGCTCGATGGCCTGGGAGGGCCGGTTCCTGGTGGTCGGTTTCCCGGCCGGCATTCCGCGCATTCCGCTGAACCTGGCGCTGCTGAAGGGCTGCGATATCGTTGGGGTGTTCTGGGGCACGGCGGTCGCCCGCGACCCGGCCGGCCACCAGCGAAACGTCAAGGAACTGCTGGCGCTCTACGCCGAGGGCAAGATCAAGCCGCACGTCTCCGAACACTTCCCGCTCAGCCGCGCCGGCGAAGCCATCGCCCACCTGGCCAGCCGCAAGGCCATGGGCAAGGTGGTGGTGACGGTGGACTGACGCAGGGCGATTGCACCGGCTACATGCCCTCACCGTACCTCTCCCACTGCGTGGGAGAGGGCTACTGAGAGAGCGGGGTCGCGGACAGTCTGGTCAAGCCGCCGCCATCCATCCGTAGCCCTCTCCCCGTTCTTGACGGGGAGAGGTGAGGTGAGGGGCCGACTGCCGCCAGGGAATTATTCCGGCCTGCGTGGGTTTGTGAGATAATCCCGCCATGGCCGTCGCCGCCCGGATCGATCCGAAGGACTACTTCACCGCCGAGGAGTGGGCGCCGCTTAGCGCCCGGTCGTCATGGAAAGGCCTGGCCTTGGTCGCGCACTGCTGGGCGGTCATCGGGCTGATGTGGGCGATGACCATCGCGGCGGTGCATGTCTTCGGGCCGGTGGGCCTGCTGACCCTGGTAGTCGCCGTGCCGGTGATCGGCGGGCGCCAGCTTGGCCTCGGCATCCTGCAGCATGACGCGGCCCACGGGGCGCTGCATCCCGACGCCCGGTTCGGCGACTGGGTCTCCAACTACATCTGTCTCAACGGCGTCGAGGCCTATCGGAAGTACCACCTGCAGCACCACAAGTTCGCCCAGCAGGCCGAGGACCCGGACTTGGTGTTGTCGGCGCCGTTTCCGATCACCCGCACGTCTCTGCGCCGCAAGATCGTCCGCGATCTCACCGGCCAGACCTGGTTCAAGCAACGCTTCGGCGGCTTCCAGGCGCGGCTGAAGGCCCGCAAGCCCGGTCAGCCGCTGCTGCCGATCATCGGCGCCGAGATGGTCAAGCAGCGACGCTGGCTGCTGGTCAACGCCGCGGTGATCGCGATCACCAGCCTGGCCGGCGTCTGGTGGGCCTGGTTCCTGCTCTGGCTGCTGCCCAAGGCCACCTGGCAGATGATGATCACCCGCTTCCGCAACATCGCCGAGCACGCCCTGGTGGCCAAGGACGAGCCGGACCCGCTGCGTCACGCGCGAACCACCCACGCCAACTGGTTCGAGCGGATCATCATCGCGCCCTATTATGTGAACTATCACTGCGAACATCACATGTTCATGCACGTGCCCTGCTGGAACCTGCCGAAGGTGCAGAAGCTATTGAAACAGAAGGGCGTTTTCGAGCGCATGCGCACCGCGCCGGGCTACCTGACCGTGCTCCGGGAAGCCGCGTCGGCCGGAGCGGGTTGAGGAAAAGTGCGAAGCGCTTTTCCGCCCGCAACCCGCTCCCACAATCAACTGTGATCGCGTCTGGTCTGGAGGCGCGGCGCGCCTTCATCCTCGCCAACACCCGCCTGCAGGCGCCGCCGCATGCGCCGGAGCTGCGTCTGCATCTGGCCGACGAGATCACTCCGATCTGGCGGTTGACCGAAGAGGAACTGGGCGAGATCGGCTTGCCGCCGCCGTTCTGGGCCTTCGCGTGGGCCGGCGGCCAGGCGCTGGCGCGCTATCTCATCGACCATCCGGCCGAGGTCGCCGGCAAGCGGGTGGTGGATTTCGCCACCGGCTCGGGGATGGTGGCCATCGCGGCGATGAAGGCGGGCGCGAGCGAGGTCCTGGGCGCCGACATCGACGACTTCTGCGAGGCCGCGGTCAGCCTCAACGCCGAGGCCAACGGTGTCGCCGTCCGCTTTACCGTCGACGACCTGCTGGACGCCCCGCCACCCGCCGCCGACCTGATCCTCGCCGGCGACATCTTCTACGAGGCGCCGCTGGCCGACCGGGTGCTGGACTGGCTGCGGGCGGCCCGCGCCGCCGGCGCCCGGGTGCTGGTGGGCGATCCCGGGCGGACCTATTTTCCGAACACCGGGCTGCAAAAGCTGGCCGAATACCAGGTGCCGACCACCCGGGAGCTGGAGGACTTCGAGGTCAAGCGGACGGGGGTCTGGGCGCTCGACTGATTTTGCCGGGTTAAGCCGAAATTACGGAACCGCGCGCTAATGACGCGGCTCAACCCCTTACCTCCGTTCCGGATGAACCGACTCTTCTCCATCAGCGTCATCTTCCAGTCGATCACCGCCGTCATGGCGGTGATCCTGGTCGCGGTGTGCGGCCTGGGGGCGCAGGCCGCTTTCGAGCGCCGGCAGACCGACGAGCGCCTGCTGCGAATCGTCGATGTCTCTCGCGATCTGTTCGGCGCGATGCAGGAAATCCGGCTCGAGCGGGGCGGTCTGGACGGCGCACTGGCCTCCGCCGTCGTTTATCCGCCGCAGCTGACCCCGGCGATGGCGGCCGCCCGGGCGCAGACCAATCGGTCGCTGGACGCGGTGTTCGCCAAGCTGGCCTCCGACCCCTCGCCAGAGACGCGGAGCCAGCTGGCGCAGATCCGCGCCCAGCGGGCGATCTACGACGCCCTGCAGGCCAAGACGACCGCCGAGCTGCGCCTGCCGCGCGACCGGCGCACGCCCGGGCTCGGCCAGCGGTGGATCGCCGTCGACAACGCCATGGTCGCCGCCACCGGCGGCCTCGCCCACCGCCTCGCCGCCGAGGTTAGCGCCGACGATCCCATCGTCTCCGAGATGATGAAGATGAAGCAGCTGGTCTGGTGGAGCCGGGACGCCGCCGGCGCCAACGACGCCCTGCTGTCACGCGCACTCGGCGTCGGCGGCAAGCTGAGCGCCGCCGACGAGATCGCCTTGGCGTCCCAAGCCGGCCGCAGCGACGAGGCCTGGACGGTGGTGCGGGACGAGGCCCGCATGCCGACCATTCCGGACAGCCTGAAAGCAGCGGTGGCCCGGGCCAACAAGGTCTATTTCACCGATTTCGAGGCCATGCGGCAGGTGGCCTTGGACGATCTCGCCGCCGGCCGACCGGTCAGCATCCCCCATCAGGTCTTGGCGGCCGGCGATCAGGCGGGCCTGGCCAGCCTGATGGCGGTGGCGACCACGGCCTTCGACCTCAGCCAGGCGCATGCCCGTCTGGCCTTGGCCCAGGCCGACCGCGACGCCGGCGTCGCCGCCGCCCTGGTGGGCCTGGCGATGCTGCTCGGGCTGTCGTCGCTGCTCTACATCAGCCGCCGGATCGTCCATCCGATCGCCCGGATCACCGCCGCCATGGGCGACGTGGCCGGCGGCGATCTCGACCGCGACATCCCCTTCCAGGCCCGCGGCGACGAAATCGGCGCCCTGGCCCGCGCCCTGGGCGTGTTCCGCCGCAATGCGCTGGAAAAGCGACGGATGGAGGACGAACTGGTCAAGAGCCGGGTGGCCACTCAGGCGGCCGAGGCCGCCAGCCGGCTGAAGTCACAGTTCCTGGCCAATATGAGCCACGAGATCCGCACCCCGCTAAACGGCGTCCTCGGCATGGTGCAGGTGATGGAGCAGGAGCGACTGGAGCCATTGCAGGCCGAGCGCTTGAGCACCATCCGCGACTCCGGCCGGGCGTTGCTGCAGATCCTCAACGACGTGCTCGACCTCTCCAAGATCGAGGCGGGCGAACTGGAACTGAGCCGGCAGGAATTTGACGTCGTCGAACTGGTCGAGCGCACCTGCGCGGCCTTTTCCGGGGCCGCCGAAGCCAAGGGGCTGACGCTGACCACCGCCCTGGACAACAGCGCCGGCGGGGTCTGGATGGGCGACGCCGCCCGCCTGCGGCAGATCCTCTCCAACCTGATCTCCAACGCCCTGAAGTTCACCGACGCCGGGTCGGTGACGCTGGCGGCCGCGTGCCGCGACGCGGGCTTGAGTTTCGAGGTTCGCGACAGCGGCATCGGCATCTCGCCCGAGGACCTGCCGCGGCTGTTCAGCAAGTTCTCGCAAGTCGACGATTCCAACACCCGCCGCTTCGGCGGCACCGGCCTCGGCCTCGCCATCAGCCGCGAGCTCGCCCAGATGATGGGCGGCGATATCGAGGTGGAGAGCCAGGCCGGCGTAGGCTCGGTGTTCCGGGTCACCGTGCCGCTGGTCCGGGTGCGCGATGCGGCGCCGCTGCAGCCGGTGGCGGCCGCAGTCGACGCCGAGCCGAGCCCTGGCGCCGAACGGCCGGCGCGGATCCTGGCGGCGGAGGACAATCCGACCAATCAGAAGGTGCTGGCCGCCCTGCTCTCGCCGCTCGGCGTCGAGCTGACCATCGTCGACGACGGCCAGGCGGCCATCGACCGCTGGCGGGCCGGCGGCTTCGACCTGATCCTGATGGACATCCAGATGCCCGGGGTCAGCGGCCTGGCCGCCGCCCGGGCGATCCGCGAGGCCGAGGCCGAGCGGGGCCTGACGCCGACGCCGATCGTCGCCCTGTCGGCCAACGCCATGAGCCATCAGGTGGACAGCTACCTGGCCGCCGGCATGAACGCCCACGTGGCCAAGCCGATCGAGGCCGGCGTGCTCTACCGCACCATTGGCGAGGTGCTGGCGGCGTCGCAAGCAGCGGAAGCGACCGAAACGGCTGAGGCGAGCGTCGCCTAAGCCGTTCGCCGCGCTATAGTCACGGCCATGCCTGAGACAGCCGATACCTACGCCACCCGTCACGGCGGCGACCGCGTCACCGGCGCGCCCTTCGCCGGCCGATCCGCCGTCTGGGGCGCCCACGGGGCCGCCGCCACCGCCCATCCCATCGCCACCCTGATCGCCATCGACACCTTGCGCGCGGGCGGCTCGGCGGTGGACGCCGCCATCGCCGCCAATATCGCGCTGGGCTTCCTCGAGCCGATCGCCTGCGGTATCGGCGGCGACGCCTTCGCCCTGCTGTGGGACCCGAAGGCGGAGGCCGTGGTCGGGCTGAACGGCTCGGGCCGTTCGCCGAAGTCGCTCAGCCTGGAGACCCACCGCGCCCGCGCCAAAGGCGGGTACATCGGCACGCACGGGGCGATCTCGGTCTCGACCCCGGGGGCGGTGGACGGCTGGTGGATGCTGCACCAGCGCTACGGGCGGCTGAAGTGGGCCGAGCTGTTCGCCCCGACCATCGCCCTGGCCGAAGAGGGCGCGCCGGTGGCGCAGACGGTGGCCTTCTATCTGGCGATCTCGCAGCGCGCCTACGCCAACCCGCGCCTGAGCATCGAGGAGATCGAGAACTTCCTCAAAGTCTGGGCGCCCGGCGGCCGCACGCCGGCGGAGGGCGAGATTTTTCGCAACCCGGCCCTGGCGCGGACCCTGAAACTCATCGCCGAGGGTGGACGCGAGGGCTTCTATGAAGGCGAGGTGGCGCAGACCATCGACGGCTACTTCCGGCGTATCGGCGGCTGGCTCTCCACGGCCGACCTGGCTGCGCATCGGGGCGAGTGGGTCGAGCCGGAGACCTCAAGCTATCGCGGGGTCGACGTTTGGGCGCTGCCGCCGAACGGCCAGGGGCTGGCGACCCTGCAGATGCTGAACATCATCGAGACCTTCGATATCGCCGGCATGGGCCACCTTTCGGCCGCCGGCCTGCATCACATGCTGGAGGCCAAGCGCCTCGCCTTCGAGGACCGCGCCCGCTACTACGCCGACCCGGCCTTCGCCCAGATCCCCATCGAGTGGCTGATCTCCAAGGCCTACGCCGCCGAGCGGGCCAGGCTGATCCGGCCGGATCGGCTGCTGACCCCGGCGCATCCCGGCCAGGCGCCCGGCCAGGGCGACACCACCTATCTCTGCGCCGCCGACGCCAACGGCATGATGGTCTCGCTGATCCAGTCGAACTTCAACGGCATGGGCTCGGGACTGATGCCGGACGGCCTCGGCTTCATGTTCCAGAACCGCGGCAAGAGCTTCAGCCTAGGGGACGGCCACCCGAACGTCTATGCGCCGGGCAAGCGGCCGTTCCACACCATCATTCCCGGCTTCGCGACTAAGGGCGGCGAACCCTGGCTGGCATTCGGGGTGATGGGCGGCAACATGCAGCCGCAGGGCCAGACCCAGATCATCACCGGCCTGGTCGACCATGGCCTTGGTCTGCAGGAGGCCGGCGATGCGCCGCGCTGGCTGCACGAGGGCTCGAGCGAGCCCAACGGCGAGCCCGCCGACGGCGCCGGGACCCTGTCGCTCGAGTCTGGCATACCGGAGCAGACAAAGGCGGCGCTCGCCGACCTCGGCTGGCGGCTCGGTCCCTCGCCCGGCGGCTTCGGCGGCTATCAGGCGATCGAGCGACTGCCGGGGCGCTATGCGGCGGCCAGCGAAATGCGCAAGGATGGGGCCGCGCTGGCCTACTGAGAGAGATTCGCCCTATGACCCTGGATGAGATGCGCGAGATCGTGCTCGGCTTTCCGGGCGTCGTGGAGGGCAGCTCCTACGGCAAGCCGGCCTTCACCGTGAACAAGAAGTTCTTCACGCGCCTGCGCCGGGAGGACGCCAGCCTGGTGCTGATGGATGTTTCCATCGACGAGCGGGAAATGCTGATGGAGGCCGAGCCCGACACGTTCCACGTCACCGCCCACTACAAGGACTATCCGGCGGTGCTGGCGCGCATGGCCAGCTTGCATCCCGGCTCGTTCCGCAACTTCCTGGAACGCCGTTGGCGCAAGATCGCCCCGAAGAAGCTGGTCAAGGATTACGAGGCGGCGAAGGCGGCCTAGAACTCGTCCTGGATCATCGAGCTGAACTGCTCCATGACCTCCTTCATCCGCTCCTCGGGCGGCAAGTCTTCGAGCCCGCCGTCGGGCTGGGGCGGCGGGGCAGGTTCGGCGACGGTCAGCCGGGCCACGACGCCCCCGTGCTGGGCGAGGATCAGCTCCTCGCCCTCTTCCAGGCCCGCCAGCAATTGGGCGATGCGCGGCGGCAGGTCGTCGAGGTCGATCTGCTTCATGCGCCGGCGCGCGCCTTCAATAGGTCGCGGATTTCCGTCAGCAGCACCTCGGCGGGCGGCGGAGCGGCCGGCGCTTCGGGAGCCGCGGCTTCCTGGCGGCGCATGGCGTTGAGCAGCTTGATCATCAGGAAGATCACGAAGGCGACGATCAGGAACTGGATGATGGTGTTGAGGAAGGCGCCGTAGCCAACGGCGACCTCGGCCAGCTTGTGGGTCGGGTCGGCCTGCTGGAGGATCCACTTCAGCTGCACGAAGTCGACCTTGCCGAGCAGCAGGCCGATCGGCGGCATGATGATCTGGTCGACCAGGCTGGTGACGATCTTGCCGAACGCCGCGCCGATGATCACGCCGACGGCCAGGTCGATGACGTTGCCGCGGGCGATGAAGTCTCGGAATTCCTTGAGCATGGTAATCGGCGCCTCCGCCGCCGCGGTCAGCGTGGGTCTTGGGTGTGACAGGGTCAAGCCTCGTGGTGTTCGGATTGCAGAGGGGTCGCCGCCTCAATCGCCGTTGAGGCGGGCGCGCAGTTCCTTGCCGGACTTGAAGAAGGGCACGTTCTTGGCGCGGACCTGCACCGCCTCGCCGGTGCGCGGGTTGCGCCCGGAGCGGGCGGGACGCGAACGGACCGAGAAGGCGCCGAAACCGCGAAGCTCAACGCGACCGCCGTCTTCCAGCGCCCCGATCATCCGCTCGAGGATGACGCCGACCACCCGCTCGATGTCCCTTTGGGTGAGGTGCGGGTTCTCGGCCGCCAACGTCGCGATCAACTCGGACTTGATCATCCATCCCCTCCGCACTCGACCTTGAGCATTGCCCAATCGGCGAGCGTTGTTCAAGGGCCGATAGCTGTGCGGAGGGGGAATCGGACTGAAACCTACACCTTTGAAGTCACTACTCCTTCGAGGCTTTTTCGCGCAGCGCCGCGCCCAGGATGTCGCCCAGCGACGCACCTGAATCCGACGAGCCGAACTGCTCGATGGCTTCCTTCTCCTCGGCCGCTTCCAGCGCCTTGATCGACATGGAGAGCCGGCGAGCGGCCTTGTCGACATTGGTGATCTGGGCGTCGACCCGGTCGCCGACCGCGAAGCGTTCCGGCCGTTGGTCGGCGCGGTCGCGGGAAAGATCGGTCTTGCGGATGAAGGCGCTGACCGGGGCGTCCTCGTCGCCGAACTTCACTTCGATGCCGCCCGAGGTGATCTCGGTGACGGTGACGGTGACGGTCTGGCCCTTGCGGTAGACATCGCCGGCCAGCGGATCGCCTGCCAGCTGCTTGATGCCGAGCGAGATGCGCTCCTTCTCGACGTCGACGTCGAGGACGCGGACGCGGACGACCTCGCCCTTCTTGTACTTGAGGATCGCCTCTTCGCCGGGGGTGTTCCAGTCGATGTCGGAGAGGTGGACCATCCCGTCGATATCGTTGTCGAGGCCGATGAACAGGCCGAACTCGGTGGCGTTCTTGACCTCGCCATCGACGGCGGCGCCGATCGGGTGCTGTTCGAGGAACTGCTCCCAGGGGTTCTGCATCGCCTGCTTGAGGCCAAGGCTGACTCGGCGCTTGGAGGCGTCGACGTCCAGCACCACGACTTCCACTTCCTGAGAGGTGGAGACGATCTTGCCGGGGTGGACGTTCTTCTTGGTCCAGCTCATCTCGGAGACGTGGACCAGGCCCTCGACCCCCGGCTCCAGCTCCACGAAGGCGCCGTAGTCGGTGATGTTGGTGATCCGGCCCTTGAACTTGGCCCCCACCGGGTACTTGGCTTCGACGCCGTCCCAGGGGTCGGACTGCAGCTGCTTCATCCCTAGGCTGATGCGCTGGGTCTCCGGATTGATCTTGACGATCTGCACTTTCACCGTGTCGCCAACCGCCAGCACCTGGCTGGGGTGGGAGACGCGCTTCCAGCTCATGTCGGTGACGTGAAGCAGGCCGTCGATGCCGCCCAGGTCCACGAACGCGCCGTAGTCGGTGATGTTCTTGACCACGCCTTCGCGCACTTCGCCCTCGACCAGCTGGCTGACCAGCTCGGTGCGTTGCTCGGCCCGGGCTTCCTCGAGGATGGCCCGGCGGGAGACGACGATATTGCCGCGCGGACGGTCCATCTTCAGGATCGCGAACGGCTGCTCGCGGCCCATCAGCGGGCCGACGTCGCGCACCGGACGGATGTCCACTTGCGAGCCCGGCAGGAAGGCCGAGGCGCCGCCGAGGTCGACGGTGAAGCCGCCCTTCACCCGGCCGACGATGGCCCCCATCACCGGCTCGTTCTTGGCGTAGACGCCTTCGAGGCGGGTCCAGGCTTCCTCGCGGCGGGCCTTCTCGCGGCTGATCACCGCTTCGCCCAGCGCGTTCTCGACCCGCTCCAGGAACACCTCGACCGTGTCGCCCACCTTCAGGGTCGGCTTGCCGTCGTCGTCGACGCCGAATTCCTTCACCGGAATGCGGCCTTCGGTCTTCAGGCCCACGTCGATGATCGCGAAATCCTTCTCGATCGCGGCCACGATGCCTTTAACGACGGTGCCTTCCTGGAAGTCGCCGCGGCCGAGGCTCTCGTCGAGCAGGGCGGCGAAATCGTCGCGGGTGGGGTTCATGCTGAGGTCGTCTGCCATAGGGTCTTTGCTCTTATCTTTCGTAGGGCGGGTCCCTTGAACACGCGTCGGCGCGTCCGGCGAGGGCCCGGAAAAGGTGGGTTCGGATGATCCGAAGGGCGCGGAGTGCGCTGGATAATTGCCCGCGGCGATCGAGGGAAAGGACGCGTTTGGATTACCGGCGGGATTGCTCCCACATGGCGCGCGCCGCCTCGACGATGCGGCGGGCCGCATCGGTGGCCGCTTCTATAGTCATTTCAGTGGTGTCCAGCAAGACGGCGTCCGCCGCCGGCCGCATCGGCGAATCCGCCCGGCCGCCGTCCCGGGCGTCACGGACCTCGATGTCGGCCAACACGTCCTCGTAGGCGACCGCTTCGCCGGCCGCTTGCAGCTGCAACCAGCGCCGCCGCGCCCGGGCATCGGGGGTCGCCGTAACATAGAGCTTGGCCGGCGCACCGGGGGCGATGACGGTGCCGATGTCCCGCCCGTCGATGACCGCGCCGCCAGGTTGGGCGGCAAAAGCCTGCTGGAAGTCGCGCAGGGCGGTGCGCACGCCGGGGTAGGCCGCCACGCGACTGGCCGCCTCGCCGGCGGCGCGGGTGCGAAAGCCCTCGTCGTCCAGCTTGGCCGGATCGAGCCGCTGGGCCGTGGCGATCGCCGCCGCCTCATCGCCCAGATCGCCGCCGGCCCGCTGCAGGGTGACGCCCACGGCGCGGTAGAGAAGTCCGGAGTCCAGCACTGGCAGACCGTATAGCGCCCCCAGCCGGGTGGCGATGGTCCCCTTGCCCGACGCGGCGGGACCGTCGACGGCGATGACGAAATTCATCATCCTCCCCCTGCGGGTGAGGATTTTCTCATCCGATCTCCGCCCCTAGCCCGGCCATCAAGGCGCCGAAGCCGGGGAAACTGGTGGCGATCATGCCGGGTTCGTCCACCGACACCGGTTCCTCCGCGCCCAGCCCCAGGATCAGGTGGGCCATGGCGATGCGATGGTCGCCGTGGGTGCGGACGAGGCCGCCGCCCTTGACCCTGTGGTTGGCCCGGGCCGTGCCGGCGACGATCAGGCCCTCCGGCTCTTCCTCGACGCCGACGCCGCTGGCGGCCAGGCCCTGAGCCATCATGGCGATCCGGTCGCTCTCCTTGACCCGCAGTTCGCCGATGCCGCGCATCCGGGTCGGTCCGTGAGCGTAGGCCGCCGCGGCGGCCAGCACCGGATACTCGTCGATCATCGACGGCGCCCGCTCGGCCGGCACATCGACGCCCCTTAGCTGCGAATGGCGGGCGGTGACGTCGCCAACACGCTCGCCGCCCTCGTCGCGCTCGTTCGAAATCACCAGGTCCGCGCCCATGTCCTGCAACGTCAGGAAGAGCCCAGTGCGCAGGGGATTGAGCAGCACGCCCTCCACCGTCACCTCCGACCCCGGGGTGATCAGCGCCGCCACCAGCGGGAAGGCGGCCGACGAGGGATCGCCGGGCGCCCGGATCGCCGTGCCGCTGAGCGTCTGGCCGCCGGCGAGGCGGATGTAGCGGGCGCCGTCCCGGTCCTCGACCAGCACCTCGGCCCCGAAGGCGCGCAGCATCCGCTCCGTGTGATCGCGGGTGGCCTCCGGCTCGATCACCTCGGTGACGCCCTCGGCGTTGAGGCCGGCCAGCAGCACCGCCGACTTCACCTGCGCCGATGGTTCCGGCAGGCGGTAGGAGATCGCCGTCAGGCCGCCGCCCTTGAGGGTCAGCGGCAGGCGGCCGCCGTCGCGGCAGAGCCAGCTCGCGCCCATGTGTCCCAGCGGGCGCAGAATCCGCATCATCGGCCGTCCGCGCAGGGACTGATCGCCGGTGAAGGTGGCGTTGAGCGCGAAGCCGGCCGCCGCGCCCATGATCAGCCGCACCCCGGTGCCGGCGTTGCCGCAGTCGACGATGGTCTGCGGCTCCAGGAAGCCGCCGTGGCCGTGCACCAGCCACTCGCCGTCGCCCAACCGGGTGACCATGGCGCCGAATTCGCCCATCGCCTGCGCCGTGCGCAGGACGTCGTCGCCCTCCAGCAGACCCGAGATGCGGGTCTCGCCCTTGGCCAGGGCGCCCAGGATCAGCGCGCGGTGGGAAATCGACTTATCCCCCGGCGCGCGGACGCGGCCCTTCAGCGGACCGCCCGGTCGGGCCGTCAGTCCGGTCGCGGACATTGTAATTCGCCTCCTTGAAGGCGTCGTTGATCCAGGGGGGATTTGCTTTTGACAGCGCCCCTCGCCCATGACAAGAGAGCCGCCGCTTTCCGCACCGATAGAGGTTGCCGCCTTGGCCAATCCCGAACTGGGCGCCAAACAGATCTGCCCGACCTGTTCGACGAAATTCTACGACCTGGGCCGCCGGCCGGCCCACTGCCCCAAATGCGGGGCCGAGTTCGACCCCGAAGAAGCCCTGCGCAGCCGCCGCGTGCGCACCCGCGTGCCGCTGCCCGAGGATGACGCCGAAGAGGCCAAGCCCGTCGCCGCCGAGGCCGAGGATGAATTCGGCAGCGAGGTCGAGACCGCGCCCGAGCTCGACGAGGCCGTCGAAGCCGAGCCGCTGGAGACCGGCGACGAGGACGACGACACCGTCGCCGCGCCCACCGCGCCGGACGAGGCCCTGGGCGTCGACTTCGCCGAGGACGAGGACCTCGAGGACGCCGACGACGACGAGGTGCCCTTCATCGAAGACGAGGACGACGATTTCGACGAGACCGAGATCGACGGCCTGCCCGAAGAGGGAGAAGAGAACTAGTCGGGACCGGATCGGGGCGGCGTTTCGCGCACTTGATCGCCGGACGCCCTCGCACTAGGTTCCGCGCCTTCCGCTTCGCCCCCTCATGGGAACGAGACGGGACCCGATAGACCTCGGGGCTATAGCTCAGCTGGTAGAGCGCTTGAATGGCATTCAAGAGGTCAGCGGTTCGACTCCGCTTAGCTCCACCAATCAGTCTGGGGCGTGACTGAGGTCACGCCCCAGCGCCGATTTCCCTCCGACAATACCGACCGTTAGCGGCCCGTTCCGGCGTCTCTGGCCCGTGGTTCGGCTCTCCCGGAGAGCCAATCTCGGCGATTTGAGGCCGGTGTCTCCGGGCCAATTCCAAAAGTATGAGTTTCGGGCGGCTGGCGCCCTTTTCCCTGGTTACAGGGAAATCTACAGGGAAAATGTTCTTAGCGCGTCGAAGCCGCCGATCGAGGTCGAGCATCAGCGAAGTGGCGATGACGACCGCTCGCGACAGTTCCAAACAAGGGGCAGCCCCACCCGACAGGCGTTAACTCGTGTGGTCCGATCTGCTCCTCGCTATCGCGCTCCAGGCCAGAACCTCGCGCCGTTCCGGCTCGCATTCGGCGGATCGCAGTTCCCTGTAAAGGCCGTCACTGGGATGGAACGGCTTCCGGCGGGGCGGCTGCTGGGGGGGCCGCTGCAACAGGGCCGGGGGCTGGCGATGAGCTGGCCTCGTCTGTCAGCCCCCGGGGCTATCCGTCATGATGTAGCCCATCAGTTCATTCACGTTTAGTTTCAAATCCCGAATGATGTCCTTCACGACGTCTCCGATTGAGATCACGCCTACGACCCTGCCCGTGTCCAGCACCGGCAGATGGCGAAAGCCGCGCGAAGCCATCATTGCCATGCAACTCTCAATCTGATCGTCCGGCCTGACCGTCACCGGGTTGCCCGTCATCACTTGGCCTACCGGGGTCTGCTTCGCATCGAGCCCGGGCAGCAGCACTTTAATGGCGCAGTCACCCTGGGTCACGATACCGACCAGCGCGTCGTCGTCGATTACCAGCACCGACCGGACCCGGTTATCGCGCATGAGGCGCAAGGCTTCGACGACCATGTCGCCGGAACGAACATGGATCAGCGCTCCGCGTTTTTGCGCCAGAGCCCTTTTGACTGTGCTCATCGATCTCCTCTCGTGGACTCTGTTGAACCCCGTATTGATGGTCCCTTTTGAAGGTTAGTCAAACAGATAGACGGTCCTTGCGCCAGTCTGCAGCGGTTATCGCCGCATTGTCCACCGCCTCGTCTTGCCCCGGTTTTGGCGCCCTCTGAAGACGGATCCCCTGCGCCAGCCCGACGAAAAACTGGCCCCGATAACGGCAACGCGAGCGCTCATTCTTCTCGCCGCTCCATCAGCGGCGCCTCCGGTATACAAGTGAGGGCGCGGCCGAACGGCACCGGCGGCCACCCCGACAACGTCCTGATCTTGTCCGCCAAGGTCGCCTCGCTGGCGTAGAATCGCTCGATGAGCGGGTGCGCGAGGCGGTAGAACCGCTGCAGCACGCGGTACCGCTGGTCTGGCTCGGCGGCGCGGAAAAGCATTCGGTTCAGCAGCCGGTAGTAGCCCCTGGCTCTCCACGCGGTCTTCGACTGGTCGGTCAGGGCGTCCCTCGCTGCGGCCGTGGTGAGATGGGCCAGGCGGGCGACCGTTTCTGCCTGTCGCGCGGCGTCGGGTAGGGAGTAGCCTGTGGTCGGGTGGAACAGGGCGGCGCGCAACCCGGCTTCGGCGACCGCGCTGGGCGACTCGTCCCAGTAGGCGTCGATATCGCCCGCCAGGGCGATCGGGAGCACGCCGTCTTCCTCGCGCAAGGTCTCCCGGATCGACCAGCCCTGCGCCGCGGCGTAGGCGCCGATGTCCCGGGACAGCTGACCGTGGTCGAGGCCAGGTCCGTCGCTGTAGCGGGTATCCTCGATCAGCAGGCGATCGGGCGACAGCGGCAGGACGTAAACGAAACGATATCCGTCCAGTTGCGCCACGGTGGCGTCCATGACGATCGGGCAGATCAGGCCATGCGGCTCGGCCAACCTCACCTCCTGGCCCAGGAACTTCTGCCAGCCCAGGACCAGCTGCCGCGATCGCCTCGGGCCGCGGGCGTCGATGACCAGCGGCGCGGCGATGCGGCGACCGTCCGCCAGGCGCACGGCGTCGGGCGTGACTTCGGCAACCTCGACCCCCAGCCAGGCGTCGTCCTTGAGCAGATCGCTGACGACTGCGTGCAGGCGGGGCGAGGTGATAGCGCGGTAGTGAGTCGCCAGCGCGCGGCGATGAGCGGGAAATCGCACCTCGTAGCCCGGCCAATCGTGCACAATCAACGGCGCCAGCCATTCGGCGATTTCGGGCGAGACGTCGGAGGCGAAGTGACACCAGGTGTGTTCGCCACCGATCCTCATTTCGCGTTCGAGCATGATGATCTTCAAGGCCGGCCGCGACCGCTTGAGCCTGAGCGCGATCAGGCTGGACGCCAGCCCTCCGCCGACGAGAATCACGTCGGCCGCGGTGGTGTCGCTGGCGATTGGCGCATGCATGGCCCGCCTCTAGACAGTTTTGTGCGCGACGGCGAGAGCCCAGGCCGCCAGATATTGGCAGGGGCGTTTATCCAAGGTTGGCGGCCGCCGCGCCCGTGAGGCGAAGGGCCCGCGACAACAGGCCCGATTCCGATGCCGAGAGACCTCAAATCAGTTGGGGGGCATCTGGAGGAGGCAGTCTAGGGGTTGAAATCTCTAGCGGCATACGAAACGAGATGTTCCAAAACCTCAGCGGCCCGGGCTACCGAAACTCGTAAATGCTCAAGCATCTCCGGCATTCGTTCGACGTCAACGCGATCGGCAACTTCCAGAGCCGCGATTTGGGCGTTCTCCACAACGGCCGACATCAGGTTCTGAAAGATTAGGTCGCTCTCGGAGTCGATCCGCCCCGAAACCAAGCGATGCCGTTCGATGAGTTCGTCCTGGAACTGGCGGCGCGCCGAGACGGCGACCTTTTGCTCGCTAATGTCTGTCAACAGCAAGACGAACCCCCGAACGCGATTGGTCGAGGCAAAGACAGGATCAGCGCGCACAAGCAGCGGACGCGCGCCAGCCGGGTCGGTCTTCAGGTGAACCTCTCCGCGCCAGGTTTGATGGGCGGTGACCAGATCGGCCATTCGCCGACGCACCTCGTTCGACTCCGAGAATAGAGAGACGAAGTCGTCCAACCATTCGATGTGGGCCTGGGCTGCCGGCATCAGCCGCGCGAACGCTTCGTTCGTCGTAATGATCCGGCCCGTCGCATCGGCGACGATCACCGGCTGACTGGACAGTTGCACCTGGCGACGGATCTGCGTGAGCTGATTCTGCAAGATAAGCGTCTGCACCGAACGCGATTGCAGAAGAACATCCGACACCGTGCCGCAAATCAGGCGCGCGGCGGCCAGGTCCGCGGCGCTCCACGGCTCGGCATGGCCCTTCATCAGTTCATGCCACTGAGAGAAGGAACGACGAGGCGAGAGATCTCGAGGATCATCGCCTATGACCACCGGCTTGAACGGGTTTCCGCCCCATATCACGGTGCGGATTCGCTCCGGACGGAACCAGATCAAATACTCGCCCGGTGAGTTCGAGACGGGCGAGGCGAGGAGCCCGCTCGCCACTTGGGTCAACGGCCCGAAATCAGGCTCATCGAGTCCGAGAGACGCGGTTACGGTGAGCGCCGAGTCACCCTTGCCATCCAGCCATTTGCCAAGCATGCGCAATTCGCGGGTTCCTGGCACCTCGCCGGCGGTCAGTATCTGGTCGTCAAGCAAGAGGGCCGCGCCGGTGGCGCCGACGGGCTGAAGCAGCGCTGTCGAGCTGTCGAACAGCGCGCCGCGCCAATCGCCCTCCGACTTGATCGCCTCGAACATACGCTGTTCCAGACGGCGCACGGACAGCTCGGCCTGCGACTGCAGGAAGTTCTCGAGCGCCGTCACGCGAGTCGCGACGGCTTCGGCAAGCAGCTCGCAGACCGACCTGACCTCGAATTGTACGGATCGAGGGGAGTAGTGGTGGCAGGCGATGAGGCCCCAGAGTTTGCCGCCCACGACGAGCGAGACCACCAGAGTCGCCGCCACGCCCATGTTCTTTAGGTATTGGATATGAATGGGCGACATGCTCCTCAGGGAGCACAGCGACATATCGAGATCCTCGCCGGACAACGGCGACAAACGTGGACTCAGCGGGACGGGCGTATAGGCCACATCGACCAGCATCCGAACGCGGTTTCGCACATAGAGTCGGCGGGCGATCTGCGGGATATCCGAGGCCGGATAGCGGTTACCGAGAAAGGCTTCGAGCTGCGGTTCGCGCTCTTCCGACAGGACCTCGCCGTGTCCGTCCTTGTCGAACCTATAAACCATCACCCGGTCGTAGCCGGCGATCTCCTTGAACACCTTGGCCGTCTCGTCGGCCAGCGACCGAAGCGACTGGCAAGAGACGATCCTCGAGAGGGCCTCGGAAACCGTGTTGGATACGTCGACGGGCCCGCCGGCCGGCTCCAATTCCACGATCAAGCCGCCATCGGGCGGGCGATGGACCAGCACGTCGTAGTCGGCCGCCGCTTTATTGAGGCGACAGCGCACCGCCATCGGCAGGACGTGCAGAGGATTGGCTTGGCACGCACGGACCTTCGAGGCGAGATCGCCCTCAAGATCTTCCAGCGATATTCCTGCCAGAGAGCCTGCCAGGCCGAGCAAACTCGCGGCGTTCGCACTGGCCTGGACAATGACGAGTTCAGGCTCCCGGAGCAGAAGCAGCCCGCCGTGGGGCTGGATCGAGCCCGTCAGATGTATCTGCTCTCGCTCGCAGTTGGAGAGGTCAGCCTGGCCAAACGCGGGCGTCGACGGCTCGACTGACACGAGACTTCCCCCCGATTCAGACGCCCGTTTGCGACGCCTAAACTTATCCGCCATCAATCCCGTAGCGGTTCAACTTTGCATAGAGGCTTTGACGACTGAGGCCAAGCAGTTCCGCCGCCGCCGTCCGGTTGCCTTTTGCTGCCTGCAACGCTGATTCGACGTAGTGGCGCTCGACTTCCTCGACCGCGGCCCGAACCAGGTCTTTGAGCGGCGTCTCGCCATCGCACTTAACCAGCGACAAACCCGCCAGTGGTCCGCCGCGCGCCTCGAGCTTGCGCAACGCGATACCGACCAGCGCGGGATCCGCGTCGGAATCCGCCCCGGCCGACAGCTCGACATCCACGATGGCCCCAAGCTCGCCCTCGACCACCGTCGCGATCATCCGGACGCCGCCGGGTTGGCGCAACCCGGCGAGCAAAGCATCCATCCGAACTTCCGGCTGGCGAAACCAGCGGCCGAACTGACGGCCTATCACCGCCGCTTCGTTGCCCGCCTGAACGAGGCCCAGAAAAGCTGGATTGGCCTGCTGCACAAAGCCGTCGCGGTCGACCACGACAAAGCCGTCCGGATTCCGCTGCACGAGGGCGCCCACATCCACGGTTTCAACGAGCGGGACCGAGGAGCGGCTGTCGCTCACTGGGACTAGCTGCAGCATATAGGCGACCGTTTGGTCGTCGTTCATCAGCGACGCACGCACAATCCATGGCGCGCGCGACGAGCCGATGTGGAACACGCCGCCGGGGGCCCTGCCGCTGTCGCTGACCTTGGCGAGCATGGCCCGGAACGACTCCCGCTCTCGCGGGCTGAGTTCACTCAGGAAATCCCAGCCCTTGGTCACGCCGATTGTGCGTATGGCCGCCGGGTTGACGTCCGCCACAAGCAGATCGCCAGCCGACAGCACCAGGACCGCCTCGTTCGACGCGTCGAAGAGAAGTCGGTAGCGCGTTTCAACTTCTCGCAGCTTCCAATAGTCACGCTCCATCGCCTGCTGCGCGGCCACCAGACGCAACTGCAATTCCGAGGCGGCGTTGAGACACCGACCGATCGCGATGAAGCCGCCATCGTCGCCGAAACGCACCGTCGTGTACTCGATCGGCAGTTCGAGACCACTGGGGAAACGTTGGACGATCTGCCGATAGGCAGACACGCCACCGGCGCGCACATCGTCGAGGATGGTCATCACCTTCTCGACGCCATTGTGCGCCACGGTGTCGACCCACGGTCGACCGAGCCAGGTCTTCACGAACTCGCCCGAAATGGTGTTCGACAAGGTGACGTCCAAGATCGTGGCGTCGCCGTCGAGCCTGAGCGTGACGTCCGCCGTCGAGGCGTTTACACCTGTCACAGCCGCTTCGATGATGGCCGCATCCTCCGAAAAAAGAGGGTTGGAATCGACGGCGTGTGCCTACCACTGTTCGAACCAACGTGACAGATCAAACGGGGAAAATCGGCGCTTGAAGGCCTCCTGTCGTCCAAACCCAGTTACAGTTGCATTCGTATGACGGAGGGGGCGCCTTCGACATTGTCAGCGGCCCTTTTCGGGCAGACCCATGCACTGCACGCCAAGGCCGAACGGTCCGGCATCGTGTCGGATATTCTGACCCGGCGGGTGAGCGCCAAAGGCTACGCGCTCTTCCTGCGGAATCTGGCGCCGGCTTACCGACGACTGGAAATCGGGCTGGAGCGACACCGGCGGACGCCGGGGGTGGGGACGTTCGCGCGCCAGGAACTCTACCGCTCGGCGGCGCTCGAGACGGACCTCGTCGCCCTGTCTGGAACGGGCTGGCAAGAGGCGCTGCCGCCGCCGACCGACGCCAGCGAGCGCTATGCCCGTCGCATCGACGAAGCCGCGGCGAGCGGAGGCGCCGGCCTGATCGGCCATGCCTATGTTCGATACCTGGGCGATCTGAGCGGGGGACAGATCATGAAGCGCCTACTGGCCGAGAGTCTCGGACTGGCCAAGGAGACGCTGTCTTTCTACGAGTTCCCGGAAATCGACGATCTGACGGCGTACAAAAGGTCTTTTCGCGAGGCGCTGGACGAAGCGCCGCTCGGGGCTTCCGAGCGAGAGGCCGCCATCGCGGCGGCCATTGAAGCCTTCACGATCAACATCGAGGTTTCGGACGCGGTGCAGCTCGCCATCCTGGGGCCAGAGGTCGGTCCGGCCTAGGTGTCGAGGCGTCCTATGCGGCGACGGCCGACCGGCTCAGGGCGCAAGCCGACCAGAGTTCCGATAGGGCCGACACCAGTTTGGCGATGTCGGCGTCGGAGTGCAGCGGCGATGGCGTGATGCGAAGCCGCTCCGTCCCGCGCGGCACCGTGGGATAGTTGATGGGCTGAATGTAGATGCCGCATCTGTCCAGCAGCCAGTCGCTCAGCATCTTGCACTTCACCGGGTCGCCGACCATCACCGGGATGATGTGGCTCTCGTTCTCCAGGCACGGGATACCGATCGCGCCAAGTTCCTTGCGCAGCCGCGCCACGCGATTCTGGTGCCGCGCCCGCTCCAACTGACTCTGCTTCAGATGCCGAATGCTGGTGAGCGCGCCGGCGGCGACGGCCGGCGGCAGAGCGGTGGTGAAGATGAAGCCCGACGCGAAGCTGCGGATAAAGTCGCAGATGGCCGCCGATCCGGCGACATAGCCACCCATCACGCCGAACGCCTTGGCGAGGGTGCCCTCGATCACCGTCAGCCGGTCCATCAAGCCTTCCCGCTCGGCGATGCCGCCGCCGCGGGGGCCGTAGAGCCCCACCGCATGCACCTCGTCGAGATAGGTCATCGCCTGGTGTGCGTCGGCGACGTCGCAGATCTCCTTGATCGGCGCGATGTCGCCGTCCATCGAATAGACCGACTCGAAGGCGATCAGCTTCGGCCGACCGGGCTCGATGCCGCTGAGCTTCCGGTCGAGATCCTCGACGTCATTATGGGCGAACAGGATGCGTTCGGCGCCGCTGTGGCGGATCCCTTCGATCATCGAGGCGTGATTGGCCGCGTCCGACAGCACGACGCAGTTCGGCAGCCGGCCCGCCAGCGTGCCGAGCGCCGCCCAGTTCGACACATAGCCCGAAGTGAAGACGAGCGCCGCCTCCTTGTGATGGAGATCGGCGAGCTCGTCCTCCAGGAGTACGTGGTAGTGGTTTGTGCCCGAGATGTTCCGCGTGCCGCCGGCGCCGGCGCCGCAGCGATCCAGGGCTTCGTGCATGGCCGCCAGCACCTTGGGGTTCTGGCCCATGCCGAGATAGTCGTTCGAACACCAGACGGTCACATCGTGGGTCTGGTTCTCATGGTGACGCGTCGCGCTCGGAAAGCTTCCGGCCTTCCGCTCAAGATCGGCGAATACACGGTAGCGGCCCTCCCTCCGAAGACCGTCGAGTTGGTCGGTGAAGAAAGCATCATAGTCCATGAGCGTTTACTCCCCTTAAGAGCATGTCCCGGGTGATGGTCTGTCCCCTTCCCAGGATCGCGAAAACGGCAGGTCGGCGGGTCACGATGCATTGTTCCCCTTTGGCGCGGCCGGCATCGCCCAGCGCCAGAGCGCGGCGTCCTGCAGCGGCAGGACCATGAATAGGTGTTCGATCAACGCCAGCGAGGTCAGCGCGCACAGCAACGTGTAGCCAACCACGTGGAACGCCGTCGCCGTTGACGCGAGCGCCGCGCGCGCCTCCAGAACCGCCAACAGGGTCCCAGCGACGGCGGAGACCGGCAACAGGGCGTTCACCGGTCCCTTCCGAATGTAGCTCGAGAGATATCTCAGGCGGTCCGGAAAGAATTCGTCGGTGAAGTTCGGCACGCCGAGGAACAGATTGAACTTCGCGCTCAATCGGCTGACCAAGAGGATGGCGAACGCCCAAAGGCCGATCTGGTTCGGCTGGCCCCAAGTGATTGCCGCGATCACGCCCGCCGTCAGGACAAGGGCGATCTCGTGGTAGATGACGGTCGCCGCGGCAAGCCTGAAGCGACTCCAGCCTCGTGCGTCCGGCGGACAGAACCGGGTTTGCGGTCCGGCGACGAACCCGGTCAGAAAGCTGATTTCGTGCCATCCCCAGAGGCCGATGGTGGCGGTGAAGGCCAGCACGGCGCCGGCGGGCGAGGGATCTGTCATGCTGGCGACTAGGCCCCAGGTCGCGGCGACCGCCACCAGCGACGCGGCGATCAGGCTGAGGCGATAGGTCACGCTCGGGCGGCGGTTGAGCCAGAGGATGGCGCCCGTACTGAACCACCACAGAAAGACTGTGTAGACGATCGTAGCGCCAATGATCCCGAACATCAGGCGCTCACCAGGCCGGCGACAGTCGTACGGTGGCAGGGGGCGCATTGGGGATGCTGGGCAGGAAGTAGAGCCCCGCGAGGGTCGCGGCCACCTTGAGACCCAGGCCGGCTCGCTTGAGCGCGCCCAACAGACCGCCGCGATCCTCGGCCCGCGCCATCTCGGCCGTGGCATCCGAGAGCCGATCCAAGCCGGCACGGAAATTCGGGTTGTCGATATCCAGCAGCAGCGGGAAGATCTGCTTCGAAATCTCCGAGGTTATGCGGAAGACCGCGAAGTCATACTCCGTCGGGTCCAGCCCGAGCGCGGCGTGGAACGTCGGCCTTGCATGGTCGCGCACGTACATCGTTGCATAGACAGAGAGCAGGAAGAATTTGATCCAGAGCTTGTTGCCGCCCCGCAGGAACTCGGGGTTCGCCTTAAGCAGGAGCGCGATGGCGTCGCCGTGCCTGAACTCGTCGGCGCACCATCGCTCGAACCATTTGAATATCGGATGGAACCGAAGCTCTGGCCTGCGCTCCAGCTGGCGATAGATTGTTATGTACCGCGCATATCCAATCTTCTCGGACAGATACAGAGGATAGAACAGGAACTTTGGTTTGAAATAGTTGTATTTCTTGGTCTTGGTCAGGAATCCGAGGTCGACGCCGATCGAGAAATCTTTGAGGGATTCATTGATGAAACCGGCATGCCTGGCCTCGTCTCGGCTCATGTATTTGAAGAGCGCCTTGAGGTCGGGATTCTTGACCCGCTTGACGATCTCGGCATAGAGCACACAGCCTGAGAACTCCGCCGTCACGGAGCTGACCAGGAAGTCCACGAACTCGCCCCGCAGGTCGGGTGGCAGGTCCTCCAGAGCGGTCTCGAACGCCTGGGTTCGCTTAAAGTGATCCTTGTTGGGATCGCTGGCCATTTCGGCGACCAGGGCGTCCCACTCGGCGCGGACGGAGCTGATGTCCATCCGATCCAAGGCTTCGAAGTCAGTCGTGTAGAATCGCGGGCTGAGAACGGTGTCCTTCTGGGCGAGGCGCGTGGTGTCAGGACGCGTCGCAATGTGAGCCGGCTCGGCGTAAGCGGCAGCCGTCATCTCAACCTCCCGGGCGTAAAGCTGACTTCGTAGAGTTCGGACAGTTCGAAATTGGCCAGGAACCGCGTCCACTGCCGTTCCAGCCAACCGGCGCGTTCGACGGTGGCTTCGCGGCGCAGCACAAGCTTCTGACCGAAGTTCACCCGGACGGGTTCGCCGTGAACACGCACGCGGTCGCCGGCCCGGAGCGCGACCGCGCTATCAAGCTCGACGTGCGCATGCAGGCTGGCGCCAGTGTGCTCGATCTCGATCGTGCAGGGCACGGGCTCTGTTTGCCGGATCAGGAAGGGAACGGTGATCATGATTGCGCGCCTGGCCGGCGCAGCAGCTGCGCGAAGGAGTCCTTGTTGCCGGACCCGAACGCGTCCAGGTCGATCTGCCGCCCCGTGGCGGTGTCTTCGAGCGCCAGGCGGCCGTCATTCCACCGAGACAGCAGGAACGGCGGGCCGCTGCCGATACCGCGAGACTTGCGATCGTGGACCAGGCCCCGCATCACGCCGCGGACAAAGCCGTTGGTGCCCGGGGCCAGTGAGGCCACCACCTGGTTGTCCCGGCTGTCCTGCACCGTGACCGCGCCGTTCGCTTCGTCGATGAACCGCAGGGCGACGGACTGAGACGGCGGCGGACCCGCCACCACCGTGTGCGGGGCGTTCAGCATCGCGATGCGGCCCGCGGCGGTGGCGACCAATGAAAAGCCGATCAGCGCGCCCGCGGCGATCAAGGCGCCTTTCGGGAACGGATCCTTGTCCATTGCACTCATGAGACCCTCCTGGTCATGCGGCCACGACCTCTGGTTCGGCGAGCGACCTGGCTCGGCCGGACTCGCCCGACGAGTCCTCCCAGCGGGCCACTTCGATGGGCGTCTGGCGCTCGATCGCCGCCGCCAGGATCGCCGCGACGGCGGGGGCGTTCGACACTGCCCTCAGGGTCGGTTGCGGCGCCGACAGTCGCCAGGGGCGCGCGTGCGGCCACAGGTTCAGAAAGGCGATCTTGTTCGGGGCCTTCAGAACCAGCGCGAGATCGCCGGCGCCGTGGCCGAGCGGTTTCATCGCCGCGCTCTCGATGATCGCGAAAGGAATATTGATGGCCTTCGGCACGGCCGCGCCAAACCGCATGACGATCCGACGACTGGTGATCGTGTAGACCGTCGTGCGGCTGTTGAGCCAGGCCATCAGACCCAGCATGCCAAGCGCCGCCAGGGCGATCGGCGTCACCGACAGGGCGGATTCGAGGGCCGACATCGGCGCTTGCCCGCCCAGAATGGCGTCGGAGGCGCGCCAGACGAGCAGGAAGGCGAAATAGGCGGCGACGATCCGAACATGGAAGGCCTGTTGCGCCAGCGTCGACCAGTTGGGCGCGCCCTGCCAAAGGATCGTCTCACCGTCGGGCAAGGCGGCGGGCAGACCCCGGATCGGTTCGAAATCGTGCTCGCTCATAGGAAGGGCTCCGATCGCGCCTTGGTCGCGTAGAGAAAGCCCGCGCCGTAGTAGGCGCAGATCCGCTCTTCTTCATCCATCGTCACCTGATCAGGATTGGCGAGAACCGGCGCCTGCGAAATCTGTGACCCAAGCACGGCGTCGATCCGAACGGTCCTGCGCGACTTGTTGATCACCGCCATGGTCATCGGCACAAGCACGTGTTTGGCCGCGGCGCCCGACACCTCGATCTCCAGGTAGCGGATCATGTACTCGGCGCGATCGACCCAGACATCGCTGACCACGCCTCCGGCGGCGCCGTCGGCGCCGACAACCGTCATGCCGCGGGGATCGGCGTCCCCCCGGTCGATGGAGAAACCCGCGGCAACCCGAAGGGGCGCGATCTTCGGAGCGCCGTTCAGCATGAGGTCCGGCGTCTGGGCGCGATGGGCGAAGGCGCCCGGTCCCACGCCGGCGTGCATCGGGTCTCCGGTAGGTTCGAGCGGGAATCCCGGCGACCGCGAAACGCGCCGGGCGGCGACGTCCTGGCTTTCGCGGATATTGTTGGGCTTGGTGAGCGTGCCTTGGCCGTGCGGCAGAATGAAGGTCTTCGGCTTGGCGGTGAAGAACAGGCCTCCGGCCGGCTCCAGTCGGCCGGTCGCCTCGTCTTCCAGCGGATATCCCTCTCGCCGGTCCTCGCGCCTCAGGTACAAGATAAGGCCAACAAAGAATAAGACGAAGGTGCTTAGGATGACCTCCGTGAGGTCGATGTTACTCGAGAAGACGACGTTATGCATGACTTCTCTCCTGGAATAGCAGGGTCACGTTGAAGGCTCCGCCAGGACCGCTGAAACGGACTTCGGAGTCGCTTGAAAGGCGCTGTCGTGACGCGTCAGAGGGCCGATCGCGATCAGCGTCGCGAACAGCAACAGCAGCTCTGTCAGGTAGACGGCGGTATATCCGGTCGCCGGCGACGCCAGCGTCGGTCCGAGGCGGCCAGACCCGGCGAGGCCCGAGACCAGATCGCTGAGCATGCCGCCGGCCGCGATCGCCAGGCCGGCCGCCGCCGCCTGCACGGCCCCCCACGCGCCGAGGGCGAGCCCCGTTGCGTCGCCCTGCGCCATGTTCATAGAAGCGGTGAGCGTGCCGTGGGCGAATAGCCCCGCGCCGAAGCCTACCAACCCGACGCCGACGGCGAAGAGCAGAGGCGAGCCGGTCGGCGCGGCGAAGATCACCGAAGTGAACGCGGCCAGGCCCGCCAAGGCGCCGTAGCTCGCGACGCGATAGGGATCGGCCCCCCGGTTCAGGCTGCGCGCGGCCAGTCCCAGACCCGTGGCGCCGCCGACGGCCAGCAGGGCCGTCAGCGTTGTGGTCGCGCTGACGGACATGTGCAGGACCTTGCCGCCGTAGGGCTCCAGCAACACGTCCTGCATGCTGAAGGCGACGGTGCCCATGCCGATCGATAGGAGCCGGCGTCCAGCGCGGCCGACCCGCGCATAGGCGTTCCACGATTGCCGGAATGTGGTCTGGGTTTCCTCTTCGATCCGAAAGCGGTTGCGCGCTTCCTGCTTCCACAGGGCGACGCCGTTCAGGACCATGGTCGCCGCCGCCGCGCCTTGAACGACCTGAATCAGACGCAGTTCGCTGAACGGTTTGAGCAGCGCGCCAAATCCGATCGCGGCGGTCACCGTGCCGAGCAGCAGCATTAGGCAGAGCAGCGCGACCACCTTTGGCCGCGCATGCGCTGGCGCAAGGTCGGTCGCCAGAGCGAGGCCCGCGGTCTGCGTCATGTGCAGCCCGCAACCCGCGAGCAGAAAGGCCAAGGCCGCGCCGGCCTGACCGACGATCGGCGGCCCGTGGCTGTCGCCGGACAGCAGGATCAGCGCGAAAGGCATGATCGCCAGCCCTCCGAACTGCAGCATGGTCCCGAACCAGATGTAAGGAACGCGCCGCCAGCCCAACACCGATCGATGGTGGTCCGAGCGATATCCGACCAGCATGCGTAGCGGCGCGAACACTAGCGGCAGCGAGATCATCGTCGCCACCAGCCAGGCCGGCAGGCCCAACTCGACGATCATCACCCGGTTGAGCGTCCCGATCAGAAGAACGGCCGCCATGCCCACGGTCACCTGGAACAGGGACAGGCGCAGCAGCCGGCCCAGCGGCAGTTCCGGTGTCGCCGAATCGGCGAATGGCAGCATCTCCAAGCTGACGTTTCGCCAGGACCAGGCCGAAATCCCGGCGTTCTTCGCACGAACATTACGAACCGCCAGATCGTCGAGGCGCGCCATCGGCGTCCCGGTCATATCGAGCCTGACCGACTTTGCGGCGGCGCCGGCTTCACACGCCGCGTCGCCTACCGCGACGGGCGACGAGGGCTCAGTCATTTTGAGCATCGCGTTCACCGCCGAACGAGCTCCATCGCCTGGGAGGTGTAAAAGCCGCTGGCGATCCGGGCGGTACGGCCCACGCGCCATTCGGCCAGCTTCGGTTCGGCCTCGATCGCCGCGCGCAGGCGCGTTTCCATCACCGGCTCTATCGCCGGGGCGCGGTCCGCCCGGGGGAACAGGCGGCCCGCGGCGTGCATCAGCGAGAGCGCCGGCGTCTGAGGCGCGAAGGTGAAAATGATCGATCGGCTCGTGCGCGGTGCGACACCCGCAAGGAAGGCGATGATCTCCCGCGTCGGATAGTGGATCAGCGAGTCCATCGCCACGACATGTGCGAAGATGCCGAGATCAGGATCGAGCATGTCGCCGGCGACAAATCGAATGGCGTCGGGGACAAGCTCGGCGGGGGCCCGTTCGCGGGCCAGCTTGATGAGATTGGCGGCGATGTCGACGGCCACTACGCTCGCTCCGCGCCGCGCCGTGGCCACCGCCAAGGCGCCCGTACCGCAGCCGGCGTCCAGCAGCGCCGCCTTCGACATGTCGAGCGGCAACCACGACATGATCAGGCCGCGCATCAGGTCACGACCCTGCCGCACCGTCTGGCGAATGCGGCTGACCGGCGCGTCCGACGTGAGCTGGGCCCAGGCCTCGACGGCGGTCGCGTCGAAATAGGTCTTAAGCCGTCCGCGGCGCTCGGCGTAGGTGGCGATCGACATCACTCGAACCCCAGAAAATCAAAGACATCGCGATCCTTCATCGGGACCGCGTCATAGGAGTCGGAGCCGACCCAGAGGCTGGCGGCCAGGCGCATGTATTCGTTCAGCACCCGATCAAGTTCCGGAGAGGACTCCATCTCGAACAGCGTCGACTTCTTCAGTCGGCTGCGCCGGATGACGTCGAGGTCCGGGAAATGCGCGAGGCGCTCGAGGCCGATCGCCGCGTTGAAGCGGTCGATCTGGTCGGTGTCGGCGCTGCGATTGGCGATCACGCCGCCCAGTCGCACGTCGTAGTTCTTGGACTTGGCGCGGATGGCCGCGATGATCCGGTTCATCGCGAAGATGGAATCAAAGTCGTTCGAGGCAACCACAAGCGCCCGCTCGGAATGCTGTAGCGGAGAGGCGAAACCGCCGCAGACGACGTCGCCGAGCACATCGAAGATGACGACGTCGGTGTCCTCCAGCAGGTGATGCTCCTTCAGGAGCTTCACGGTCTGGCCGACGACATAGCCGCCGCATCCGGTCCCGGCCGGCGGACCCCCGGCTTCGACGCACATCACCCCATTGTAGCCGGGGAACACATAGTCTTCGGGCCGCAATTCCTCGGTATGGAAGTCGACCGACTCCAGGACATCGATGACCGTCGGCGCGAGTTTCTTGGTCAGCGTGAAGGTTGAATCGTGCTTCGGATCGCAGCCGATCTGCAGCACGCGCTTGCCCAGCTTAGAGAACGCCGCCGAAAGGTTCGATGAGGTCGTGCTCTTGCCGATACCGCCTTTGCCGTAGACGGCGAAGACCTTTGCTTTGTCTATGCGCAGGCTAGGGTCCATCTCCACCTGGACGCTGCCCTCGCCGTCACCCCGTCTGTGCAGTGCGCGCGGAAGATCAAGTACGGTCATCGGTTCTCCTCGCTCACTATGCCGCCGTCGGAACGCCTTCGAGGCGATCCTCCAGTTCGTCACTCGCCAGGCGCAGGGCCCTCAAAGTCGCGTCGTCGGGCGCCCAGTACTCGCGGTCGCAGGCTTCCAGTAGCCGCTTGGCCATCCGCGACGAGGCGACCGGATTGAGGTCGGCCAGTCGCGCGCGCATGCTCTCGTCGAGCAAATAGGTTTCGCTGATCTGCTGGTAGACCCAGCGGGGGACTTGGCCGGTGGTGGCCGACCAACCCATCGTATTGGTCACCTGCGCCTCGATTTGGCGCACGCCCTCGTAGCCATGATTCAGCAGGCCCTCGTACCAGCGCGGGTTCAGCGTTCGCGTACGGGTCTCGAGTTCGACCTGTTCCGCCAGCGTCCGGACCTTGGCCTCGCCACTGGTCTGATCGCCGATGTAGACCGGCGCCTCGACGCCCTTGGCGCGACGAACCGCGCGACTAATGGCGCCCAGGGTATCGACATAGTGATCGATCGTGGTCACGCCGAGCTCGACGGATTCGACGTTCTGGTACGCGAAGTCGACGCTCTTCAGGATGCTTTCCAGCATCGCCGACTGGCGGATTGGCTTTCCCGTCACGCCGTAGCCGAAGCACTTGCGCGCCTGGTAGGCGTCCGCCAGTTCGTCCTCGTCCGTCCAGCACCCCGCGTCGATCATCTGGTTGACGTTCGAGCCGTAGGCTCCGTCGGCGTTCGAGAACACGCGCAGCGCGGCCGTTTCCAGATCGCAGCCCCGCTCGCGCTGATAGTCGAGCGTGTGCTTGCGCACGAAGTTCATCTCCAACGGCTCGTCGGCGCTGGCGGCGAGAAACGCCGCCTCAGCCAGCATGCGGGTCTGCAGGCCCAGAAGATCGCGGAAGATGCCCGACAGGGTCATCACCACATCGACGCGCGGGCGACCGAGTTCCTGAAGCGGGATGAGCGCCGCGCCGCAGATACGGCCGTAGCTGTCAAACCGAGGACGCGCGCCCATCAGGGTGAGGGCTTGGGCGATCGGACCGCCCTCGCTCTTAAGGTTGTCCGAGCCCCAGAGCACCAACGCCACCGATTCCGGCAATGCGCCGGTTTCGTGCCGGTGGCGGTCGAGCATGATCTGGGCCTGGTGAGTGCCGTCGCGCAGGGCGAAAGCGCTCGGAATGCGGAACGGGTCGAAGCCGTGCAGATTGCGGCCCGTGGGCAGGATCGCCGGCGTTCTGACGAGATCGCCGCCGGGCGCGGGACGAATATAGCCGCCGTCCAGCGCCTGGATGATTGCCTCGATCTCGCTGTCCTTCGCCAGACGCCGATCGATCTCAGATAGTTCGGCCAGGCTGGCGAGATTGGCGCTGTTGGGCTTCAGCCCGCTGAGGCCGATCGCCGCTTCGGGAGCGGCGCCGCTGACGATGGCGGCTAGCGCGGCCTGGGACGGCGCGGCGCCGCCGCGGGACTCCGCGATCGCCGACAGCATTTGCAGGCGTTCCTCGGCCGTCGCTGATTCGCCCACCGTGTGCAGCCCGTTCGGAATGAGGGTCTGCTCAAGCTCGAACACCTGATCGGCGATCGCGCTGACCGCGTCGCTGGCTTCGGCGAGGTGGCCCGCGGACAGCTCCAGGGCCCCGGCCTGCTCGTGGATCAGTGCCTCCAGCGCCACCCGCTCGCCGGCGTCCGGCGGGCTGGCGCGCCAGCGCTGAATCGACGCCTTCAGGTCGATGAGCCCCTTGTAAAGGCCTGCGTGGGCGATGGGCGGTGTCAGATAGCTGATCAGAGTTGCGGCCGACCGACGCTTGGCCAGGGCGCCCTCGGACGGATTGTTCGCCGCGTAGAGGTAGAAGTTCGGCAGATCGCCGATCAGCCGTTCAGGCCAGCAGTTCGCCGTCAGACCGACCTGTTTGCCGGGCATGAACTCGAGCGCGCCGTGCGTGCCGAAATGCAGCACCGCGTGCGCCCCGAAGTCCTCCCGTAGGTAGCGGTAGAAGGCGGAGAACGCGTGGGTGGGCGCAAAACCGCGCTCGAACAGAAGGCGCATCGGATCGCCCTCGTAGCCAAACCCTGGCTGCAGGCCGACGAACACTTTGCCGAACTGGGCGCCGAGAACGAAAATCGAGCTGCCGTTGCTGAGCATCTTGCCCGGCGCTGGGCCCCATTGGCCTTCAATCGCCGAGAGATGCGGTTCGCGGCGAATGTGGTCGTCGACGGCGATGCGATGATGGACGTTGGCGTCCGTTCCGTAGCGATCTGCATTGCCCTTCAGCAGGCTGTCCCGCAGTTCGTCGACGTTGGCGGGAACCTCAACCTCGTACCCGGCCGCACTCAGCGCCTTCAACACGTTGTACAGCGAGGCGAACACCGAGAGATAGGCGGCCGAGCCCACGGCCCCCGCGTTGGGCGGGAAATTGAACAGCACGATCGAAATCTTGCGGTCCTTGCGGGCGGTTCGGCGCAGGGCGACCAAGCGCAGCACGCGATCGGCCAGGGCCTCTGCCCGTTCCGGGCAGGCCTGCATCCGCGGCGCGTGCAACGGCTTCTCGAACTGACAGCGTCGCGCGCAGCCCTGGCAGGGCGCGCCGCCGCCGTCCGATCGGCCGCCGAAGACCATCGGCGCGATGGCGCCATCGAGCTCGGGGATCGCCACCATGATGGTGGATTCCACAGGCGACAGGCCCGCGCCTGAAGCCCCCCAGGTCTCCAGCGTCTGAAATTCCAGGGGCTGGGCCGAGATGTAGGGCGTACCGAGGCGGGCTAGCACTTCTTCCGCCGCCGCCGCATCGCTGTAAGCGGGGCCGCCGACCAGCGAAAACCCGGCGAGCGAGACCACGACATCGACGGTCGGTTTGCCGTTCTCGATGAAGAACCGCTCGATCGCGGGACGGCCGTCGAGCCCGCTTGCGAAGGCCGGAATCACGCGCAGGCCGCGCGCTTCCAGAGCGTCGATCACCCCATCGTAGTGGCCGGTGTCGTCCGCCAGCACATAGGAGCGCAGAACCAGCAGGCCGACCATGCCTACCGGCTCAGCCACGCTCTCCGGCAAGGCTTCGCGGCAGTCGACAATCCTCCCCGGCGCCCGCGGGTGATAGAGCCCGATCTCGGCGTACTCCCGTGGAGCGGGCGCGTTGAGGCGCCCGCGTAAAGCGCGCCGCGGCCCGTCGGCGTATCGTCCGACCAGAAACCGCACCATGGCCGAAAGGTTGTCCGGGGATCCCGACAGCCAATACTGCATGGTCAGGAAGTAGGCGCGCAGATCCTGAGCGGCGCCCGGAATGAAGCGCAGAATCTTGGGCAGCCGACGCAGCACGCTCATCTGCCCGGCGCCCGAACTATTGGTCTTCGATCCGCGAAGCCGTTTCAGCAGGGCCAGCGGTCCCTTGTCGGCCCCGTCCATGCGAAAGGGACCGAGCTTCGTCAGCCGGATGATTTCGCCGGCGGACAAGGCGCCGATGATCGCATCACAGTGCTCGCGCCGGGCCTCGAGCGCCGGCAACACCGAGCGCACATGATCTTCCATGAAGAGCATGGTGGCGACGATGATGTCGCCCTTGCCGATGTCGGCCAGGCACCGCGCCAGCGAGTCGCGGTCCTCGGCCCAGTCGGTGGCCGCATGCAGAGTCAGGTGAAGACCCGGGATATCGCGCGCGAGGTCCGCCTCGGCGCGCATGAACACGGTGCTGAGGTGCCGATCCAGGGTGATGATCACCACCCGGACCGGCTCACTGAGCGCCGGCTCGGCGCTACCGGGCGAAGTGGCTGCGGGCGTCATACAAGGTCTCGACGTGTATCAAGGCGATTCCGCGCGTGGCGGCGTACTGTTCAGTGTTTCGTCGCGCTTTCCCGCGCACGAAAAACGGGATTTTCAGCAGTTCGGCCTGCGCATCGCTCGACCAGGCAATCTCGGCGCCGCCGGGCGGAGCAGTTGGCGGCGCCGGCTCCGCGGCGGCGGCTGCGTGCTGCAGATGCGACGGACCGGCCTGGTCGTTGAATTCGAAATCGTCTCGGAACATTGCCAGAAGGTGCTCTTCGAGCCCCATCACCAGCGGGTGGACCCAGGTGTCGAACAAGACGTTCGCGCCCTCGAACCCCATCTGCGGCGAGTAGCGAGCCGGATAGTCCTGCACGTGGGCGGGGGCCGATATGACGGCGCAGGAAATCTGCAGCCGCTTGGCGATGTGGCGCTCCATCTGGGTGCCCAGGACGAGCTCGGGCTGGAGTTCGGCGATGGTCCGCTCGACCTCCAGATAGTCGTCGGTAATCAGCGCGGGGACGCCGTATTTTTCGGCGGCGGCGCGGACGTCCCGGGCGAATTCGCGGTTGTAGGCGCCGAGACCGACGACCTCGAACCCCAGTTCCTCGGAGGCGACGCGGGCGGCGGCGATCGCGTGCGAGGCGTCGCCGAAGATGAACACCCGTTTGCCGGTGAGGTAGTTGGAATCCACCGACCTCGACCACCAGGGCAGACGCGCGGCCGGCTCTGAAAGCGCGGGCGTCGGGTCGACGCCGGCGATCGCCGCGATCTCGTGAATGAACTCGCGCGTCGCGCCGATCCCGATCGGCACGGTGCGAACGGCGGGCTGGCCGTGCACACGCTCGAGCCAGCGGGCCGTGGTGTCGGCGATCTCCGGATAGAGGACGATGTTGAAATCAGCCTCGGGCAGGCGCCGCAGGTCGTCGGGCGACGCGCCAAGCGGAGCGATGACGTTGACCCCGACCCCGAGACGCTCAAGCAGGCGTTGGATTTCGACCAAGTCGTCGCGGTTGTGAAAGCCGAGCGCGGTCGGTCCCAGGATATTGCAGGTCGGCGTTCCGGCGCGCGGCGCGCGGCTTACGGGTTCGCCCGCGGCTGCCGCGCGCACGATCTGATAGAAGGTTTCCGACGCCCCCCAGGTCTCCTTCTTCTGATAGGCGGGCAGCTCAAGTGGGATCACCGGAATCGGCAGATCGAGCGCGCGGGCCAGTCCACCGGGATCATCCTGAATGAGTTCGGCAGTGCACGACGCCCCGACGATCATCAGACTTGGCTGGAACCGTTCGAAGGCGTCTCGGGCCGCGCGCTTGAAAAGCTCGGCTGTGTCGGCGCCCAGATCGCGCGCCTGGAACGTGGTGTAGGTCACCGGCGGGCGCTGGTCGCGCCGCTCGATCATGGTGAACAGCAGATCCGCATAGGTGTCGCCTTGCGGGGCATGAAGAACGTAGTGAACCCCGGTCATCGCCGTCGCGATACGCATCGCCCCGACATGGGGTGGGCCTTCATATGTCCAGAGGGTCAATTTCATCGCTCAGACCCGGATCATGCTTTGCCGCGCGAGCGGACGAGCAAACAGGCCCGCGAGGTCGCCGGCTTGGTCGAAGCCGTGCACCGGGGAGAACACCAGCTCGATCGACCACTTGGTTGCGATCCCCTCCGCTTCCAGCGGATTGGCGAGGCCAAGACCGCAGACGGCCAGGTCGGGCTTGGCCGCGCGGCAACGGTCCAGTTGCCGATCCACGTCCTGCCCTTCGGAAATGAGCGCGTCCGGCAGCAGGTCGAGTTCGTCGCCCACCAGATCTCGGTTGAGGTAGGGCGTCGCGACCTCAAGCGGGCTCATGCCCAGTTCCCGCGCCAGAAACCGCGCCAACGACGGCTCCAACTGAGAATCCGGAAAGAAGAACACCCGCTTGCCTTCGAGGGTCGGGCGAAACCGTTCCAAGGCGCGCTTGGCGCGCTCGCGCCCGGGGGCGACGACCCGGTTGAAGTGGTCTTCATCGATGTTCCAGGCGTCCGCCGCCGCCTTCAGCCACGCCGTGGTCCCTTCGGCCCCGAAGGGAAAGATCGCCGGCAGCCTGACGGCGCCCCGCGCGACCAGTTTCTGCGCCGTGTCGCCCAGGAAAGGCTGCGCCAGCAGGAACCGAATATTGGGGCCGATCGCGCAGATGTCGCCAGACCGCCGCGGGGGGAAGAAATCCACCCGCGGAATGCCGATCTGCGCGAAGAGACGGCGGAACTGGTCTTCGACGATGTCGGGCAGGGCGCCGACCACGAGCAGGGAGGGTTCCTGGTCCGCCGAGGACGGCGGCGCCTCGGCCACCAGGGCGGCAAGGCACGCGTCCTCGCCTTGCGTGAAGGTCGTCTCAATGCCGCTGCCGGAGTAGTTGATGACCCGCAAACCGGGCCTAGACATGCGTTGGGCCGCCCGGGACAGGTCCAGCTTGATCACCTCGGACGGGCACGATCCGACCAGGAAAAGCATCTTTATTTCCGGTCTGCGGGCGAGGAGGTCGTCGACCACGCGATCGAGTTCCTCGTTGGCGTCGGCGAGACCGGCGAGGTCTCGCTCTTCCATGATCGCCGTGGCGAACCGGGGCTCGGCGAACACCATGACCCCGGCGGCCGATTGGATCAGATGGGCGCAGGTCCGCGACCCCACCACGAGGAAGAAGGCGTCCTGAATCTTCCGGTGCAGCCAAACGATTCCCGTCAGACCGCAAAACACTTCCCTCTGGCCGCGTTCGCGCAGGACAGATCGCGTCGGGCCGGGCGGGCTATCTCGCTTGATTGGGCGCCAGCTGCGCGCCGGCGGAGCGAGTGGGTCCAGAACCGTCACGCGGCATGTCCCATGCGCCCGGACCCTCCGACCGCCCAAGTCTCGCCCTCGCGCCGGGCCGCTCGAAGCTTCAGGAGAAATTGCGATGCGTTGATTACGTAGGCCGCATAGGCGGCGATCGCGATCACCATCTGTTGTCGCGGTGAGCCGACGCCGGTCAGAAGCGCCCCGATGTAGAGGGTCTGCAGAACGAGCACGAGCATGCTGAAGACGTCTTCCCAGAAGAACGCCCTGGCAAATAACCACTTGCCGAAAACCTGCTTCTCCCAGATCGAACCGGTGACCATGATGGCATAGAGCATCGCGGTCTTGATCAGGATCGAGATCGTCGCCGCCTCATAACCCGCGCCTGTCACCAAATAGCGGATGACCAGCCCAAGACTTACGGCGAAGACCAGGAACTGCAGCGGCGCCAACAAGCCCTGGACGATCGTCCAGGGCGAGGCGTCGCGGCGAAGGCGCTCTTCCGGTGTGTAGAGCGGCGGCCGGACGCCTGACCGACGATCGCCGCGAATAACGCCGTGTCCGGTGTGGGCGCCCCAAGGCGTCGGCACCAACCATTCGATCAGGTCGTCCAGCAGGACCGAAAGACCCGAGACACGCCCCCCGACGCCGCCTGTTCGATCCTCGCCGGGCGCTTGTGTCTGTTGGGTTCGATAGTCCTGCGAACGACCGATTTCCCGCGCCTCTGGCCTACCAAACATGGCTTAGCTCCAACCCGGGAAACGTCAGCATTCGGGAGCCTATGGTCGCCCATTGCGGCTGTCAAGAATTACGAACGTCTAATTCACTTGACACTCCTGGCCCAATTGAGAATTTGTCAATCTGCCCCTAAACCTTTGCCGAGGATTTGTTATGGTGAAGGGACAGTCCGGCTTGGCAGCCAAAAAAGGCCGCGGCCGGAGAGTTGAGGAAACGTAGCCCCGGGGGGGACACTCCGTGGCGGGAAGTGGCGCGGTGCGGAGACGCGCGAATGGGAGGCTCCGCCCAGAACTAGGGTTTCCGATGACCAGTTTTCCTTCGGCATTGCGAACTGTTCTTGGCGGTAAGACGGGGGCGGAGGTTAGTCCCCCAGTCCATCACGGATGGTCGTTGTTCAAGCGCTGGGTCCCAGCGCATGCGGCAAAGCCTCGGCCCGATCTAAGCGGGATCGTTCAGCGCGAAGTCATTCCACGCCTAATGGCCGCCCACGGACTTGAGCGCGCCCGGGCGGTGGCCGCGAACGACGACCTAAGTCGGATCGTCGCGCCCAAGACGCTCGTCAGGCATATCCTGCGAGACGAACCCGAAACGCACCGGGCGCTCTTTGACGGGCTGTTGGACAGCGGGCTGTCGTCCGATGAGATCTACAGGAATCTGCTCTCGCCCACGGCGGTTCTGATGGGTGACCTCTGGAGCCGGGACGAACTCACCTTCACAGACGCCACGATCGGATTGGGACGCCTACGGGCCCTCATCCGCGCGATGGACTGGATAACTCCCTACAATGGGGACGACCAAATCAAGCCGCGCAGCGCCATTTTCGGGACCGGCTCGGGCGAGGAATTCACCTTTGGCTTTCACCTGATCGAGGAAGGCTTCCGGTGGTCCGGGTGGCGAACCGCCTCGGGGGTGCGATCGTCGACGGACCAGGTGATCGAGTCCGTGCGGCGAAACTGCTTCGACATGGTCTGCTTGAGCCTTTCCCGGGCCGAAGAAATGGCCCGGGCGGCGCTGGCGATTCAGGCCATCCGCAAGTCGTCGCGAAACGCCGAGATATTCATCCTGGTCGTCGGCCAGGCTTTTGTTGATCACCCCGAAATGGTCGAGCCTCTGGGAGCTCATGCCGCCGCTTCAAGCAGCCGCGCGGCCTTGCATATCGCCGATAAAGCTGTAAGGCCGCCGACAAAGCAGTGATGGCAATTCGACCCCCTATCGAGGTTCTCCTTCCGCGATGGTCTCAAAGGGCTCCCCACCCTCCTCGACGTCCTTGATTGGCCATCCCTTTCAGCGGGGCGTCCTTGGGGACTTGGACGAGACCGCCGCGGAACGCGTCATCGCCGCCGCCGCCGACATCGCCATGGTCATCGATGCCGACGGCGTCATTCGCGATCTGGCGCTAAGCAGCGACGACATGGCCCGGGATGGGGCCGGGGACTGGCTGGACCAGAAGTGGTCGGACACGGCCACCGTGGACAGCCGGCACAAGGTTGATCAGCTCTTACGCGAAGCGTTGAGCGAGGGAACCTCCCAGTGGCGAGAAATCAACCAGATCACGTCCGGCCGCAACTCGCTGATGATGAGGTACGTCGCCCTGGACGCGGGGCGCGAGGGCCGCGTCATCGCCATCGGTCGCGACGAACGGGCCACCCTAGCCGTCCAGCAACGGCTGCTGGAGGCGCAGCAAACCCTCGAGCGCGACTACTCCAGGCTTCGAGACGCGGAATTCCGATACCGACTGCTGTTCGAAATCTCCGGCGAAGCGGTGGTTATCGTAGACCTGACCAGCCGTAGGATCGTCGAGGCCAATCCGGCGGCGGAGAAGCTGATCGGGGACGCCAAATCGAAGTTGATTGGCGAGCCTTTCCACAAGATCTTCGACGCCACCAGTCAGGAGGAAGCGACCTCCCTGCTGACGGTGATCCAATCGACGGCGCGAACGAACGCGTTTCAACGCCGCCTGTCGGGCCACAAGCGTGAATTCGTCGTCTCCGCCTCGCTGTTCCGGCACGACCGGAATACCCTCTGCCTGGTGCGCCTGTTGCCCTCCGAGGGGGTCAATCAGGGCGCCGCGGAAAGCGGCGCTGCGCTTTGGGCGGTCATGGAGCAGGTACCTGACGCCTTTGTGGTCACCGACTCGGACCTGAAGATCATCGCGGTCAACACCGCCTTCCTCGACATGGTTCGACTTCCGACAAAGGATCAGGCTCGTGGCCAGGCGCTGGGCCAGTTTCTCGGTCGGGTGGGCCTTGGCCGCAATATTCTGGTCGAAGCTCTGCGCGAGCATGGCTCGGTCAAAAACTTCGCCACCGTCCTGCGCAGCCAATATGACGAGCAGGAGGATGTCGAGGTCTCCGCCGCCGTGGCAAAGGATGGCGCCGAGACCTGCATCGGTTTCACCATCCGCGGTGGAAAGGGGCGTCTCGATCGGCGCCCGCAAGTGCCGGCGGACGCGCGCCGCTCCGTGGAACAACTGACCGAGCTCGTCGGTCGAGTGAAGATGAAGGATCTGGTGCGTGAAAGCACCGATCTCGTGGAGCGCCTCTGCATCGAGGCGGCTCTGGAGCTGACCAAGGACAATCGCGCTTCGGCGGCCGAACTGCTCGGCCTCAGCCGTCAGAGCCTCTATTCGAAGCTCCACCGATTTGGCCTCGGCAACCTGACCGACAACTGACGGATCCGCAGGTCCCGAGCCGTCGAATGGCGGGCCAAGTCACTGTCAAAAGGAATTGACAGGATTGGGTGTCAAACCTAACCATCGGGCATGGCTGACGTTGAAGCGACACTAGACGTTCGTTCCACCCCCGCGCGGCTTCCCGCCGCCTCAGCCGTCCTGGAATTGCTCAAGCCGGTCACGTGGTTCGCTCCGATGTGGGCGTTCATATGCGGCGTGGTTTCCTCAGGCTCGCCGATCCTGCCGCGTTGGTCGCTTGCCCTGGCCGGCGTGGTGTTGGCAGGCCCAGCGATCTGCGCCACCAGTCAGGCCGCCAACGACTGGTTCGATCGCCACGTGGATGCGATCAACGAGCCGAACCGCCCGATCCCCTCGGGACGCATTCCGGGGCGGTGGGGGCTGTGGATCGCGATCATATGGACGGTCCTGTCCCTGGCGCTCGCCTGGTCGCTCGGCCCTTGGGTCCTCGGGGCGGCAATAATCGGCATGGCTTTGGCCTGGGCCTACAGCGCTCCGCCCCTTCGACTGAAGCAGCAAGGATGGTGGGGGCCGGCGACGGTGGCGCTCTGCTACGAGGGCCTCGCCTGGTTCACCGGCGCGGCGGTGATGCGCGACACCTTCCCCGACGCGCGCATCATCACGATCGCCTCGCTCTATAGCTTTGGGGCCATCGGCATCATGATCCTCAACGACTTCAAGTCGATCGAGGGTGACCGGCAGATGGGTCTGTTGTCGGTTCCGGTCGATCTCGGGGCCGAGAACGCCGCCTGGCTTGCCTGCATCATCATGGCGGCCCCGCAGGTGATCGTCACAACCCTCCTGATCTCTTGGGGCCAACCCTTTCACGCCATCGCGGTCGGGCTATCCCTCCTCGTCCAGTGTCGCCTCATGGCGCGCCTGCTGAGCGACCCGCGAAAGAACGCCCCCTGGTACAACGCGACCGGCACTTCGCTCTACGTCCTCGGAATGCTGGTGAGCGGCTTCGCCATCGGCGCCCATCTTGGAGCCATGCGATGAAACAGGCGCCCATGAACTGGATCGACATCGTCCGACTTGGTCTTGTGCAGAGCGCGCTTGGCGCGATTGTCGCGCTGACCACCTCGACATTGAACCGGGTCATGGTGGTCGAAGAAGCCATGCCCGCGATTTTACCGGCGGCGTTCGTCGCCTGGCACTACGTCGTTCAGCTCTCCCGTCCGCGTTGGGGATACGGCTCGGACATGGGCCATCGCCGCTCGCCCTGGATCATCGGCGGCATGGGCGTGCTGGCGCTTGGCGGCATGGTCGCGACCGACGCCACGGTGATGATTTCCCATTCGCTGGTGATGGGTTTGCTTCTCGGCTTCGTCGGTTTCTCGATGATTGGGGCCGGCGCCGGCGCCGCGGGAACATCCCTGCTGGCCTTGCTGGCGACCCGAGTCGCGCCGGAGCGACGCGCGGCGGCCGCGTCCGTCGCCTGGATCATGATGATCGCTGGGATCGTGATCTCGGCGTCCGTCGCCGGTGCGCTCCTGCAGCCCTTCTCGGCGCAGCGACTCGCGACGGTAGCGTCCTGCGTCTCGGGCATCGGCTTTATTCTCACGCTTATCGCGGTCTGGAGAATGGAGCCCGACAGTCCCTCTCCCGCCCAGTCGCCCGCTGAGCCAGCTGCTCCTCGGCCGTCGTTCGTGAAGGTCATCGCCGAGATCCGCGAGGATCCCGTCGCGCGCAGGTTCACCCTTTTCGTATTCGTGTCCATGCTGGCCTACAGCGCTCAGGAGCTGATCCTCGAGCCGTTCGCCGGCCTGGTCTTCAAGATGAGCCCGGGGCAGTCGGCGCAGCTGTCAGGGCTCCAGAACGGCGGGGTGCTGCTCGGCATGATCCTGGTGGGCGCGCTCGGCGCCCGGTTCGGCGACCTTCGGTCCCTGTGGATGCGGCGCTGGACCATCGCGGGGTGCGTAGGGTCCGCGGCCGCGCTGGCGGGACTCGCGGCGGCCAGCCTGGTCGGGCCGACGTGGCCGATTGCACCCACGGCCTTTGTGCTCGGCCTCGCGAACGGGGTGTTCGCGGTCTCGGCGATCGGGTCGATGATGGGCCTCGCCGGCGCGGGACAGGAATCCCGCGAAGGCGTGCGCATGGGCGTCTGGGGCGCCGCTCAGGCGGCGGCGTTCGCCATCGGCGGTTTCCTGGGGGCAGAGGGCGTCGGCGCGTTGCGCGACCTGTTCCACCAGCCCGCGCCGGCTTTTCTGTTGGTGTTTAGCATCGAGGGGTTGGCGTTCCTGGCCTCGGCGCTGCTGGCCAGCCGCCTCGATAGTTCCTCCGTCCGGGTCGCCGATCCCACGGAAGCGGGCGCGACGCCGGTCGAGTTCGGCGGAGCGCACGGATGAACCCGACAGAGACTTTCGATGTCGTCGTCGTGGGAGGCGGTCCGGCGGGCGCCACGGCGGCGGAGGATCTCGCCAAAGCGGGGCGGTCGGTCGTGCTGCTCGACCGCGGCGGCCGCATAAAGCCTTGCGGCGGCGCCATCCCGCCGCGCCTGATGCGCGACTTTGACATCCCCGAGTCGTTGCTGGTGGCGCGCGCCAAGTCAGCGCGGATGACGTCCCCGTCTCAGCGAGAGGTGGACATGCCCATCGAGGGCGGCTTCGTCGGCATGGTGGACCGGGAGACCTTCGATGAGTGGTTGCGTGAGCGCGCCGCCGGCGCGGGCGCTGAACGGCGCACTGGCAGGTTCGAACGCATCGAGCGCGGCGCGGATGGCGTGGCCGTCGTCTGCTATGGCGGCGACCGCAAGTTAGACAATGTGTCCCTCGAGCGCATACGGGCGCGGGCGGTCATAGGCGCGGACGGCGCGCGTTCTCAGGTGGCCCGCGATACGATCAAGGCCGCAGAACGTATGCCGTTCGTCTTCGCCTACCATGAGATCATTCGCTCCCCGAGCCGTTCGGCTGGTGATTTCGATGGCTCCCGTTGCGAGATCTTCTACCAAGAACGGGTGTCGCCGGATTTCTACGGCTGGGTCTTTCCTCACGGCGACACGACCAGTGTGGGCGTGGGCAGCGCGCGGAAAGGCTTTTCTCTACGCGGCGCCGTGAAGACCCTGCGGGCGGCCACCGCGTTGAAAGACTGCGAAACCATCCGCACCGAAGGTGCGCCGATCCCCCTGCGGCCGCTCAAGCGGTGGGACAACGGACGCGACGTCGTGCTCGCGGGCGACGCCGCGGGTGTGGTGGCGCCAGCATCCGGCGAGGGCATATACTACGCCATGGTCGGCGGACGATGCGCCGCCAATGCGGTCGACGCGTTCCTGGAAACGGGGAATGTCCGCGCCCTCGCTTCGGCTCGCAAGGCGTTCATGCGCGCGCACGGGACGGTCTTCTGGGTGCTGGGGGTGATGCAGCATTTCTGGTACCGTAACGACAAGCGGCGCGAACGGTTCGTGAAGATCTGCGACGATCCAGACGTCCAGCGGCTGACGTGGCAGGCCTACATGAACAAGGAACTGGTCCGCGCCGACCCCGGCGCCCACGCGCGGATATTCTTCAAGGATATGGGACACCTTCTCGGGCTGTCACCGCCGTGACGCGCGCGCCGTGTCACGGCCGTCCTAATCGCCGCTCAAGTAGGATAGCCGGTCGCGACCTACGACCTGAACAATCCATTCAGGTAGACTAGTGTTCATTCGCAGTTTGATCGTCAATGGTCACGCGGTTGACTTGATCCTATTGGTCATCGTCGTTGAATTCATTTACCTTTATATGAACAGCGGCCGTCAAGGTCGCGTTTCCTCGCTCATCAACATCGGCTGCGCTCTCGCGCCAGGCGCCTGCATCTTGCTTGCCTTGAGAGCCGCTCTGACCGGCGCGGGATGGGTGTGGATCGCCGGGTTTCTTGCGATCTCATTTCCGTTTCACCTGTTCGACAGTGCGAGACGATGGTCCCATAAGAAGGTCCGGGACCAAAGCTGCGATCCGCTCAGTAGATAGCATTGGCGCGCGCGAGCTTGGTGTGTGGTTCACAAGTCTTCGGGCGCCCCCTTTCCAACGCTGGACGTCGCGAGAAGATGGGTCCCCTCAAAGTCACGCCGCCCCGGGAGCGGGGACGACATTGTGTCGGTGGGGTTAAATCACGGT
>Ga0302279_10000136_pt1 | contig 103583 bp, 85 predicted proteins | sample III_Bog_N3_3_FD_194541 | JGI IMG/M metagenome (GOLD analysis project Ga0302279, IMG submission 194541) | Peat permafrost microbial communities from Stordalen Mire near Abisko, Sweden - III_Bog_N3_3 | ecosystem: Environmental > Terrestrial > Soil > Wetlands > Peat | place: Sweden: Abisko...
CTGGCACACGCCTGGTCGATTGCCATAGGCCCACCCCCTTAGCTAAAAGGATAGGCTAAATTGCGAATTTATCCATATTTTTTTAACACAGTAGTACTAGGAGCCCCCAGCCTGGATGATCCCTTGGTGCCCATGGGGCGCCAGTGGATAATGGGTGCCATCTGCCCTCATCGCCCGGCGCTCCCGTCCAGGGGCGGGCGGATCAACCGCCGCACCGATCAGGGGACCCATGACGCTCGATATCCGCACCCTGGCCTTCGTCCTAAGTCTGACCAGCCTCGCCCAGGTCATGGCCATCGCCCTGCAGTTCCGGGTGAACCGGTCCTACCAGGGCATCGGCTGGTGGCTGCTGGGCGCCCTGGCCATGGCCCTGGGCTTCGACGCCCTGATCCTGGGCACCGTGGCCTCCGCCGGCCATCTCGGCGACTGGATCAGCGACCTGGGCAACCCGCTGCTGGTGTTCGGCCGGGTCTGCCTGGTCGTCGGCACCCTGCATTTCCTGGGGCGCCCGGTCCGGCGCCTGCCCATCACCCTCGCCTACCTGGCCCTGGTGGCCCTTTACTATCAGTTCCTGTTCCTGACCCCCAACGTGACGGCCCGCCTCGTGGTGATCTCAGGCGCCATCGCCGGTTTCGCCCTGCTGAACGCCGGTCTGCTGTTCTCCCGGCACACCCAGGGGTTCACCACCTCGGCCCGGTTCACCGGCGCCGTGTTCGTGCTGCACAGCGGGATCCTGGCCTTCGTCGCCGCCTACAGCCTGGGCAACCTGCGCAACCCGGGCATCCATTCCTACCAGCAGTTCGGCCAAGTGCAGACCCTGGCGTTCGTGGCCCCGGCCATCACCGGCGTCCTGTGGACCTTCGGCTTCGTCCTCATGGTGAACCAGCGTCTGGGCGCCGATCAGCAGAAAGCCGCCCAGGCCACCGCGGAGCTGGCCAATCGTAACCGGCAGCTGCAGAAGGCGGAAAGCCTGGGCCGCATGGCCGGCGCGGTCGCGCACCACTTCAACAACCAGCTGCAGGCGGTCATGAACAACCTGGAGCTGATCGAGCAGTACACCCGGGGGACGGACTCCGGTCCCTGCCTGGCCCGGGCCCGGCACGCCACCGAACGAGCGACAGAGATGAGCCGGCTCATGCGACTCTACCTGGGCCAGACCTCCCGCCAGCAGGAACCCCGGTTCCTGGCCGAGCTGTGCCGGGACAGCCTGGCCAGTCTCCGGACCCGGGTGCCGGCGACCGTCGTGCTGCAGGCGGAGCTTCCCTCGCCCGGCCCGGTCATCCAGGCCAACGCCGGCCAGATCGGGCAGGTGCTCGACCACCTGACCAGCAATGCCCGGGAGGCGCTGGGCGCCGCCGGCGGGGAGATCCGGCTCAGCCTGCGGACCTGCGCGCCGGCGGAAATCCCCAGCGCCAACCGCTTCCCCATCAACTGGCAGCCCCAGGACCGGGCCTACGCCTGCCTGGAGGTGCGGGACACCGGCTGCGGGATCCCGGCAGCGGATCTGGAGAAGCTGTTCGATCCCTTCTTCTCCACCAAGTTCACCGGTCGGGGCCTGGGCCTGCCGGTGGTGCTGGGGCTGGTCCAGGCCCATGGCGGCGCCGTCACCCTGAGCAGCCACCCGGGCCTTGGCAGCGTATTCCGGCTGCACTTCCCCATCGCCGAAACCGGCACCTGCCAGGCCTGAGCCCGGGGCTCGGCCCCGGCCGAAGGCCCCTCCTGCGGGCCGGCGGATGCGGCCCCGTCCGCAGCATCGAGTCAAAAGTCCGGAGTTTCAGGCAACCTCCCGGCGCCTCCGGTTCCTACACTGCAAGACAGCCCCGCGCCCCACGGCCGGAGCCAGGGGGCCGACCAGGCCAGGCCCACGCGCCGTACGACGTCCATTTCCAGCTGCGCAGGCCCGGGCTGGAGGTGGTCTGCGCCTCCCGGCCCAACCGGGAGCAGGTGCACGGCATCGTCCGCCCGGCGCTGTGCATCGTCGCCCAGGGCGCCAAGACGGTCCTGCTGGGCAAGGCACCGGGCCCGGACCGAAAACCGGCAAAGCGGCCGAGCACGATCTTGATTTTCCCAGCATAGGGAAAACGGGTTCATAATGGCGGCCATGCCATGGGCCGGCCCGCGGCAGGCGCACCGGGGGACCCGTGGCTGAGCAGGAACGTGGGGGACTCCCTCCAGATTTCTTCCAGAGCCTGTTCCAGGCCACACCCCATCCCTACCTGGTCCTGGCCGCGGACCCGAGCTACGCCATCCTCGCGGTGAACGACGCCTACCTGGCGGCCACCGGCATCCGGCGCGAGGTGGTGCTGGGCCAGGGCCTGTTCGAGGTGTTCCCGGACAACCCCCAGGACCCCGGCAACGGGGTCAGCGATCTGCACTGTTCCCTGGACCGGGTGCGCAGCGACCGCAGGCCCGACATCATGGGCGTGCAGAAGTACGACATCCCCCTGCGCGACGGCAGCGGCGCCTTCGAAGTGCGCTACTGGAGCCCGGTCAACACCCCGGTCTGCGCCGCCGACGGCGAGGTGGCCTGGATCATCCATCACGTGGCGGACGTCACCGAGTTCATCCTGGCCCGGGAGCGGGTCAGCCAGGAAGCCGCCGAAGCGCTGGGCACGGTGCGGGCCCGGGCCGAGATCATGGAAGCCGAGGTCATGCGCCGATCGGCGGAGGTGAAGGGGGCCAACCGGGCGCTCAAGACGGCCCTCACCGCCCTGGAGCAGCGCGAGGCGGAGCTGTCCCGGCTCAACGCCCGGCTCACCGAGCTGGACCGCCTGAAGACCGACTTCTTCGCCAACATCAGCCACGAACTGCGCACCCCGCTCACCCTGATCCTGGGCCCGCTGGCCCAGCGGCTGCAGGCCGGGGACCTGGAACCGGGCCTGCGCGCGGACCTGGAGCGAATGCAGCGCAACGGCCGGGTCCTGCTGGCCCAGGTCAACAACCTGCTGGACCTGGCCAAGCTGGACGCGGGCCAGATGACCCTGCGCCGGTCCCGGGTGGACCTGGCCCACCTGGTGCGGCTGGAGACCGCGCGCTTCGAAAGCCTGGCCAGCGAGCGGGAGATCCAGTTCCGGCTGGAGGCGCCGGAGTCCTTGCCGGCCCAGCTGGACCCGGACAAGCTACGCCGGATCCTGGCCAACCTGCTGGCCAATGCCCTCAAGTTCACGCCACCCGGAGGCTCGGTCTTGACTCGGCTCGGCCAACGCGGCGACCAGGCGACCCTGGAGGTCAGCGACAGCGGTCCCGGGATCCCCGAGCCCCTGTGGCAGGCCGTGTTCGAGCGGTTCCGCCAGGTGGAGGGCGGCGCGGCGCGGGCCAAGGAGGGCACCGGACTGGGCCTGGCCATCGTCCGGGAGTTCGCCCACCTGCACGGCGGGCGGGTGGAGCTGGACACCGCCCCGGCCGGCGGGGCCCGGTTCGTGGTGGGCCTGCCGCTGCGGGGGCCCGAAGGCGACCCGCTGGCGGAAGCGCCCGCTTCGGTCGCGCCGGAGGTGCCGGAACTGCTGACCCGGGCGCCCGCCGAGTCCGGGGCCGCGAACCCGGCCCCGGATGCGCCCCGGGTGCTGGTGGTGGAGGACCATCCGGACATGCGCGCCTTCCTGGCCGATGCCCTGGCTTCCGCCTACCGGGTGGAGACCGCCCGGGACGGCCGCGAAGGGCTGGAGCGGGCCCTGGCCGATCCGCCGGACCTGATCCTGAGCGACGTGATGATGCCGGGCATGAGCGGCGACCGGCTGGTGGAGGCCCTGCGCGGCCGCCCGGAACTGGACAACGTGCCGGTGGTGCTGCTGACCGCCAAGGCGGACGAGGCCCTGCGGGTGCGCATGCTCCGCCTGGGGGTGGCCGACTACCTGTTCAAGCCGTTCTCCCTGGAGGAGCTGCTCGCCCGGGTGGAGGCGCTGGTGGAGGAGCGCCGGCGCGGCCGCACCGCCCGCCGCATGCAGGAGGCCCGGTTCCAGGAATCGCTGCGGCTGGACGCGGCCATGATGGACAACGCCCCGACCGGCATCTACCTGGTGGACGCCGAGCACGACACCCTCCTGCGCAGCAACCGGGAACTGGACGCCCTGTTCGGCTACCAGTCCGGGGAACTGGTGGGCCGCCCCAGCGCGATCCTGAACGCCCCGGGCGAACGGAGCCCGGACCAGGTGGCCGCGGCCATGCGCCAGGGGCTGGAGCGCACCGGCATCTGGAGCGGCGAAGTGGAAAGCATCCGCAAGGACGGGACCCGGTTCTGGACCCAGGTGACCAAGTCGGCGTTCCAGCACGAAACCCGCGGCCGGGTCTGGGTGGCGGCCCGCCAGGACCTGAGCGCACGCCGGGCGGCCGAGGCCGAGGTGCTGAGCCTGCAGGCCGGGCTGGAGCGCCGGGTGCGGGAACGCACCGCCGAACTGGAGGCCGCCAACGCCGAGCTGGAAAGCTTTTCCGGAGCCGTCAGCCACGACCTCCGGGCGCCCCTGCGCGCCATGGCCGGCTACAGCCGGGTCCTGCAGGAGGAGCTCGGCCCGAGGCTGGCCCCGGACCAGCGCGAGTACCTGGAGCGGATCATCCAGGCCGCCGACCATATGAGCGCCCTGATCGACGGCATCCTGCAGCTGAGCCGCGCCGGCCGCGGCCAGATGCTGCGGGAGCCGGTGGACCTGACGGCCCTGGCCGGGCGGATCCGCCTGGAGCTGGAGGCGACCGACCCTGACCGGTCGGTCGTCTGGGAACTGAGCCCGGGCTGCCGGGCCTGGGGCGATCCCCGGCTGCTGGAGGACCTGCTGCGCAATCTGCTGGGCAACGCCTGGAAGTACAGCGCCGGCCGGCAACCGGCGCGCATCAGCCTGGAGGGAGGGGAGCCAGGGGAGCACCAGGCGACCGGCACGGAGTCCGATGGCATCCGGTTCACCGTGCGCGACAACGGCGCCGGCTTTGACATGGCCCACGCCGGCCGGCTGTTCCAGCCCTTCCAGCGCCTGCACCGGCAGGACGAATTCCCCGGGCTGGGCATCGGCCTGGCCACGGCCCAGCGCATCGTCCAGCGCCATGGCGGCCGGCTGGAGGCCCAGTCCCAGCCCGGCCAGGGCGCCGCCTTCAGCTTCACCCTGGCCGGCCCGGGGGGAGCGCCGGACTGAGGACCGAGCTGACTCCCCAGTCACCGCCGCAGTCCCGAACTCAGCCGCAGGCTCCAGCAGGCCGTCCCGCCGGCCTGAAGGGTACGGGTGCAGCCGCGCCGCCAGGCCTCGTCCAGGGCGTCCGGCATGCCGGTGCAGGGTTCCAGCGCCACGGTGAGGTGGCCCCCGGGCGCGACCGGCCAGCCGCCGTAGCACAGCCATACCCCCAGATGGGGGATCTCCGCCGGGTCCCAGTCCAGGGCCAGGGCGTGGCCCGTGGCCGGGTCCCACAGCCCGGCGTGGCCCCGGGGCGGGGCGGGCACGAACAGCTTGAGGGCGATCGCCGCCGCCCGGTCCGGCACCCGGGCCAGTCCCAGGCCCTCCCCCGGCCAGGGCAGCAGGTCCCCGGGCGCCCCCAGGGCCGGGTCCGAGGCCCAGGCCAGTTGCACCCGGTCCACCCCGTCCGGCAGCTCCACGCGCATGCCCGGGGTGGCCCGCAGCAGGGGGTGGGCGCTCCACAGGTGGGTGAGGGCACCGGGCCCCGGGTTGTCCAGGGTGTAGTCCAGGCGCAGGGTGGCGCCCTCCAGGGTCAGCCGCCGGGTCAGGCGGTAGGGGTGGCGTTGGCCGGCAATGCGGCCGACCAGCGCCTCCCCCTCCCGGGTCACCGCCCAGGCCCGGTCCCACAGCTCGCCATGATCCGGCCAGCAGGGCCCGCCGCCGGGGCCCGGCCCGGCCGCCACGTTCGGCAGGCACTCGTCGAAGCCGGCCGGTCCGGACCCGGCGAAGTCCGGCCCGGTGGCCGGCCCCTGCCGGGACAGCAGCCATTCCCGTCCCAGGCGCAGATCGCGCAGGCTGGTCAGCCGCCCCCCCCGCGGCAGCAGTGCCACCCGCAGGGTGCCGTTGTCGAGGCTGAGGGGATCGGTGGGGTGCATGGCCCTTCCAGTGTGCGCCGCCGGCCGGCGGCGGGAATGTCCAGAATGGCCGTCGCATGTGTGGGCCGGCCACGCGGTAAGATCCAAGGCACCGCCCGTCCACCCCCCTTCCCCGGTCCGCCCATGAACCAGCTTAACGGCGCCCATCTCATCACCCTGATCGTCCAGAACGGTGCCTGGACGCCCCTGGGGGCCATCTCCCTGGCCGGCTACATCACCTGCAGCCGCGGCCTGGAGTACCAGAACATGAACCACCGGGTGCTGGGCGCCTACGGCCTGGTCTTCACGGCCGCCGGCACCTGCGACTACCAGGACGACCGCGGCCGGCACCTGGAGCTGCGCGCGGGCGACTTCCTGTTCCTGTTCCCGGAGATCGGCCACTACTACGCCCCCAAGCCGGAGGTGCGCTGGGACGAGTATTTCCTGGTGTTCAAGGGCCCGATCTTCGATCTGTGGCGGCAGCACGGCCTGCTGGATCCGGACCGCCCGGTGCTGCACTCGGACGCCATCTGGGACTGGATCGCCCGGCTCATGGCCTGCCTCCAGAACAACGGCCGCACCGGCATGGCCGAGGCCATGCACCAGATCTGCATGCTGCAGGTGCTCATGGCCGATCTGCAGGCCGCCGCCGCCCCGCCGGGCTCCGGCCCGGCCGATCCGTGGTGGCTCCAGGACGCCTGCCGGGTGCTGGGCGACGGCCACATCGGCCAGGTGGACCTGCACGCCCTGGCCACCCGGCTGGGCCTGGGCTACGAAGCCTTCCGCAAGCATTTCACCCAGATGATGGGCATGCCGCCGGGCCAGTACCGCCTGGCCCGCTGCATCGACGCGGCCTCCGAGCGCCTGGCCCGGAGCGCCGAATCGCACAAGGAGATCGCCGAGGCCCTGGGCTTCTGCGACGAATACCATTTCTCCAAGCGCTTCAAGCAGGTCACCGGCATGTCCCCCCGCGCCTTCCGGCACCAGGTGGTGGGCGGCGGCTGAGGGGGTCGCCGCGGTACATGTTTTTGTCCGGGCCATACATTGGAACGCCCATCCGGCGCCGGCATCCTGGCTTAGCCCCTCCGAATCCCACCCGTCCCCGTCCCGGCCGCCCTGGCGTCCCGGGCTCCGGGGCCCCCTCGGAGCGGCCACGGAGTCGTGCATGGAATCACCGGTCAGGATCTGGGATGAGTGGGTGGACATTCCCACCTACGGGGTCGGCGAGCCCGACCACAATCCCCTGTTTCTCGAAAAGCGGGTCTACCAGGGCTCGTCGGGCGCCGTCTATCCCCTGGCGGTGATCGACCGGGTGCTGGACGAACGCCAACCGGTGCGGCACCACGCGGTGTTCCTGGAGAACCGCTACCTCAAGGTCATGGTGCTGCCGGGGCTGGGCGGCCGGGTACAGATGGCCCTGGACAAGACCAACGGCTACCCGTTCGTGTACCACAACCAGGTGATCAAGCCCGCCCTGGTGGGCCTGGCCGGGCCCTGGATCAGCGGCGGCATCGAGTTCAACTGGCCCCAGCACCACCGGCCCAGCACCTACGCGCCCCTGGAATGGACCATCGAGACCCACCCGGACGGGGCCATGACCCTGTGGTGCGGCGAGATCGAGCGCATGTACCGGATGAAGGGCGCCACCGGCTTCACCCTGCACCCGGACAAGGCCGTCCTGGAGGTCCGCGCCCGCATGCAGAACCGCATGCCCTACCCCCAGTCCTTCCTGTGGTGGGCCAACCCCGCCGTGCACACCAACGACGACTACCAGAGCGTGTTCCCGCCCGACGTGCACGGGGTGTTCGACCACGGCCGGCGCGACGTGAGCGCCTTCCCCATCGCCCGGGGCACCTACTACAAGGTGGACTACTCGGCCGGGGTGGACATCTCCCGCTGGCGCAACATCCCGGTGCCCACCTCGTACATGGCCGCCCACTCGGACTACGATTTCCTGGGCGGCTACGACCACGGCCGCCGGGCCGGGATGCTGCACGTGGCGGACCACCACCTGAGCCCGGGCAAGAAGCAGTGGGTCTGGGGCAAAGGCAGCTTCGGCGACGCCTGGGACCGGCAGCTCACCGACCAGGACGGCCCCTACGTGGAGCTCATGGCCGGCGTCTACACCGACAACCAGCCCGACTTCACCTGGCTGCAGCCCTTCGAGACCCGGTCCTTCCATCAGTATTTCCTCCCCTACAAGGAGATCGGCTACGTGCAGAACGCCAGCCGGGACTTCCTCCTCAGCCTCCACGTGGCAGCGGGGCAGGCCTCGGTCGGCGTCTACGCCACCGGCAGCGAGCCCGGCACCCGGATCCGCCTCAGCGCCGGCGACCGGACCCTGGGGGAATGGACCGCCGACCTGGACCCGGAGCGGGTGTTCCAGGAGGCCCTGGCCCTGCCCGCGGAGACCCGCGCCGAAGCCCTCTGCCTGCGCATCTGCCGCGCCGACGGCACCCTGGCCCTGCAGTACCAGCCCGAAGGCCCCGGCGCCGTGCCCGACCTGCAGCCCGCCGAACCGCTGGGGCCCCCGGCCGCCCTGCCCAGCGGCGAGCAGCTGTTCCTGGCCGCCCAGCACCTGGAGCAGTACCACCACGCCAGCGTGGACCCCATACCGTACTACCAGGAGGCGCTGCGGCGGGAGCCCGGTGATTCCCGCTGCAACACCGCCCTGGGGCTGCTGTGGCTCAAGCGCGGCCGGCTTCCAGAAGCCGAAGGCCATTTCCGGACGGCGGTGGCCACCCTGACCCGGCGCAACCCCAACCCGGCCCAGGGCGAGCCGCACTTCCACCTGGGCCACTGCCTGCTGCTGCAGGGACGCGACCGGGAGGCCTACGACGCCCTGGCCAAGGCCGCCTGGTGCGCCGGGATCCAGGGACCGGCCTTCACCCTGATGGCCCAGCTGGATGCCCGCGGCGGGCGGCTGCCGGAGGCGCTGGCGCACCTGGAGCAGGCCCTGGCCCGCAACAGCGTGAACTACCTGGCCCGCGGCCTGATGGCGGCGCTGCTCCGGCGCCTGGACCGGCCCGCCGCGGCCCGGGCCCAGGTGGAGCGGCTGCTCCAGGACGAGCCCCTGGACCAGGCCGGCTGGTTCGAACGGGCCCTGCTGGCCGAAGCCGCGGGCGACCCCGCCGCGGCCAGCGCGGCATGGAGCACCCTGGAACGCCTGGCCCGCCGCCACGTGCCCACCGTGCTGGAACTGGCCCTGCCCTACGCCGCCTGCGGCTTCTTCCCGGAAGCCCTGCGCCTGCTGGACCTGGTCGCTGAACCCCAGGGCCCCGACGCCCAGCTGGTGGCCTACTACCGGGCCTGGTTCCAGCACCAGGCCGGGGATGCCGCGGCCGCTTCCGCCAGCCTGGCCGCCGCCCGCGCCCAGGACATGGACGGCTGCTTCCCCAACCGCCTGGAGGACTTCCGGCTGCTCACCTGGGCCACCACCAGCGGCGCGCCCGATCCCGCCGCCGCCTATGCCCTGGGCAACTGGCTGTATGCGCGCCGGGAGCATGGGCCGGCGGTGCGGGCCTGGGAGGCCTGCCGGCAGGGCCGGCCGACCTTTCCCACCGCATGGCGCAATCTGGGCCTGGCCGCCTGCAATGTGCGCCAGGACCTGCCGGAGGCCCTGCGCTGCTACCGCCGGGCCCTGGAACTGGACCCGGACGACGCCCGGATCCTGTACGAACTGGACCAGCTGGAAAAGCGCGTCGGCACCGATCCGGCCGCGCGGCTCCTGCGCCTGGAGCAGCATCCGGACCCGGTGCTCCGGCGGGACGATCTGTGCCTGGAGCGCGCCGCCCTGCTCAACCTGACGGACCGCCCGAAGCAGGCCCTGGCGCTCATGGAAGCGCGGCTGTTCCATCCCTGGGAGGGCGGAGAAGGCCGGGTGGCGGCCCAGTATGCCCTGGCCTGCCTGCAGCTGGCCCGCCAGGCCCTGCGCACCGGGCAGCTCGGCGACGCGCTGCTCCAGGCCGACCGGGCCATGGCCTTCCCCACCAACCTGGGCGAGGCGCAGCTGGACGGCTGCGTGGACGGGGTGGCCCATTTCCACGCCGGTCTGGCCCTGCGGGCCATGGGCGAGCCGGAACGAGCGATGGCGCGCTTCCGCCTGGGCGGCCAGGTGCGCTTCGATCTGGCGGGGGCCCGCTATTATAACGACCAGCCACCCGAACAGGCCTTCTACGGCACCCTGTGCCTGGCCGCCCTGGGCGAACCCGGAACGATCCAGGCGCGGTTCCGGACCATGGTCGAGCAGGAATCCGCGCAGCCGGCCGAAACCGATTTCTTCGCCGTGAGCCTGCCGGACTTCCTGGGCTTCGAGCTGGAGGACCCGCAGGCACGGGAGCATGGCCGCTTCACCGCCGCCCTGGGCCGGCTCGGCCTGGGCGATCTGGATACGGCCGCGGCCAACCTGCGGGAGGTGCTGCGCAGCGATCCCGCGCACGGCCCGGCCCAGGCCCTGCTCGAACAGCTGGAATCCGGTTTCTGGCGGCAGCACGTGCTGCCCCTCTTCCCCGATGGGCCCCGGTGATGCGGCCCGCCCTGCACGCTTTCCTCAAGGAGTACCCCATGCATTGGAAAACCATCCGAAACCTGCTGATGGCGCCGACTCTGGCCGCCTGCTTTGCCACCGGGCTCATGGCCCAGGTGAAGATCGGCTTCCTGGTCAAGATGCCCGAAGAGCCCTGGTTCCAGACCGAATGGAAGTTCGCTGACCTGGCCGGCAAGGAGCAGGGCTTCTCGGTCATCAAGATCGGCACCCCCGACGGCGAAAAGGTGCTGGCGGCCATGGACAACCTGGCCGCCCAGGGCGCCAAGGGCTTCGTCATCTGCACCCCCGATCCCAAGCTCGGCCCGGCCATCGCGGCCAAGGCCAAGGCGCTCGGCCTGAAGGTGCTGGCGGTGGACGACCGGTTCATGACCGCCGATGGCAAGCCCATGGAAGCCGTGCCCTACCTGGGCATCAGCGCCGGCAAGATCGGCGAGTCGGTGGGCAACGCCTGCGCCGCCGAGTTCAAGGCGCGCGGCTGGAAGGCCGCCGACACCGGGGTGATCGCCATCAGCTCCAAGGAACTGCAGACGGCCCGCGAACGGGTGGAGGGCGCCACCGGGGCCATGACCGCCAAGGGCCTGCCCGCCGCCAACATCTTCGACTCGCCGCAGAAGACCACCGACACCGAGGGCGGCTTCAACGCCGCCAACGTCACCATCACCCAGCACCCCAACCTCAAGAACTGGATCGTGGTGGGCCTGAACGACGAGACCGTGATCGGCGGCGTGCGGGCCCTGGAAGGCCGCGGCTTCAAGCCCGCCAATGTGGTGGGCGTGGGCATCGGCGGAGCCTCCCCGGCCATCAACGAACTGAAGAAGACCACCGGCTTCGTGGGCTGCGTCCTTCTGGCCGCTCGACAGCACGGCTATGACACCGCCAAGATGATGTATCTCTGGATCGCCAAGAACCAGACGCCGCCCGCGGACACCCGCACCGCCGGCACCTACATCGACCGCAAGAACTACGCGAAGGTCCTGAAGGATTCGGGCCTCGACGACCTGCTCAAGTGAACCGCCGGCGGACGCCGCGGGCTCCGGCACCGGCGTCCGCCATCCCGCAAGGAACCCCCATGTCCAACCAGGACTACCTGCACTTCCACGGCATCCAGAAGGCCTTCCCCGGGGTCCTGGCCCTGGACGGCATCGATTTCGGCCTGCGCGAAGGCAGCATCAACGCCCTGGTGGGCGAAAACGGCGCCGGCAAGTCGACCCTGCTCAAGATCCTGTCCGGGGCCTACGCGCCCACCGCCGGGCACCTGGAGCTGGCCGGCCGGCCCTGCCAGTTCCGCTCCACCCGGGACGCGCTCCAGGCGGGCATCGCCGTGATCTACCAGGAGCTGAACCTGGTGCCGGATCTGAGCGTGGAGGAGAACCTGATGCTGGGCCACATGCCGGCGCGGTTCGGATGCATCGACCGGGCCGCCATGCGCAAGGCGGTGCGCGTGGAACTGGAGCGGCTGGGCGAGCATATCGACCCCACGACCAAGGTCCGCCGCCTGTCCATCGCCCAGCGGCAGATGCTGGAGATCGCCAAGGCGCTGATGCTCGACGCCAAGGTGCTGGCTTTCGATGAGCCCACCAGCAGCCTCACCGAGCGGGAGGTGCGCAAGCTGTTCGAGGTGATCCGCGACCTCAAGCGCAAGGGCTGCTGCATCATCTATGTGTCGCACCGGCTGGAGGAGATCTTCGAGCTGTGCGACGCCGTCACCATCTTCCGGGACGGCCGGCTGGTGGAGGACCGCAAGGACATGACCGGGGTGGACCCCGCCTACCTGGTCAGCCGTATGGTCGGTCGGTCCATCGAGAACGTCTATTCCTGGCGGCCCCGGCCCATGGGCGACTTCGCCCTGGAGGTGGAGGGCCTGGAAGGCCGCGGCCTGCGCGGGCCGGCCAGCTTCAGCGTGCGCCGGGGCGAGATCCTCGGCTTCTTCGGGCTGGTGGGCGCCGGCCGCAGCGAACTGATGAAACTGCTGTTCGGGGCCTCGCCCTGGTCCGGACAGGTGCGGGTCAACGGCCGCCCGGCCAGCTATCACACCCCCCGGGGGGCGCTGGGCCACGGCATCGCCCTGTGTCCCGAGGACCGCAAGAACGAAGGTATCTTCGCCGTGCGCTCGGTGGCCGAAAACATCAATATCAGCGTACGCCGGACCTTCACCCGGTTCGGCTTCATCCATCCGCGCCAGGAGCAGAGGAACGCCGAAAGCTTCCAGCAGCGCCTGAACATCCGCACCCCGAGCCTGGCCCAGCCCATCGGCAAGCTGTCCGGCGGCAATCAGCAGAAGGCCATCCTGGCCCGCTGGCTGTCCGAGGACATCCAGGTGCTCCTCATGGACGAGCCCACCCGGGGCATCGACGTCGGCACCAAGAACGAGATCTACAGCATCATGTACGAACTGGCCGAGCGCGGCATCGCCGTCATCGTGGTCTCCAGCGATCTGCCGGAGATCCTGGGGGTGAGCGACCGGGTGATGGTCATGCGCGAAGGGCGGATCGTCGCCTCGGTGGACCGGGCCGACGCCACCCAGGATCTCCTGCTCCGCCACGCCCTGCCCCAATCCGAGGCCCAGGCCCACGCCTAGCCGTCTCCGGCCCCGCCCGTCCGACCGCGCCCCTTTCCCATCCGCCCCCCACCCACAGGAATCCCCATGGAACCGTCAATCGAACCCAAGGACATGAAGCGCCGCGCCCGGAGCCTCTGGGAGGACGCCGGGATGTTCCTGGTCTTCGCCGTGATGTTTGTGGCGCTCGCCGTGTTCGTCCCGTTCTTCTTCAGCGTGCAGAACATGATCGGGCTGGCCCTGTCCGTGTCCATGGTCGGCATGGTCGCCTGCACCATGCTGTTCTGCCTGGCCTCGGGCGACTTCGATCTGTCGGTGGAGGGCACCGTGGTGCTGGCCGGGGTGCTGTGCGCGGTGGTGATGAACGCCACCGGCAGCGTCACCCTGGGGGTTCTGGCCGGGCTGGCCGGCAGCGCCCTGGTGGGCTTCCTCAACGGCGCCATCATCGCCAAGCTGAAGATCAACGCCCTCATCACCACCCTGGCCATGCTCTACATCATCCGCGGGGTGTCCTTCATCGTTTCCAACGGCAGCGCCGTGGGCATCGGCCAGGAATCCTTCTTCCAGCTGGGCAACGGCGCCCTGCTGGGCCTGCCCAACCCCATCTGGATCACCGCGGTCCTGTTCGTCCTGTTCGGCCTGCTGCTGAACCGCACCACCTACGGCCGCAATACCCTGGCCATCGGCGGCAACCAGGACGCGGCGCGCCTGGCCGGCATCCCCGTGGACCGGATCAAGATCATCATCTTCACCGTGCAGGGCCTGGTGGCCGGCGCCGCCGGCATCATCCTGGCCTCGCGCATGACAAGCGGCCAGCCCAACAGCTCGGTGGGCTTCGCCCTGGACGTGATCTCCGCCTGCGTGCTGGGCGGGGTCAGCCTCACCGGCGGCATCGGCACCATGTCCGGGGTGGTGGTGGGCGTGCTGATCATGGGCACCGTGCAGAACGCCATGAACCTCATGAACATCCCCACCTTCTACCAGTACCTGGCCAAGGGCGGGATCCTGCTGCTGGCGGTGATGTTCGACCAGATCAAGCAGCGCAAGGGCTGAGGGCACGGCGCCCCGGAACCGCCGCCGGCGGGCGCGGCGCGCGCAAATCGGCAGAATCCGGGCGCGCATCGCGATACCGTAGGGGAAACCACCGAGCCCGGAGGACCCCATCCGTGCCGTTCCCGGAAACCGGACGGCCATGGACCCGACCGGGCGGATCCGGGAGATCGCCGATGCCCCGCCCGTCCCGCACCCCGACCCCGCCCCCGCCGCGCGCATCCTGTCCCTCTGCCTCCTGGTGCCGACCCTGCTGTACGCCCGCCCCGGCGGCGGCGGCAGCTTCCATTCCGGGGGGTCCGGCGGGCACAGCCTCGGCGCCGGCCACGGCTTTTCCGCCGGCGTCCACGGCCATGCCGGGATCAGCCAGGGCGGTCCCCTGGGCCTGGGCGACAGCGCCGTCAGCGGCCGGCAGATCCTGTTCTTCATCGGGCTGCTCGCGGCCTACCTGCTGTTCCGGCTCCTGGCCGGCTGGGTGTTCCGCGCCGGGGCCCGGGCCCTGGGCGCCCGGGCCGGCGCGGATCCCGACCGCCAGGGTCCCCAGCCTCCCCCGGGCGTCCAACCGGTTCCGGGGCTCCAGGGGCTCCAGAGTCTGCGCCGGCAGGACCCGGGCCTGACCGAGGAGGGCATCACCCGGCGCGCGCTGCAGATGGCCGAGATCCTGCGGGAGGCCTGGTGCGCCGGGGACATGCGCCCGGCGCGGTCCTTCGTTTCCGACGGGGTGTTCTGCCGCTTCACCACCCAACTCGCCATGATGCGGGCGCGCGGCGAGCGCAATGTCATGGGCGACGCCAGGATCGTGGCCATCGCCTCCGCCGGCGCGGAGCTGGCCCCGCCCCTGGAGGACCGGGCCTCCTTCCTTTTCTGGAAGTGGATCGAAGCCTGCGCCCAGGGTTCCGCGGCGCCGGTGCGGAAATGCGCCACTGCCGGCTTCCTGACCGCCATGCCAGCCGCGCCCGCCCTGCTGGACGTGGCCGTGGGCGGCGTGGATCTGCTGGCCTGCGGTCCGGCGGGCGAGCACGGACGCATGGACGCGGTGACCGTGAGGGTGACCTGGTCCGGCGCCTCCGGCCCCGGGGCGGAAAGCCTCCCGCGCGTGCAGCTGATCGCGATGGCCCGCCAGGCGGGCGTCATGTCCTCCCCCGCGTCCTCGGCCCTGCTCTGCCCCGAATGCGGCGCCGCCCTGGGCGCCAGCGAGACTCGGACCGCTGCGACCACTGCCATGCCCAGGTGGCGACCGGGGCCCATGCCTGGGTCCTGGCCGGGGTGGTGGCGGGCTAGCCGAACAGTTCGCCCTTCTTGATGGTGATCTCGTCCGGCAGGCAGCCCATGAACAGGGTCACATCGATGGAGGTGTCCAGGGCCTTCTCCAGCCATCGTTCGCCGACGACCGGCTTCCGGCCCAGCTTGTCCACGTGGTCGGCCCAGGCGTCCAGGCAGGTCTGGATCTTTTCCCGCGCCCCGTCGATGGCCGCCATCCACTTCCTGCGGATGAGCTTCACCAGCTTGTCGTAGCTGTCCTTGGCCTCCATTCCGGCCAGGAAGTCGTCCAGCTCCGCTTCGGCCGCGTCCAGCACCTCCTCCATGGCGGCCCGGTCGGCGTTGACGGCGCCCCAGCCTTCCAGGAAGGCCTTGACGGCGGGCGCCTCCAGCGGGACCCCGGGGCGGATCTCCTTGACCAGGGACTGGAAGCCGACGATGGACCGGCAGAAGCTGGCCCCGACCTCGTGCTTGCTCTGTTTCAGATCCTTGGAAATGGGCAGAACGAATCGCATCAGGCTCCCCTGGCTTGCCGCAGCGGGCCGGTCCGGGGAAGGATGCCCCCCGGGGCCCTGGCGATGCCGCTGTCATGGTAGCCCATCCACCCGCCGGCGGCCCCGGAACAGCGTTCCGGCCCTGGCAGGATAAGCATTGTGGGGTAGCATGGGCATAGGTTCCAGGCCGGACCTTCCAGTACCTCCCGCCGCGCTTCCTCCGCACTCCCTCCGCACCCAACTGCGCGCCCGGATAGCGAGGCCACGGTAACCGGGAGACCCGGATCCCCGCAAAAGGCGCCCCGCATGCCCACCGCCCCCGATCTCCCGCACCAGCACCCCGGGAATCCCGCCCGCCCCCGCCGGAACCACCTGGGCAGCCTGTCCCTCGCCTGCGCCAGCGCCGGGTTCGTGGCCATGCTGACCCTGCGCCGCTTCAACCTGGCCGGGGGGCCTGGGTGGGGCCTGCTCCAGGCGGGGTTCGAAGCGGGCATGGTGGGCGGCTGCGCCGACTGGTTCGCGGTCTCGGCCCTGTTCCGCCCCATCCCCTCCCGGCGACTCCGGATCCCGCACACCGGCCTGATCGTGGAACAGCGGCACCACCTCTCCCGCGGCATCGTCGACATGGTGCAGCACCGCTGGCTGAGCCCGGAGGTCCTGGCCGAGCATCTGCAGCGCCTGCAGGCCAGCCGTTTCATCCTGGAGCGCCTGGCCAGCCCTGGCACCCGGTCCCGCCTGCTCGGGGCGGCCAGGGACCTCCTGGGACGGTTGGCCGGAAGCCTGGACGCCCCTGAAATCGCCGGGTTCCTGGATCGGGCGCTCCGGGACCAGATCGGGAGCCTGGATCTGGGGCCGGCCCTGGGCGGTTGGCTGCAGGCCCGGGTCCTGGCCGGGGACACCGCACCGCTTTGGGACTGCCTGGCCGGCACCCTGGCCAGGAGCGCCGAGCAGGGGGATTTCCAGGGCCCGATCCGGACCCTGCTGAAGAAGGCGGCCGAGGCCTACAAGGACCACGGCCTGCTGCAGCGGCTCAAGCTCGGCCTCGGCGAGCTGCTGTTCGACTATGACGAACTCGGGGCCTCCCTTTCCGGCGCCTTCGCCGCGAACCTGCGGAACCTCCGGGAGGATGCCCGGCATCCCCTGCGCCAGCAACTGGACGAGCACCTGCTCGGGTTCGCCCGGAGCCTGAGTTCCGGCGACCCCGAGGCCCGCGCCACCCTGGACCAGCTGCAGCGGCGGCTGGTGGAGCATGCCGAGCTGGGCCCCTTCCTCGCCCACATGCTGTCCCGGCTGCAGGCGACCCTGAAGGCCCAGTTCGCCGATCCCGATGCCCATCTCAACCACTTGCTGGACCGGATCTTCGAGCAGTTGCTCCAGGGCCTGCGCGGCGAACCGGATACGCAGGCCCGGCTGGATGCCTGGGTCCGCCGCACCGTTCTGGACCTGGTCCAGAACCATCACTCGGTCATCGGCGAGATGGTCACCAGCAGCCTGGCCAAACTGTCCGATCAGGACCTGGTGGCGCAGATCGAGGACAAGATCGGCGCCGATCTGCAGTACATCCGGTTCAACGGGGCCGTGGTGGGCGGCCTGGTAGGGGTGGCCCTGGCCGCGATCAGGCTCATGCTCGGGGCCTGAACCGGCCAGCCCCTCCATCGCCATGCTGCTCCGGGTGTTCAGTTCAGGACGGCCCCGGCCCCGGGCGGACCTCGCCCCCGCCCCCGTTGCGGGCATCCAGCGGCGTGCCTTCGACCTTGCCGCGCCATGCCCCGCTTTCCACCCGCGCGCTTTCCAGGTAGGCCTTGTAGCTCCGCAGGCTGGCATTCACGTGCCGGGAAAGGACCCCCACCATGGCGCCCAGCTGCTCAGCCAGGCCCTGGGGCTCGTAGGTCAGCTCCACCAGGATCCGCGTCAGGCCCGCCTCCAGGGCCAGGAAGCTCACGGAGCCCGCGTTGAGCGCTCCCTCCACGCTGCTCCAGGCAATGCGGACATCGGGGATCTGTTCGTAGATTTCGGAGGTCCACCGGACGTCCATTCCGGCCACAGCAGCGTGCCACTGCATACGGGTGGGCCCCAGCTGGCGCACCTCCTTCACGTCGCCCAGGAAGCGCGGGAAGTCCTCGAACTGGGTCCACTGGTTGTAGGCCGCACGCACGGGCACCGCCAGCTCGATGGCATGAGCGAAGGGCGGGAACGATTCCATCTTGCCCTTGAGCCTGGCCAGATCCGCGCCGAGCTCCGCATTGTGGGCCGCGCCGGCCGCCAGCAGCGGGAAGGCCTGCGCCTCCTCCTCGCGCACATGGTCCTGGATGACAGCCATCAGCCGGGCCAGCACCGTTTCGGCCTCCGGGGCGTCGAACCCGCCCCGGATCCGGAACGCGCTGATGAGCCGTTTGGCTTCGCCATGCGCCGCGCCGAGACGGTGTGCGAGGCTGTCCTCCTGGCAGGCCTGCGCCAGGATCGGGTAGACCTGGCGCTCCTCCATCCAGGCATGGATCTCCAATGCCTGGAACAGCTTCTGGACAAGCGCAGCCTGATCGGCCGGCGCGGGCACCTGGGCCAGCTGCTGATAGAGATCGTGGATCCGCTGATGGTCTTCGCCGAGCAGCCTGGTTGCGGTCATGGGCGTCTCCATGTCTGGCCTCCATCGGGATGGTGGGTGAAGTCCCGGCGCCCCGCGGCGGACCCAGTCGTCGTCGTGGCCCCGGTTCCGGGACTCCCTTGCGAGGGGGTGCGCAGGCGGTGGCAAAGGTTCCGGAACCCGACCCAGGGCCCAGGACTCAATTAAATATTTATTCAGCCCCGTGAAACATTCAGGCTACCAAGCGCCACCTTGGATCCAGGAGGTCCCGCACATGGGCATTGAAATCGCAGTGATCGCTGGTGTCTGGGGGTTTGTCGCCCTGGTCCTGTCCGAAGTAGCACGCCACATCCCGGGATGATGAAGGGGCATCCCATGCCGGTCCCGCCCCATGGGCCCCTTCGGTTATGCTGGTCACCATATGACACTGCTTGCCGTCGAGAAGGCCCTGGGACTGCTGGTCATGCCAGTAGGGTTCATCTGGCTGATCATGCTGGCGGCGGCGCTGTTCCGTCTGCGCCGCCGCCAGTGGGGTTCCGCCGCCCTGTGGCTGGCCATCGCCGCGCTGTACGCCACCGCCGGCAGCATCTACGTGAGCGGAGCGCTGATCGCCTCCCTGGAGCGCACCTCCCGCCCGGTCCAGGTGGAAGCCCTCCAGCCGTTCGATGCGGTGTTCGTCCTGGGCGGGGGCGGCGACCAGGACGAGGCTGGCCACCCGCAACTTTCCTTGGCCGGAGACCGGATCTTCCTGGCGGCCCGGCTGTGGCATGCGGGCAAGGCGCGCAAGCTGGTGGCCAGTGGAATGGCCCGGGACGGGGTCCACGGGATCGAGGATGGCGGCCAGGAGACCCGCACCCTGTGGCGGGCGGTGGGCATCCCGGACCAGGCGATCCTGGTGGTGCCGGAGCCCTGCTGGATCACCCGGGATGAAATCCATGCCTATGCGCGGCTCCAGGCCAGGTATGGCTGGCGGCGCATGGGCCTGGTGAGCTCGGCCTCCCATCTGCCCAGGGCCATGGCCCTGGCGGCCCAGGCGGGCCTGGAGGTCACGCCGCTGGGCGCCGACCGGGTGGGACGGGACCACCGGTTCCAGGTGAACTTCCTGGTGCCCCAGGGAGCCGCAATGGCAATCACCCAGAGAGCCTGCTGGGAGTATCTCGGGCGCTGGGTGGGACGCTAGCCTGTGGGCCGGCTTAGACCTTGAACCGCTGCACGATGGTCTGCAGCGTTTCGGCCGAATGCGCCAGTTCCTGGGCGGTGCGGCTCACCTCCTCCACCGTCATCGCCTGCTCGCGGGTGGCCTGGGCGGTATGGCCGGCAGCCTCGGCGGCCTGATGCACGTGCCGGCCCACCTCTTCTCCCGTGGCGGCCTGCTCCTCGGTGGCGGCGCCGATCTGGCTGATGCGCGCGGCCACCTCGGTGATGGCGGCGTGGATGGCGCTCAGGGCGCCGCCGGAGACCCGCACGGTGTCGCTTCCCCGGCCGATGGAAGTGGTGCACCGGCCCGCCAGAACCCCGATCTCCGTGGCGGCCTGACCGCTGCGTTCGGCCAGCTTGCGGACTTCCTCGGCCACCACGGCGAAACCCTTGCCCAGTTCCCCGGCCTTGGCCGCCTCGATGGCCGCGTTCAGGCTGAGCAGGTTGGTCTGATTGGCGATCTCGGTCACCACCTCCACCGCCTGGACGATCTTGGACACCGATTCCTGGATCTCGGCCATGGCCGTGCTGGTGTTGCTGGCGGCGTCCACCCCCTCGCGGGTCTGTTCCAGCGCACTGCTGGACTTGGCTTCCACCGCATGCACATTCCCGCCCACCGTGTGGATGGTGGCCGCCAGCTGCACCGCGGCGGCGGCCATGCGCTCCGCGGAGACGGAAGCCTCGTCGGCCCCCGAGGAGATGGAACCGGTCGTGGCCGACAGTTCCTCCGCCGTGGCCGACAGTTCCGTGGCGCCGGAGGCGACCTGCTCGGATACCTGTTTCACCGAGACCAGGGTGGCCCGAAGACTGTGCAGGGAACGGTTCAGGGCCACGCCGATCTGGCCCAGTTCATCGGTGGTATCCACCTGGGCCTCCACCGTCAGGTCCCCGCCGGCCATGCCCTCCATGGCCGAATGCAGATGGCCCACACTCGCGGCCACCTGGCTGAGCACCGCGCGCGCAATCAGCACCGCCACCGCGATGCTGAGCAGGGCCCCCACGCAGACCAGCAGCTGGGTCTGGTCGGCCATGGCATCAGCCCGTTTGGTCTGTCCGTCCACCTCGTCCTGGACCAGCGCCTGCAGTCTTTCCAGGCCCTCCCGGGCGGCCCGGGCCTCGCCCACATTGGCCTCCATCAGCGCGGGGTCCCCGTCCACCGACCCGGCCTTGGCCTGTTCCAGCACCCCGGGGAACTTCCCAAGGTAGCCGTCCAGGACCCCGGTGGTGCCCTCCATCAGGCGCCGGCACTCAGGCGTCCAGGAGCCCTCCCCGCGCACCGCCTGGAGATCCTTCGCCACCTTGGCGGACATGCCGACATTGACCTGGCCCCGTTTCTGCTCGTAGGCCTCATTGTGGGCCGCGGCGATCAGCTCCACATGGCTGGTGCGCAGGGAATTCATGCTGTTGGCCAGGGAGGCCGTGAGCTGGGCCTGCCGGCTGGCGGCCCGGACCATGGCCAGCACGCCCTGGACCTGTTCGAAGCGGATCCAGACCAGGAGTCCCCCCACCAGCAGCACCAGCACCTGCAAACCAACGAGCAGGCTGAATTTCTTTCCCAGGGATAGGTTCCGAAGCCAAGTCACTGACTATCTCCATTCAAGGAAAGGTGTGCCCTTTGGAATGGGCCAAAGAGGCATTCACCATGGCAGCCGGATGAATCTCCGCCACATTAAATTCCGTCAAATGCTGACATAAATAGTTACATTATTCAATAAATAATTTACGCATTCACAATAAGGTGCCTCCCGGCGAGCGCGCATGGAAGGCCCTCCGGCAACGCCAGGCCAAGGCCGGCCTATTTGTTTATGTTAATATTGCATTCAAATAGATTAGCTTGATGGCCTTGAACTAAAAAACCGTGGGTCCGGAATTGGCCGATACCTTGGTAACAGGCAGAGCTTCCGCCTGGGAACTTCGGGACGACACTGGATCCTGGCTGTTTTCGAGGATCCGGGACGATATCGAGGTTGACGATGCAGCCGCGAGCTGATCCAGCATCGGAAGTTCTTTGGGCCGAAATCCAGGGCCTGACCCATCGACACCGATACCACACGAAACGATTCGTAAATTCACCACCCAAGTCACAAGAAGACTGCACATGAGCACTATCAGCATCATCGGCTCAGGCGGCATGGCCGCAGCGATCGGCGGCCTTGCCGCCAAAGCCGGACACACCGCTGAGGTGATGAGTCGCGACGCCGCCAAGGCGCGGGCGCTGGCCGGACAGGTCGGAGCCGGCGCGACGAACGGAACTGCCAGCCTCCATTCGCGCACCCCCCGAGGGCGGACCATGCTGACCGTCCCCACAACGTCCATACCACCCAAACCATGCCTGCCCGTCCCTCGTGGGTGGGCCGGGGTCTGCCTCGCCCCTGAGCAGCGTGCCTCGCGTCCAGCTTCCGGAGCAGAGATCAGCGGCCATCGCCGGCACCAACGAGGCCACCCGGTCCCATCCCGTCGCCGTCCAACTTCGATAGACCCATAGCCCGATTGCGCCGGCCCCCTGCCGCTCCGGGCTTGTCCAAGAACGTAAATCGGACTGCGCGTCAGCGCGCCGACCCAGCCGAAGGCTCGGGTTCCTGCGAGCCCGATTAAAGGTCCTTCGAAATGAAGATATCACCAGAGAACTTTAGGCCTACGCAGAGGGGCAAGGAACGGATATAGAGAAGTTTGTCTCTCTCTTCTCCGAGGAAGGATACATGTACTGTCTATGTCACTTCTGATTGAGGATGGGGTTCATTTTGATTGAAATAATTTCAAGTCAGTGGTTATCCCTTGATTTAAGTTTGTGTTTTTGTAGTTAGTTGGGTTATGGCACCAAACGTGCTGACTGAAACGGTCAGGCTAGGTTCTTTTCAGATCGGGGCGACAAACGGACTTCAAGGGGCATGCTGTGGCTCAAATCACCTTCAAGGGCAAAGCCATTCAGACATCTGGGGACCTCGTTGTTGATGAAAAAGGTGTCGTGATCCACACGGAGTTGGTGCACGACATTGGTCAGGAACCAGATTACGACGGGGTTGAGGCGGTCCTGAAATAGGGGCTGTCGACCTGAACACTTACAACTTGGTTTCTCGCCGATCAAACTTGGCGGGCTTTCGGAAGGTGGAATGCTTGTGCAGGCGCGCGGAAATAGCTGGGGTAAACTGATCTTTAAAGACTTTGTCAAGTTCGACTGATGGATCGTGATCGAATAGATCGATGATCACATCTTAATATTCGTTGATCTGAATGGGAGTTATATATGACCTCTGCTTTAAATGACCAATCGCTTGATCAGATTTTTCGCTCCGCCCGCACCCCCAATGGTTGGGGAGATCATCCCGTCGAGGACGATACGGTGCGCGAAATATATGACCTCATGAAATGGGGGCCAACTTCTGCAAACTGCAGTCCTGCGCGGTTTGTCTGGGTGCATAGCACCGCCGGAAAGGCAACCCTCGCTGGACTTGCTACGGAACCGAATAAGCCGAAAATCCTGAAGGCTCCTGTCACGGTCATCATCGGCCACGATTTGGATTTCGCCGGCGAGCTTCCAAAGCTTTTCCCTCACAATGCCGAGGCCATGCAGAAGTACTTTGCGGAACCAGACGTGGCCGAGGTGACGGCAATGCGGAACGGAACGCTGCAAGGCGCTTACCTCATCGTCGCTGCGCGGGCGTTAGGGCTGGACTGCGGCCCCATGTCTGGCTTCGACAACGCTGGCGTGGATAAGGTCTTTTTCCCCGGCACACGAATCCAGTCGAACTTTATCTGCAGCATTGGCTACGGCGATCCAGCTACCGTATTCCCGCGCAATCCTCGCCTTAGTTTTGAGGAGGCCGGTCGCTGGGCCTAACCATAGAGTATGTCAGACACGATCCGAGGAATGGAGAAATTTTTATGAGCATCGAAGAGAATGTCCAGATTGTGAAGGATTTCTTTGCAGCAATGGGCAGCGGCGATAAGCAAGGTCTGCTGGCGTTGTCTGCCGAAGATATTGAGTGGATCGTGCCGGGCGAAAGCATGGGCACAAAAAAGCCCTTCATTTCGAAGGGCTGATTTGCTGCTATGTCTGGCGGAGAGATAGGGATTCGAACCCCAGGACGGCTCGCACCGTCACCTGATTTCGAGTCAGGCGCATTCGACCACTCTGCCATCTCTCCAGACCGACGAGTGTAGCAGAAACCGGACGCGGAAGGGCGCCCTGGGTGTCGCTGGACCACGGACGGGAGACAGGCATGCCGACAGAACCCGCAAACGGACAGCTCCCGCTAGGGGGCGCCGGCGGCCCGGCGACGCCGGAAGAAGCTCTGCAACTGTTCGCGGCACTCAACCTCCAGCAGGCCGCCCTGGCACTCCATGCGGTGGTTGAGGTTGGCGTCCTTGAGCAGCTCGGCCCAGCGGGTCATGCCGACCTTGGGATCGCCGGCGCCGAACACCACCCGGGCCACCCGGGCCTGGACCAGGGCGCCGAAGCACATGAGGCAGGGCTCCAGGGTCACGTACAGGGTGGCGCCGGGCATGCGGTAGTTGCGCAGCCAGGCGCCGGCGCTGCGCAGGGCCTGGATCTCCGCGTGGGCGGTGGGGTCGTTGCTGTCCACGGGGCAGTTGTGGCCCACGGCCAGCACCTGCTGATCCAGGGTCAGCACGGCGCCCACGGGCACTTCGTTCCGCCGGTCGGCCTTCTCGGCCTCCTCGATGGCGAGCTTCATGAAATGGAGATCATCGCCCGTCCACATTCAGGGTCTCCGGGAAGCCAGGGAGTCCATCATCGCGCCACTGGACCGCAACCCTGCGCGCATAGCCGGGCCGGGTCCAGGAGGCCGGTGCCGGCCCGGCCCAGCAGGCTGCGGGCCGCCAGTTCGCCCACCGCCAGGCCCGAGGTCATGCCGTGCCCACCCAGCCCGGCCACCCAGAACAGGGCCGGGTTGACCGGATCGGGCCCCAGCACGAAACGCCGGTCCGGGGCGAAGGTCCGCAGTCCGCACCACATGCGGGCCACGGGCAGGTCCGCCATGGCGGGCGCCAATTCGCCCAGCAGTCCGGCCAGATCCTCCAGGACCGCGGCATCCGAGTCCGGCTGCTGGCCCCGGGCGGGCAGGTCCACTACCGATTCCTCGCAGGCGCACAGCAGCGCACCGCCGGATTCCGGCCGCAGGTAGAAAGGCCGGTCGGTCCACCAGGCGTAGGCCCGGTCTTCGGGATAGGGCGCGTCGCTCCAGATCAGGTGCCGGCGCAGGGGCTGGAACGGGATGTCCAGGCCGCCCGCCATGCGACCCACGGACTGGGCCCAGCCGCCGGCGGCGTTCACCAGCCGCCGGGTCCGCAGGGTGCCCTGGTCGGTGACCACCCGGAAGCCGTCGGGTTCGGGGCTGATGGTCTGGACCTGGCAGCCGAACCGCAGACTGGCCCCGCCGGCCCGGGCCAGATCCGCGCACTGATTCAGCTCCGCATGGGTATCGATCACCCCGTCGCCGGGCAGGTGCAGATGCTCGGCGGCCTTCAGGCCCGGGAAAGGGGATCCGGCACAGGGCCGGGCCTCCACCCCGAAGGCCCGGGCCTCGTCGGCCGCGGCGCGGGTGCCCCCCGCTTCCGCCCCCACCAGGTAGCCGCCGGTGACCCGCAGCAGGCCGTTCGCGGCCAGCAGATCCCGGCCCCGGACGGTGAGTGCCGTGTGCTCGGCCCGGCCGGTGAGCACCCGGGCGATGCTGGCGTTGTGGCCGCTGGCGTAGAACCCCGGCAGCGCTTCCCGCTCCACCAGCACGATGCGGCCGCCCTGGCCGGACTGCGCCAGGTGGCGCGCCGTCGACAGGCCGGCGATGCCGCCACCGATGACGAGAATGTCCACAGATTCCATGTCCATACCGATCTCCGCTGTCCTGGGGGAACCGCCTGACCGCTGCGCTCGCCGAGTCCCCTTGACCTTCCGCATGCTCGCCAGGCGCAGCCCGACCCGCACGCCTTCCATTCTGGCAGGCTTGACAGCCGGCGGGGGCCGGGCGCATCCTGGGACTCCCACCCCAGGGGGGGTGGGATAAGGAGATCGCCATGGTCACCCTCAAGATCGAAGGCATGAGTTGCAAGAACTGTGTGGGCCACGTGCGCACCGCCCTGTCCGGCGTTCCCGGCGTGACCGGGCCGGTGGACGTGAGCCTGGAGCGCGGCGAGGCCCAGGTGGCCGGCAGCGCCGACCCGGCGGCCCTGGTGGCCGCGGTGGTGGAAGAAGGCTACAGCGCCCGGCTGGTGGGCTGAGCCATGGCCGGAACCGAAGGCACCGGCGGCTGCTGCGCCGGGGGGCTGCGCCTGGACCCGGAGGTGCGGGACGACGCGCGCCGCCGGCTCCTTTCGGTGCGGGGCCACGTGGAGGGGGTGCTGCGCATGCTGGAGGACGATCAGGTGTACTGCGTGGACCTGCTCAAGCAGCTCAAGGCGGTGACCGGCGCCCTGGACAAGGTGGGCAGCCTGGTGCTGAACAGCCACCTGCGCCGGCACGTGGTCACCGCCCACGAGCGCGGCGACCAGGAACGGATCGTGGAGGAGCTCATGGAGATCCTCAAGTACCGCTGATCCGCCCCCCAGAAGATCAGACGGGGCGGGCGGGCTCCGCCTGCCCGCCCCGTGAGGGGCAAAGGTCCTTAGATATCCCAGGGCGCATGCGCCCTTGGATGGGGAACCTCGCGAGCGCAGCGAGCAGGCAGTTCCCCCTTTCATACAAGGAGCCACCATGACGATCCGAACCTTCCGCGTCGAAGGCATGACCTGCGCCAGCTGCGTGCGGCGGGTGGAGCTGGCCCTGGCCAAGGTGCCCGGCGTGGCCGCGGTGCAGGTGAACCTGGCCACCGAAAAGGCGGAGGTAACCGGCGAGGCCGTGGCCGACGCCGCCCTGGCCGCGGCGCTGGTCGCCAAAGGCTACCGCATGGTGCCGGACGCCGCCCCGGATCCCCACGCCGCCACGGTGCGCCAGGCCGCTCTGCGGGTGGGAGCCGCCTGGATCCTGGCGCTGCCGCTCATGGCGGGCATGCTGCCGGGCCTGCACCTGCACCTGGCCTGGCCCATCCAGGCACTGCTGGCCGGACTGGCGGCCTTCGGCTGCGGCGGCGGGTTCTTCCTGCGGGCGGGCCGCCAGGCCCTGCACGGGGAGACCAGCATGGACACGCTCATCGCCCTGGGCGCGGCGGTGACCTGGGGTTTCGCCCTGCAGCAGGGCCTGCAGGGGATGCCGCACCCGCCCTTCGAGACGGCCGCCGGTCTGGTTGCGTTCCTGCTCACCGGCAAGTATCTGGAAGCCAAGGCCAAGCACCGGGCCACCGGCAGCCTGGAGGCGCTGCTGCAGTTGGCCCCGGCCATGGCCCTGCGGCTGGACCCGGACGGCGCCGAAACCGAGGTGCCCACCCGCCTGCTGCAACCCGGCGACCGGGTGCGGGTTAAGCCCGGTTCGGCGGTGCCGGTGGACGGGGTGGTCACGGCCGGCCAGGCGGAGGTGGAGGAGGCACTGCTCACCGGCGAACCGCTGCCGGTGGCCCGGGGCGTCGGCGACCCGGTCATCGCCGGGGCGCTGGTGCACGGCGGCGCCCTGGAACTGCGGGTGGCCGCCACCGGCCAGGACACCTGGCTGGCCCGGCTGGCCGGGCAGGTGGCCCAGGCCCAGGGTTCCAGAGCCCCGTCCCAGGATCTGGCGGACCGGGTCTCGGCGGTGTTCGTGCCGGCCATCCTGGCCCTGGCGGCGCTCACCCTGGCCGGCTGGTACTGGCACACCGGCTCCCTGGCCATGGCCTGGCGCCCGGCCGTGACCCTGCTGGTCATCGCCTGCCCCTGCGCCCTGGGGCTGGCCACGCCGGTGGTCATGTCCGCCGCCCTGGGCACCGCGGCCCGGAACGGCCTGCTGGTGCGCGACGCCGCCGCCATGGAGGCCCTGGCCCGGATCACCGATCTGGCCCTGGACAAGACCGGCACCCTCACCCAGGGCCAGCCCAGCGTCCTGGAGGTGCAAGGCCAGGACCGGGACCAGGTGCTGGCCTGGGCGGCGGCCCTGGAGCGGGATTCGGAGCACCCGGTGGCCCGGGGCGTGCGCGCCGCGGCCCAGGGCCTTCACCTGCCGGCCGTGACCGAGTTCCGCAGCCGCCCGGGGCTGGGGGTGGAGGGCCAGGTGGAGGGGCACGCCCTGCGCCTGGGCAACGCCGCCTTCCTGGGTCTGCCGCTGCCCGCGGCGCCCCGGCACGGGCTGGTGGTGGGCCTGGCCGAAGTCCGGCAACCGACCCCTGTCCTGCTTGGCTCCCTGGTGCTGGCCGACGCCCAGCGCCCCGAGGCGCGGGCGGCGGTGGCCGCACTGACGGCCCAGGGCCTCACCCTGCATCTGCTGAGCGGCGATCAGCCGGAAGCCGCCATCGAACTGGCGTCCGAGCTGGGCATCCCGCAGGTGCGCGGTGGCTGCACCCCGGCCGACAAGCGGGCCCGCATCCAGGAACTGCAGGCAGAAGGCGCCGTCGTGGCCTTCGTGGGGGACGGGGTGAACGACGGTCCGGCCCTGGCCCAGGCCGACGCGGGCATCAGCCTGCCGGGGCTGGAGGCGGCCCAGGCGGCAGCCCCCCTGAACCTGCTGCGCCCGGGGCTGGAGCCGCTGCTCCAGGCCCGCCGTCTGGCCCTGCGCACCCGCCGGGTGGTGCACCAGAACCTGGCCTGGGCCTTCGGCTACAACCTGGTGCTGGTGCCGCTGGCAGCCTTCAACCTGCTGGACCGGTTCGGCGGCCCCATGCTGGCCGGGGCGGCCATGGGCCTCAGTTCCCTGACGGTGGTGCTCAACGCCCTGCGCCTGCGGGACTGACGGCGCCCCCCCCGCCACCGGCGCGGTTCATGGGCCGGGCCGGGCCCGGATTTTGCCAGGACATGGTTCCATTAATTTACTATTTAGGCACTTGATCCGTATCACAACCATGGCTTACTCGCGCCTTTCACGGCTATCCGACAAGTCCTATCCTTACTAACCAAACGGATAATTACTTCACCGTTGATCCCCAAGGATCCGTGCTAGTCTCGGATTGCAAGGCTGTTTGCCAAGGAGATCTGACCATGCTGGATCGGCTGTTGACCTCCATAAGTATAAAGATAAAATTCGTATTTTTATTAGCAATTCAAAGCCTGCTTCTGATCCTCATCGCCATCCTGGGCTGGTCCGCCATCCAGGTCGCCAAGACCGCGCCGGGGCTGCTGGGCCAGAATGCCTTCAAGGCCCGGATGCTCAGCCGGACCCTGAACGACTCCAACGTGTTGCGGACCATCCACGTGTCCGAGCTGGCCGCCGCCCGCAATGAAGCCTACCTGGCCCAGCGGGAGCCGGTGCTGGACAGCTACCAGGCCCGGGTGGCGGAGGATCTGCGCACCCTGCCCACCCTGCCCTGGACCCCGGCGGAGCGCCCGCGGGTGGCCGCCGCCGTCGCCCTGATCGGCGACTACGTGGGCGGCTTCCCGGCCCTGCTGGCGTCCGCCAAGGCCGAAGCGGGCGCCAGCTCCGATCCCAGGCTGCTGGAGGGCAACATCGAGACCAGCCGGCAGGCCCGGGCCGCCCTGGAGACCCTGCAGGAGGAGGTGCTGCAGGCCTCTGACCTCCTGGTGCAGGACCACGAGCGCAAGGGCCGCCTCAGCCAGGCCTGGATCCTGGTCATCACCCTCGCCAGCATGGCGCTGGGGCTGGGCCTGGTGCGGCAGGTGGCCCGCCAGGTCACCTGGGGGGTCCAGGACCTGGAGCGCACCATGAGCGCCCTGCACCATGGGGACCTGACCGTCCAAAGCCGGGTGGCCAGCCAGGACGAGCTGGGCCACATCGGCCGCAGCCTCAACCTGGCCATCGTCCAGCTGCGGGAGGACATGCAGGCCCTGGCCCACACCGCCGAGCAGAACGCCGCCGACGCCACCCAGCTGGCCGCCACCGGGGCCCAGATCAGCGGCGCGACCCGGGAGATCAGCCACGGCGCCGAGCGCCAGCGCCAGGCCGTGGACCAGTCCTCCCGGGCCCTGTCCGGGATGGCCCAGTCCATCGCCACGGCCAAGCAGAACACGGTCAGTGCCGTTCGCCTGGCTGAGGCCTCCCTGGAAGCCAGCCAGCACGGTCTGCGCAGCGCCCAGGTCTCCACCCAGGCCATGACCGCCATCCAGGAAAGCGGCGGCAAGGTGTCCCGCATCACCGGGGTGCTGGCCGAGATCGCCCAGCAGACCAACCTGCTGAGCCTCAACGCCGCCATCGAGGCGGCCAAGGCCGGCCAGTTCGGCAAGGGCTTCGCGGTGGTGGCCGACGAGGTGGGCAACCTGGCGGCCCGCAGCGCCGAAGCGGCCGAGGAGATCCTGGCCCATATCCAGGAAAGCGACCGCAGGATCCTGCGCGGCGGCGAGGCCGTGGCCGAGGTGGCCGCCAGCCTGGCCACCATCGAGCAGAACGTCCGGCTCAGCGCCCAGCAGATCCAGGCCATCGCCGGGGCCCTGGAGGTCCAGTCCGGCGCCAGCGCGGAGGTGGTGCAGGCCATGGCCGTCACCTCGGGCCTGACCGAACAGAACGCCAGCGCCACCACCCAGCTGGCCGCCTCCATGACCGAGACGGCGCAGACCATCCACGATCTGGCCGGCCTGGCGGGCGGGATGCGCCAGCGCCTGGCCCGGTTCACCCTGGCGGCGGCCCCGGACGGGGCGTGAGCCCGGGGGTCCCCGCCCGACGCCGGGGCGGAGAATCAGATTGCTAAATCCTTTTCGAAGTGGATAGCCTTGTGCTGAGGTGAGTCGACCGTGCGACGGATGCTCCAAGTCGTAGTCCTGCTGCTGGCGATCCTGGCTGGATCGCTGCCCGGGCTGCGCCTGCTGGCCGCGCCGCGGCCGGAGACCTGCGATTGCGGCATGCCGACCGACAGCTGCCCCATGAAGATGCCGGTGCGCAGCCCGGGCTCCGCCCCGTCCTCGCCCTGCGCGCCGGGCGCGCCCGCCCCGGTCTCCCTGCTGACCGCCCCCAGCCAGTTCGCCCAGGCGCCCGAACGTCGCCTGGAGCCTTCGCCCTTCCCCCGGGGTTCCGTGCGCCCGGTCGCCATGATGGCGGCCATGTTGGCGGCGGTTCCGGCCATCCTGCCGCGCCCGGGCCCCGCGGATCCCCTCCCCTCCAGCCAGCGCCTGGCCCTGCTATCGGTGTTCCGGATCTGAGAGCCGCCGACTACTTGAATTAAGTAGTAAGGTTTCTTTCTTTTCCAGCACTGGAGCTGCCCATGCGCATGCCAATGTACCTGGTCCTCGGTCTCGCGCCCCTGCTGGGCACGGCCGGCTGGACCCAGGCCACACCTCCCGCGGTCCCGGCTCCCGCCGTCCCGGCCGCCACGGCCCCCGCCCCGGCGGCCGATGACGATCCTTTCCTGCAGGCCCTGATCCAGGAGGCCATGACCCGCAACCCGGACCTGGCCCAGGCCCGCACCCTGGTGGACGCCGACCGGGAGCGGGTGCCCCAGGCCGGGGCCCTGCCCGACCCCAGCCTGTCCCTGGGCATCCAGAACGACGGCTTCAAGAAGATCGAAGTCGGGCAGATGGAGACCAGCTACTACCAGCTGATGGTCACCCAGGGCCTGCCCTGGCCCGGCAAGCGCAACCTGCGCAGCCAGGTGGCCGACCTGAACGCCCGCGCCACCGAGGCGGGCGTGGAGCGCACCCGCCTGACGGTGGTGGCGGACCTGCGCCGGGCCTACACCGGCCTGCTGCTGCTGCGCAGCCAGTCCCGTCTGCTGGAGGAGCAGGCCGTGTTCCTGCAGCAGGCCGAAGCCACCGCCCGGAGCCGCTACGAGGTGGGCCAGGCCAGCCAGGCCGACCTGCTCCGGGCCCAGCTGGAGCGCACCCGGCTGGACCAGGCCCGCTACCGTCTGCAGTCGGACCTGCGCACCCGCCAGGGCGAACTGAACCGCCTGCGCGGCGCCGACCCCGACACCGCGATCCCGGTCCAGCGGACCCTGGAGCAGGTGCCGGACCCCCGGCCCGCGGCCGCCGATCTCATGACCCAGGCCGAAGCCCGCAGCCCGGAACTGCGCGCCGCCCACCTGGGCACGGAACAGGCCCAGCGCGGCCTGGACCTGGCCCGGCTGGACCGGCATCCGGACTTCTCGGTGAGCGCCGGCTACATGCCCCGGGGCGGACTGGAGCCCATGTGGACCGCCAGTGTCGGCATCACCCTGCCGGTGTGGCAGAAGCACAAGCAGCAGCGGGCCGTGGCCGAGCAGGAGTACCGCCAGCACGCCTCCACCTGGGAAGTGGAAAAGCTCCGCTGCCTGCTGGAGCAGCGCATGCGGGAGCGTTCCGGCGAGCTGGACGCGGCCCTGCAGGTGCTCCGGCTCTACCGGGGCGGACTGCTGGTGCAGAGCGAGGCCAGCTTCCGGGCTACCCTCACCCAGTACACGGTCGGCAAGCTGCCGTTCCTGTCGGTGCTGGAGGCGCTGAACGGCTGGGTCGCCGACCAGAGCGGCCTGATCCAGGCCCAGGCCCAGGCCCAGGCGGTGCAGATCGCCCTGGACGAGCTGAACCTGGCGCCCACCCCCGGCATCGGCGCCCCGGCCCTGCCGGCCAGTGCCATGGGCGGGGCCGCCCAGGGCGGCGGCAGCAGCGCAGCCAAGAGCGCCGGCTCCCCCGGCGCCGCCGGCGATGCCTCGATGACCTCCAGTTCCAGTGCCATGTGATGAGGATCCAGCCATGAGTTCCGAACACCCCCCCACCGCTCCTGCCTCCCTGCCCCGCACCGCCGGACTGATGCTCGCGGCCCTGGCCGTGGGCGCCGGCGGCGCCTGGCTGGCCATGCGCCACCGGTCCGCCCCGGCCGCCCAGTCCGCCCAGGCCGGCGACCCTGTCGTCTTCTACCGCAACCCCATGAACCCCAAGATCACCTCGCCCACCTTCATGAAGGACGAGATGGGCATGGACTACATCGCGGTCCATCAGAGCGAGCTGCGGGGCGGCGCCGCCCCGGCCGAGCCCGCCGGCAAGGGCCCCATCGCCTTCTACCGCAATCCCATGGACCCCAAGATCACCTCGCCCACCTTCATGAAGGACGAGATGGGCATGGACTACCTCCCGGTCTACCAGAGCGAGCTGCAGGGCAAGGACGGCGGCGACGGCCCGGCAGTCGAGGGCCTGGCCGCCGTGAAGATCGATCCGGACCGCCAGCAGCTCATCGGCCTCACCACCGCCCCGGTCCGCCAGGGGCCGGTGGGCGGCGCCATCCGCACCACCGCCCGGGTGGCGGTGGACGAGACCCGCATCCGCCACATCCACGTGAAGGTGGACGGCTACGTGGAGAAGCTGTTCGTGGACTTCGTGGGTATGCCGGTGGCCAAGGGCGCCCCGCTGTTCACCTTCTACAGCCCCGATTTCGTGGCCGCCCAGGAAGAATACCTGCTGGCCCTGCAGACCCAGAAGCGCCTGGCCGGCGGCAGTCTGGCCACCAGCGGCAGCGATCTGCTGGACGCCGCCCGCCGGCGCATGACCCTGTGGGACGTGCCGCCCAGCGAGCTGGCCCATCTGGAGCAGACCGGCACCGTGCGCAAGTCGCTGACCCTCTATTCCCCCATCACCGGGGTGGTGACCGCCAAGACCGCGGTGGAAGGCATCCGCATCGGCCCGGCCGACACCCCGTTCGAACTCACCGATCTGAGTTCAGTATGGGGCGTGGCCGATGTCTACGAGCCCGAGCTGGCCCAGGTGAAGGTGGGCATGCCCGCCGAGCTCACCCTGGGCAGCTTCCCGGACCGGACCTTCCGCGGCCGGGTGGCCTTCATCGATCCCCAGGTGGATCCCAAAAGCCGCACGGTGAAGGTGCGGGTGACCCTGCCCAACCCCCGGGGCGAGCTCAAGCCCGAGATGTTCGGCGAGATGGTGCTGCAGAGCCGGGCGCGCCAGGGCCTGGTGATCCCGGTGGACGCGGTGCTGGATTCCGGCGTGCGCAAGGTGGTGTTCGTGGCCCTGGGCGACGGGCGCTTCAGCCCGCGTGAAGTGGAGACCGGCACCAGCACGGGCGACACGGTGGAGATCCGCTCCGGGCTCAAGGCCTTTGAATCGGTGGTGACCCGGGCCAACTTCCTGGTGGACTCCGAATCGCGCCTGCGGGCCGCCCTGGCCCAGTTCGCCGCCAAGGCCGCCCCCGTCACCACCCCCGCCACCGCCCCGACCTCCGGGGGCCGCCCATGATCCAGAAGATCATCCGGTTCTCCGCCACGCACAAGTTCCTGGTCCTGGCCGGGGGCCTCATCGCCCTGTTCATCTCGTTCTGGGCCATGCGCACCATCCCCCTGGACGCCCTGCCGGACCTGAGCGACACCCAGGTCATCGTCTACTCCAAGTGGGACCGCAGCCCCGACCAGGTGGAGGACCAGGTCACCTATCCCATCGTCACCGCCCTGCTGGGCGCGCCGAAGGTGAAAGCCGTGCGCGGGCTGTCCGACTTCGGCTTCTCCTACGTCTACGTGATCTTCGAGGACGGCACCGACATCTACTGGGCCCGCTCCCGGGTGCTGGAGTACCTGAGCAAGATCACCGCCTCCCTGCCGCCTTCGGTGAAGACCGAACTGGGCCCGGACGCCACCGGGGTGGGCTGGGTCTACCAGTATGCCCTGGTGGACCGCAGCGGCAGGCACAGCTCGGACGAGCTGAAATCGACCCAGGACTGGTTCCTGCGCTACGCCCTGCAGGCCGTGCCCGGAGTGGCGGAAGTGGCCTCGGTGGGCGGCCAGGCCCGGCAGTTCCAGGTGAACCTGGATCCCAACAAGATGGCCGCCTACCGCATCCCCATCGACCGGATCATCGAGGCGGTGAAGGCCTCCAACATCGAGGGCGGCGGCCGCCTGGTGGAGTTCAGCGGCCGGGAGTACATGGTCCGGGGCCGGGGCTACGCCAAGACCACCCAGGACCTGGCCAGCGCCGTGCTCAGGGCCGACAACGGCACCCCGGTGCGCCTGGGCGACGTGGCCACGGTCAGCCTGGGCCCGGAGATGCGCCGGGGCCTGGCCGACCTGGACGGCCAGGGCGACGTGGTGGGCGGCATCATCGTCATGCGCCAGGGCGAGAATGCCCTGCACGTGATCGACCGGGTCAAGGAAAAGCTGGCGGCGCTGAAGGGTTCGCTGCCCGAGGGGGTGGAAGTGGTGCCGGTCTACGACCGCTCCACCCTGATCGAGCGGGCCATCACCACGGTCAAGGACAAGCTGATCGAGGAGATGTTCGTGGTCTCCCTGGTGATCCTGGTGTTCCTGTGGCACATCCCGTCGGCCATCATCCCGATCATCACCATCCCCCTGGCGGTGGCCCTGGCCTTCATCCCCATGCTGCTCATCGGCCAGAACGCCAACCTCATGTCCCTGGCCGGCATCGCCATCTCCATCGGCGTGCTGGTGGACGGCGCCATCGTCGAGGTGGAGAACGCCTACAAGAAGCTGGAGCACTGGAACAGTTCCGGCCGCCCGGGGGACTTCCACACGGTGCGCCTGGAGGCCCTGCTGGAGGTGGGCCCCAGCGTGTTCTTCTCCCTGCTGGTGATCGCCATCGCCTTCATGCCGGTGTTCACCCTGGTGGACCAGGAAGGCCGGCTGTTCCGGCCCCTGGCCTACTCCAAGAACCTGGCCATGGCCATCGCCGCGATCCTGGCCATCACCGTGGATCCGGCCATGCGCATGCTGTTCGCGCGCATGGACCCGTTCCGGTTCAAGCCGAAATGGCTGGCCTGGAGCGCCACCCAGATCCTGGTGGGCAAGTACTATCCCGAGGAGAAGCACCCCATCAGCTCCCTGCTGCACCGCATCTACGAGCCGCCCTGCCGGTTCGTGCTGCGCCACGCCAAGGCGACCATCGCCTGCGCCGTCCTGATGGTGGGGGTCACCATTCCCGTGTTCATGCGCCTCGGTTCGGAGTTCATGCCGAGGCTGGGCGAGGGCACCATCCTCTACATGCCCTCCACCCTGCCCGGCATCAGCGAAACCGAGGCCCAGCACCTGCTCCAGGTCCAGGACCGGCTCATCCGCACCGTGCCGGAGGTGGAGCGGGTGTTCGGCAAGGCCGGCCGCGCCGACACCGCCACCGATCCGGCGCCGTTCTCCATGATGGAGACCGTGATCCAGCTCAAGCCCGAGGAGCAGTGGCGGGAAAAGCCCCGCTGGTTCTCGTCCTGGGCGCCCGGGCCACTCAAGGCCGTGCTGCGGCCGTTCTGGCGCGACCGGCTCACCGAGGAGGAGATCGTCGCCGATCTGGACAAGGCCGTGCAGCTGCCGGCCATCCCCAACGCCTGGACCATGCCCATCAAGGCCCGCATCGACATGCTGGCCACCGGCATCCGCACCCCGGTGGGGCTCAAGATCAACGGCGCCGATCTGAAGGTCATCCAGGACATCGCCGTGCAGGCCGAGCAGATCCTCGGCCGGGTGCCCGGCACCCGCAGCGCCCTGGCCGAGCGCACCGCCGAGGGCTACTTCCTGGACTTCCAGCTCAAGCGGGAGCAGCTGGCCCGCTACGGGCTGAGCGTCGAAGAGGCCAACATGCTGGTGATGACCGCCGTGGGCGGCGACAACCAGACCACCATCTTCGACGGCCGGGCCCGCTATCCGGTGAACGTCCGTTATGCCCGGGACTACCGGGAAAACCTGGACGCCCTGAACCGCGTGCTGGTGCCCCTGGCCAACGGCAGCACCGTGCCCATGGCCGAGATCGCCGACCTGAAGCTGGTGCAGGGCCCGGCCATGATCCGCGACGAGAACGCCATGCTGGACGGCTACGTGCTGGTGGACTTCGACACCTCCAAGGTGGATGTGGGCACCTATGTGGCCCACGCCAAGGCCGCCATCGACCGGGAGCTGAAGCTGCCGGCCGGCTACAGCCTCACCTGGAGCGGCCAGTTCGAGAACATGATCCGGGTCAAGGAGCGGCTCAAGCTGATCCTGCCCATCACCCTGGTGCTGATCTTCGGGCTGCTCTACGCCAACACCAAGAGCGGCTTCAAGGCCGGGCTGGTGATGCTGGCCGTGCCGTTCTCGGCCGTGGGCGCCTTCTGGCTCATGTGGATCCTCGGCTACAACATGTCCATCGCCGTGTGGGTGGGGCTCATCGCCCTGCTGGGCCTGGACGCCGAAACCGGGGTGTTCATGCTGCTGTTCCTGGACCTGTCCCACGACGAGTTCAGGGCGGCGGGCCGGCTCAACACCTCCGGCGACCTGGTGGAGGCCATCATCCACGGCGCGGTGAAGCGGGTGCGGCCCAAGGCCATGACCGTCTGCGCCGCCTTCATGGGCCTGCTGCCGATCATGTGGTCCACCGGCACCGGGGCCGACGTGATGAAGCGCATCGCCGCGCCCATGGTCGGCGGACTGGCCACCAGCTTCCTGCTTGAGCTGATGGTCTACCCGGCCGTGTACTACCTCTGGAAACGCCACGAAGTCTCCGAAGGTCCCGTCACCGCATCGCCAGCCTGAACGCACTACGAACCTCCCCCCGGAGGGCCGGACCGCGGCGCCGGTCCTCCGGTTTTCCCCACCGCCGCTCTTTCCACAAGGAATTCCCATGCGCCACCTCGTTCTCGCCCTCGTCCTGGCCGCCGCCGCCGCCGCCGCTCCCAAGCCGGCCACCAACACGCTCTGCCCGGTGCTGGGCAACCCCGTCTCCGCCAAGAGCAAGACCGTGGTCGTCAAGGACCAGGAGTACCGGGTCTGCTGCATGGGCTGCCCCGAGCAGCTCAAGGCCAACCCCGACAAGTACCTGAAGGCCGACGGCAGCCCCAAGAACGCCAAGTAGCCCGGGACCGCAAACCCCGAGTACGGATTTCATCCAATCCCGATCAGCATGGTTCCGCCATCGGGAGACAGCCGTGCGCGACAACGGGCCAGTGACCACGACCGAGCGTTGCCTGGAGGAGGGCGCCTTCGCGGTCACCATGACCGATCCCCAGGGCCTGCTTACCTTCGTCAACGAGGCCTTCGCGCGGATCAGCGGCTTCGATCCGGAAGAACTGCTCGGCCAGCCCCACAATCGGGTGCGCCACCCGGATATGCCCGCAGCGGTGTTCACCCGGCTGTGGTGGATCGGCGCGGCCCTGCTGACCCTGTTCGGGCTGGTCGCCCTGCTCAACGTCACCTCCTCCGGACACACCCTCGCGGCCGCCACCCAGGCCAGGGACCAGCACCTCCCGGCCGCCCTGATGGCCGATGAGATGGCCTACCAGACCGTGCAGATACAGCAGTTCATCACGGACGCGGCGCTCACCGGCAATCCCCAGTCCATCCGCGATGCCGAGCAGGCCAACGCCGACTTCAAGCGCGCTCTGGCCCGCTATCGCGGCGCCACCCCGGAGTCCCAGGCCGCCGCCGGGCTGGACGCCGACGCCGACCAGCTGCTGCAGGTGGGCAAGACCATGACCGGCGCCTACCAGACCCAGGGCAAGGCCGCCGGCGACAAGCTCATGGAACGCTTCGACCAGGCCTCGGACCATCTGGCGGACACGGTCCGGACCATCCGCACCCGCGAAGTGGAAACCATCCAGCAGCGGCTGAGCAGCATCGTCCAGGGTTCGCGCACCTACCTGTGGGGCAACGGCCTGGGCGGGCTGCTGGGATTCCTGCTGTGCGCGGCCCTGTTCACGCTCCTGGTGCTGACCCTGGGCAACCAGCTGGGCGGCGATCCCATCCAGGCCATGGCCCTGGCCCTGGCCCATGCCATCGCCGAAGGCGACCTGCATGTGGAGATCCGCACCCCCCTGGGCGACCGCAGCAGCCTTCTGGCGGCCCTGCGCACCATGCAGTCCCGGACCAGCGCCGAGGTGGCGCCCCAGGTGGCCATGGGCGCCGCCGAGGCCGCCGCCAGCGTCCAGCTCACCGCCACGGTGCGGACCACCACCGCCATCTCCGACCAGCTTGTCCGCACCGCTGAAGAACTGGTGCACCTGCTGCAGGGGTTCAAGATCTGACCCGAAAGGGGCCCGCGTAGCGCCACGAGCATGGCCGCCCGTGCGGCTGGGTTCCCATTTATTTAAATATTTTATAATAAAATTAAAGCCTATACTCATAGGCGGATCCACGGTGGGTCTATCTATTCATCTCAAACAGACCCTGGACCGAGCTCAGGAAATCTGCACATGTTAAATTATTATTTCATATATAACCGACCCCATGGCCCCTTGCCGCAGGCCTGCCGGATCGTGGGCCTGGCGATCCTGACTCTGCTGGGTCCCGCCGCCCGGGGCGTGGAGCCCGCCCCCGCGCCTTCCACCGGCCCTGGCACCGACCCGCCATCGCCTCCTCCCCCTGCCCCCCAGACGCCCTCCCGGGCTCCGGCCCAAACCGCCCCACCCACGCCAGCCCGACCAACTATGGCCGGCAACTCGTCCGCTAAGACCAGTGCCCCACCACCCACCCGGGCGGCGCCTTCGGCACCCACCCGAGCCACCCCTCCGGCACCCACCCGGACCACCCCTCCGGCGCACCCCCGAACCAGCACCCATACATCCAGGCTATCGGCGCCCAGCCAAGCCACTCCCCCGGCACCCACCCGGACCAGCACCCCGCCCCCCAGCCTGCCGGCGCCGCCCCCTCCGGTGACGCGGGTGGTGCCACAGTCCGTCCAGCCCCCGGCCCCCCGGACAACCCCACCGCCGTCCTCGACGCCTACCGCACCGACCAGCGCCCAGGCACCAGCTCCGGCGCCTGCCAGGATCGCGCCGCCCTCATCCAGGGCCGCCCCAGGACCGCCCCAGCCGGCCTCTGTCCCGCCCGGTCCGCACCGCCCCGGCGTTCCGGTGGCCGTACCAGCCGCCGGTGCGGCGGGCACGCGGGTGGAGATCACGGGAGAGGGGGTGGAGCTGGCCACCGGCGTGCAGTTCGCCGGCGGCGGCGGGCCCGCGACGGTGCTCCAGGCGGGTCCGGGCCGCCTGCGGGTGCTGGTTCCGGTCGCGGCGCGCACGGGACCGCTGCGGGTGCTCCTGCCCGGACGGGTCCTGGCCTGCGCTGCGCCCTTCAGGGTCCTGCCCAGCCTCGGGCCGCTTCCACAGCCGACGGGCCGGCCCGGGACCGAACTGCGGCTGGCCGGCACGGGACTGGCCCATGCGCGCCAGCTCCGGTTCGGGGCCGTGTTCGCCGATCCGGATACCCTGGTCCGGGAGCCGGGGGGAACCTGGATCCTGGCCCGGGTACCCACCGGAGCGCCGCCCGGCCCGATCACCGTCTTCACCCCGGACGGCCAGGCCTCGGCCCCGGGCGTCTTCACGGTGGCCTACCAGGCCCCCCTGATCACCGGCATGGAACCGTCCCGTGGCCTTCCGGGCTCCACCGTGGTGCTCACCGGCGAGCATCTGGAGGAGGTCACGGAGCTGCGCTACCGGGACAACCTGCTGGGCCCTGGCAGCTACGGTGTGGACCTGCCCCCCGATGGTGGCCCGGCCACCCTGGTCGCCCGGCTCCCGTTCCGGGCCGCCAATGGCGCCTTCACCGCCCGGAACCCGGCGGGGCACAGGGACGGGCCGTCGTTCCAGGTGCTGCGGCCGGCCACCCGCGCCCTGTGGCTGGAGCAGCCCCTGGTGCGCTCCGTGGACCCGTTCAGCGGCGCCCTCCGGGGCGACCCGGAGCTGATGCTGCTGGACTTCCCGGGCCGCAACCGGACCCGGCAGTACCTCCAGTTCCAGTGGCCGCGGGCGCCCATCTTCCACGCCTACCACCCGTACACGCCGGATCAGAGTCCGCTCGGCAAGCTCCGTCCGGGCCACGACTGGCCCCGGGTGGTGATCAATCTCCAGCTGCCGGCCGAGTTCCTGGAGGCCGTGCCGGCGCCGCTGCTGGAGCCGTTGCGGACGCTGGGATTCCCGGCGGAACAGGCCGATCTGTTCTGCGTGAGCCAGGACCAGCCCTATGACGCGCCGCTGCTGTTCCGACCCCACTACTGGCTCTACCCGGACACCCCCGCCGAGGGCCTCGCCACCGAAAGCCGGCAAACAGCCCTGGGCATCTGGGCGGCGACCCCGGACCTGCACCTGGCGGGACATGCGCCCGGAGCCTTCCTGCCGCCCTCGGCCGCCACCGTCACCACGGTCCACCCGACCGCCGGAAACCCCCTGGGGAACCAGGCCCCCTCGGCCATCATCTCTTCCCCCAACAACCTGCGCATGACCGGGTTCGATCCCCAGCACACCCGGGTCTGCTGGTCCCTGGTGTACGACGGCGTCCGGCCCGGGGTGCCGCCCCGGGCCGCCATCACCCTGCACCTGCTCCTGAACGATCAGGACCAGAGGGGCCTGGAGGCCCTGGCCCGGCGGGTGTTCCGCCTGCGCGACCTGGCCGAGGCGATGCAGCACGACCTGCCGGCCTCGCCCGCCACCGCCGCGCTTCTGGCCCTGCTGGACCCGGGCAAGGCCGAAGGCGAGACCGAGGGGGAAGGCGAGACCAAGCGTACCAGCGAAACCAGGGCCGAGGCCGAAACCAAGGGTGAAGCCGAGACCAAGGGTGAAACCGAAACCCAGCGCTATGGCGAAACCAAGCGCGAAGGCGGGTCCCGGTCCGGAACGGCCGAAGCCCCCGGTACGCCCGGACCGGAGCCGCCGGTCCGGCCCTGAGGGCTGCCGGCGGTGGCCCCCAGGTCCCCATGCGCCGCCTGGCCACCCGGGCTACAGGTTGGCACGGCCCAGGAGCGACCAATCTAACAGTCGTCCGCCGGGCATGGGCCGGGCCAGGAAATAGCCCTGGCCATAGTCGCAGCCCATGGCCTTGAGCAGGTCCCAGCAGCCCTGGGTCTCGATCCCTTCGGCCACCACCTTGAGGCCCAGGTCCTTGCCCAGCTGGATGATGCTTCGGGCCAGGATGGCCTGCTTGCGGGAGTGCGGGAGGTGGCGGGTGATGGAGATGTCGACCTTGAGTTCATTGAAAGGGATGCGTTCCAGCTGCTGGTAGGTCGCGTAGCCGGTGCAGAAATCGTCCAGGCTGAGCTGGAGTCCGCGCATGCGGAGCCGGGCCAGGTTGGCCAGGGTCTGCCCCAGGTTCGACACGGACATGGATTCGGTGATCTCCAGCACCAGATCCCGGGGCGACACACCATGGCTGGCCAGGACGCCCAGGATCCGTTCCGCGAAGCCGGCCAAAGCCAGGGATGAGGGCGAAAGGTTGACTGACACCACCACATGCAGTCCGCTCGCCTGCCAGGAATGCTGCTGGCAGGCGATCTGTTCCAGGATCTGGATGGTGAGCCTGGCCATCAGCTCCGGGTCCTGCTCCACCCAGGACAGGAAGGCGGCGGGAGCCAGCAGCCCCCGTTCCGGGTGATGCCAGCGGACCAGGGCCTCGGCGCCCTTCAGGCGGGTGCTGCCCATGGCCAGCTGGGGCTGGAAGTAGCATTCGAATTCCCGGTGCTTGAGCCCATGCTCGATCTCCCGGCGGGAGGGGGGCACCGGCTCGGGATCCGGCGTCCCGGGCAGCGTCGACGCCTCCGGTGCGTCGCCGAACAGCCGAAACAGGGCTTCCCGATCCAGAGGCTTGGCGATGACCCCAACGGCAGGGAATCCGTAGCTCTGGGCCATGTAGCGGACCGCCTCCAGGATGCCGGAGTCGACGGCGCTGAGCAGCACCAGGTCCGGGCGAAAGCCCCGGGCGACCATGTTGCCGATCAGTTCCATCCCGTCCATGCCCGGCAGATCCACATCGCAGAAGAGCAGATCGATTCCGGGCGTGCGGTCCAGCTCGGTCAGCGCCTGGAAGCCGTCCGTGGCCCCCAGCACCCGACTGGCCCCCAGGCTCCGGAGCACCGCCTCCGTATCCGTCCGATCGATCGGGTTGGCCTCGACCACCAGCACCTTGCGGCCCAGCAGGCCGGCACATGCCATATCCAGATCCGGCACCGTGTCCAGATCCGGATCCAGCACGCGCCCACCCTCCATGTCCGCAGGCGGAATCCCAGGCATCACCGGTTGAGCCGTTTCAGGGCCATGGTGATGAATTCGGGGGGCCCCGGCAGCAGCCCCACTTCGGCCGACAGGTTCTGCCCTTCCTGGCACAGGATGAAGTTCACGGCCTCGCCCACCACCGGATCCACCGGCTTGCCGGGCACCCGGTTCAGGTAGGCATGGTACAGACGCGGCATGGGATACCTGCTGGTGGTGACCATCTCCTGGCTGGGAAAACGGGCTTCGGTGCCCCGGTAGGGCATGACCGGCAGGGTCTTGTTGGTGGCGAACCAGGAGGCCAGCGGGCCAATGGCGATGCCGGCGGGATCCGTGCTGATCGCTTCCGCCAGATCGGAAGCGTCCTCACGATCGAGGATCCCCTTGCGGAACTCACCGTTGAGCAGCACCAGGCTGGCGATGGAGGCCCGGGTCGCCGTGCCATCGGCCCGGGTATAGGCGTTGATGGTCCGCTTGGCCAGTTCGCCCTTGACCCCCAGATCCCCCCAGACCAGCGCAGGCGCCGGTGCGCCTCCCAGCCGGGTCCGGGAGTAGATGGCGTCCAGCTGCTGCATGGAGATGGCGGTGATGGGGTTGCCCTTGTTGACGATCACGATGTTGGCGTCCATGGTGACGGGTACCCGAATGGGCAGGTAGCCGAAGTGAGTCTGGAAGCGTTGCGTTTCTTCCGGATCCATTTCCCGAGCCACGATCACCAGGTTGCTGGCGCCGGTCACGAGCTGCTGCAGCGCCTCCTTGCTCGTCTTGGCCAGGAACACCAGGTTGCCGTCCGGGTGGTTCCGGCGGAAGCCGCGGCTCCATTCGTCGCCCAGATCCGCCAGGGCGTCGGTCAGGGGAATCTCCAGGGTCCCCTTGACGGTGACTTTGGGCTGGTAGTGCGGCAAGGCATCCGAGACTTTGGCACGGACCCGCACGGTGTCTGCACGCAGACCGCCGACGATCGGCAGGGCGGCCGCCATACAGAGGGTCAGAAGGATGCGCGGGATGCGGTGGCTGGAAACGTGGTTCATATTGCCTCGCCAAATGGGGCCGGAATGCGGAGAAACCTACTTCGCGTTGAACTTGAACGTGGGGTGGCACTTCAGGCATGTCACCGTGGGCGGCTGGTGCTGCTTGTGGCAGTCCTGGCAAGCCGCCGGACCAGGATGCGGAGCGGGCGGCTGGGTATGGGGATTCACCGACAGATGTTTGGTGAGTTCCGCCACCTCGACGAGGTCTCCGTGGCAGGCCATGCAGGCTTCGCTGGTGACGCCGGCGCCGCTGCTGGGGCGCTCCTCCCCATGGCAGTTGTGGCAGCTGGTGGCGGCCTTGGCATGCGCAGCCTGCAGCGGCAGCTCTCCCTTGGCCGCTTCCGCCCGGGCAGGGAAAGCCCCGAGCAGGCATGCACCGAGGACAATCAGAATGGCACCAGCGTTCATGGGGACTCCGAGGACCGGATGAAACCGAGGCACCCTGCGTCAAGGGATGGCAAGGTGCGGCCCAAATCAATGTAAGCAATGATCAGGCCATAATCGGTACATCCCGTACCCGCCTGCCCTGGCAAGGCAGGAGGTCTCCCGAGGCCGCCCGGATCCCCGCATGCGACCATAGCCTTTGGTTATGGCCCTTGTACCGATTCCGCTTATTTATTGATTTTGGAAATAGTTACAAATTTCTTACGAAAGTTATGGCCATGTCCGCTGGTTATCGTCGGCCCGCATGAGCTTCATGCGCTTGGACAGGGCCGGCTGCGAGATGCCCAGGATCCGGGCGGCGAGGGTCTGGTTGCCTCCGGCCCGGGTCAAGGCCTCCTCCACCAGGAGCTGGGCGGCCTGCCTGAAACTGGGCATGCGATCGAACCCGGCGAAGGGGTTCTGGGCGCTGGCGGACCACGGCACCTCCTGGCCGTCGGCCTGGAGAATCGGGAGCAGGTGCTCTGTGGCCAGCACATCGGACACGGTGATACTGACCGCGTCGAACAGCATGGCCTTCAGTTCGCGGATATTCCCGGGGAACGGATAGGCGGCCAGCAGGTTCAGCAGCCCCCTGGGCAGCCGGGGAACGGGGCGGCCCAGGCACCGAGCGTCTTCGGCCAGGAAGTGCTCCACCAGCATGCGCAGGTCGCCGGTTCGGCGGCGCAGCGGCGGCAGCTCCACCTGGTGGGTGAGCAGTCGATAATAGAGGTCCCGGCGGAACCGCCCGTCCTCCACCTTGTCCTTGAGCCTCTGATGGGTGGCCACGATGATGCGCGCCCGAAGGCGCCTGGACTGGTCGCTGCCCAAAGGGAAGTACTCGCCCTCCTGGAGCAGCCGCAGCAGCTTCACCTGGGAGATCAGGCTCAGATCGCCGATCTCGTCCAGGAACAGCGTCCCGTCGGCGGCCTCCTCGATGAGACCCCGGCGGCCTCCGTTCGCCCCCGTGAACGCCCCTTTCACATGGCCGAACAGGGTGTCGGCGAACATCGCGTCGTCCAGCCCGGCCACGTTGACGGCCACCAGCCGGCCCTGGCAGCCGCTAAGGCGGTGAGCGGCCTCGACGATCTGCTCCTTGCCGGTGCCGCTCTCCCCCTGGACCGCCAGGGGGTGGGGGCTGCGCGCCACGGCCTCCAGGTAGGCGAAGATGGAGAGCATGGCCTGATCGGCGGTGATGATCCTGGCGAACGCCTCGGGATGCTTGATTTCCCGGGAAAGCATGCGGTCCGCCAGATCCCGGCTGGTGCGCTGCGCTGCCAGGGCCTGCAGGGCACGCAGGACCCCGCTGACGATGCGGGCCTGGTCATCGGTCTTGGCGAAGTAGTCGAAGGCGCCGCGCTTGATGCACCGGACCACCGTATCCAGCTGGTTGTCGCCACTGATCATGACCACCAGCACTTCGGGGTGCCGTTCGGTGATCTGGTCCAGCAGTTCCTCCCCGGATGGGCCGGGCAGGTCCAGATCCAGCAGGACGAGGCCGATCTCCCGGGCGTCCAGCAGCGGCAGCACCCCGGCACCATCCTGGCAGGTCACCAGGTGGGTGAGGCCCGCGCGGCTGCACAGAGAGTGGGAGAGCGACCGCAGCCAGGCTGGCTCGTTGTCCACCAGCAGCACGCCGAAATCGCGATAGGGCCGGTCCGTCATGCGCGCGACCCATGGGTCTGGACCCCTTCAGGCAGGGGCCCCAGCGACGGCATGGGCCTTCCCCTCCCGGTTCCCAACCGGGTCCTCCCATCCAGGCGGTTCGCCTGGGAGGCTGCAGGCAAGTCCATGAGCACTCCATGCGGCTGTCCCCCTATGGTTCCAGACCCATGCGGAGTGAAGTCGAGTGATTGTCTCAGTTCGGTCGCCTGCTGTCCACCCGGGAATCCCCTGCGGCCCAAGCTCACCCGACCCCGGCCGGCCGGCAGGCAGGCCGGGGCGGATGCCCTCAGGCCCCCATGCGCCGCTTGGCCACCCGGGCTTCGGCCAGGGTGCAGGGTCCGGCGATGCACCCGCCTTCGCAGGACATGACCTCCAGGAACCGGGCCGGCCCCTTGCCGCTGGCATAGAGCTTGAGCCGGCGCAGGCTTTCCGCGCCCAGCCCGGACAGCGCCTCAGTCTCGCCGCCCACGGCGGCCGCCACGCCGCCCGCGGCGGCGAAGCGCCGGCCAACGGCGGTGGCGGCCACGTCGGCCGGCTGCGGGGCGCAGGCGTCCACGGCGATGCCCCGGGCCGCCAGGGCCGCGCCCAGTTCCGTGAAGGTGAGCACGTGCTCCACGGAGCCGCCCAGGGCCTCCCGGCGCTTGGCCAGGCAGGGGCTGATGAACACCCGGGGCACCCCCGGGAAGCGCTCCCCGGCCGTGGCCGCGGCATAGGTGAGCGGGGTGGGGGTGGCCGACACCCGCGGCTGCAGCTCCGGCAGGGTGGCGGCCACCAGTCCGGTGTAGGCGGGGCAGCAGGAGCTCGTCATGAACGGATCGCCGGCCTCCAGGCGCTCCTCCAGCTCCCGGGCTTCGGCCGCTGCGGCCTGGTCGGCGCCCGCGGCCACTTCCACCACCGCAGTGAAGCCCAGGTCGCGCAGGGCGCCCACCACCCGCTCCAGGGGCGCCTGGAACTGGGCGGCCAGGGCCGGCGCGAACAGGGCCACCATGGGCCGGCCAGCGGCCAGGGCGGACAGCACCTCCACCAGCTCCGACTGCTCGGCGATGGCGGCGAAGGGGCAGGCCTGCATGCACTTGCCGCAGGCGATGCAGCGCCCGGCATCGATCTCCTGCTTGCCCGAGGCGGCCCGGGTGATGGCCCCCACCGGGCAGGACTCCTCGCAGGGGATGGACACCCGCAGGATGGCGTTGAAGGCGCACATGTCCTTGCACTTGCCGCAGTTCACGCACAGCTTGGGATCGATCACCGAGTGCCCGTGCTTCATCTTGATCGCCCCCTTGGGGCAGTTGACGGCACAGGTCTGGGACATGCAGCCCCGGCAGGCGTTGGTCACGAAATAGGCGCCGCGCACACAGGCGCTGCAGGCGTCCTCGATGACCGTCAGCAGGCGCGGATCGCGCCGCCGGCGCTGCAGGGCCTCCCGGGCGTAGGCCGCCAGGGGCTTGAGCTCGTCGGTCTCGTCCTGGGTGCTGAAGCCCAGGGTGGCCATGGCCCGGTAGCGCAGGATGGCCCGCTCCCGGTGGATGCAGCAGCGCAGGCCCTGGCCCCGGCCGTTCCGGGGGAGCATCTCCAGGGGGATGCGGTCCACCCGCTCGGGCAGTTCGCCCTGGAAGATGGCACTGGCCAGGCGCGTCAGCAGTTCGCGGCGGATGCGGGTAGCGTGGTTTTCGCGCGGCATATCAGTGGCCTTCCGGAAGGGGGGACTGCCTGGCCGACAGCTTGGCGGAAAGCACCGCCAGGCCGGTGGCGATGTCCTGGTCCTGGACGATGACCTGGGCGGGCAGGTTCAGGGGCCGGCCGGTGAAGTTCCAGATGCCTTCGATGCCGGCCCCGGCCAGGCGGAGCGCCACCTCCTGGGCGGCCTCGGGGGCGACGGTGAGGATGGCCATGGGCACCCGCAGGCGGCCCAGGACGGCTTCCAGATCGGCCATGGGCGTCACGGCGACCCCGCCCACCACCCGGCCGGCCAGGGCCGGATCCAGGTCGAAGGCCGCGCAGATGCACAGCCCGTGGGCGGCAAAACCGCGGTAGCCCAGCAGGGCCGTGCCCAGATGGCCCACGCCCACCAGCACCGCGTCCCGGACCCGGTTCCAGCACAGGCAGCGCTCCATGGCCAGGACCAGCTCCTCCACCTGATAGCCCGACTTGGGCATCCCGGTGATGCCGATGAAGCCGAAGTCCTTGCGCACCTGCACCGCTTCCAGGCCGAGCATCCCGGCCAGGCGGCTGCTGGAGACCAGTTCCCGGCCCTGCTGCTGCATGTCCCGGACCACCCTCAGGTAGCTGGGCAGGCGCTGTACGGTACTGACGGGGAGACTCCCGATCATGTATCCGTAGGACATCCGCGCCACCCTTTCAATTGATACCGTAGTATCGATACTACGGTATCAATTGTGCCGGCAGCCCGGCAGGAGTCAAGCTTTTCCATCTGGCATAAGGGAAACCGGGCCCTGGCCGAAGCGGCCGGGGCCCGGCAAAGCCACTCCTCAGGCCCGCCTCGGCTGGACCCTTGGCACGCCGGCAACCACGCTCACCTGGCCCGCGGCTGGACCACCCACACCACGATCACGCTGACGAAGTAGAGCACTTCCAGGACCGCGGTGAAGAAGATCATGGTGGCCACCACGTCGCCCGGGGTGAGGAAGGCGCTCACCAGCATGATGACGATGGTGGCGTGGCGCCAGAACTTCAGCAGCCAGCGGGCGGTGATCAGGCGGAACCGGGCCAGGAAGAAGGCCAGCACCGGCATCTCGAACATCAGGCCGGTGGTGAGCAGGGTGTAGAGGAACAGGTCCAGGTAGCTGTCGATGTGCAGGTTGGCCCGCAAGCCGGCATGGGCGGCCTCCTGGAACAGAATATCGCCCAGGAACCTGAAGGCCTGGAAATAGGCGAAGCAGGCCCCGGCCAGGAACATGGCGCTGGTGACCAGGACGAACGGCACCACCATCCGCCGCTCCTCCCGGCGCAGGGCCGGGCGCAGGAAGGCCCACAGCTGATAGCACAGCACCGGCGTGGCGAAGAACACCGCCACCCACAGGGTGAGCCGCATCAGGCTCAGGAACGGCTCGGTGAGATCCGTGAAGGCCCAGGGCTGCAGCTCCGCCATGGGGCGGTGGGTCTGGCGGGCCAGCGCCTCCATGAAGGGCCGCTGGGCCCAGGCCCAGAGGTGGAACCGGAAGGCGTACAGGGTGGCGAAGATGGCGAGCACGGCCAGTGCCGAATGCACCAGCCGGGTCCGCAGTTCGTTCAGGTGCTCCCAGACGGACATGGGCGCGGGTCGGGGCTCGGACATGGTCAATGGGCTCCACGCCCGGGCCGGGCCGGCCCCGTCACTTCTTCTCGGGGGCGGCTTCGTCCGACACCGCGTCCGTCAGTTCCCGGCTGGCCTTCTTGAATTCCCGGATGCTCTTGCCGAACGCCGTGCCCAGCTCGGGCAGCTTGGACGGGCCGAAGAAGATCAGGAGGGCGATGCCGACGAGAAGCATTTCTTTGATTCCGAGTCCCATGGGAGTCTCCAAAGCCGGGGGCGGTGCCCCCGGGAAAAACCGAAAATTGGAAAGGCCTAGACTTCATGTCCGGGCTCCGCCCGGACATGAAGTGAGGGGGAGAGGGGCAACATCGCGAGCGCAGCGAGCAGGCAGTTCCCCCCTTTCATGTCAGGCGCCCTGCACGGCCGCGAAATAGCCGTTGTAGTTCAGCACCGCCCAGACCGTGCCGGCGCTGGTGTCGATGCCGTAGGTGCCCAGGCCGTAGCTGGAATTCCAGGGGCCGCTCACCACCTTGGTGGTGCCGCCGGAGTTCTGGGCCACGGCATTGACCCAGTTGCCGGCCGCGTCCGGGGTGGCCAGGACGAAGGCGCTGCCCTTGGTCGCATCGTAGGCCATGGACAGGGTGTACTGGTCGGTGAGCGTGCTGCCGAGATTGCGGGCCATGCCCCAGAGGACCAGCACATCGCTGGCGGTGCCGCTGGTCTCGGTGATCCAGCCGGTGTTCACGTCGTTGCTGTAGATCCGGCCGCTCCGGTCCGAGTTGGGATTGGAATTGGTGCCCTCCAGGATCTGGGCCACGGTGCCGGAGGGGCCGGTGTCCTTGACCCCGGTGTAGCTTTCGCCGCTGGCCACGATGAACTGCCTGCCGTTCAGGCTGTAGCCGGTGGTTTCCTGCTTGGTGAAGTTGAGCACGGGCGTCGCGGCGATCACATCCTCCGTGCTGGAGCCGGCGATGGGGTAGGCGGGGGCGGAGTAGTAGTCCACCGTCACATTGGCGCCGTCCACGGTGACGATGTAGAAGCCCACCGTGTAGAGTTCCTGGCTGAGCTGGGTCTGCCGCAGGCCGCCGCAGAAGAAGGCGTCGTTGGAGGTGTTGCTCGTGACCACCGAGTTGCCGGTCGAATTGTCCTCGTTGGGGGTGTAGAACTTGGAGCTCACCGACTGGCAGAGCTGGTGGGTGATGTGCTTGGTGGTGTCGTTGGTATTCTTGACGATGCTTCGGTTGTGGATGTGGTCGTGGCCGCAGAAGTACAGCCGGGCCTTGTTGGCGACCATGCTGAGGATGAAATTGTTCGCGCCCTGGCTCGCCACGGGCAGGGACTTGGTGATGCCGTTGCCAGTCCAGCTGGCGGTGGCGTCCGCCGGGCACTCGCCGAACAGGACATCGATGTGCTGCTGAGTGATGATGCCCTTGTGGGCGAACACGAAGGCGTGGCTGCCGGAGGTCCGTCCACTCAGGGTGCTGGTGATCCAGGGCTGCTGCAGGGAGACCGAGAGATCGATGCTGTGGGCCGCGCCGCCCACGTCCACGGAGCTGGGCGTGGTGAACTGGTCGAGGAACACCAGCCGGGCGTTGCCGTAGTCGAAGCCGTAGGTCAGGCCGGCCAGGTCGCTGTCGGGCGAGCCGATGGCGCTGAAATTGGAGCCGATGCTGAAGGAGGACCCGCTGTCGGCCGGGATCGGCTGGTTGGCGTCGATGCTGTTGTAGGCGGCGGCGACTGAGCCCTTCACCCGGCTGTAGACCGAGGTGCCGTTCATGACCCCGCCCTGGGTCTGGGGGTAGATGGTCGTGAACTCCGTCGCGGCGGCGGCCGAGTCATCGTGGTTGCCGCGCAGCGGGAAGAAGCCGATCCCGCTGTTGAACAGGGCCTGGGTGAACAGCGCCCGGGTGTCCTCGCCGAGGGGCCCGGTGATGCTGTAGCCCGCCTCGGGGCCGCCCGCGGCGGCTATTGAGCCCGCTGCGCCCTGGTCGGCCAGATCGCCCACCTGCACCACGAACTTGACCTTCTGGGCGATGAACTGGCTGTTGAGCTGGGTGATGAGCCCCACCGCGCAGGTGTTGGGGTTCAGGCCGTCGTCGGCGGCGATCCACTGGGTGTCGCCCATCACCGCGAACTTCCAGGCGCTGGCGGTGGGCACGGCCGCGCCGGCGCCCAGCTGCGAACTCGTGCTGCTGCTGCCGCTGGAGGAGGTGCAGCCCATGGCCACCATGCCCATGGCCACGGCGCCGGCGCCGACCGCGGCGCGCTTGATGAACTCGCGCCGCTCCAGGTTCCGTTCGCCCAGGCCCCCCGGCGTGCCCATCGCACCATTTAGGATCATTTTTTCGTTTTTGTCGGCAGACATGGCTTTGCCTCCTGGCTGGGGGGGATTGGTTGGGCCGTAGCACATCGTCCATGTGCCGGCCGGGCTGGGGTGCGCGGGCTGAGGAAGACCGTCCGACGCATCGGACGGTGCTTCGGTTTGCCAATGGTCATCTGGTTCCCGGTTGGGTGTGGATCGAGTTTAAGGCGACGGGTGTGACCTTTCCTGTGGCCCGATGTAACGATGATGTAATCGTTCCCGGGTCGGCGCCGGCAGGGTCAGACGCCGGTCGGGCGCAGGGGCAGGGTGAGGCTGAACCGGCTGCCCGGATCCAGGGGCAGGTACAGGGCCTCGCCGCCGTGGTCCTCGGCGATGCGGCGCACGATGGCCAGGCCCAGACCGGTGCCCCGCTGCTTGGTGGAGAAGTACGGCTCGAACAGGTGCGCCCGGCTGGCCTCCGCGACGCCCGGGCCGTTGTCTTCGACCTCCAGACGGGCGTTCGGCCCTTCCAGGCTCAGGGACACCCGGATCCGGGCGGGCGGCGCCGCCGGTGCCTGCGCCCGGTTTTCCAGGGCGCCCAGGGCGTTGTCCACCATGTTGATGAGCGCGCGCTTGACCATGTCCCGATCCCAGCAGGCCGGCACCGGCCCGTCCGGAAGCTCGACCTCCCAGGCCGCCTCCCGCTGGGTGGGGACGTACAGGGCCATGGTCTGCCGCACCAGGTCCACCGCGTCCAGGTCCCGAGGCTGGGGCGCGGGCAGCTTGGCGAAGCGGGAGAAGCTGTCCACCAGCCGGGTGAGGCTGGCCACCTCGGCCAGGATGATCTCGGCCCCCTCGGTCACCGCCTGCGGGTCCAGCCGCCCTTCCCGGCTCCGGCGCAGCAGCCGCTGGGTGGTGAGCTTGATGGGGGTGAGCGGGTTCTTCACTTCGTGGGCCATGCGCCGGGCCACTTCCTGCCAGGCCGCCCGTTTTTCGGCCTGGGCCAGCAGGGACAGATCCTCCAGCACCGCCAGCTCGCCGCCGCCGGTGAGGGGGATCACCACGGCCCGGATCGGCCGCCCATCGCCTTCGCCGCCGATGCGCATCTCCTCGGTCATGGGCCGCCGGGTCTCCCGCACCTGCAGCAGCAGCTCCGGCAGCCGCCCGCTCCGGGACTGGCCCGAAAGCTCGGACCAGTCGGAGCCGGAGGGGTTCCAGGAGGCCACGCCGAACCAGCGCCGGGCCACGGAGTTGAAGGTGCGCAGGGTGCCGCCCCCCTGCCAGCTGAGGATGCCCACCGGCAGGGTCTCCAGCAGCTGGCCCAGGTAGGCCCGCTGGCGCTCCAGGCGCTCGCTCTGGGCCTCGATGGCCTGCCGGCTCTGCAGCAGATCCCGGGTCATGGCGTTGAAGCTGCGGGACAGCAGCGCCAGTTCGTCCTCCCCGTGCTCCGGCAGCGAGACTTCCAGATCGCCCCGGCCCACCCGCTGGGCGGCCCGGGCCAGCAGGCGCACCGGCTCGGCGATGGTCCGGGCGATGGCCAGGCCGATCCACACCGCGGCGAACAGGGTGAGCAGGGTGAGGAACAGGAAGGTGCTCTGGGGCAGGGCCTCCAGGGTCTCCCGGCCGGCGGAGATCTGGAAGGCCTCCTGGTAGCGGCGCTCCAGATGGACCATGGCGTCCAGGGTGTCCCGGGGCACGAAGGCGCCGGTCACCACCCGGGTGCCGGCACGATCGGCAGGGCCGACGGCCAGCCGCCATTCCCCCTGGTCGGTGATCTGGGTGTCCATCCCCGGCATCAACGTCCCCAGGCGCGGCAGCGGCAGATCCGGCGCCAGCGCCAGTTCCGGGACACCGCCGGGCCGGAGGGCCAGCAGATCCAGGCCCAGGAGCCGGCGCTGGGCTTCCAGGCTGTCCTCCGGCCGCACATGGGTGGCGGCGGTGGTGATGCGCGTGTCCAGCTGGTCCCGGAACGCCTCCGCCACCCGGCGGCCATCCTGGATCACCTGCTGGGTCTCCGGCAGGAACCAGCGGTCGACATTCTTGCGGATGAAGGTCCGGCCCATGAGGAACAGCATCAGGCTGGGGCCGATCCCCACCAGGAACAGGGCCACCACCAGGCGGGTGCGGATGCGGGCGCCCAGGATGCCGCGCCGGCGTTCGAAGTACAGCTTGGCCAGGGACCGCGCCACGATGAACAGCAGGGTGCCGATGGCCAGGACGTTGGTCAGGCCCAGGGCCAGCAGCGCCCACCGGCTGGGCGCGTCGATGCCGGTCTCCACCTGGGCCGACAGCAGCCGGTAGCAGCGGAAGATCACCCAGATGAGCACGCCCAGGCCCACCGCGAAATAGAGTCGGTTCAGTTCCGGATTGCGCTTGGCTCGGCTGGACATGTCAGGAGTCTAACGCTCCCGTGGCGGGATCAGGCGGCTTCCCGGCCAGGCCAGGAAGAACAGGCGCTTGAAGGCCAGCAGCACCTGGCCGTCGGCGGCGGGCGGAAAATCCGAGCGGCAGGCCTCCAACACGTCCTGCTTGAACGCGGTCCGGGCCTCCTCGTCGTCCAGCCGCTCCAGGAAGGGACGCATGCCGGTGGTCTCGAACCAGGCCACCAGCGCATCGTGGTCCGCCAGCGGGTGGTAGTAGGTGGTCTCCCACAGATCCACCCGCGCCCCGGCGCCGGTGCACAGATCGTAGTAGTACTCCGGCGCCTGGAGGGTGAGGGCGTCCCCGGCGCCGGACATGGCGTCCCGCCAGCGGGGCCGCCGGGCCACGGAAAGGATGGAGGACCGGAACAGGGTGCTGCCCCGGGCGGGCATCTGGACTGCCAGGCAACCTCCCGGCGCCACCAGCTTCAGGAGCCGGGGCAGCAGCCGCCCGTGTTCGGGCAGCCATTGCAGGGCCGCGTTGCTGAACAGCACCTCGCCGGGGGGCCCCGGCTCCCAGTCGGCCAGGTCGGCCACGATCCAGGTGCCCTGCGGGCAGCCGGACCGGGCCTGGGCGATCATTTCGGCCGAGCTGTCCATGCCGATCAGTTCCGCCTCCGGCCACCGGCGCCGGAGCACGGCGGTGCTGTTGCCCGGGCCGCAGCCCAGGTCCAGCACCCGCCGGGGCGCCGCCAGCGGGATCCGGGCGCACAGGTCCACCGCGGCGCGGGTGCGTTCCTGGCCGAACTGCAGATACTGGGCGGGGTTCCATGGTGCCATCGCAGGGCCTCCTCAGTGTTTGCCACTCAACATGCGTTTGACCACCAGGCCCAGCCGGGCCAGGTCCCGTTCCGATTTTTCCGACCAGCAGGCGGCGTTGAGCCGGATGAAGTCGTCGAACTTGTGGGCCGGCGAGAAGATGTAGCCCGGGGCGATGGCGATGAAGGCCTTGAGGGCCTCCTGGTAGAGCCGCACCGAATCCAGCTTGCGCGGCAGCTGGACCCACAGCACGAACCCGCCGCCGGGCTCGGTGATGCGGGTGCCTTCGGGGAAGTGGGTGAGGATCGCCTGGGACATGGCCGCCACCTTGTCCGCGTAGGCCCGGCGGATCTTCCGCAGATGGTGGTCGTAGCCGCCGGTCTCCAGGAACTGGGCGATGGCCAGCTGCGGCAGCACCGAGGTCCGGATGTTGAAGGCGTACTTCTTGGACTGCACCAGGCGCTGGTAGCGGCCCGCGGCCACCCAGCCCACCCGGAACCCGGCCGAGATGTCCTTGGAGAACGAGGAGCACAGCAGCACCAGCCCCTCCCGATCGTAGGCCTTGGCCACCCGGGGCCGGCGCTCGGAGAAGTACAACTCGCCGTTGATATCGTTCTCGATGAGGGGGATCCCGCGACTGGCCAGCAGTTTGACCAGCTCCGCCTTGTCCGCGTCCTCGATCAGGCTGCCCGTGGGATTGCTGAAGTTGGGCACCGCCAGCACCGCCTTGACCGGGTGGTTCTCCAGGGCGAAGTGCAGCGCCTCCAGGCTCATGCCCTTGCGCGGGTGGGAGGGGATCTCCAGCGCGCGCAGGTGCTGGGCCTCCAGGGCCAGCAGGATGCCGAAGTAGGTGGGCGACTCGATCGCCACCAGATCCCCCGGCTGGCATACAGCCTGCAGGCACAGGCACATGGCCTCGGTGCAGCCGGCGGTGATGGTGATCTCGTCCGGGCTGATCTCGCAGCCGTAGCTGAAGGCCCGCTGGGCCACCTGGATGCGCAGCGGTTCGCTGCCCGCCACCGGCACCCCCTGATCGTGGGAGATCCTGCCGTCCCGGGACAGCTCGGCCAGGATCCGGTTCAGCCGGGCGGTGGGCAGCAGGTCGGGGTTGGGCGAGGCGGCGCCGAACTGCGCGTAGTTCAGGTTCAGGTTGTCGTGGATGAGCTGGAAGGTGACCTCGTCCACGCTGACCTTGGCCGGGCTGCCCTGGTGCGCCTGGAAGTCCGGCTCCGGCACCCGCTGCCGGGGCTGCGGCTTCACGTAGTAGCCGGACTGCGGCCGGGCCTCGATGACCCCCCGGTTCTCCAGGGTCCGGTAGGCCTGGAGCACGGTCGAGAAACTGATCCCCTGCTGGGCGCTGGCCTCCCGGATGGAGGGGATGCGGGTGCCCTCCGGGAAGGTGCCCGCGTGCACCTGGTCCTCCAGATCCTGGGCGAACCGTTCGTAGAGGGGGAGCTTTCGGCTGTCGCGCATGGGGGAGGCCACCTGCAATGCCCGTCCAGTATGGACCTTTTGGGCCGACCATTACAGTTCTCGAACAATTCGCCATAACAATCCAATTGTTCCGTAACTGTTATGGTCATAATTTAAATAAACTACCACTGTTATGCATCCAGGGAGCTCCTTATCTTGAATAGGCCGACCACGGGCTTCGTCCCGGTCGCCAAGGAGCACGCCATGACCACCCAATCGATCAAGCTGATGACCCTCGGCTTGTACCGTAAGACCAGCCCGGCCCGGCGTACCGGGACCCTGCGCAAGGGCCGCGTGGAAGCCCTCCGCGGAGTGGGCGGCGCCACCCTCCGCTGCACCGACGGCACCCTGTGGGTCACCGTCCAGGGCGACACCCACGACTACGTCCTCACCCAGGGCCAGACCCTGGCCGTGCCCAACCCGGGCAAGGTGCTGGTGAGCGGTACCGGATCCTATCAGGTGTAGCCGGAAGGGTTCAGGTCTCCCGACGGTAGATGGCCGCGTCCTCGCCATCCCGGTAGTAGGCCTTGCGCAGATCCAGGTAGACCCAGCCTTCGCTTTCGTACAGCGCCCGGGCGGCGTGGTTGGAGACGCGCACCTCCAGCAGCAGGACCCGGATGCCGTAGGTTGCCAGCCGCGCCTGGGACAGGCGCAGCAGCGCGCGGCCCAGGCCGCTGCGGCGCTGGGCCGCGGCTACGCCGATGCGCAGCAGCTCCCCCTCCTGCACCGCGGGGATGATCCGCCAGCGGGCGAAGGCGCCCGGACGGATGGCCCACAGATGCTCGCCCTCGCCCAGGGGGCCCCAGGCCGAGCCGAAGCATTCCCGTTCCACGGTCTCCACCCAGGCCGGCACGGCCGCGCCCGGTCGCAGATGGACCGGATCGGCCGTCGCGTTCACCGCTTCACCGCGCCTGGCCCCGGCGCAGCGCCTCGGAGAGGTGGCCGGAGGCTTCGGGAAAGTTCAGTTCGGCGTCCGTTTCGCGCAGGTAGAACGGTACCAGCGGGGACTCGGGCGGGCCCAGCGGCAGGCTGCGGCACAGATCGGCCAGGCCCGCCAGGGTGGCCTCCGGCTCATCCTCCAGGGGCACAGGCGGGTGGGCCAGATGCGGGGCCACCCGGTCCCGGAAGCCTTCGGGCGCCCACCAGGCGTCGGCGCCCACGGTCGCCGCCAGCGCCGCCAGCGGGCATTTCACGGCCGCCCCCAGCGGGGCGTCGCCGGCTCCCCAGCGCTGCAGGAAGGCCTCCTGGCGCTGGCCGTCCAGCAGCACCCACACCGGATTTTGGCAGCCGGCCAGGCGCAGGGCCCGGGCCCGCAGGGCGAACGCCGAAAAGCCCCAGGTGGGCAGCCCGGTGATGGCCAGGCCTTCGGCCGTGGCCACCCCGATGCGCAGGGCGGTAAAGCCGCCCGGACCCACGCAGGCCACCACCCCGGTCAGGTCCGCCGGCGCGGCGCCGGCGGCGGCCAGGACGGCCTCCAGGGTGGGCAGCAGCAGCGCGCTGTGGCTGCGCCCGGGCTGGGCCACCGCCCAGCGGCTCCAGATCCGCCCGCCGGCCGCGGGATCGGCCAGGACCAGGTGCAGGCGTTCGGTGGTGGTGTCCAGTCCCAGGATCAAGATGCGTTCTCCCCTACGCCGAGCATACCCGCAGGAACGAGAGAAGCGGCCCCCGGGAACGGGGGCCGCTGGGATCTCGTCTGGCCGACGGCGGCGCTAGACGTTCTTGATGACCTTGCCGGCCTGGATGCACGAGGTGCAGACGCGCATGCGCTTGGGCACGCCGTTCAGCAGGGCGCGCACGCGCTGGATGTTCGGGTTCCAGCGGCGGTTGGTGACGTTGTTGGCATGGGAAACGTTGTGCCCGAACTGGGGCTTCTTTCCACAGACTTCGCACTGACGGGACATGGGAACCTCACGAATTCGAACTCGGCCAGGGCCAAAGAAAATCCAGTGTAGCAAACCCTGGAACGAAGGCAAGGCAAAAGTCGCGCCTTGCGCGCCGCGCCCGGACTCCCCATCCTGGGGACCCGCGGGTACCCCCATGGATACGGCACTCTGGGCCCTGGCCTTCACCCTCCTGCCCTGGCCCGAACGCCAGAAGGGCGAACTCTGGGACCAGCTCCAGGCCGGATCCGGGCCCGAACTGCCACCCCGGATCCAGCGCGACCTGGAGCGGCTGGACCGGGAACGGCCCCGGCTGCGGGATGAGGCGGAGCGCCGGGGGGCCTGGCTGGCCCTGCCCGGCGATCCCGGCGTGGCGCCCCGGCTGGCGCCGCTGCCGTACCCGGTGGCGCTCTGGGTGCGCGGCACCCTGCCGCCGCTGGCGCCGGCCCTGGCCATGGTGGGCAGCCGCAGCGGGCCCCGGTCGGCGCTGGTCCGGGCCCGGGACTGGGCCCGGACCCTGACGGCCGCAGGCGTGGCGGTGCTGTCCGGCCTGGCCCGGGGCGTGGACGGCGCCGCCCACGCGGGCGCCCTGGAGGCGGGGCCCACCTGGGGCATCCTGGGCTCGGGGCTGGATCATCCCTACCCGCCCGAACACGCCGGGCTGATGGCGCGCATGGTCGCCGCCGGCGGCGGGGTCATCACCCCCTTCCCCCCCGACGCCCGGCCGCTCAAATGGCATTTCCCCCGGCGCAACCTGATCCTGGCCGCCTGGACCCAGGGGGTGGCGGTGCTGGCGGCCCGCCGGGCCTCCGGTTCCCTCATCACCGCCCAGCTGGCCCTGGACCTGGGCAAGGAGGTGTGGGCCTGCCCCGGCGCCCCCGAAGATCCCCTGGCCGAAGGCCCCAACCGCCTGCTCCGCGCCGGCGCGGCTACAATATGTCTTTCCGCGCAAGATATTTTGGAAGATATGAGGTTTTTACGTTGGGACTTGACAAGCGCCCCATGAAAGACCCCATTATCCCAGGTTGGAGTCTCACTTGACCAAGCTCGTGATCGTCGAAAGTCCGTCCAAGGCCAAAACCATCACCAAGTACCTCGGAAAGGGCTATACGGTGAAGGCCAGCGTCGGCCACATCCGCGATCTGCCCAAGAAGCTGGGCGTGGACATCGAGAACGGATTCCAGGAAGAGTACGAGATTCCCGCCAGCAAGGCCAAGGTGGTGGCCGACCTCAAGGCCGCCGCCAAGGGCGCCAGCGAAATCATTCTGGCGACCGACCCTGACCGCGAGGGGGAGGCCATTTCCTGGCACCTGCTGGAGGCCATCAAGCCGCCCAAGAGCATGCCGGTGAGCCGGGTGCTGTTCAACGAGATCACCCCCGCCGGCATCGCCAAGGCCATGGCCGCGCCCACGGTCATCAACCGCAAGCTGGTGGACGCCCAGCGGGCCCGGCGGGTGCTGGATCGCCTGGTGGGCTACAAGGTGTCCCAGGTGCTGTGGGACAAGGTCCGCCGCGGTCTGTCCGCCGGCCGGGTGCAAAGCGTGGCGGTGCGCCTGATCGTGGACCGGGAACGGGAAGTGCTGGCCTTCAACCCGGTGGAATACTGGGTGCTCAAGGGCCGGTTCGCGGCCAAGCTGCCGCCGCAGTTCTGGATGAAGGTGACCCGGCTGGCCGGCGTGCCGGTGCAGATGGGCAACAAGGAGACCCGCAAGCGGATCGAGACCGAGGCCGAGGCGCACGATCTGCGCGACCGGATCCTCCAGGCCGCCTGGAAAGTCACCAGCCTGGAGACCAAGGAAAAGAAGCGCAACCCGGCCGCGCCCTTCACCACCGCCAAGCTGCAGCAGGAATCCGCCCAGAAGCTGCGCATGAGCGTCACCCGCACCATGCAGAACGCCCAGCGGCTCTACGAGGGCGTGGACTTCGGCGAAGGCCCGGTGGGCCTCATCACCTACATGCGCACCGATTCGCCCCGCATGGCCCCGGAGGCGGTGGACGCCATCCGGACCCTGGTGGCCGAACGCTACGGGCAGGAGTATGTGCCGGCCAAGCCCCGCATCTACAAGGGCAAGGCCGCCGCCCAGGACGCCCACGAAGCCATCCGCCCCACCGACATCAACCGCACCCCGGAGCTGCTCAAGAACCGGCTGGAGCCCGACCAGTACCGCCTGTACGCCCTGATCTGGCGGCGCGCCCTGGCCTCCCAGATGGAGTCCGCCCGGTTCGACGAGACCGTGGTGGAATCCGTGGCCCAGCTGGCCGGGGCGGAGCCCATGGAGGCCGCCTTCCAGGCCAAGGGCGAGATCGAGCGGTTCCCAGGTTGGCTGTCCGTCTACCGGGCCGACAGCGATGAGGTCAAGCCCGAGGAAGCGGCCGACAACGCTGGCGCCGGCACCGAGGAAGAGGCCGAGGAGAGCGTCGGCCTGCCGCCCCTCAAGGTGGGCATGGCCCTGAAGCTGGAGCAGCTGGACACCGACCAGCAGTTCACCAAGCCCCCGGCGCGCTTTTCCGAGGCCACGCTGGTGAAGGAGCTGGAAGAGGACGGCATCGGCCGCCCCTCCACCTACGCCAGCATCATCGCCACCATCCAGGACCGGGACTACGTGAAGAAGCTGGAGGGGCGCTTCAAGCCCACCGAGCTGGGCTGCGTGGTGACCGACCTGCTGGTGCAGGGCTTCCGGGAGCTCATGGAGCCCACCTACACCTCGGGGCTGGAAGGCGAGCTGGACCGGGTGGAAGGCGGCGAGCTGACCTTCCTGAAGGCCATGAAGAACTTCTACGGCCCCTTCGAGAAGCTGCTGGCCTCGGCCAGCACCGACATGGCCAACCTCAAGGCCGGCATCCCCACCGACAAGGTCTGCAAGAAGTGCCAGGCGCCCATGCTCAAGCGCATCGGCAAGAACGGCCTGTTCCTGGGCTGCTCCCGCTATCCCGAATGCGACCACACCGAGGAGCCCGAGCAGCTGGAGGAGCCCGAGGACGCGCCGGAGTGCCCGCTTTGCGGCGCCACCCCCATGGTGCTGCGCAAGGGCCAGTTCGGCCCCTTCTGGGCCTGCCCCAACTACCCCGGCTGCAAGGGCATCCGCAAGGCCGACCCCCGCGGCATCCCGGTCCCGGCCGACGTGGCCCTGGAGGAGAAGTGCCCCACCTGCGGCAAGCACTTCGTGAAGCGCTACGGGCGCTACGGCGAGTTCACCTGCTGCGTGGACTACCCGGCCTGCAAGACCGTGAAGAAGGAGATCCTGGGCGTGCCCTGCCCCAAGTGCGGCGGCGATCTGAGCCCGCGCAAGACCCGGTTCGGCAAGATCTTCTATGGCTGCACCAAGTACCCCAAGTGCGACTTCACCGCCTGGGACAAGCCCGTGCCCAAGTCGTGCCCGGCCTGCAAGGGCACCTACATGGTCGAAAAGACCCGCAAGCCCAGGGGCAAGGACCCGGTCACGGTGCTGCTGTGTCCGGCCTGCGCCCACGAGGAGCCGCTGGGCTGAGCTGTCCCGGGCGGCGCACGGCCGCGGACATTGACGGGGATCCTGGTACCGCACACACTTTGTTGGCAGTCTTGGTCGGGGAGCGGACACATGGAATTCGTGGAGTGGACCGAGAAGTACACCGTGGGCAATCCCCTGGTGGACGCCTACCACCATATCTTCTTCCAGATGGTGGACGAGTTCCGCACCGCCCTCGCGCAGCCTGAGCCGCCGGACATGGAGGACCGCATCGCCTTCCTGGTGGACTACACGCTCATGCACTTCCAGTCCGAGGAACGGCTGATGGAGCGGGTGGCGTACCCGGATTTCGAGGCCCACCAGGCCACCCACGTGGCGTTCCGGGACAAGATGCTCGATCTGCAGCGGCGCTACCGGCTGGACCCGCGCGCGGTGAAGGCCGACGAGCTGCTCTGCCTGATCCAGGACTGGTTCGCCAACCACATCCTGGGCACCGACATGGAGTTCAAGCCCTACGTCCAGTAGGCGGGCGCGGCGAAGCCAGACCAGGGGGCCCGGCTTTTGCCGGGGCCCACACGGCGGGGCGCGGAACGCCATCACGTGCGGCAAGCATCCTTCCCTTGCGAGTAAGTCCCTGCGGCTTACACTGGGCATGGAGGCCCGCATGCCCCAGATCCAGACGGTCACCCTCAGCACCAAGGGCCAGCTGGTCCTGCCCAGGTCCATCCGGACTTCGGCCGGTCTGCATGCTGGCTCAACGCTCATCGTCGCGCTCGAGCCCGATGGCACGATCACGGTGCGCCCGGTCCGGGGCAAGCTGGACGCCTTCTTTCATGCCCTGGACGGCGTCGCCCGTGCCCCCCTCGGTGTGGACGCCGCGATCCTGGAATCCGTGGACGGTCTGGATCATGCATCCCGTCAGCGTTGACACCAACATCCTGGTCCGAGGCCCCCTGGAAGACGATCTCGACCAGCATCTTCTGGCCAGGAACCTGATGGAGGCCGCAAGCCGCGGGCAGGGCCTGGTCGTATCCACCTTTGCCGTGCTGGAAATGGCATGGGTCCTTCGGGCCCGAAGGATACCGCGCCCGGATGTGGCCCGGGTCATCCGAACCCTGATGGCAGCCGAAGGCGTGACGGTGACCCACGCGGAAATCCTGCATCAGGCACTGGCCCGCTTCGAGGCAGGCAAAGCCGATCTCGGGGAATGCCTCATCTGCGCGGACGGACAGGCCTGTGGGGCCCGCAGCTTCGCCACCTTCGACCAGGTGCCCCAGCGCGAGGGCTGGGGGGCATCGCCCGCCAGTCTGCTGGAGGCTAGGGATCCAGGAGGGTCAGCCGGCCGGCCTTGAGCACCCCCAGGCGGATGGGCCGGAGCGGCCCGCGCCGGGGCACGGTCACCTCCACCCACAGCTGCTCGCTGGGCGGCCGCTGGCTGGGGTCCGGCCCATCCGCGGGAATGAAGAAGGCCAGGATCTGCTCCGCCCCCGGGCCGCCGGCACCCGACCGGACCGGCCGCACGGACGGCGCCGCCGAAGCCTGGAGGTGCCTGGGCAGCCGCACCCGCAGCCGCACGTAGCGCCCGCGCCCCGGCAGATCCGGATCCACGGCCTCGGCCCGGAGCCACATCCGGGGCAGCAGCCACCGGTCCAGGAGCAGCTTGCCGCCCAACCCGGCCACCAGGGCCAGCTGCAGCCCCGCCAGGATCAGCCCCCGCGCCGCGGGCCTCACGCCGCTCCTCCGGCGATGCGCCCCGTGAGCCGGCGGCGCAGCCGCTCCAGCTGCCAGCCCCCGGCCAGGAACAGCAGTCCCAGCAGCATGAGCCCCAGGCTGCGCCCCAGCCGATCCATGACCCCGGACACATAGAAGGCGAGCACGGTGAGGGCGAAGCCCGCCACCCCCAGGTTCACCCGCTCGCGCCGGGCCTCGCGCAGCCCCCAGAGGACCAGGCCCAGGGCCCCCAGCACCGCCACGAGGTAGACCCACCAACCGGGATGGTCGGCGGCCTTGGCCAGGGCCAACAGCCACAGGGCGCCCACCGCGTTCAGCCACGCGGCCCGCCCCCGGGCCAGCAGGGCCAGGACCAGGCACGCCCCCAGCGCCCCGGCCCAGCCGATCCAGGTCAGGGCCGGCCAGCGGAGCGCCACGGTCGGCCCGAGCCCCTGGTGCGCCGCCACCACCATCAGGACCGCGGGCGGGAAGGTCAGCCCGCCCACCCAGGTCAGCGCCCGGCGCACCGGTCCAGTCCGCCCCGGCAGGCTCATGGACAGGTAGGTCATGGCCACCAGCGCGCAGGCCAGGGCCAGCACCCGGGTCTGCCCCGGCGCTCCGGCCGCGTCCATGCGCACGATCCATTCGCCCAGCAGCCAGGCCGGGGTCAGCAGGGCCGCCAGGGTGCCCTGGACCCAGTCCCGGAGCAGCGCGAACCCCATCCAGGCGCCCAGGGCCCACAGCAGCATCCCCCCCGGCCAGTCCTCCGCCAGATTGAAGATCTGCCCGGCCAGGTATACCCCCGCCCCCAGGGTGACGGTGCCCAGTCCGTGCAGGGCCATGGCCAGCCGCGGCGCCCGGGCCGCCACGGCCACCCCGGCCAGGTGGCAGCCGCCCACCATGGCGAGCACCAGCAGGAAACGCGGCGTCGGGCCCAGCTGGGCCCAGTGGGCGGCCACGAACAGCAGCACCCCCGCGCCCACCAGCAGGGCGCCCAGGCCACTGGCCAGGGCGGCCAGCCGCCGATGGCCCGGGCCAGCGGTCTGGGCTTCGAAGCTCCGGATCCGCTCGGCCTGCTCCGGACTCAGCAGTCCGGCTTCCAGCCATTGGTCGAGCCGCTCGGGAGGCAGGGGGTCCATGCCTCACTATGCGGCCAAATAGCCAAAGGGGCCCGATAAAGGCCCAGAAAAAATACGCTGTTCATCAACCTTCATCACCCCGGTGGCCCGCATCCCCTCTAGACTGGGCCGGTCCATCCGGGAGCACCCACCATGCGGATCCTCGCCCTCGCCGCCCTCCTGGCCCTGGTGGCCAGCCCCATCCCGGCCCCCGCCGTCCAGGTCCAGCCGCGCACCAGACTTGAACGAGGGGGGACCGCCCGGTCGCTGCGCTCCCGCTACGTCCCCCCTCTTACTCCCAGACGAGATGCCCGGGCGGAGCCCGGGCATCTCGTCTGGCTGGACAGCTCCATGGGCCTGCTCCAGGCCGAGCTCGCCGCCCGCTACGGTCCGGACCAGCGGCTCCGGCTGCAGCGCGGCCTGGCCCAGGTGGCCCGGTTCTGGCAGCCCGGGGACGGCGGCGCGGGCGACTTCGAGGCCTTCGTGCGCGAGCAGTTCGCCGGCGGGGCCGGAGACCTGGACCGGCTGCGGGCGCGCCTGGAGCCGGTGGTGGCGGACCTGATCCGCCCCGGTCCGGCGCCCGGACCGCTCCCGGGCCTGCCCGTGGACCGGCTGCTGTTCGCGCCCCGGGCCGCCCTGACCGAGGCCGCCTTCACCCGCCAGCTGGCCTTCGCGGTACTGCTGAACTTCCCGCTCACCAGCCCGGAGGAGCGGCTGCGCCTGGGCGATACCTGGACGGACCGCCAGTGGGCCGAGGCCCGGCTGGCCGAACCGTTCGGCCAGCGGATCCCCGCCGGACTGGACCAGGCCGCGGCCGCGGCGAGCGCGGCGGCCCGGGCGGCCAGCACCCTTCCGGCCTCGGCCGCGGAGCTCCGGGCGGAGCTGCGCCGGGAGTACGGCCATGGCGCCGCCGGTCTGGAGCGCCAGCGGGCGCTGCAGGGGGCCCTGGAGCGCGGCGTCGGTTGGCCGCAGTCTGCCGGGGCAGAGCGCTACCGGCCGCTGCTGCGGGTGTTCCTGGCCCACCGGGACCTGGATGCCTGCTGCCCCGCCGCCCCCACCCGGCTGGACCGGGCTTTCGGCGAGGACCGTCAGCTGCCCGAGGCGCGGGTGCGGCAGATGCTGGAGACGGTCAGCGACTCGCCCCTGGCCGGGCGCGTGGCCAAACGGCTGCAGGCCCGCCTGGGCCGCGCCCTGGAGCCCTTCGATCTGTGGTACGATCCCGGCCCGGCCCCCGGTCCCGGTTTCAGCCCCGCCCCCGACCCGGACCCTGCCGGCCGCTGGCGGATCCAGGCCCGCCCCGGCCCGGACTCGCCGCACCCGATCCTCGCCGGACTGCCCGGTCCCGCCTTCACCCTGGCCCTGGACCCGATGGCCCAGGACCCGTCTGCCCACCCAGCCGCCGCGGACCCGCTCGCCGTGTTCTGGGCCGCCTGGGAGCGCAGCGGCGCGGCCCTGGTGGAACTGGCGGTCTGGCGCTGGCTGTACGCCCACCCCGGGGCCGGCCCCGGCGACCTGGCCCAGGCGGTGCAGGTCTTGGCCCGGGAGCGCTGGAACCGCAGCTACGCCCCGGTGCTGGGCCAGCCTGACTGCCTGCTATTGGCCAGCCGCGCCAGCCTGGTGGCCGGGGAACTGGGGCTGGCCGATGCGGCCATGGCCCCCATGATCGCCTGCCAGCTCCGAACCCGGTTGCCCCGGCCGGAGGATCTGGGGCCCGCCCTCCGGCGCTGGACCGCCCTGGGCCGGCTCACCCCGGATCTGTGGCTGCGGCGCGCCGGCTGCGGCCCCCTGGGACCGGAGGCCCTGCTGGCTGCCACCGCGGCGGCGCTGGGGCGGCCCTGAGGCGAGGGGGGACCGGGCCGCCCGATCGGGGTTGACCGTCCGCCCAAACCCTCAGGCCGAGACGCCCGCCTGGCCCAGCTTGTCCTGCATGATCCGCAGGATCTCCGTGTCCACGCCGGCCATCCCCACCTGGGCCAGCCGGCCCAGATTGGCCAGCGACTGCTCGCCGTCCCGGCCGACGATGCCGTCCGTAGCCGGGATCCCGACCCCCTGCAGGGCCAGGCTGGCGGCGCGGAAGGCCGCGTCCACCCCGGTCATGGTCTTCATGGCGCAGCCGATCTTGGCGCCGTCGCAGACCATGCCGGCCACGTTGCCCACCATGTTGGCCACCGCCATCCCCACCTGCGGCGCCCCGCCGCCGCCCAGCAGCACCAGGGCCGAGGCCACGCCGATGCCGGCGGCGTTGGCCGCCCCGCAGATGGCCGACAGGGTGCCCAGGTGCCAGGTGGCCACCGCGGTCATCACGCAGGCCAGGGCCATGGCCTCCTCGATCCGCGCCTGGGTGTGCCCCGTCTCCCGGCCCCACAGGCTCACCGGCACGGACACCATGATCCCCTTGTTGCCGCTGCCGCCCAGGGTCATGACCGGGAGCGGCGCACCGGACATGCGGGCATAGACCCCGGCGCTAACTAGGCTGGACAGCCGGGTCCGGGAATCCTGGCCGCCGGGCGGAATGAAGCCGGGCGGCAGCATGGACAGCCCGTGCCGGGCGATGGCCAGGTTCAGTTCGATGCCTTCCCGCAGCCGGGCCCGGTCCTCGGGCCCCGGGTCGGCGGCCAGGACCATGAGCTCGGCCAACGTGAGGGCCGCCGCGGCCTGCCGCACCGGCGTCGCCGGGCCGCCAGCCCCGGGCGCCGAGGCCGCGCCGCCCACCAGGGCACCATCCCGCTCCAGGCGGACCAGCTGGTCGTGAGCATGGGTCAGCACGGCCCGGCCCACCCCCGACTCGCGCACCACGGTCACGTCCACCCACAGGTGCTCGTAGGCCGCCGCCACCTCCACCTGCACCCCCTGCCCGGCCAGGAGCGCGCCCGCGGCGGCCACGCGGTCCGGGGTCGCGGCCTGGAAGCAGCTCAGGCCCTGGCCGGCCGGCAGATGCGCGCCCAGGGCCAGGGCCCACAGGATCCCGGTGGCCCCGCCGGCGTTGGGCAGGCCCACCGCGTAGCAGTTCTTGTAGGTGCGGGGATCGCACACCAGCCGGACCGAACGGATCGCGCCGCGCCCCTGTTCCGCGGCCAGCGCCGCCGCCCAGGCCACCGCCGCCGGCTCGGTGCAGCCCATGGCCGGCTTCCACTCCTCGGCCAGCAGTTCGCTCAGATCCACCATGGCGTCCCCCCTGTGCCGCCCGGGACCGGCCGGCTGGACCATTTTGTATGGTTATCCATCCGGATTGTATGCACGACAATGGCCCAAAGCGAACGTTCTGCAGGAGACTGAACAGTCAAGGCCCGGATCCCGACATTTCGCCCTGGTTCGTTCTGTTGGATCGCTGGCCGCGATCCAACAGAACGGATGGCTTCGCCGGAGGGAAACCGGCATTGGTGTATCCGCCTCCGGGATTCCGTCTCAATCGGACGTCTCGGAGGCTTGGAATCGATCCGGTTTCCGGGCCATACGCACCAGGCACGGCATTAACCTTGTCCGCAAAAAACGCTCGACCGGGTGTGGAACACAACCCTCCCTCAGCGGAATCCCTCAGTTGTCCCTGAACGCGAATGCGTTCAGAGACAACGACCAGGGCGAAAGGGAGGGACCCGAGCCTTTACTTAGGCCTTCATGCTGCCCGTGCGCTGGAGCCGGGTGTGCCAGCTCAGGGCCTCTTCCAGGATGTGCGGGGTGTGCTTGCCCGGGGAAAGCCGCAGGGCGCGCTGGTGGTAGTCGCGCAGCTGCTCCTTGTAGTCCGGGTGCACGCAGTTGGCGATGACCCGCTCGGCGCGCTGTTTGGGCGACAGCCCACGCAGATCGGCCAGACCCTGCTCGGTCACCAGCACGTCCACGTCGTGCTCGCAGTGGTCCACGTGGGAGACCATGGGCACCACGCAGGAGATCTCGCCGCGCCGGCCCGCCTTGGAGCCGGTGGTGAAGATGCTCAGGAACGCGCTGCGGGCGAAGTCGCCGGAGCCGCCGATGCCGTTGATGATGCGGGTGCCGTTCACATGGGTGGAGTTGACGTTGCCGTAGAGATCGAACTCCACGCAGCCGTTCATGGCCAGCACGCCCAGGCGCCGGATGATCTCGTTGTTGTTGCTCACCGACTGGGGCCGCAGCACCACCTTGTCCCGGTAGGAGCTCAGGTTGGCCCGGAACTGGTCGACCATGGCGGCGGAGACCGAGAAGGCGGTGGCGGAGGCGTAGTCCACCTTGCCGGAATCGATCAGGGCCAGCATGCCGTCCTGGATCACCTCGGTGTATACGTCCAGGTGCTCGAAGGGGGCGTCCAGCAGGCCGTAGAGCACGGCGTTGGCCACGTTGCCCACCCCGGACTGCAGCGGCAGCAGGTTCTTGGGCATGCGCCCGGCGGCCACTTCGGCCTTGAAGAACTCCAGGATGTGCCGGGAAATGGCCTGGGAATCCGGATCCGGGTCCTTGAACACGGTGGAGCGGTCCGGGTGGTTGGTCTCGACGATGGCGGTGATCTTGTCCAGATCGCAGGTGAGGTACGGGGTGCCGATGCGGTCGGAGCACTTGCTGATCATGTACGGCTCGCGGTGCGGGGGCAGCGGCGCCTCGTAGATGTCGTGCATGCCCTCCAGCTCCATGGGCTGGTAGCTGTTCACTTCCAGGATCACCTCGCGGGCGCAGTCCAGGAACACCTGGTTGTTGCCGATGGAGGTGGACGGGATCAGCTTGCCGTCCTCGGTGATGCCGGTCACTTCCAGCACGGCCACGTCCAGCTTGCCGAAGAAGCCGGCCTTCAGGCTCTGGGCGAAGGAGCCCAGGTGGTAGTCGAAGTATTCCATCTTGCCGGCGTTGATGCGCTCGCGGGCGGTGGGATCGGAGCTGTACGGGGTGCGCAACGACATGCCGTCCACCATGGCCAGGGCGCCGTCCAGTTCGCCGCTGGTGGAGGCGCCGGTGAGGACCGCCACCTGGAACTTGCGGCCGTGGGCGTGCTCCCGGAGGATGTGCTCGGCCAGGGCCTCGGGCACCAGCTTGGGATAACCGGAACCGGTGAACCCGCTCATGCCCACCTGGTTGCCGTCCTTGATCCGCGCCGCGGCTTCGCGGGCGGTGCAGACCCGCTCCCGCAAGCGCGCGTTGCGAATGCGACCTTCAGTCTTGGTGTCCAGCGCCATGCTCCACTCCCTATCTCGCGGTGCCCCGCCTTGGGCACCTGCGCCCGGCAGCAGCAAACCATTGCAATATATGAAAATTCTAGCACGACTAGGCGCTTCTCCACCCGGTCCGGGTGATTAATTTCGGACCAGCCCGGGAGTGGCGTTTGGCAATTCCCATGGCGGGACAGTTCCGTCAGACTGGAGGGATGACAACTTCCTACTACGCCGGCCAAGACATCGATGCCCCCTGCGGGCGCTGCAAAGGGGAAACCCGGCACCGGATCCTTTCCATCACCGATGGCGTCCCGGAACGGCTCATCTGCGCCGCCTGCAAGTCGATCCACAAGTTCCGCGTGGAAAAGAGCAGCGGCCCGGCCCGCCCCTCCCATCCGGCCCGGCCCACCACCGCCGCGCGCACCGCAACCCCCCGGGCCTCCTCGGCGGTCTCCCCCTCCCGGTTCCAGGAACTGATGGTGACCGAGCAGGCCGGCATCCGGGCCGTGACCTACGCGGTCAGCCAGCGCTGGGACGAAGGGATGTGGATGGACCACCCCAGCTTCGGCCTGGGCAAGGTGCAGAAGCGGCTGGGCCGGAAGGTGGACGTGCTGTTCCGGGACGGCCTGAAGACCCTGGTCAGCGCCTGATCCAACCTTATCCGCGGATGCAGAACGGCGAAGGCAGCGCGTCGCCGCCGTCCTCGGCGGTGGACCACTCCACCCGGGCGACGCGGGCCCAGCCGGGGCCCTGGGTCAGCCGGTCGCGGAAGGCCTCCAGCCGGGAAAGGTCGCCCCCGGCCTCGCCGGAGACCGTGCCGTCGCATTCGTTGCGCACCCAGCCCGCCAGTTCCAGGGCCTGTCCCTCCCGGAGCACGAAGTGGCGGAAGCCCACCCCCTGCACCCGGCCGTGGACCCGGAACCAGGCCTTCACGGCGCTTCCCCGTTGAAGGTGGCCTCGAAGCTGGCCCGCCGGGCCAGGGTGTCCGGACAGGCCATGTCCAGGCGCAGGGGTGTGAGGCTGACAAAGCCGCCCAGCGCCGCCTCCGCGTCGCTGCCGGGGTTCCGGGCGTAGGTGGGGCCGGGGCTGCCGCCGCCGATCCAGTAGTATGGCTCCTGCTTGGGATCCAGGCGGCGTTCCACCGCGTCCAGGTAGTTGCGGTTGTCCTGCCCCGTGAGCCGGAAGCCCCGGGCCGGGCCCTGGGGGAAGTTCACGTTCCAGATCCGGTTGCCGGTCAGGGGCAGGGTGTCCCAGCGTTCCAGGAAGGCCTGCAGCCAGGGTTCCACCTGCGCCATGTCCCCGTCCGGGGCCAGGGAGAAGGCCGCCGCCCGGGCGCCCTGCATGCAGCCCTCGAAGGCCGCCCCCACGGTGCCGGAGTAGAACACGTCCTCGCCCAGGTTGAACCCGTGGTTCACCCCGGACAGCACCCAGTCGGGCGTCCGTTCCAGAACCGAACGGACGCCCAGCAGCACGCAGTCCACCGGGGTGCCGGTGCAGGCGTAGCGGTCCGGCCCCAGCGGGTGCACCCGGAGGATATCGTGGAGGCTCAGGGCGCTGGAAATGGCCGAGCGGTTCCGGTCGGGCGCCACTGAAACCACCCGACCGAACCGGGAAGCCACCTTCGCCAGCATCGCCAACCCGGGCGACCAGGCCCCATCGTCATTGGATAGAAGGATCAATCGCTCGGACATGCCCCAGTCTAGCGTCCTTCAACCATTCCTTGACCCCGGACCCGAAGAGGCATACACTCATTACTTCACGGCGCGTGGCGCAGCCTGGTAGCGCACTACCTTGGGGTGGTAGGGGTCGGAAGTTCGAATCTTCTCGCGCCGACCAATACGAAGCACAGAGGGCAGACCCCCCAGTCTGCCCTCAAGTTTTGTCAGGAGGAAGATTCGAGCTTCCGCCTGCTTTATGATGCCGCACCTGAACCTCGGTCATATTTGACGGATACCGCAGGATAGGGCGGGATCGGGGCCATGGGACCCCAGGGACCAGCGAAAAACGCCTGGATTTGCACATCATATTGTCTTAGCGACTTTGGCACGGGACTTGATTGATGGTGCCATGGGACGCGTCCGGCAGACCGGATGACCACGGCGCCCCGTTCAGGCCTTCACCCCAAGCTCCCCTTGCGAGAGGTCAACATGCTATTCACCCTCGCGGTCATCCTCCTGGTGATGTGGCTCCTGGGCATGATCAGTGCCTACACCCTGGGCGGATTCATCCATCTCCTCCTGGTTCTGGCCATCATCCTGGTGCTGCTCCGGGTGATCCAGGAACGGGAAGTCCGGCGGATGGGAGAAAACACCCATCGTGCTGTCGATGTCCGGATCATAGCCACCACCCATCGCGATCTCGCCCAGGAGGTGGCCCTCGGCGCCTTCCGGCAGGATCTCTATTACCGGATCAATGTTCTCGCGCTCCAGGTGCCACCCCTGCGGGACCGCCGCGAAGACATCCTCCCCCTGGCCCAGGCGCTCCTTGGGGATGCCGCGCTGAGGATGCGGCGCCAGTTGCCGGGATTCGGGCCCGGTGTGGCCGCTCGGCTCCTGAAACATGACTGGCCGGGCAACGTCCGGGAACTCGAGAACGCCATGGAGCGGTGTGCCGCCCTGGCGCTTGGGAATCAGGTGCAGGAACTGGATCTCCCGGAAGAAGTCCGTCTGAGCCAAACCCACCTGTCGCCCGTCAGGGGTTCCGTACAGCCCATGGAGCTCATCGTCAAGGAGCACATCCTTGCGGCGCTGGCCATGAACGAGGGCAATCAGACGTTGACGGCCCGGCAACTGCAGATCGGTCCGTCGACCCTGCACCGTAAGCTAAAAAGCTACGGCATCATCGGCCAAACCGAGGGCGCCGTCGGCCCGGCACATAGCCAGCGGGCGGACCTGTCTTCCGCGTCCTAGCCTTGCGTCCGATGCTGTTGACGACTGGCGACCGGGAGAGCCAGGCCTTGCCAGATGGGCGGCTAACCGGCCGCCCATTCGAATGGCTGGATTCCCAGCTTGCGCATGCGTCCGCGCAGCGTGCTGGGATGAAGCCCGAGGATCTGCGCGGCCCCGGTCTTGCCATCAATCCGTCCCCTGGTTTTTTCCAGGATTTTCAGGATGTACGCCCGTTCCAGTTCGCTGAGGGTCTGGAAGTTGGCCTGCTGGTCGGGTTCGGACTCAGGATCGGCGGGACTGAACTGGTCCAGCACCTGCAGGGTGTCTCCCTGGGTGGTGATGACAGCCCGTTCGATGACGTTTTCCAGTTCCCGGATGTTGCCGGGCCAGGAATGATTGACCAGCTTGTTCAAGGTGGCCTCGGAGAGGCGCTTGATATCCTTGCCCATCTCCGCGCAGAACTTGCGGAGGAAGTGCTGGACCAGCAAGGGGATGTCATCGCGGCGTTGGCGCAGCGGCGGCACCTCCACGGGAAAGATGTTGAGCCGATAGAACAGGTCTTCCCGGAAGCGGTCCTTGGCGATTTCTTCCTTCAGATCCCTGTTGGTGGCGGCGATGATCCGCACGTTCACCTTGATGGTTCGGGGGCTGCCAAGGCGGCAGAATTCCTTCTCCTGGATGACGTGGAGCAGTTTGCCCTGGAGTTCCAGGGGAAGTTCGCCGATCTCATCCAGGAACAGCGTGCCCTTGTCGGCCAGTTCGAAACGGCCGATCTGCTGGGCGCTCGCCCCGGTGAACGCGCCTTTTTCGCGACCGAACAGTTCGCTTTCGATCAGACCGCCTGGAAGGCTGGCGCAGTTCACCATCACCATGGGCGCGTCCTTCCGGGGGCTCCGGGCGTGGATCGCCCGGGCCAGCATGCCCTTGCCGGTCCCGGTCTCGCCCAGGAGCAGGACGGTGCTGTCCTGGGGCGCGACGGTCTCGATCCGGAAGAACACTTCCCGGAGCGCTTCACTTTCGCCGATCACCTCGTCGAAGTTGTAATGGGAGTCATTCTCCAGATGCAGATAGGCGTTCTCGGAGGCCAGCCGATCCTTCAACGCCTCCACTTCGGCCAGGGCCTTGGCAAGGGACGCATTGGTCTCGCTCAATTCCCGAGTGCGTTCGCTGATGATCCGGTCCTGGTGGGTCTTGAGCGCTTCGCATTCCAGATGGCTGTTCATTTCCTCCGTGATGTCGACATTCACGGCCACCGCGGAGATGACTTGGCCGTTCAGCACGACCGGGGCGGCGGAACTGCGCACGATCCGATCCTGCCGGGTCCGGATATCGGTGTGGATCAGGTTCTGGGCGACCCGCTCCCCGCGCAGGGCCCGGCCCAGGGGCGTGGCCGCGGGCTCGAGCTGCCGGTTGGAGTCCAGGTCGCGAATATCGAACCGCTCCACCAGATCCGCAATCTGGACATTCAGTTCAGCGATGCTGTCCACCCCGAACTGCCGAAGGGCCTGGGCATTGCAGCGGTGGACGCCGTTCAGGTCTCCAATGAAGAGCCCATTGGGCAGGGCATCCAGGATCGCGTTGGCCTCCGCCGTCTGCCGTTTGAGCTCGGCAGAGAGGCTGTCTGCCTGATCGCGAGCCAACCGCAAGTTCTCTGCCTGCAGTCGAAGTTCCGTCACGTCGGTATGAATCGCCACGGCGCCGACGATCTCCCCGTTGTCCAGGATGGGGGCGGCAGCCGTGCGCAGGTACACCTCCTCACCGGTGTTGGGTCGGGTGAGCAGGTACTCATCGATCACGGTTTCGCCGTTCAGGGCCCGCAGGAAGGGCAGCGCCAGCTCGGTCATGGCCATGCCGTCCCGCCAGCGCAGGTTGAAGGTACGGATCTGCTGAACGGGATCCCCGATGGAGGCCATGGACGAGATCCCCAGGATGCGCAGCGCCGAACCGTTGCAGATGCACGAACCATCCCGGGTCCCGATCAGCACGCCATCCGGAAGGGATTCAATCAGGGCCCTGATCTCGGCTTCCTGGAAGCGGCTCAGTCTGGAAATCCGGGCGATCTCCGAAACGCGGAGCTGGTCTTCGGCCTGCAGATACGCTTGGTGGGACTGCAGATCCTGCACGATGGGACGCAGTCTTTCCCGGGCGTTCGGCACCGTCCCTGAAGCCGGTGCCCTCGCGTTGCCGACAAGCTGTTGCAGCACCTGCGGCCCCTGAGCCTCCTCGTCCTCCCTTTCAACCTCCTCCAGTAGCCGTTCAAGCAACATCTGAAGCTTCTTCATCCGGAGCTCCTTGATCTCGGGGTCTGACCTCTGGTCGGCCGTCCTGCATGCTCCTCATGCCACGGGTCGAAGCGGCTCGCGTGGCGGGACAAGTCTAGGAGAAGGCCATCGGCGTGGCAAACGTTATTGAATGACGGCCTTCCGGATCCATAAACACGTTTTTTTCAACCTTAACGACGGAACCCAAAGGCAGAGGGACCGAGTCCGCCCGACGAAACAAAACCCGCCGGCAGCAGCTCCCGCGAAACGCTCCACCCGTTGCAATCGGCTCGCGCCCCCCATGCGGTGCAAAGAGGGCAGCCCCCCGGGCCTGCCCTCAGGTCTCGTCAATCGGCGGCTTCCCCCGCGGCCCTCAGGCCAGGGTCCGCTGCAGGACGCCCCGGAACTCGGCCAGGCGATACGGCCGGCCCAGCACCCCGGCCTGCGCCTCCTCGGGGATCCCCTTTTCCTCGACCCCATGGGGATGGCCGAGCACGACCGGGATGCTGCTGTCGATCTCGTGAATGGCCCTGAAGGCCACCCTCCCATCCATCTTCGGCAGGCTGAGATCGAGGAGCACCAGGGCAAGGTCCCCGTGGTGGTCGCAGAAAACCTCAACGGCCTCCATCCCCTCGGTGGCCTCGAGGACGGTGAAACCAAGGTCCTCGGCCATGCGCCGAACCTTTTTCCGTTCCTCCTCGTCGTGCTCGACCACCAGGATGCTGCCCTGCCCCCGCCAGCTGGGCATGGAGGCTCCCGGATGGATCGTTCTGGGGGTCCGCATCGCCGGCAGGAGGATCTTGAAGGACGAACCTTTGCCCACCTCGGTCTGCACCTGGATCCCGCCCCCGTGGTCACGGACCACGCCGATCACTTCGGCCAGGCCCAACCCGCGCCCCATGAATTTCGTCGAGAAGAAGGGCTCGAAGAGCCGGGTCACGACCTCGGGGGGCATTCCTGCCCCCTCATCCGTCACCTCCAGGGTGGCGAAGTGTCCCGGAGCCACGGGCAGGACCCAGGAACGACCATCGATGGCACCCTGATCGAGGCATTCGGCCCGAGTCCGGACGATCAATCGCCGCCCCGGGCCGTTGGGCATGGCCTCCAGCGCATTGGTGAGCAGATTGACGACGGACTCCGAGATCTGGGTCGGATCGGCCAGCACGAACGGGAGCCGGTCACTCAGCACGGCGTGCAGGTCCACCTGGGCGGGAATGGCATCCTGGATGAAATGCAGGCTCTCCCTGAGCACCAGATTGAGATCCAGCTCGGCGGAAGCCCTTTTCCCCTGCCCGGCATAGGCCAGCATCTGGTGGGTGAGCTTAGCCGCCCTCATGGCCGCCTTCTCAATGGCCGCCATGTATGTGGCCACCTTGCTGTCCGGCTCGATCGTCATCAGGGTGAGATTCGCGTTGCCCACGATGGTGGCGAGGAGGTTGTTGAAATCGTGGGCAATGCCACAGGCAAGCGTCCCGATGGCCTTGGATTTCTCGGCCTGCTGGAGCAGCCTTTCCAGCCGGGCCTTGTCTTCCTCCCCCCGCCTGCGCGCGGTGATGTCACTCAGCACCAGATGCTGCACGGATGCATGGCCAGCCACGGACCCGGCGCTGGGCGGCGGCGCCCTCCTGCCCCTGGTCAACACGTGCGCCCAGAAGACGGTTCCATCCTTTCTCACCATCCGCAGCTCGCATTCCTGGGTTGCCTCCGCCTCGGCAAAGCGGTCCCTGCACAGGCAGTAGATATCCTGGTCCTCACCGGAGATGAATCGGGTGATCGGCATACCGATCAAGGCGTTACGAGCTATGCCCAGCAGGTTGGCCGCGGCGAGGTTGGCCTCGCTGATCACCCCGTCGACCAGCGAGAAGTAGCCCACCGGGGCTGACTCATAGAGATCGCTGTAGCGCGCCAGCGAGGCCTCAAGCTCCGCCTCCGCCCGCCGCAGTTCCTCATTCTGCATTTCCAGTTCAATCTGATGCACGGATAATTCATGAAACATCCGGATCAGGTCTTCGCTCGACAGGTTGCCATGCACCTGGGGGGACCATCGTGGCTTCCGCTGGAACGCTTCCTCAGCCATCCTCCGCAAATGGGCTGCCTTATCGAAATCATCTCCACTCGTGGCCATCGGTCCACCCCATGGGGAGCATCAGAAAGAGCCGTCGAGCCCCGAGCCTTCCAGCTGATGGGTTCTATTATGATTTATAAAAATAATATATTTGAATAATTTGTTAACTAACTCCATCAACATAGGGCAAAAATCAAGACAGTGCAATGACATTTCGTGTGAAGGTTCCGTGACGGGTTTCCCGGGATGTTGGCGTCGTTGGCCCAGACGGTGGGCAGGACATCGGCGTGCGGGGCATCCGGGGCGTCAATCGCCGACCGGGACCCAGGCCCCGTTGGCTTCGCTGGAGCGGACGACAGCCTGGATGAAGCGCGCACCCAGCAGGCCGTCGTGGGCGTTCGGGAACGCCATCGCCAACGGATCGGGCGTGGTGCCGGCGTGGCCGGCGGCGATGGCTTCGGCCGCGTCGGAATAGAGGTTGGCGAAGGCCTCGAGGAAACCTCCCGGATGGCCTTTGACGATCCGCGAAGCACGGGCCGCCAGCGGCAGGGTGCCGGGACCGTTGGGCGTGCGCAGCTGGGCCGGGCCGTCCAGGGGCTTGAAGCTGAGCGCCTGGGGAGCCTCCTGCTGCCATTCCAGGGTGCCGAGCGCGCCGCTCACGCGGATGCGCAGGCTGTTCTCGACTCCGGCGGCCGCCTGGGTCACCCAGAAGCTGCCCCGGGCGCCACGCTCCAGGCGCAGCATGGCGCCGGCATAGTCGTGGACCACCCGGCCGGGGACGATGCTGCCGACTTCGGCGGCCACTTCCGTCACCTCGAGCCCGGTGATGAAGCGCAGCAGATTGTGCGCGTGGCTGCCGATGTCGCCCATCACCAGGGACGGTCCGCCCTTGCTGGGGTCGTGGCGCCAGGACCGTCCCTGGGCGGGTTGGAATTCGCGGGCGTTGCCACCCTGCACGTATTCCACCTGCACGAGCCGGATGTCTCCCAGTTCGCCCGCTTCGACCATGGCCCGCGCCTGCCGCACCATCGGGTACCCGGTGTAGTTGTGGGTCAGACAGAACACCCTGCCGCTGGCGAGCACCGCCGCGTGCAGGCGCTGGGCTTCTTCGACGGTGTTGGTCATCGGCTTGTCGCAGATGACGTCGAACCCGGCGGCCAGCGCCGCGCTGGCCAGTTCGCAGTGGCTGTCGTTGGGCGTCATGATGGCCACCACGTCGGCGCCCCCCGCGATCGCCCGTTCGCCTGCGAACAGGGCCGCCGCCGAAGCATAGGCTCGCTCCGGCGCGAGTCCCAGCTCCCGTCCGGCCTGCAGGCTCCTGGCCGGGTCGGAGGAAAGCGCCCCGGCGACCAGCTCATACCGGTTGTCCAGGGCCGCGGCGTGCCGGTGCATCGCGCCGATGAACGATCCGGGTCCGCCGCCGATGACGGCGAGGCGCAGGCGGCGGCCCAGCATGGCGATGACGGGGTTCAGAGTCATGGGGAGCTCCTTGCGGGTGGGAAGCGGATTCACCCTCTACTTCACCACATCCGCAGCCGCCCGGGGCGGCCTTCGGGCTGGTTCCATCGGGACCGGTATGATGGACCGTGCCGGGCGCGCGGCTTGGCGGTCTTTCGGGCGAAGCAGGAAGGGAAACCATCCATGGCGGTCATCAAGGAGGTTGCGGAACGCGCAGGGGTATCGGTGGGCTCGGTGTCCAAGTATCTGCACCACCCCAAGACCCTCAAGCCGGATACCCGGCGGCGGATCGAGGCCGCCATCGAGGCCCTGGACTACCGGCCGAGCCCCCTGGCCCAAAGCCTGCGCACCGGCCGCACTGGCGTCATCGCCGTATCCGTGCCGGACATCATCAACCCCTTCTTTGCCGAGACCTACAGTGCGATCCACCGGGCCGCCGGGCTGAGGGGGCTGGCCACGGTCCTGCACACCACCGACTCCCGGCTGGAAACCCTGCGGGAGAGCCTGTCCCAGCGCTCCATCCGCCAGGTGGATGGCGCCATCTTCTGTTTCCTCGACGAAAGCGAGGCCGTGAACGAGTACCTGGGCCGGGTCGCCCGGCGCATCCCGGTCGTCCTGCTGAGCGAGGATCTGGCCAATACCCGGTTCGACGCGGTCGCCATCGATGTGCGGGACGGGATCCGCCAGGCCACCACCCATCTGGCCGAGGCCGGGCGCCGGCGCATCGCCTATGTGGGCGGACCGGAAACGAGCCGGATCTCCCGGGACAAGCACGCGGGCTACCTGCAGGGGCTGGAGCGGAGCCGGCTGGCGCCGGACCCGTCGCTCCGTTGCACCGGCCCCTTCACGCTGCCGACCGGATACCAGGCCGCCCGAAGCTTCATGCTGGCGCCCACCCCACCGGACGCCATCGTGGCCGAAAACGATCTGCTGGCCCTGGGCTGCCTGAAATACCTGCTCCAGCAGCGCATCGCGGTCCCCGGCCAGGTGGCGGTCAGCGGTTTCGACGACATCAGCCTCGCCGCCATGTACGAACCGGCCCTGACCACGGTGGCCATCCCGGTCGAAGCCATGGCCACCGAAGCCCTGGCCATGGTGGCCCGCTCCCTGGGAGCCGCGGCCACCCCACCGCACCAGACGGTGCTGCCCCTGGAACTCCGGATCCGGGCCTCCAGCGCCCCCCCGGCGCCGGCATCCTTCCGCTGAGCGCCTCCCTTCCAGCTCGCCCGCCGGCCACCCTCCCCCTGACGTCAATCCCGCCCGTAGACGGCCCGCACCGCCGGATAGAGGCGCTGGTAGCGCTGGAAATGCTCCTGGTAGATCCGGTGCTGTTGCGGGTCGGGCCGGAAGGTGGCCCGCAGCTTCACCAGGCGGGCGACGCCTTCCGCCAGACTGGTGTATAGGCCGCAGGCCGTGCCGGCCAGGATGGCCACCCCCAGGGTTCCCGCCTCTTCCACCGCCAGGGAGCTCACCGGCAGGCCCATCATGTCGGCCTTGAGCTGCAGCATCCGGTCCGACCGGGCCAGCCCCCCGGTGGCCCGCAGTTCATGGATGGCCAGGTCGGCTTCGGCCAACCGGGCGAGGTTCACCATCATTTCGAAGGTGAGGCCTTCCAGGATGCCCTTGATGATGCGCCCGGGGCTGGTATCCAGGCCCAGGCCGACGATGGCCCCCACGGCGGCGCTGTCCATGTGGGGGGTGGCGGCCCCGGCGAAATGGGGCAGGACGTAGAGCCCCGACGGGCCGGCCACCGCCTGTTCGATCAGCACCTGGTAGGGATCCACGCCCCGGCGGCCGGCCTCGGCCACCTGGGCCGCCCCGAACCGGTCCCGGTACCAGCGCAGCAGGCTCCCGCTGGTGAACGAAAAGGCATAGGTCACATAGGCGTCCGGCACCACGTGGGGCACGCAGGCGAAGGAACTGGCCGCCATGCGCGCGTTGATGACCGGCCGATCAAAACAGGGGGTGATGCACTCGGTCGTGCCCATGCCGTCGATGGCCAGCCCGGGCCGGATCGCCCCGGCGCCCAGGGCGGCGCAGGCCTGGTCGTGGCCGCCCGCCACCAGCAGGGCGCCCGGGTTGAGCCCCAGCGCACCGGCGAGTTCCCGCGCCACCGGTCCCAGCGCGGTCCCGGCCGGCACCGCCTCGCCGAACAGCGCCTGGTCGATGCCCGCCGCGGCCAGGAGCTCCGGGGACCAGCGCTTGCGGACCACATCGAAGGCCATGGAGCGGGAGGCCAGGGAATGGTCGGTGACCGGCCGCGCTCCCAGCCGGTAGAGCACCAGATCGGCGAAGAACAGGAACTTCCAGGTCCGGTCGAACAGCTGGGGGCGATGCCGCTGCAGCCACATGATCTTGCATATGGAGTACATGGGGTGCAGGGCGATGCCGGTGATCTGCAGGATCCGCCCGGGCCCCACCCGGTCGCCCAGAATGGCGGCCTGCTCGCCGCCCCGGGGATCGAAATAGAGGATGCCCGGAGCCAGCGCCCGGCCGTCCCGGTCGATGGGGACGACGGTCTCGCCGAACGAGGACACGCTGATCGCCTGGACCCCGCGGCCGACCCCCGGGGCGACCAGGGACTGAAGGATGACGGTCCGGACCGCCGTCCAGACCGTATCCGCGTCCAGTTCGGCCTGGCCCTCCGCCGGGCGCGAAACGGCGTATTCCTGGTAGCCACGGCCCAGGATCCGGCCTTCCGGGTCCACCACCGTCGCCTTGCAGCCCGAAGTCCCGACGTCGATGCCGAGGATGCTCATGGCCCCTCAGAACCCGCGCCCGGCCAGGGACTCGAAGGTGTAGCCCAGGTAGGTCTCCAGGGCCTCGCGCACGGGGACCAGGATCGAGCCGAACGCCACCGACACATGGTGGCGGTAGCCCTGCCGGCCGATGGCCAGGAGCTTGTCCTGCAGGTGCTCGATCCGGGCCACCCCAGCGCAGCCGAAGAACCCGGGTTCGATCGGGTCCGTGGTGAATGCGCCTTCGCCGATGTAGCAGCGCAGCTGGCCGTCCTCGGTCCTGGAACTGGCGAAGGTCATGGGCGAGGCCTGGATCCGGCCGACATTGCAGCCCCAGCCGCAGCCGCTGCCCAGGCTCTTGGCGAACATCGGGTGCTCGATGACCTGGCCCTTGCCCTGCATCAGGGTCTGGGGCACCGGCCCGCAGTGGAACAGGATGCACTTGTCGGGCTCGTCCCCGTAGTTGTTGTTCCAGTCCAGGCAGGTGGCCGGACCGCCTGCCGCCAGGGACAGGGCCAGCATCGGCACGGCATTGCAGACATCCAGTTCGCAGGCGGAGGGGATGCCGCGGTCGTTGAGTTCGCTGACCAGCACGCAGGGGGCGATGCCCAGTTCCTGCTCCAGCTCGATCCAGCAGCGAAGCGCCAGGCAATCGAGCTTGTACTCGGCCACCAGCTCATCCAGCGCCACGCCCAGCCGCGTCAGCATGGCGATCTTGGCCTCGGGCACCCCGTCCCAGCGGGTGTAGTCGCGCAGCCGCGACCGCTTGGCCAGGAAGGGGGCCCCGGCGGGATCCACGGCCCGGACCCGCCGGAGCACCTCGGACAGGTCCAGGGCCTCGGTGGTGATGCCGTATTTCTGCAGGGTCAGTTCGTCGAAGCGCACGGTCTTGAAGGCCGTGGTCCGGGCGCCGATGGCCCCCACCGTCAGCCGGCGCATGCCCCGGACCACCCGGCAGGTGGCGGCGAACCAGGCCAGATGCTGGGCGAAGGCCGCGGCGTCCGGATGGACCGTGTGGGGGGCGAAGGCGGTGAACCGGATGCCGTACTGGTGAAAGACATCCATGATCGAGAACTTGCCGCAGAAGGCGTCGCGCCGGTGCTGGAAATCCATCTGCCCGGGCTCGTCCGGCCAGGCCTGGACCAGGATGGGCACCCCGCAGTCCCGCAGGGCGGCCACCGCGCCGTTCTCGTCGCCGAAGTTGGGCAGGGACAGGATGACCCCGTCGAACTCCCCCTCATGCTGCTTGAGGAAGCGGGCATAGACCTGCCCCTCCTGGACCGTTTCCACCGCCCCGAACCGGGTCGCCCCGGGATCCAGCAGCAAGGCCCGGTATCCGGCCTGCTCCACCACCGCCTGGAGCCCGCTGCGAGCCCCCGCGATCAGTGATTCCGGGAAGAAGCCCCGGTTGCCGAAAAACAGGGCAAAGCACAACGGACGGCTGGAAGGCATCGCGCACTCCTCGGGAAGCTCTCACTGGGAAATGAATCGATTCATTTTGCGCCGACTCCCCTTGGCCCACAAGTTTTTTGTCCCCGCGCGGGGTTCCGCCGCCAGCCGCGACCCGGTCGCCGGCCGTCTCCGGCCACGCCCCACCCATTACGCCTTCCGGCCGCAACGGATGCATAATGGAGGGGAGTTGAAAAGAGGTTGGCAGCAGCGCCCGTGACGAGCTTCGGGGTGACCAGCCGGCCCCAGGAGAATGTCGTGCCCCGTGCCACCCCCAGCTTTCGAACCACGGCCCTGATCATTGCCAGCGCCTTATTCATGGAGCAGTTGGATTCCACCGTCCTGGCCACGGCGCTGCCGACCATGGCCCGCAACTTCCGGGTTTCGCCCCTGCACATGAGCGCCGCGCTCACCGCCTACATGCTGGGCCTGGCGCTGTTCATCCCGGCCAGCGGCTACTTCGCCGACCGCTTCGGCGCCCGCCGCGTGTTCCGCCTGGCCATCGCCGTGTTCACCGGCGGGTCCATCCTGTGCGGTCTGTCCGGCAGCCTGTCCTTCCTGGTAGCGGCGCGGCTGCTCCAGGGCCTGGGCGGGGCCATGATGGTCCCGGTGGGGCGCCTGGTGCTGCTGCGCACCGTGGCCAAGAAGGACATGGTTTCCGCCATGTCCTGGTTCACCGTGCCGGCCCTGCTCGGCCCGGTGGTGGGCCCGCCCCTGGGCGGGTTCATCGTCACCTACGCGTCCTGGCGCTGGATCTTCTACATCAACGTCCCGTTCGGGCTCCTGGGCATCTACCTGGCCACCCGGTTCATCGGCGAGATCCGGGAACCGGATCCCGGACAGTTCGATCTGCGCGGCTTCTGCCTGTCTTCCCTGTCCCTGGGCTGCCTGATGTACGGCCTGGAACTGGCCAGCCACGGCGGCGAATCCCTGCGGGTCCTGGCGCTCATCCTGGGCGTCGGGCTGGCGGCGGGCATCGCCTATGTGCGGCACGCGCGCTGGTTCAGCCATCCGATCCTGGACTTCGGGCTGATGCGCGTGCCGACCTTCGGCCTTTCCGTGATCGGCGGTTCCCTGACCCGCATCACCGCCGGAGCGCTGCCGTTCCTGCTGCCGATGATGATGCAGATCGGCTTCGGCTATTCCGCCGCCCGAAGCGGGCTCATCACCGTATCCGCCGCCATCGGGGCCTTCCTCATGAAGACGGTGACCGCGCCGATCCTGCGCCGCTTCGGGTTCCGCGACACCCTGGTCTGGAATGCGGTGATCGCCTCGATCTTCCTGGCCGTATGCGCCGCCTTCCGCCCCAACTGGTCGTTCCTGTGCATCACCTGCGTGCTGTTCGTGGGCGGCTTCTTCCAGTCCCTGCAGTTCAACGCCCTCAACACCATCGCCTACGCCGACCTCTCCCAGCCGCGCATGAGCGCCGCCACCAGCTTCTACACCACCTTCCAGCAGCTGATGCTGTCGCTGGGGATCTGCATCTCGTCGGCCACGCTGGCCCTGTCCATGGCCCTGTCCGGGCATCCGACCCCCCACCTGGCGGATTTCTCCGTGGCCTTCCTGGTGGTCACCGCCATCTCCCTGGTCGCCGCGCCGGTCTGCGCCCGCCTGCCCAGGAATGCCGGCGCCGCCATGAGCGGCCATCGGGTCGGCAGCGGCCAGCCGCCGCCGGCGGATCTGGTGCTGGACCCGGCGACCGAACACTGAGGGGGTTGCGTGCCGCCAGGTACCCGGCAGCCCTAGCAACAAGGCCATGACTTGCCCTATAGTGATGCATGACTCATGACGGCCAGAGCGGAATCCTGATCCCCAGCGGCGGACACCGCCTGCTGGGCACCCTGTTCCTGGCCTGGGGGGATGCCCCCAAGCCCACCGTGCTGCTGCTGCATGGCATGCCGGGCCTCGAGCTGAACCTGGACGTCGGCCTGGATCTGCGCGAGCACGGCTGGAACACCCTGGTCTTCCACTACCGGGGCTGCGGCGGCAGCGGCGGCCCCTACCCTGGTCATCCACGGCGCCGGCGACACCCTCATCCCCGTGGCCCAGTCCGAGGCCCTGCACGCCAGGGCCGGCGCGCCGCGCCAGCTGCTGGTCCATCCGGAGGCCAACCACAGCTTCACCCGGCATCGCCCCTGGCTGCGGCAGACCCTGCGGGACTGGCTACTGGGCCTGGCGCTCTGAGCGATTTCGCATCCGCAATCGCGCCGCCGCCCAGGATGCGGAAGGCCGGGCAGCACGAAAGGGCTTGACTTCTGCCGTCCAAGACGGGATAAATTAAATTATTATCCATCTTATTTTTCACCTGCCCTGCCCAGTCGCCGGCCGGCCCAGGCGTTCCTATTGTCTGGCCGCCGAAAAGGTGCCCCGCATGCCGGACGAACCCCGCCCTGAAACCGCCGCCCCTGAACCCCACCCGGACCGGACGGGAGCGGCTGAACTTCGCGCCCAGAACCGGACCCTCCGGGCCTGGTCCAAGAGCAACCAGGCGCTCATGCACTCCCAGTCCACCCCGGAGGCGCAGTACCTGTCCGAGATCTGCCGGATCATCACCGAGGACTGCGGGCACGCCATGGTCTGGATCGGCTTCGCCGAGGCGGATCCGGCCAGGACGGTCCGGCCCGTGGCCCACGCCGGGTTCGACGCGGGCTACCTGGAGACCCTGCGCATTACCTGGGCCGACACCGAGCGCGGCCAGGGCCCCACCGGCATCGCCATCCGCACCGGCCAGCCCACCCTGTGCCAGGACATGCGCACGGACACCCGGTTCGCCCCCTGGCGCGAGGAGGCGCTCCGGCGCGGCTACCAGTCCTCCCTGGTGCTGCCGTTCCGGGACGGAAGCCAGCCCCTGGGCGCCATCACCCTGTACGCCTACCAGCCGGACGCCTTCCCCGCCGGCGAGGTCACCCTGCTGCTGGAACTGGCCGCCGATCTGGGCCACGGCATCGTCCTCAACCGGCTGCGGGAAGAAAAGGCCCAGGCCTACGCCCAGCTCAAGGAAGCCGACCGGCGCAAGGACGAGTTCCTGGCCATCCTCGCCCACGAACTGCGCAACCCGCTGGCGCCCATCCGCAATGCCGCGCACCTCCTCGCCCTGCACCCGGCCGCGGACCCGGAGCTGCGCGGACTGTACGACCTGATCGGCCGTCAGGCCGGGCACATGGCCCGCATGGTGGACGATCTGCTGGAAGTGTCCCGTCTGGAGCAGGGCAAGCTCCACCTGCGCCGGGAGCGGCTGGACCTGGGGACCGTGGTGGCCCAGGCTCTGGCCGCCTGCCGGGAACCCATCCAGGAGCGCCACCAGCGCCTGGAGCTGGACCTGCCGGGCGAAGTGCTGGAGGTGGACGCGGATCCGGTCCGCATGGAGCAGATCGTCAGCAACCTGGTGCACAACGCCAGCCGGCACACCCCGCCGGGCGGGACCATCCGGGTCGCCGCGGCCCGGGAGCGGGGGGACGCGGTGCTGCGGGTCCGGGACAGCGGGGCCGGCATGACCGCGGAAGTGCTGGCGCACGCGTTCGATCTGTTCTACCAGGGCGCCGCGGATCTGGGCCGGGCCAGCGGCGGGCTGGGCGTCGGCCTGAGCCTGGTGCAGGGCCTGGCCGGGCTGCACGGCGGCCGCGTCGCCGCGGCCAGCGCCGGGCCGGGCCAGGGCAGCGAGTTCACCCTGGTCCTGCCCGCCCCGGCCCCCGCGCCCGCCCCGGCGCAGCCGGAGCCGGCCGCGCCGCCCCGGATCCAGGTGGGGCCGCACCGGCAGGTGCTGGTGGTGGATGACAATCCGGAAGTGGTGGGCACCGTGAAACTGCTGCTGGAGGCCATGGGCTGCCAGGTGGCGACGGCCGCCACCGGCCTGGCGGGCGTCAAGCAGGCCCTGGCCCTGCGCCCCCGCCTGGCCCTGGTGGATCTGGGACTCCCGGACCTGGGCGGCCTGGAGGTGGCCGCCCGGATCCGGACCGGCCTGGGCCGCGCCATCCAGCTCATCGCGCTCACCGGCTACAGCCGGGACGCGGACATGGCCGCGGCCACGGCCGCCGGCTTCGACCGCTACCTGGTCAAGTCCACGGACCCGGGCGAGCTGGTGCGGATCGTGGCCGAGTGCCTGCTCTGAAGGCAAGCCCCCGCCGGCAGCGCAGGGGGGACCGCGATCAGGATTTCACCGGCTCATTGAGCTGGCCGAGCAGCTTGCGCAGGGCCGCCGTCACCCGGGCCACCGCCGGTCGCCGGGGCGCCGAAGGCCGCACCGCCCTGGGCTGGCGCTTGCGGGGCAGCGGCAGCATGGGCCCCAGCCCCAGGTTGAGCCCCCGGGCCAGTTGGCCGGTGAGCAGCAGCTCCCGGCAGTCGGCCACCGTCAGCCCCTCCTGCAGCCAGGTGCGGATCTGCACCAGCCGGCCCAGCTCATCCACGTGGTAGTAGCGCAGGTTGCCCTTGCTGCGCCGGGGCTGGATCTCCGGGATCACCCGCTCCCAGTAGCGCAGTTCCTTGGGCTTCACTCCGACCCGGAGGGCCGCCTCCCCGATCTTCAGCCAGAGGCGCTCCATCAGGATTCTCTCGCCTCGATACCGAGGGACTTGAGCCGTTTGTAGAGGTTGGAGCGATCCAGGCCCAGCCGCTCGGCCACCCGGGTCATGTTGCCGTTCTGGTGCTTGAGCTCGCGCTGGATGTAGGTGCCTTCGAACCAGTCCCGGGCGTCCTTGAGGCTGGAGAACTCCGGGAAGGAGAAGGGATCCGGCTCGTTGAGCACCCGCACGGCCAGGGGTCCCAGATCCCGGGTGCTGATGTCCGCCCCCCGGGCCAGGATCACCGCCCGCTCCATGAGGTTCTTCAGTTCCCGCACGTTGCCCGGCCAGTCATGGCGCAGCAGGGTGTCCCGGGCGTCGGGGGCCAGGCGCCGCAGTGGGCGGCCGTACTTGCGGGAGATGCGCTGGATGAACGCCTCGGCCATGGGGATCAGCTCCTCGGGCCGCTCCCGCAGGGGCGGGATGCGCAGCGGCACCACCGCCAGCCGGAAGTACAGATCCTCCCGGAACCGTCCGGCGCGGATCTCTTCGGCCAGATCCTTGTTGGTGGCGGTGATCACCCGCACGTCCACGGCCACGGCGCCGCCGCCGCCCACCGGCTCGATCCGGCCCTCCTGCAGGGCCCGGAGCACCTTGGCCTGGGTCTTCAGGGACATGTCCGCCACTTCGTCCAGGAACAGGGTGCCCTCGTGGGCCTCCTTGAACTTGCCCTTCTGGTCCCGCACCGCGCCGGTGAAGGCCCCCTTCACGTGGCCGAACAGCTCCGATTCGATCAGCTCCTCGGGAATGGCCGCGCAGTTCACCTCCACGAACGGGGCCCGGGCGCGGGCGCTCTGCCGGTGGATCAGCCTGGCCACCTCCTCCTTGCCGCTGCCGTTCTCGCCGGTCAGCAGCACCCGCCCTTCGGTGGGCGCCACCAGGTTCAGATCCGCCAGCAGCCGTTTCATGGCCGGGCTGTCGGCCATGAAGAACCGGTCCTGGTTCACCTCCTGGTACAGCCGCAGGTTCTCCTCTTCCAGGTGGCGCTGCTTGAGCCCGTTGCTCACCACCAGCAGCAGCCGGTCCAGGTCCACCGGCTTTTCCAGGAAATCGAAGGCGCCCAGCTTGGTGGCCTGCATGGCGGTGTCGATGTTGCCGTGGCCGGAGATCATCACCACCGGCAGTTCCGGACGCAGCTGCTTGGCCTGCTTCAGGGTCTCCAGGCCGTCGATCCCGGGCAGCCAGACATCCAGGAGCATCAGGTGCACCCCTTCCCCGTCGGAGTTCTGGAGCAGGTCCAGGGCCTGCTCGCCGCGCTCCACCTTGAGCACGCCATAGCCTTCTTCGGCCAGGGATTCGCCCAGGGAACGGCGTATCCCCGGCTCGTCGTCCACGATCAGGATGGTGAGCAGAGCTGACATGAAGGAGCCTATCCTTTCAGGGCTTCCTTATACTATCTGGTGGGGAGATGAAAATGCTTGTGGATTCCCACTGCCACCTCACGGGCAGTCATCTGGACGCGGACAGCCTGGAGGCGCTCCTGGAGCGGGCCCGCCGGGCGGGTGTGGCCGGCCTGGTGGCCGTGGGCACGGATCTGCAGGACGACCGCCGAGTGCTGGCCCTGACCGAAACGCATCCGCAGATCCAGGCCAGCCTGGGGGTCCATCCCCACGAAGCCGCGGGCTGGAGCCCGGAGGCGGCCCTGGACCTGGAGGCCCTGCTGGGCCACCCGCGGGCGCGTTTCGTGGGCGAGACCGGCCTGGACTGGCACTACGACCTGAGCCCGCGGGACCGCCAGGAGACGGCGTTCCGGGACCAGATCCGCTGCGCCCGGAGGCTCGGAAAGCCTCTCATGATCCATACCCGGGAAGCGCCCCAGGAGACCCTGCGCATCCTCCGGGAGGAAGGCGCCGAGCAGGTGGGCGGGATCATCCACTGCTTCTCCGAGGACCGCGCCTTCGCCGCCCAGGCCTTGGATCTGGGCTTCCATCTGAGCTTTTCGGGCATCGTCACCTTCCGCAACGCCGAAGGCATCCGCGAAGTGGCCGCCTGGGCGCCCCAGGACCGGATCCTGGTGGAGACCGATTCCCCGTACCTGGCTCCGGTCCCGTTCCGAGGCAAACCCAACGAGCCCGCGTATGTGGTCCAGGTGGCGGCCCAGGTGGCCAGCCTCCGGCAGCTGGCGCCGGAGCGGCTGGCCGAAATCACGCTGGACAACCTGGAGGCCCTGTGCGGCTGGTCCCCCCAATCCTGATCCCCGGAACCTCCGGCCCGGCCCGCGCGCGCGGCCCCGTTGCCGCCCCCCGGCGGCTGCTCCGGCCCGGCCGGACCGCGGCGGCGGTGCTCCTGGGCCTCGCCCTGGCGATGGCCGGCCGGGCCGCCACGCCCGCGGTCTCCGGCGCCGGCCTGCCCTGGAAGTCCGCGCTGGTGCTGCCCTGGCAGATCGGCGCCCCCGACGCCGCGCCGCCCCCCTACACCACCCCGCCCACCCAGTCCTACCTGCCGCTGAAGGTGCGCATCGCCCCGGACGGCGCCCTGCGCATCACCGACGACCAGGGCAACATCCGGCTGCGCACCGGGCTGCCAGGCCGGCCCTTGAAGGCCTGGCGGGACTGGGGCACCCCGGTGCCGGACCTGTTCCAGCCGCTGGCCTTCTCCCCCCACACCCCGTTCCAGCGGGGCATCGGCGGGGTGTCCGTGGATCTGCCGGACTTCCGGGCGGCCCTGGAGGGCCTGCTGTGGATCCTGGACGACGACGAGCACCTGCTCACCGTGGTCCACCCGGCCACCTCCCAGGTGGTCTACCTGCTCATGCCCGGCGGCCAGGGCCTGGACCTGGGCTTCTACCCGGACCACCTGGAAGTGAAGGCGACGCCCGAGGGCGCCGCCCCCCGCCAGGACGCCTCCGCCTGGTCCCTGAGCTGGCTCGCCCTGCTGCCGCAGTTCGTCCAGCTGGGCAAGGACCCCACTCTGGACCGCCCCCGGGGCACCGCCCTGCTGCCGTTCCCCAAGGAATAGCTCCAGCGTCCAGGTCCCGACCCTGCGCCCTGTACGCCCCCGGTCCATCGCATTCGCGATGGACCGGGGGCTGAAGGGAACGGCCCAAGGCGACGAAGGTGTTCCACCTTCGTGGAAGGAAAAGGGTTCCCGCCCATTTTCCCGGCGATCAGGGGTGAAACCCGGGCCTTGTTCCTGAGGGTATCGAAAGGTTGAGTTCCTTGATCGGAGATCAAGGAACTCAACCAATTTACGGGTGCCACGTAGGGACCCGAACGAGAGACCTGGGCGTGCTCTTAATACTGGGCGATGGGGTAGGAGCCCTTTTCGATCACCTGGGCGGCGATGCGGTCGCGCAGGCGGGAACTGGACTGGGGCACGAAGCCCGCGAAGGCGCCCAGGGCGGCGAGGGCGCCTTCCAGGGCTTGGCCTTCCAGGACTTCGGCCAGCAGCATGCGGGCATTGGTCTGCACCTTGTGCCAGCTCTCGTTCACGTAGGCGTCGGCGCAGTCCCGGGCCAGGGCGGCCCAGTGGTGGCCGGCCTCGGTCATTATCCCGGCCCGCACCACGGCGCACTCCATGGCGTAGATCTCGGTGAGCATGTCCGCCACCCGGGCCGAGGCTTCCTGGTTCTCGATGAGCTTCTGCCCGCACAGTTCCAGGGCGGTGGCGGCGGCGTAGGCGCACAGGCGCTTGGCCAGCTCCACCGCGTGCCGGGAACAGGCCAGGGGGCCGCTGAAGCCGGCCGGCTTGGGCACGTCCTCGGTGGAACGGGACAGGGGCAGGGAGCCGTTGCCGGCCTTCTTGAACAGGCTGCCGGCAATGATCATCCGGTTGATCTCGTTGGTGCCTTCGAAGATCCGGTTGATGCGGTTGTCCCGGTAGATCTTTTCGGGGGGGTACTCCGAGGAGAAGCCGTAGCCGCCGAAGGCCTGCACCGCATCGTCGGCGGTGGCGAACAGGGCCTCGCTGCCCCAGACCTTGGCGATGGAAGCCTCCATCCCGAACTCGTCCATGATGTCCAGCTTGAGCTTGGCGGCACCCGGCTGGTCCCAGCTCACGGCCTGCATGCGCTCGTCGATGTAGCCGATGGTGCGGAAGTTCATGGCCTCGGCCACGAACACCCGGGTGGTCATGTCCGCCAGCTTGGTCCGGATCAGGCCGAAGCTGTTCAGCGGCTTGCCGAACTGGGTGCGCTCACCGGTGTACTTGATGGTGTATTCCAGCACCACCTTGGCGGTGCCGGTGCAGCCGGCGCCCAGCTTGAACCGGCCGATGGTGAGGATGCCGAAGGCGATCCGGTGGCCGCGGCCCACTTCGCCCAGGAGCCGGTCCTTGGGGATGCGGCAGTTGTCCAGCACCAGGGCGCGGGTGGAAGAGCCCTTGATGCCCAGCTTGTGCTCCTCCAGGCCGGTGGAGAAGCCCGGATCCTCCTTCTCCACGATGAAGGCGCTGAACTTGCGGCCGTCCACCTTGGCGAACACCACGAACACGTCGGCGAAGCCGGCGTTGGTGATCCACATCTTGCTGCCGTTGAGCACCCAGTGGTCCCCGTCCAGCACGGCGGTGGTCTTGGCGCCCATGGCGTCACTGCCCGAGCCGGCCTCGGTGAGGGCGTAGGCCGCCAGCTTCTGGCCGCTGCCCAGCAGGGGCAGGTACTTGGCTTTCTGTTCCGGGGTGCCGAAATAGACGATGGGCAGGGTGCCGATGCCGGTGTGGGCGCCGTAGGTCACCGAGAAGGACGCCTGCTTGCCCACTTCCTCCAGCAGCACCAGGGTGGTCTTCTTGTCCAGGTCCATGCCGTCGAAGGCTTCGGGGATCTCGATGCTCAGCAGGCCCAGTTCGCCCGCCTTCAGCAGCAGTTCCTTGGTGAGCGGGATATCCAGCTGGTCGAGGGCGCTGTCCGCGGGGATCACTTCGCCCAGCATGAAATCCCGGGCCGCTTCGCCGATGGCCTTGGCCTCGTCGCTCAGCGCTTCGGGGGTGAACTGGGGCTGCGATCCGATGGGGGCCAGCAGGAAGCTGCCGCCAAAGATCTTGTCGCTGGTCAAAACTTCCATGAAACCTCCAGAGTGGGGGGGGACTACCCGATTGCATGCCATAGACAAAGGGGACAGGACCAGTTTACCGGTAACAGGCTCTTATGGGCTGACGGAAGCTGGGTGGTCCGGGGATGATGGATGCAGGAGACGGCCATGCCCCAGGGAAAGCAAGTCCAGACCATGTTTTCCGGCATCGCCGGACGGTACGACCTGCTGAACCATGTGCTGTCCCTGGGCCTCGATGCCTACTGGTGGCGGCGGATGGCCCGGCTGTCCGGTGCCGCCCCGGACCAACTGTTCCTGGACGTGGCCGCCGGCACCGGCGACTCCTCCCTGGCCCTGGCCCGGCGGGGCGCCCAGGTGATTTCCACCGACTTCACCCAGGCCATGCTGAGGCTGGGCCCCGGGAAGTTCCGGGACCGCGGCCAGGCAGAGCGGATCTGGGCCTCGACCGGCGCCGACGCCCAGCACCTGCCCTTCCGCGGCGACAGCTTCGACGGCCTGACCATCTGCTACGGCATCCGCAACGTGGAGGACCGGGCCCTGGCCTACGGCGAGTTCCTGCGGGTGCTCAAGCCCCAGGGCCGGCTCACCATCCTGGAATTCAGCCGGCCCCGCTACCCGTGGCTGCGGGCGCTGTACCAGTTCTACAGCCGGAGCCTCCTGCCCCGCATTGGCGGTTGGCTGAGCGGCTCGCCCGCAGCCTACAGCTATCTGCCCGCCAGCATCCGCGCCTTCCCCGACCAGCCGGCGCTGGCCGGCGAGCTGTCGGCCGCGGGCTTCGGCGAGGTGCGCTGGACCGATCTGAGCGGCGGCATCGTGGCCCTGCACACCGCCCGGAAACCGGCGGCCGCGCCCGGTGCTATGCTGGAAGCCTGAAAAGAGGTGCTGCCATGTCCAAGCCCGATCCCGCCATCACCGCGGACCTCTTGAGCAAGCTCCCGGCCCGGAAGGCCGATCTCCCCAAGAGCGCCGCCACCCCCGGGCTGAAGGACCACGCCAGCCGCCCCCAGCCGCAGGTCGCCCGGGTCAGCTCCCGCTCGGCGGAAAAGGGCTCGGTTCCGGGCCGGACCCGCACCTCCAACCGCGGCAAGTAGTGGCCGCTCCCCCCTCCGGTCAAGCGTTTCAGCCCCGCCCCAGCCCCGTTCATCTCCGGGAGGCTCCATGCCCCTGAAGGATGTGCGTATCGTGAAGGCCTTCCACTGAACGCACCGGCCGGGCCGTACTGGGCACCCCTGGCCCAACCCAGGAGCCCCCATGATCATCTCTCCCCTTGCCTCCATGCGGTGGGCCACCGGTACCCGGTTCCGCCAAGCCGGTCTGGCCGCGCTGCTGCCCCTGCTCGCCCTGGGCTGCTCCAAGAACAGCAGTAGCAGCAGCAGCGCGCCGACCGTCACCTCCTTTTCGCCCACCACGGACGCCTCGGGAACGGGCACCCAGATCAAGGTGTACGGCACCGGCTTTTCCAGTGCCACCGGAGTCACCATCTGCGGGGTCACGGTGCCCTCCGCCAGCAGCAATTCCGACAACCAGGTGCTCAGCGACACCGAACTGGAATTCGATCTGCCGACCGTGACCACCACCGGCGTCATCTCCGTGACCGGCTCCGGCGGCACCGGCAGCTCCAGCCAGGACTTCATCGTCATCCCCACCATTTCCAGCATCCCCGCCGGGAGGGTAGGCAAAAATGTGACCATCAGCGGCAACGGCCTGCTGGGGGTCACCGGCGCCACCTTCACCGGCAACGGGGACAGCTATCCGGTCACCCTGGGTACGGCCACCGCCACCACGCTGGTCATCACGATCCCGAGTACCATGACGGGCGGAGTGGCCTATGAACTCACGCTCGCCAACGGCTATGGCGTTACCTACGCGACCGCGACCTACACGCCGGAAAGCTGACGGCCCGGCCCGGAGCCGGGCATGAGCGTCCTGGTGCAGGCCCCGGGCCTGCTCACCACCCTCCGGGGGCTGGCCCTGCCTGGCCAGCCCCCCACGCCATGGGCGGCCTCCTTCGGCGGCCCCATGGACGAGGTATCGCACCGGCTGGCCTGCCTCCTGGTGGGCGATCCACCGGAAACCGCCTCCCTGGAGATCACCCTGGCCGGGCCGGAGCTGCAGTTCCAGACCGATGCCCTGATCGCCCTGACCGGCGCGGATCTGTCGGCGGAGGCGGACGGGCTGCCCGTGCCCATGTGGCGCCCGGTGCTGGTCCGGGCCGGCACCGGCCTGCGGTTCGGCAAGGCCCTGGACGGCTGTCGCGGCTACCTGGCCGTGGCCGGCGGTTTCCTGCCCACCGGCCCTGACGCGCCGGAGATCCTGGTGGCCGATATCGCCGGGTACTCGGGCCACGCCCTGCGGGCCGAGGATGTGCTGGCCTCGCAGCCGCCGCCCATCGACCGCTATCCGGGACTGCACCGGCGCTTCCAGCGGGAGGACCGGGCCCTGGTCAGCCTGGGCTGGTTCCTGCCCTGGTTCCAGGAGCTGGATTTCCGCCGCCCGGCCTGCCTGCGCCTGATGCTGGGCCCCCACTGGCCCGAACTGGAAACCCAGGCCCGCACGGACTTCCTGGCCGAGACCTTCCGGGTGGCCTCGGATTCGGACCGACTGGGCATTCGCCTGCGCGGCCCCCGGCTGGCCCTCTCGCATCCCCTGGAGCCGGTGGCCGCCCCGACCGCTCCCGGCGCCCTGCTGCTGCACTCCGATGGCACCCCGGTGCTGCTCATGGCCGATGGACCGGCCCTGAGCAGCGCGCCGAGTCTGGGGACCCTGGCCCCGGGGGACCGGGCCAGGGCCGCGCAACTGCGCCCCGGCGACCCGTGCCGGTTCCGCCCCATCACCCCGGAAGAAGCCGAGCACCTGGACCAGGAGCGCCAGGCCCGCCTGCTGGAACTGGGGCGCCTCGCCACCGAGCGCATGGCCCGCTGAGGCCCGGCAGCCGGTCCGGAACAGGCTTCTGGCGCGGGCCGGATCCGCTCGATCCGCTCAATCCGTTCAATCTGCTCAAGGGTTGGCCGGGCCCGATTGCCGGCCGCGGATGTCATGGGGCGCCTCGCCGCCCTTGCGGCCGATATCGGCCATGTGCTCCCGGTCCTGGCTCACCGCCTCGCCGCCCTTGCGGCCGATGTCGGCCATGTGTTCCCGGTCCTGGCTCACCGCCTCCCCGCCCTTGCGGCCGATGTCGGCCATGTGTTCCCGGTCCTGGCTCACCGCCTCGCCGCCCTTGCGGCCGATGTCGGCCATGTGTTCCCGGTCCTGGCTCACCGCCTCGCCGCCCTTGCGGCCGATGTCGGCCATGTGTTCCCGGTCCTGGCTCACCGCCTCCCCGCCCTTGCGGCCGATGTCGGCCATGTGCTCCCGGTCCTGGCTCACCGCCTCGCCGCCCTTCCTGGCCGAGGCTTCCCGTGACGATTTGGGTTCCTGGTTCATGACTGTCCTCCCGCGGGTCGTGAAAAAAGGTGGCTGTTCGCGATCACTCACCCGATCCGGCCGATCCGCAGCGTTGTCGGCCGAGTGGTTTGTCGGCATGGCTTTGGCTGCCAAGCCGGCGGCGGTGCTTGTGGACAGGCGGAGCCGGACCAGGGCATCGGCCCGATCGCAGGGCCTGATCACCCTCCCATGCCGGCATTGCCCACGGAGTTCCCGGAATGAATATTATATATAGACCTTCGAACAACGCCCCAGGGACACCCGGCGCGCCCGGCGTCGGCTCAGACCAGGGTCTGGAGGGCCTCCGCAGCGGTAAGCAGCCGCACGCCCTGGCCGCGCATGGCCGCCAGGAAGGCGTCCTGTTCAGCCTCGAACCCGGCCACCGGACTCATGCAGTCCACCAGCAGCTCCAGTCGCCCGCGGCGGGTGGCCGGCAGGCCTTCCAGCAGATGCTCGGTGGTGGCCCGCACACAGTGGCTGCCCGCCTCGCCGGCGATGAGCACCCGGTCGGCCTCCCCCAGGGCCCGCAGCAGGGCCACGTGGGTCTGGGTGGCCGGATCCCCGGGATCCGGCACCTCGGCCCGCACGGCGCTGAAGTGTTCGGTCCAGGGGTGGCCGCCTTTGCACACCCAGTGGAGGTTGCGTAGTTCCCGCAGGGACCAGGCCTGCAGGGCGGCGTTCAGCTCCGGGTGCACCGTATGCCCCCAGGTCCCGATCTCGCAGTGCACCGGCCAGATCCGGTGGCGGTAGCGACCCGCCGTCTCCAGCGCCTCCAGGTAGGCCACCGCCCGGGCATGGCCGTCCGCCCATACCGGCGCCCATTCGCCGTCCCGCACCGACCGGGCGGTGATCTCGGTGAACGCCACCGGCGGGGCCCCGTCCCGTCCGCGCCAGAAGCCGGGATGGGCGATATCCAGGCGATGGTGGCTGTCCAGGGTCACCCAGATCTCCGCCAGCCCCGTTCCGCCGGCCCGGACCAGGCCGGCCAGGCGGGTCAGATCGGCGTGGGCGCCCGGGACCGGCAGGGCCGGCGCCAGCCGGGCGCCATCGCCGGCCAGGGGGTCCGGGGGCCGGAAGCCTTCGGGCAGATCGCAGAAGTCGTTCTGGGGATCGATGATCAGCAGAAGGGTGCCTTGCCTTGCCATGGGAGCCTCGTTCAGGTCCGGACCCGCCCCCTGAACATAGCAGAGGAGAGGCGGGACTGGGTCTATACTGCTGCCATGAGCCCCTCGAGCCCCAGCAGCCCCTTCACCTATTTCGTCCTCACCGCGGTGGGCACCGACCGGGTCGGCATCGTGGAGGACCTGGCCAACCTGGTCGCCGCCCGTGCCGGCAATATCGAGGAAAGCAAGATGGCCGTGCTGGGCGGCGAGTTCGCCGCGGTCATGCTGGTCGCCATGGCCCAGGCCGACCTGGAGCGTCTGGAGGCCGGCCTGGCCTCGGCCGCGGCCTCGCTGGACCTGCGCCTGGAACTCAAGCGCACCCGCCAGCCCGAGCCGGTCCGCGACGGCCGTCCGTATTTCCTGGAAACGGTCTCCCTGGACACCCCGGGCATCGTCCACGCGGTGACCGCCCTGCTCAAGCAGCACGGCATCAGCATCGAGGAACTGGAGACCGAGACCCAGCCGGCCCCCTGGACCGGCGCGCCCATGTTCCGCATGCGCGCGACCCTGATCCTGGGACCCCAGGTCGCCGTGGCGCGGCTGCGCACGGAGCTGTCCGATCTGGGCGCCGGGATGGATCTGGAAGTCAGCCTGAAGGCCGCCTTCAACGCCCCGCCGGAATAGCCGTCCTCCACCAGGAACGCCGGCCAGGGACGGCAGACGCTGCACGGCCCCAGCCAACCTTGAAGCATGGGAAGAGGAATTCATGGACGGACAGTCGATCCCCTGCGATCCGGTCAAGAGCCTCCGCTGGGAGGCGGGCGAGCTGATCCTCCTGGACCAGACCCGGCTCCCCGGCGAGGTGGTGGAGGAGCGCCAGGACACCGCCGAGCAGGTGTGGGATTCGATCCAGAAGCTGAAGGTGCGCGGCGCGCCCGCCATCGGCATCGCCGGCGCCTACGGGCTGCTGGTGGGCCTCATGCCGCACCGGAACGACCCCATGCCGGCCTTCCTGGACACCATCCGCGATGTGGCCGGTTACCTGAACGCTTCCCGGCCCACCGCGGTGAACCTCAGCTGGGCGCTCAAGCGCATGGTGGCCTTCGCCGAAGGCCAGGCCGGCGCGGCCGCAGGGCCTGCGGCCCTGTACGGCGCCATGGTGGGCGAAGCGGTGCGCATCCACGAAGAGGACAAGGCCATCTGCCGGGCCATCGGCGAGCACGGCAAGGGCCTGATCGCCCCGGGTTCCGGGGTGCTCACCCACTGCAACGCCGGCGCCCTGGCCACCTCCGAGCTGGGCACCGCCACCGCGCCGATGTACCTGGCCCACGCCGAAGGCAAGGCCTTCCGGGTCTACACCGACGAAACCCGGCCGCTGCTGCAGGGGGCCCGCCTCACCGCCTGGGAACTGCAGCGGGCCGGCCTGGATGTGACGCTCATCTGCGACAACATGGCCGCCACGATCATGAGCCAGGGCCTGGTGCAGCTGTGCATGGTGGGCTGCGACCGGGTGGCCGCCAACGGCGACACCGCCAACAAGATCGGCACCCTGGGCGTGGCCATCCTGGCCCGGCACTTCGGCATCCCCTTCTACGTGGCCTGCCCGTCCTCCACCGTGGACCTGGGCACCCCCACCGGGGCGGAGATCGTCATCGAAGAGCGCGGGGCCGAGGAGGTGACCAGCTTCGGCGCCCGCCGCACCGGCCCCGAAGGCATCCAGGTGCGCAATCCGGCCTTCGACGTGACCCCGCACGCGCTCATCACCGGCTTCATCACCGAGCGGGGCATCATTCGCCCCGGCTTCCAGACCCATCTCGCCGAGGCCTTCGGCCGCTGACTGGAGCGCAGCCCATGTCCGTCACCATCCGAGCCATTGCCAATGCCGCCAAGGTTTCCCGGGGAACCGTGGACAAGGTGGTGAACCATCGCCCCGGGGTCAGCCCCGCGGTGCGGGCGCGGGTGCAGGCCCTGGCCGACGACCTGGGCTACAAGCCGAACCTGGCCGGGAAATCCCTGGCCTTCCAGAAGAACCCCCTGCGGATCGGGGTCCTGCTGCTGAACGGCAGCGATCCCGTCTTCCAGGAAATGCACGCGGGGGTGTGCAAGATCGCCCAGGAACTGGGCGGCTTCGGCATCGAGGTGGACTGCCGGATCATGGTCGGCACCTCGGTCCAGGAGCAGGTGGAGCTCCTGCAGGCCCTGGGCGCGACCCCCCTGGCGGCGCTGGTGCTGACGCCCCTCGATGACCCGGCCGTGGCCGACGAGCTGCACCGCCTGGTGGCCCGGACCGGCCTGCCGATCATCACCTGCAACACCGATCTGCCCGCGGTGGACAAGCTGTGCTTCGTGGGCCAGGCCCTCAAGCAGAGCGGCCGGGTGGCCGGAGACCTGATCGGCAAGCTGCTGCCCCGGGACGGCACCGTGCTGGTACTGTCAGGCCTGCGCAAGATCAAGGGCCACCTGGACCGCCTGGAAGGGTTCCGGGAGCTGCTGGCCGAGCACTACCCCGGGCTGCGCGTGCTCCAGGTGATCCATGACATCGCCAGCGACGAGGACGCCTACCGGGAGCTCACGGCCTTCCTGGCGAACCACCCCGCCCCCAGCGGTATCTTCCTGGCCGGCCGGGGCACGGCGGGGGTGGGCCGGGCCCTGCGCGAACGGGGCGGAGCAGGCATCCGCCTGGTCTGCTACGACCGGATCCCCGAAACCCTGGCCCTGCTCCGGGACGGCATCATCGATTTCACCATCACCCAGGACCCCTTCGCCCAGGGCTACCTGCCGGTGAAGGTGCTGTTCGAGCACCTGTTCCACGGCACCCCGCCCGCGGGCCAGAACCTGTTCACCCGCATCGAGATCGTCGCCCGGGAAAACCTGTAGCCGGCCGGCAGCGCCCGGACGCGGGCCCCGGAAGCCCAGGGCCCGCGCAGGAAAAATCCGGAATCCCGATTCCAGGATCAAGACCTTTTCCAGGCGGCCGATACATCTAGTGATCGGCGCGTGAGCGATACCGCCCCGGACCGTCCCCGGGGCTGAAGGCCAGGGCATGCCCGTTCGCGGCGGTAGGACGGAACGCCCGGCCGAACGACCCTGTTTCCATGTCTCTCCAGGAGGCGACCTTGATCCCCGATATCTCCCATCCCTGCTGGAGGAACCTGGCCAGCGGCAAGCTGACGCTGGAGACCCAGTTCCTGGGCCTGCAGATGATCCTCAAGCGCCAGCAGCGCCGGCTGAGCGCCGGATCGGGCGACGCCGCCCTGCAGGAGGCGGCGGAGCAACTGCACGGGTTTTTCGTGAAGTACGAGGCGGTGCTGGCCAACGAAATCAAGTCCCTCTAAGGACAAGACATGAAAAAAATCATGTACTCCCTCGATGAAACGGCCAACCTGATCCGCAGTGGCCGGTTCCTCGCCCTGGCCGCGGACGAGGCGGTCCTGCGCCAGCTTCCCATCGGCAACTGGATCGGCGGCACCATCCCGTACTTCATGGGCGAGCAGGGCGGGTTCGCGTCCCGGGAGCTGGTGCACGTCACCGATCTGGGCGCCGCCGGCTGCGGCGCCCGGATCGTCGAGTACGACGCCGCCACCCTGCCCGGCATTGCCGCTGACGCGCCGGAAAACGGCTACACCGTACTGATCCTGCCGGCCCAGAGCCCCCTGCACCTGGCCTTCGCCGGCCACGCCGAGGAGTATGAGGACCTGTTCCTGAAGCCCCTGGTGGGCTGGATCGCCGGGGTCCACCTGGACGATCTGGCCAGCACCAGCCCCCGAGTGTTCAACGGCCTGACCGGCCAGGGCTCCCTGGGCGACGGGGTGGCCCTGCACATGCCGTTGCCGGCCGGCCAGGTGGCGGTCGTCCGCATCCTGAACCTGTTCCGCCAGGGCCAGGGGGATGTGCTGAGCTTCCCCCGGGACGGCTTCGCGGTGACCGATTGCCGGGTGAACGGCAAGGCCGCCAACTTCGCCCAGTACGTGCGGGAGGCCGGCCTGGACACCGCGCGCCCGCTGGTGGCCGACTACAACGGCGCCCAGATCAACGTGTCGTTCCAGTCGGTGGACCTGGAGCGCGGGCGGGTGCAGTTCTACGCCCCGGTGTTCGCCGACATCGAGTACCGCCACGCGGCCCCGGTGGGGGACTACGTGCAGGAATTCGATCTGCAGATCGCCGCCCACCCGGCGCAGGCCGCCTTCTCCTGCAACTGCATCCTCAACTACCTGTATGGCGAGCTGGAAGGCAAGCATACAGGCGAGTTCACCGGGCCCATGACCTTCGGGGAGATTGGCTATGCCTTGCTGAACCAGACCCTGGTCTACCTGGAGGTGGTGGCCAACGGCTGAAGGCTCGGTTCCACGCTTTGCACCGTATCTGTGGATAACGACGTCCAAATAACGCTTTTTGCCCAGATCCACCCAGATCCGAACCGCCTTCCGCGGGGCGCCGACGGGTGCCTGCCCACCGGGCAGGGGTGAGCGGCCCCGGGCCCCCCCGGCCCGGCCCGTTCATCCCTGCCGGTGGCCGTTCATGCCCCGATTACCGCGGTCCGTCGCCGGCCCCCTCCCCCGCCCCGGATCCGGACCCCAGACTGAGCTTCGTCCGCCAGGCCCTTCCGCCCATGCGGCCATCACTCGGTTCATTGCCTGGGGCACCCATGACCACACCACTCTTCCAACTCTCCGGCATCCACCGGCGCTTCGCCCTGGGGGAAACCACCGTCCATGCCCTGCGCGGCGTGGATCTGACCATCGCCTGTGGCGAATCGGTGGCCATCTGGGGCCCGTCGGGCAGCGGCAAGTCCACCCTGCTCAACCTGCTCGGGCTGCTGGACAGCCCGGACCAGGGCAGCCTGAGGTTCAAGGGCGAGGACGTGCACGCCCTGTCCGACGACGCCCGGACCGACTGCCGGAACCGCCAGATCGGCTTCGTGTTCCAGAGCTTCAACCTGGTGCCGGTGCTGACCGCCGAAGAGAATGTCATGCTGCCCCTGCAGATCCAGGGCCTGGCGCCCCGGGTGATCCGCCAGCGGGCCGGGGAGTGGCTGGCCCGGGTGGGCCTGGAGGCCTTCGCCCAGTTCCGCCCGGACAAGCTCTCCGGCGGGCAGCGGCAGCGGGTGGCCATCGCCCGCGCCCTGGTGACCGGCCCGGCCCTGGTGCTGGCCGACGAACCCACCGCCAACCTGGATTCGGCCAACAGCCTGGCCGTGGTGGACCTGCTGCAGCAGCTCAACGCCGAGACCGGCGTGACCTGCGTGTTCGCCACCCACGACCCGCGCCTGCTGGCGCATGTGCCCCGGCACGTGCAGCTGGTGGACGGGCGCATCGATTCCGACCGTCACGCGCACCAGCCACAGGAGACCCTGGCATGAAGACCCTCCATCTGGGCATCCGCAATCTGCGGCGCAACGCCCGCCGCAGCCTCACCACCCTGCTCAGCATCGCCTTCGGCTTCGCCGCCGTGGCGCTGTTCTCCGGCTACACCCGGGAGGTCTACCGGGGCCTGACCGAGCAGGCCGTGCACGGCGAACTGATCGGCCACCTGAACCTGACCAGGCGCGGCATGAAGCAGGAGGGACGCCTGCATCCGGAGCGCTACCTGCTGCGCCCGGACGAGATCACCCGGATCACCGCCCTGGTCCACCAGCAGTACCCAGGCGCCCTGGTGGCGCCCCGGCTGGCCCTGTCGGGGCTGGCCTCCAACGGCCGGGTGAGCACCATCTTCCTGGCCGACGGGGTGGGCGCCGAAGCCATGCGCCAGCTGCGGGGCCCGCGGTTCCACGGGTCCGGCGGCCTGGCGGAGAACGCCCCCCAGGGGGTGACCGTGGCCCGCGGCCTGGCCAGCCTGCTGGGACTGCGGCCCGGCGACGACGCTTCGCTGCTGGTAAGCACCCTGCACGGCCAGGCCAACGCCGCCGACGCCACGATCCTGGACACCTACGGCACCGGCAACGCCGGCCTGGAGGACAAGGCGCTGTTCCTGCCACTGGCCATGGCCCAGTCCCTGTATGACGCCCCGGACCGCGCCGACCGCTTGACCATACTGCTGCCCGACATCGCCCAGACCGCGGCCGCCCGGGCCCGGCTGGCCAGCGCCTGCGCCGCCGCCGGACTGGACCTGGAGATCAGCACCTGGCAGGAGGAGTCCGCCTTCTACCGGCAGGTGAAGGGCATGTTCGACATGATCTTCAGCTTCATCCTCGCCATCGTGCTCACCATCGTGGTCATGAGCGTGGCCAACGCCATGGGCATGAGCGTGGTGGAGCGCACCCGGGAGATCGGCACCCTGCGCGCCATCGGCCTGCGCCGCAGCGGCGTGGTCCGGCTGTTCGTCACCGAAGCCCTGCTGCTGGTGGTGCTTGGTTGCCTGGCAGGTATGCTGCTGACCCTGCTGGTGCGGGCCGGGGTGAACGCCGCCGCACTTTCCTACACCCCGCCCAACGGCACCGGCCGGGTGCTGCTGCGGGTGGGCCTGGACCCTGGCAAGCTGCTGTTCACCACCGGCGTGCTCAGCCTGCTCGGTCTGCTGGCCGCCCTGTTTCCGGCCCGGCGCGCCGCCCGTCAGCCCGTCACCGATTCCCTCGCCCACGTCTGAACGGAGTATCCCATGTCCTTGCCTTCCATCTCCCGGATGCGCTTTATCCGTCCCATCCGTCCCATCCGTCCCATCCGTCCCATCCGCCCCATCCGCCCCATCCGCCCCATCCTCCCCATGCGCGCGCTGGCCCTGGGCGCGGCCATGACCGCCGCCTTGGCCCTGGCCGCCGCCCCGGACCCCAACCAGATCCTTCAGCACGCCGACCAGGCCCGGGGCGGCGGGCTGCCGGGGCTCACCTGGGAGCTGCGGATCCAGAACAGTGGCGCCCGGAGCAACGACGACGATCCGCCCATGCGCCTGCGGATCCAGGCGGCCGATGACGCCAGCCTGGCCGAGACCCTGGAGCCCCTGCGCAGCAAGGGCTCCCGCATGCTCCAGGTGGATCGCAACATGTGGCTGACCAAGCCCGGCCTCAAGAAGCCGGTGCCCATCTCGCCCCGCCAGCGGCTCAGCGGCCAGGCCGCCATCGGCGATATCGCCGCCACCAACTATGCCCGGGAGTACCGCGCCACCCTGCTGCGGGAGGAGCCCGTGAACGGGGAACCCTGCTACGTGCTGCAGCTGGCCGCCAACACCCGGCAGGCCACCTACGACCGGCTGCTGTACTGGGTGTCCACCAGCCGGGGCACCGCGGTCCAGGCCGAGTTCCAGGCCCTGTCCGGCAAGAAGCTGAAGTCCGCCCAGTTCGAGTACGGCAACCGCATCGAAAGCCAGGGCCGGAGCATCCCGTTCGTCAGCCGCATGGTGATCAGCGACGCCCTGACCGACGCCCGCAGCATCCTGGAGTACGGCCGCATCGTGGTCAAGGCGGTGCCAGCGACCACCTTCGACGTGAGCAACCTGGAGTAAACAACCCCTTCTTACCGGAAGGGGCTTTCCACGACACGAGGACGAGCCCTGTGCGCGAATTCAGGACGGC